>Ga0209985_10000133_pt1 | contig 84106 bp, 62 predicted proteins | sample NOAtaG_FD_187305 | JGI IMG/M metagenome (GOLD analysis project Ga0209985, IMG submission 187305) | Freshwater lake microbial communities from Lake Erie, under a cyanobacterial bloom - NOAA_Erie_Diel6S_1000h metaG (SPAdes) (version 2) | ecosystem: Environmental > Aquatic > Freshwater > Lake ... | reverse complement strand
CTTCACGGCCGGGGCCGCTGTGAAGAAGCTGCCGCTCAAGGCTGGCGAAACCTACAGTGGCGACGCGAGCGGTTCCCTGCGGCCCGCGGAGCCGTTTTCGTTTCTGAAGGCCACGCCCAAGTGATCTACGATCGGCTGCCCCTGGCCGCGTAGCGGGAGTCGCGAGGAGCCGCCATGCCCGACGTTCCCTGGATCGAGTGGTATCAGAGCCTGGCCAAGCCGTCGTGGACCCCGGCGCCGCGGACGATCGGCCTCATCTGGCAGATCCTCTATCCCGTCATCATCGCGACCTTTGGCTTCGTGTTCGTGCAGGCGGGGCGGGGCCGGCTGCCGCTCCTCGTTGCCCTGCCATTCGCCATCAATCTCTTGGCGAACCTGATCTTCACGCCGATCCAGTTCGGCATGCGAAACCTGCCGCTGGCGGCCGTGGACATCCTCGTCGTCTGGGGCACGATCGTCTGGATGATGCTGGCCGTCTGGCCGCACTACCGCTGGGTGGCCGCGGCCCAGGTGCCCTACTTCGTCTGGGTCTCGATCGCCACGGTGCTGCAGCTCTCGATCACGTGGATGAATCGGGAGTAGCGACGTCGCCAAGTCGGGCCGGGCTCGCCGCATCCACGGTCGCGTCCATACCCCGAAACTGATCCTCCTTCTCCGCCGCGCACCGCGGGCAGTACCACGGTGCGGGCGTCTTCACCGGCCGCGGGCTCCGCTTGTGGCAGGCGGCGCAGCGGTACCGCTTGCCCTTGATCGCGGTCTTCGGCCGGTAGCGCTTTCCGGTTCGCGGGATGTTCTTCATGATCGAGGCTGCTGTGCGGGGCTACCTGCAGTATCCGATCACTTGTGAGGGCGAGGCAACGCATGGCCGAGATCACGCCGGGCCGCTACCGGCATTACAAGGGCAACGAATACACGGTCCTCGGCGTCGCCCGGCACAGTGAGACACTCGAGGAACTCGTCGTCTACCGGCAGGAATACGGCGACCGCGGCCTCTGGGTGCGGCCGGCGGCGATGTTCACCGAGACCGTGATCGTGGAAGGCAAGGCGGCGCCTCGGTTTAACCCGATTGGCGGAGAATCGAGGGATCCCGGGTAGTGATCGCACAAACGCCTTCACGCAGCCGGAGAAACGCGAATCGTCGGGCCGCGGTGCAGATTCCTGTGCAGTCAGTGACTCGCCGCTAGCGTCTCGACATGCATCGGCGGGGCATGGGCGGCGAGGAGAGAAAGTACCCCCGACAGGGATCGAACCTGTGACCTACGGTTTAGGAAACCGTCGCTCTATCCACTGAGCTACGGGGGCGTACGGCGGCGTTGCCGAACAACCATGTTAGCAGGCCGGGGGACGGGGCATCGCAGGCCGGAGGCCTACGCCACGCTGGAGGCCTACGCCGCGGCTCAGGCGGCGGCGGCCGTGCCCTTCGCCTTGTAGAGATAGGGGTTCATCGTCGGGTCGTTGTACATCTTCATCTGGCGGAAGACCCGCAGCGGCCGCTGGCCCGCGAAGATCTCCCCCATGAGCCGGCCGAGCGCCTCCGTCAGGTGCGCCCGCTGCATGTCGAGCACCACCATCCGCGACGCCGCCTTCTCGCGGTGCTCAGGCGTGGCATCGCGGCGGTCGATCTGCTCCCGCATGTGAAAGCGACGCAGCTCCAGGATCGAGAGCCGGTCGATCGCGGCGCCGGGAGTTTCGGTGGCGGCCGGCGCGTCGGCTCCGGCCACGATGCCGCGGCGGGCCAGCTCCTCGATCAGGAAGTCGTCGACCTTCTCGATCGAGTCGTTGCGGGCCTGGTTGTATTTGTCGATCGCCCGCTTCACCTGCGCGATCCGCGCGTCGGTGACGTCGGGGGAACGGGCGATGTCTTCCTCGTGCCAGAGGAGAAAGTTGAACCGATGCAGATCGCAGATCCGCCCGTGCAGGCCCTCTTCCGCGTGGGCCGGCTCGACCACGTGCCAGTGGGCGACGAGGTGCTCGAGGAGCCCGCCGATTTCGGCGACGGTGAGCGGGGCGGCGTGGGTCGTGGGCATGTCTGCTTTCTCCAGGGAAAAAATGAAACGGTTCGTTCAGGCGGCCGCGCGAATCACCAGGCAGAGATTCGAGCCGCCAAATCCAAATGAATTGCTCGCCGCCACCCGCACACTCGCCGCGCGGGCGACGTGGCGCACATGGTCGAGCGGACAGGCTTCATCCACATGATCGAGATTCACCGTCGGTGGCACCGCCTGCCGGTGGATCGCCGCGAGGCAGGCCACCGCCTCGAACGCGGCGGCGCCGCTCACCAAATGCCCCGACATGCTCTTCGTGGAGCTCACGGGCACGCGGTCGCTTGCAGCGCCGAGCGCGAGCCGAATCGCCCCCGCCTCGGCCACGTCGCCGACGGGCGTGCCGGCGGCATGCGCGTTCACATAATCGATCTCCTCGGGCGCCACGGCCGCATCGGCGAGCGCCATCGTGATCGCACGGGCCGCCTCGGTGGGATCGGTGCAGGGCGTCACCATGTGGGCCGCATCGCTCGACATGCCGATGCCGGCCAGTTCGCCATGGATGCGCGCGCCGCGCCGGCGGGCGGTGGCCGCCCGCTCGATCACGACAAATGCGCCCCCTTCGCCCATCACGAAGCCGTCGCGATCGCGGTCGAACGGCCGCGACGCTTTCGCCGGATCGTCGCTGCGGCGCGAGAGCGCCCGCAGGTTGTAGAAGGCGGCGATCGCCGTCGGGCTCAGGATGTCGCAGCCGCCGACAAGGCAGGCATCGACCCAGCCAGCCTGGATCCACTGCCGCCCCAAAGCCATCGCATAGCCGCTCGACGCACACGCTGCGGCGACCGTCACGGCCGGACCATCGATCTCTACGAGCCGCGCGACCCGCTCCACGAGCGTGGCCTCGCGCCGCGGCTCGAACACGCTCGTGCCGCCGGCGAGAAAATCGAGCTCCCACGCTTTGAGGTGCTCGGCGCCCATGCCGAGCACGAGCCCAAGCCGCAGACCGGCGCGATCGCGGGCCAGCCCCGAATCGGCGATCGCATGCGCAACCGGGCTCACCACGAACTGCTCGAGCCGGCCAAGCGCGGCGAAGTCGTTGGCCCCAAGCCTCGAGCTCCCGGCCGGAGGCGCAGGCAGCGCATCAACGGGCGCGGCAAACTGCTGGCGCTCCCGCGAAAACTCGCCGGGGTCGACGGCTTGCACGCCGGAGCGGCCGGCGAGCAGATTATCGGCGACGGCGTCGAACGAATGGCCCAGCGGCGACACGATGCCCAGGCCGCTGATCACGACGGCATCATCACGCGTGGACTGGCTTGTGGCGTTCGTCATGCGGCCTCCCGGCGGAAGGCGGGCTGAGCGGACTGCGCGGCCTCGCGTGAGAGCACGCGGATCTCCGCGCCCCACGGGCAGGCATGCGACCAGGAGGCGAGCACGCCACCGGCGGCGCACATCGCAATCGCCCGCGCGAACGACGCAAGCGACTGCGCCTCCTGCCCGGCGTGGGCCTCGATCTCGGCATGGCGATGCAGATGCAGCGTGAGCGCGGCAGTGGCGTCGCCCGCCGGCACAAGCGCGATCGCCAGCGCCCGACAGAGCGGGTCATCGAGCGGCTTACCGGCCGCATCGAGCCGCGGCTCTTCGTCCCACTCGGTGACGACGAGCCAGATGCCGTCGCAGGCAGCGTCTTGCAAAAACGAAAACGCCGTGAACAGACCTTCCGAGAGCGCGTGGGGACCGCCGCTCGAGCCGATCGTGGGCCCGTGCATGCCGAGCGCCACGCTCACGGCGCTGGCGGGCGCGTGCAGCGAGCACTGCGGCACGATGTGGGGCGAGACGACGACCGCGCCCCCGGTCTTCAACTGGGCGAGCGTCTGCGCGGCCGAGATGCGGCCGGCGGCGCAGGACGAGCCGATGACGCCATAGCGATCGAAAGCCGGCCGCGGCTCGGGATGCCGGGCGATCGCCTCGAGGACGGCCCGCATGCCCACCACCGTCTGTTCGTCGCAGTGCCTGAGGAACCGCGATGGCAGCGATGGAGCACCAGCCGGCGGCGGCTGGTCGCGCAGGGCCGCGATCGTGGAGAGCGGCGCTTCGACGAGCGCATGACTCGCCACGGCACAGTTGGCCGTGGCGGCAATCGTGATGGCGGATGGCTTGCTCATGCGGGGCGTTTCGGCCCCGATCAGGCCGCCTGCTTCGATGCCTTGGCCGCGAGTTTCGTCTCGAGGACGGTGAGCATGTCGCCCACGGTGTTGATCCCCTCGAGCAACTCGGTTTCAATCTGGATGCCGAAACGGCTCTCGATATGGAGCACGAGACCGGCCATGTCGAGTGAATCGAGGTTGAGCCCTTCGCGGAGCGACGTCGAATCCTCAAGGGCCGGGTAGGTCTCGCCCGTCTCCTTTTCGAGCAGTTCGAGCACGACGGCAGACAGTTCCTGGCGATTCATGGCAGCTGGTGGCTCCGGTGGTTTGGGGCTCTTGCGAGGGCGAGAGGGTAGCGAATGACGACCGACGGGCGAAGCCCAAAAGCAGCGGCGATTTCTCGCGGTTTTCCGCTCTGGCTGGCCCGCCTGCTCGCGGCCACGACGGCCGTCTATTCGGTCGTGCTCGTCGCCGCCACCCACTATCCGAAGCCGGAGGAATTTCTCGGGCCGAATGCCCCGAGCGACAAGCTGCTCCACTTCATGGCCTACGGCACCCTCGGCCTGCTCGCCGCCACCACGCTCCTGGCCTACGGACGCCTGTCGCCGCGCACCGCTTTCAGGCTGCTCGTGGCCCTCGCCATGGCCGCGATCGTGGACGAAGTGACACAGCCGCTCTTCTCCCGCGCTGCCGAGCCGCTCGATTGGGTCTTCGACGTGATCGGGCTCGCGATCGGCATCCTGCCGGTCGTCGCCGTCAGTAGTTGGGCGTGGGCGCGCGGAAGTCGCTCAGCCTGACCGAGCGAAACCAGTCGATCGTCTTTTCGAGCCCCTCGCGCAGGGGCACCTTCGGCTCCCAGCCGAGCTTCTGCTTCGCGAGTGTGATGTCGGGCCGGCGCCGCTCCGGATCATCCACCGGCAGCGGCTTTTCCACGAGCTGCGATGTCGAGCCGGTGAGCTCGAGCGTGAGCTCCGCGAGCTGGCGGATCGTGAACTCGCCGGGATTGCCGATATTCACCGGGCCGACGAAATCGTCGGGGCCGTCCATCATCTTCATCATGCCGTCGATGAGGTCGTCGCGATAACAAAAGCTGCGCGTCTGCGATCCCGAACCGAAGATCGTGATCGGCTCGCCGGCGAGCGCCTGACGGATGAAGTTTGAGACCACGCGGCCGTCGTAGGGGTGCATGCGCGGGCCGTAGGTATTGAAGATCCGCACGATGCGGACGTTGACCTTGTTGGCCCGGTGGTAGTCCATGAAGAGCGTCTCGGCGGCCCGCTTGCCTTCGTCGTAGCAGGCCCGCGGGCCGATCGGGTTCACTGCGCCGCGGTAGGTCTCCGGCTGCGGATGCACCTCGGGATCACCGTAGACCTCGCTCGTCGAGGCCTGCAGCACCTTCGCCCGGCAGCGCTTCGCCATGCCGAGCATGTTGATCGCACCGATGACACTCGTCTTCATCGTCTTGATCGGGTTGTATTGATAGTGGCCGGGGGAGGCGGGGCAGGCGAGGTTGTAGATCTCGTCGACCTCGAGCCAGAGCGGGTGGATCACGTCGTGCCGCACGAGCTCGAAATTGCCGCAGCCGAGCAGATGGGCGACGTTCGACTTCTGGCTCGTGAAGAAGTTGTCGACGCAGACGACGTCGTGGCCGAGGCCGACGAGCCGCTCACAGAGATGGCTGCCGAGAAACCCGGCACCGCCGGTGACGAGGATGCGTTTGATGGATGGCATGCCAGGAAATCCTAGCGGAAAGGCCGCCGGCCCGCATCGGCCACCCAGGGGGAATACGCCGCAACTTCTCCCGGGCCTCGGACCCTGCTACGGTACGGGGCCTGTACGCCGCGGGCTGCGGCCCGGGAACGCCACTGGAGAACCTCTCACATGCACCGCCATCTCAACCGTCGCGACGCCATCAAGACAGTTGCCGCAGCCGGAACGGCCTCCGCCGTGGGGCAGGCCGGATTCATCCACGCCGCCGAAGCCGCCGCGCCGACGACCGGCCTCAAGGGCAACATCAATCACTCGATGGTGTATTGGTGTTTCAACATGACCGGCGACAAGTGGGACCTCGAAAAGTGCTGCCAGGTCGCCAAGCAGCTCGGCATCCGGTCGATCGAACTGACCAGCCCCCAGGATTGGCCGACGATGAAGAAACACGGCCTCACCTGCGCCATCGCCCCCAACGGCATGCCCGGCGCACCCTTCATGAAGGGGCTCAACAATCCGCGGTATCACGAGGAGGTGATCGCCCGCACCTCGGAGATGATCGAAGCCTGCGCAAGCCACGGTGTGCCGAGCGTGATCGCCTTCACCGGCTTCAAGTATCGCGATGCCGACGATCCCACAAGCGGCGAGATCTCCCGTGAGGAAGGGGCAGAGCACTGCGTGAAGGGTCTCAAGCAACTGGCACGGCTCGCCGAAAAGAAGAACGTCACCGTCTGCATCGAGCACCTCAACACCCGCGACGGCACGCATCCCATGAAGGGCCACCCCGGCTACCAGGGCGACGACATTGACTACGTTGCCACTATCGTGCGAAAGGTCGGCTCGCCCCGCGTGAAGCTGCTGTTCGACCTCTACCACGTGCAGATCATGAATGGCGACCTGATCCGCAGGCTCGAGGAGTGCAAGGACGTGCTCGGCCACATTCATACCGCCGGCAATCCGGGCCGCTGCGAGCTCGACGCAAATCAGGAGATCAACTTCGCCGCCACGATGCGGAAGCTCGTTGACATGGGCTACTCGGGCTGGGTGGGGCACGAGTTCATCCCCACCCGCGACGCCTTCGCCGGGCTGAAGGAAGCCGTCACCACCTGCGATGTATGAGCCCGTAGGACAGGCTTTAGCCTGTCACTGCAGCGGCGGCGAGCACTTTTATTGACAGGCTGAAGCCTGTCCTACCGGATAAGCACGAGGCGGAGGTCGGCGACGTTGGTGCCGGTGGCGCCGGTGCGGACGAGACCGCCGGTGGCGTCGAGGAGCGGGTAGGCATCGCACCGGGCAAGCGCCCGGCCGACGTCGAGCGACGAGACCGTGATCGCCCGGGCCACGCGGGCATCGGCACACGCGCCGGCCGCGTCGGTCGGCCCGTCTTCGCCGTCGGTGCCCACGCTCGCGATCACAAGGCCCTCGGGCCAGCTGCCGCTTCCACGCAGCACGCCGTCGATCGCCGCGAGCACCGTCTGCTGGTTGCGGCCGCCGCGGCCATGATCCGCGGGCACGACCACCGTCGCCTCGCCACCCGAAAGAATCGCCCGCGGCGTGCCATCACGCTGCGCATCGGCGACGAGCCGCAGCGCCTCCGCAGCAAGCGCCCGGCCCGTCGCCTCCGCCGAGGCTTCACGAGGCACGTGCGTCGGCACGATCTCATAGCCGAGCGACCGCGCGGCCGCCGCCGCGGCCGCCACGGCCGTGGCATTGCTCCCCACGATCCGATGCTCGACGCGGCAGCCGGCAGGCGTGGTCCAGCTTCCGGCTGTGCCGGGCTCGAGAGGCATGCATGGCCCCGACGAGATCACGTCGAGATCGTCACCGATCACGTCGGAGAGCACGACCGCAATCAGCCGGCCCGCGCCCGAGGCCCGCGCGAGCCCGCCCCCCTTCACGCGGCTCATCTCACGACGGGCCGCATTCAACTGCGCGATCGACGCGCCCGCAGCGGAGAGCTGCTTCGTGACCGCGATTTTTTCTTCGAGCGTGATGCCGGGCCGCGGCGCGGCCACGAGCGCCGAGCCGCCGCCGGTGATCACCGCGATCACGAGATCCTGCGGCCCGAGCTGTGCAATGGCCGCGAGCATCTCCTCCGTGGCCTCGACGACCGCGGGCGTCGGCAGATTGGCGGCGAGCGGCCGCGTCTCGCGCACTTCGATGCGGTCGAGCCGCCGACCACAGCCCTCCGGCACGCTCACGAGCCCCGTCACGCGATGCCGCGCAAGCCCGTCGCCGCCCAGGAGCGCCTCGACCCCCGCAGCCATGCCCGCCGCCGCCTTGCCGCCGCCGACCACGACGATGCGGTCCACGTCGTCGAGCGGCAGCGTAAGACCCGCAAGCAGCGTCTCAGGCCGCACGGCCGCGATCGCAGCCGACCAGATTCGTGCGGCGTCGGTCATGTCTCGGGAAAGTTCTTCGGATCGAAACGGGTGAGGTCGATGCCGCCGCGGTTTTCTTCTTCGAGCAGCTTGACCCGCATCTCGAGCCGTTCGAGCCGACGGGCGAGGAGCGCCGGCGACTCCGCAGAAGGGCTGACGCTTTTTGGCCGTGGTATGGACGGATAACCGAGCTGCCGCTGCAGCGCCGCAAAGAGGAAGAGCGGATCCTTGCCGCGGTTGGCCCGCGCGATCCGCCCCTCCTTGCCGCCGAAGAGGATCGTGCGGTCGGGCCCGGCATCCTCGCGGCCGGCGAGCAGCGCCTCGCGCTTCTCCAGCCGCCAATACTCGGGGCTCCGCACAAAGACGAGATCAGCGAGGTCGATCAGCCCCACCTGCCGCGAGACGGTGCGGATCCATTCTTTCCAATCGTCGTCGAAGATGTCGTCGTCGGCCACGGCCGCGAGGCCGCGGTCGTAGTCGAGGCGGTTGCGCGAGAGGCATTCGAAGCGATAGAAGAAGAGCCCCTGCGGCGTCGCGCCTTCGGCCCGGTAGCTCGCCTCGCGCTCGAGCATCGCCAGCGCCGTGCGCATGTCGAACCGCCCCCCTTCCGCCTCGGCCTTCTCCATCACGAACGACTGAAACGCCGTGAAGTAGTGGGGCAGGCGGGTCATCGCCGTGGAGAGCGTGCCCACGAGCTTCAATTCGCCGGCGAGATAGTCGATCGCCATCGGCAGCTTCGAGGTCGCCAGCACCTCCTGCCCGATCGCCACGAGCGCCTCCTGCGCGGCGATCCCCGCCGCGATCCGCTCGGCAAACACCCTGAACAGGTAGGCCTGCTCGATGTATTCCTCACGGTCGAGCATGGTGGGGGCGAATTCCTCAGGAATCGGATGGGGCGGCGGCTCGTCGCCCGGATCCCCATCCTATAATCAGTTGGGCAGACTCGCGTCGCCCGAGCCCCCGAGCCCAGTTGCCCGCCGGAAGAAACTCCATGCCCCACCGTTTTTCGTCGATCGAGGCCGCCATCGCCGCCATCCGCCGCGGTGAGATGGTGATCGTGGTCGATGCCGAGGATCGCGAGAACGAGGGGGATTTCGTCTGCGCCGCCGACAAGGCCTCGACCGGGATCGTGAACTTCATGATCACGCACGGCCGCGGACAGGTCTGCATGCCGATCCTGCCCGACCTCGCCCGCCGGCTCGAGCTGCCGATGATGGTGGAGGCCAACTCCACGCCGCTCGGCACCGCGTTTACCGTGCCCGTCGATCACGTCAGCGCGCGGACCGGCATCACCGCTGCAGAGCGGGCGACCACGATCGCGGCCATCCTCGACCCGGCAGCGAAGCCTACCGACTTCGTGCGGCCGGGCCACCTCTTCCCGCTCGTGGCGAAGGAGGGGGGCGTGCTCCGCCGCGCCGGCCACACCGAAGCCGCCGTCGATCTCGCGCGGATGGCCGGGCTGCAGCCTGCCGGCGTGCTCTGCGAGATCCTCGACGACTCGGGCAACCGCGCCGACCGCGAGGCCCTCTTCGCGCTTGCCCGCGACCACAAGCTCGAGATCATCTCGATCGAGGAATTGATCCGACACCGGCGCGCCCGCGAGAAGCTCGTGGAGCGGATCGCCGAGGCCGACCTGCCGACGAAATGGGGCCGCTTCCGCGTGATCGCCTACGGCGTGAAATACGAGCCGCAGCAGCCGATCGTCCTCGTGATGGGCCAGCCATGGGACCAAGCAGCGCCACTCGTGCGGCTTCATTCCTCCTGCTTCACCGGCGACCTGCTCGACAGCCTCCGCTGCGATTGCGGCGATCAACTGCATATGGCGCTCGACATGATCGGCCGGGAAAAGGCAGGCGTGCTCGTCTACCTGCCGCAGGAGGGCCGCGGCATCGGCCTGGTCGAGAAGATCCGCGCCTACCAACTCCAAGACCAGGGGCTCGACACCGTCGAGGCCAACCTCGCGCTCGGCTTCAAGGCCGACTCCCGCGATTACGGCATCGGCATCCAGTTGCTCAAGGATCTCGGCCTCAGGCGGGTGCGGCTGCTCACCAACAACCCGAAGAAGACCGACGCCTTCATCTACGGTGGCTTCGATCTCGAGGTGATCGACCAGGTGCCGATCCTGCCGCCGGTGCACGAGTTCAACGAGCGCTATCTCGCCACGAAGCGCGAGAAGCTCGGCCATCGCTTCCCGGATTGACCGCCGCGCGCCGCACGCCGTAGCATCGCTTCCGCCCGAAGACCTTTTCGCGGAGTGCACGATGCCTCGTTTTGCCGGCGGTCGGTTTCTGTTCGTCACGGCGCTCCTTGCCGCGCCGCTCGCTTTCGGCTGCGGCCGCCGCCCCGAGGTGACGGCCGAGCCCGCGCTCGAAACCGCCCGGCCGGAATCGACCGCGGCCGAGGCCGCCCGCGCCGAGCCCGCGGCCCCACAAGTGGCCCCGGAGGCCGAGCCCTTCACGCCGCCGGCACTTGCCTCGCTCGACAGCGAGGCGAGGTGGATCGACCGCCCGGTGCGCGACGGGCTCGTGCTCCTGCGCGAGGCGCAGAAACAGGAGACCGTGCTCGCGAGCGTGGACGACGCGCTCGCGCTCGAAAACGATTCCCCCGAGGCCAATGCGAAGATCCTCTCGGCCCTCGGGCGGCTGCCTGAGTCCGGCGCGGCCGACCTCGACGCCCGGATCGACCGCCACGTGACGGGCGACCTCGGCAGCACGAATCCGATCATGATCAGCACGTCGGCCGAGTTTGACATCCTCGGGCTGACGGGCTTCGGCCTCTTCTCCTTCGATCGCGCCTTGGAGCCCTTCGCCACCGCCGAGACCGTCGCCTCCTGGCAGACGAGCGCCGACGGCCTGCTCGACAAGGTCGTCCTCCGCGACGATCTCGTCTGGAGCGACGGCCGGCCGATCACGGCCCACGACATCGCCTTCACCTACAAGGTGATCATGGATCCGCGGGTGCCGGTGCCGGCCGTGCGCAGCGGCACCGACCAGATGCGGGCCGTGCATGCCTACGACGACCGCACCATCGTCTTCTTCCACAAGGAGCCGCTGGCCACCAATGTGTGGAACATCAACTTCCCGGTGCTGCCGAAGCACGTCTACGACAAGACGTGGGAGCAGGACCCGACGCTCAAAGACAGCCCGGAGCACGTGAAGCTCGAGCAGGCGCCGGTCTCGGGCGGCCCCTATGAGATCGTGGAGCGGAAGCGCGGCCAGCAGATCGTGCTCAAGCGGCGGCCGAGCTGGGCGACGGTGCGCGGGAAGAAGGTCCGCGAGGAGCCCTTCTTCAAGGAGATCCGCTTCCGCATCATCGAAGACCCGAATACCTCGCTCCTGGCCCTCAAGGCCGGCGAGATCGACGAGATGATCCTGCTGCCGGAGCAGTGGACGACCCAGACCAAGGGCGAGGAGTTTTACTCCCGCAACACGAAGGTGACGGCGCCGGAGTGGGTGAGCTTCCACTTCGGCTGGAACATCGACACGCCCTTCTTCTCCGACCGCCGCGTCCGCCGGGCGATGAGCTATGCCTTCGACCACGACGCGATGCTCGAGAAGCTCTGCTACGGCCTCTACGAGCCGGCGATGGGCACCTTCCACCAATCGAGCTGGATGGCCCCGAAGAAGAGGCTCGAGCCCTACAAGCAGGATCTCGACAAGGCCGAGGCGCTGCTCGATGAGGCCGGCTGGACCGACCACGACAACGACGGCGTGCGCGACAAGGAGATCAACGGCCGGCTCGTGCCCTTCGAATTCACGATCCTCGTCAACCAGCAGCCGCTGCGGGTGGCGATCTGCACGCTGCTCAAGGAAAACCTCGACCAGATCGGCGTGCGAATGAACGTGCGGCCGACCGAATCGACCGTGCTGCAGCAGCTCACGCAGGAGAAGAAATTCCAGGCCTACCTCGGCGGCTGGGGCGCCGGCACCGATCCCGACTCGTCGGAAAACATCTGGGCGACGGGCGCGGGCAGAAACTTCACCGGCTATTCGAATCCCGAAGTCGACCGGCTCTTCCTCGAAGGCCGCCGCACGCTCGACCGCGCCCAGCGGGCCGAGAAATACGGCCGCATCCAGGAGATCCTCTACGAAGACCAGCCCTACACCTGGCTCTACTGGCGCAACAGCTTCTACGGCTTCTCGAAAAAGCTGCGCGGCTACGTCTTCAGCCCCCGCGGCCCCTACCACTATTCTCCCGGCTTCGGCAGCCTCTGGATGCCGCGGATGGACGACTGACGCCGTGAAGGTGCCGTTCGAAGCATGACCACGTATCTCCTCCGGCGGCTGCTCTTCGGGATCGTCACGCTGCTCGTGATCACCTGCTTCGTCTACGCGCTGGCCCGCAATATGCCGGGCACGCCCTTGACGGTGCAGCTCGGCGAGACCGACCCGAGCCGCAAGTTCAACCCCGAAGACCTCGAGCGGATGAAGCGGATCTACGGGCTCGACAAGCCGTGGCCCGTGGGCTACGCGCAGTGGGTCGCCAACGTCGCCCGCGGCGACCTCGGCCGCTCGATCTCGCGGAAGCAGCCGGTGGTCACGCTGATCGCCGAGCGGATCGGGCCGACCTTCCTCGTTTCGGGCACGGCGCTTGTGCTCGCCTGGCTCACGGCAATTCCGCTGGGGCTCTATGCTTCAGCACGCAGTGGCCGCCCGGACGAGCGGATCTCGAGCCTGCTGCTCTACATCCTCTATTCATTCCCCACGTTCGTCGCGGCGCTCTTTCTGCAGATCATCTTCGCCGTCTGGCTCCGCGGCACGAGCTGGGAACTGCCGCTCTTCGGCATGACCGACCTGCCCGCCGACGCACCGCTGGTTTCCCGAATCGCCGACATCGCCCGCCACGCGATCCTGCCGGTCACCTGCCAGATGTATGTCGGCCTCGCCTACGACAGCCGCTTCATCAAGGCGAATCTCGAGGAGGCGGTGCGGCAGGACTACATCCGCACCGCGCGGGCGAAGGGAGCCGGCCCGTGGCGGGTGCTCTTCCGCCACGCCTTCCGCAACACGCTGATCCCACTCGTCACGCTCCTCGGCCTCTCGCTCCCGGCCCTGATCGGCGGCTCGGTGATCATCGAGCAGATCTTCACCTGGCCCGGCATGGGGCGGCTCTTCTTCGAGAGCATCCGCGAGCGCGACTACCCGACGATCATGGGGCTCACGCTCATGTTCAGCGCGCTCACGCTCGCCGGCCAACTGCTCGCCGACCTGCTCTATTGCGTCGTCGATCCGAGAGTGAGCGTGGAATGACGACCCCAACTCGCGAAAGGGAAGCCGGGACGGCAGAAGTCTCCTCGCAAAGAAACTTTCTCCTTCCACGACCTACGGAGCTTCCTTCCCCAGAAGGTCGAAAGTTCCTAACGCTCGTCGAGCTTCCGCCGATCCCGGCTTCCCAGCCCAACGTTGTTCGATGAAGCACTCTGATTCACATCATTCGCGTGGGTTTTGGGCGGAGGCCTGGCGGCGGTATTGCCGGAAGCCGTTGGCGCTAACTGCGCTTGCGTTCGTGGCGTTGCTTTTGCTCGTGGCGATGTTCGCGCCGGCGATCGCGGGCACGAAGCCTGTGCTCTGCCGCTACAAGGGGCGGCTCTATGCGCCGTGCCTTGCCTACTTTGATCGCCGGCTCGAGCCGGCGATCTTCGCGAAGGACAAGTTTCGCGGCACCTATCCGAAGAACCTCGCCGAGAAGGATCCGGAGAGCTGGGCGATCTGGCCGCTCGTGTTCCAGGATCCCTACCGCAGCGTGCGCGACGACGAATGGCCGGGCCGGCCGGCGAACCCCGCCCGCGACGAGGGCCGGCCCAGCCGCATCAATCTCTTCGGCACCGACCAGGCCGGCGTCGACGTCTTCGCGAAGATGGTGCACGGCACGACGATCGCGCTGTTGGTGGGCTTCGTGTCGATGGGGATCGCCGGCACGATCGGCATCGTGGTCGGGGCGCTCGGCGGCTACTTCGGCGGCTGGATCGACATGCTGACGAGCCGCGTGACCGAGATCGTGATGTGTGTCCCGACGCTCGTGCTCATCCTCGCGATCATGGCGCTCCTGGAGAAGCCGACGATCTGGCACACGATGGCGATCATCGGCGCGACCGGCTGGACCGGCATCGCGCGGCTCACCCGCGGCGAGTTTCTCAGGCTCCGGCAGAGCGAATTCGTGACGGCCGCGCGGTCGGTCGGCGCGGGGCCGGTGCGGATCATGCTCAGGCACATCCTGCCAAACGCCCTCGCCCCGATCCTCGTGCCGATCACGTTTGGCATCGCGTCGGCGATCCTGACCGAAAGCTCGCTCTCGTTTCTGGGGTTCGGGCCGCCGCCGCCGTCGGCGAGCTGGGGCTCGATCCTGAACGACGCGCGCAGCAACCTCTCGATGTGGTGGCTCGTGGTGTTTCCCGGCATCGCGATCTTCCTCACCGTGCTTGCCTACAACCTGATCGGCGAAGGCCTCCAGGAAGCCACCGACCCCCGCCTCCGCGAGGCCCGCAAGTAAGACAGGCCTCCGTGCCTGTCTCCACTATTTCCCAGCCCCGCTCCCCCATGCCGCTCCTCGACATCAAAAACCTCGTGACCGCGTTTCACACGCCGGCCGGCCGCGTGCCGGCGGTGGATGGCGTGTCGCTCGCGATCGAGCGCGGCAAGACGCTCGGCCTCGTGGGCGAGAGCGGCTGCGGCAAGAGCGTGACGGCGATGTCGATTCTCAGGCTCGTGGCGTCGCCCGGCGTGATCGAGTCGGGGGAGATCCTGCTCGCCAAGGACGGCGGCAGCGTGGACCTCACGAAGCTGCCGGAGCCCGACTTGCGCAAGATCCGCGGCGGGCGGATCGGCATGATCTTCCAGGAGCCGATGACGAGCCTCAATCCCGTCTTCACGATCGGCGACCAGATCGTCGAGGCCGTCAGGCTGCATAAGCCCGTCTCGCGCGAGCAGGCCCGCACGAAGGCGCTCGAGATGCTCGCGCTCGTGCGGCTCGCCGATCCCGAACTGCGGCTCGACGAATATCCGCATCAGCTCTCCGGCGGCATGCGGCAACGGGTGATGATCGCGATGGCGCTTGCGTGCGACCCCGATCTCGTGATCGCCGACGAGCCCACCACGGCGCTCGACGTGACGATCCAGGCGCAGATCCTCGAACTCTTGGCCGACCTGCGGCGGCGGCTCGGCACGGCGATCCTCCTGATCACGCACGATCTCGGCGTCGTCGCCGAGACCTGCGACGACGTGGCCGTGATGTATGCCGGCAGGATCGTCGAACGGGCGTCGGCCGCGGAGCTCTTCGCCCATCCGCGGCATCCGTACACGATCGGCCTCCTGGCCGCGCGGCCCGGCCCCGGCGGCCGGCACGATGGTCCGCTCAAGACGATCCCCGGCATGGTGCCGCCGCCGCAACACTTCCCGACGGGCTGCCGGTTTCACCCGCGGTGTGCTTTCGCCCGGCTGCCCCACTGCGCCGAGGAGGCTCCGTCGCTACGGACGGTCGCCGCCGGCCACGAGGCCCGCTGCCACTACGCCGACGAACTCAGTGAATCAGACGACCTGGGCGAACAACGGGGAGCACCGGCATGACGCAGCAGCCGCTCCTCGCCGTGAACAACCTGCAGACGCATTTCCTGATCCGCAAGGGGCTCCTGCGCCGCGTCGTCGGCCATGTGCAGGCGGTGGACGGCGTGAGCTTCGCGATCGGCAAGCGGCGCACGCTCGGACTCGTCGGCGAAAGCGGCTGTGGCAAGACGACGGTCGGCCGCAGCATCCTCCGGCTCGTCGAGCCGACCGGCGGCGACGTCGTGTTCGACGGCGCGAGCGTGCCTGCGCTGGGCGCGGCCGAATTGCGGGCGCTTCGCCGCCGGATGCAGATCGTCTTCCAGGATCCCTACGGGTCGCTCAACCCGCGGATGACGGTGCGGTCGATCCTCGAAGAGGGCCTCGTGATCCATGCGCTTGGCGATGCCCGCGAGCGGCTCGACCGCATGCGGCGGGCGCTCGAACGCACCGGCATGCCGGCGGCCGCACTCGAACGCTATCCGCACGAATTCTCCGGCGGGCAGCGGCAGCGGATCGCGATCGCACGGGCGCTCGTGCTCGAGCCCGAGTTTCTCGTGCTCGACGAGCCGATCTCGGCGCTCGATGTCTCGATCCAGGCGCAGGTGGTGAATCTGCTCGTCGAGCTGCGCGAGGAGCTTGGCCTCACCTACCTCTTCATCTCGCACGATCTTTCCGTCGTCGAATACGTCTCCGACGAGGTGGCCGTCATGTATCTCGGGCGGATCGTCGAGCGGGCGGCCGCCGCCGATCTCTACCGGGCGCCCTTGCATCCCTACACGCTGGCCCTCTTCTCCGCGGTGCCGAGCGTGGAGCCGGCCCGACGGCGGCGGCGAATCATCCTGTCGGGCGACGTGCCGAGCCCCTCGCGACCGCCCCGCGGCTGCCGGTTTCATCCCCGCTGCCCGCTCGCGGAGACGGTCTGTCGCGAGGTCGATCCGCCCGCGACGCCGCTCGACGGCCACGTGGTGCATTGCCACGTGGCGGCCCGGGAACTCGAGGCCACGGGGGGCGATGTTTCCGTCGCCGCGGCCCGGCTCGCCGAGAAGATGGCTGCCGCCGGCTCGTCCGCATCCGGTACAATCACCGCCGGCAATGGCTGACCGCTTTTTGCGGTCGCTTCATCCGTCGGCAAAGGAGGCCACGATGATCCAGCGGCGAATCCTTCTGGCAGCGATCGTCGTGGCGGGGTTGGCCGGCGCGGCTCTCGCGCAAAACGTTCCGCCGCCCGCTCCGCCCGGCTCCGCGCCCACGCAACCGCGCCGCGGTGGGCTGTTGCCGCAGCGGGCGCCCACCGCGCCTCCATCGCCGACCTCGCCGGTCGCGCCCGTCTCACGCGAGGAGCTCATGCGGCGGTTCGATCTCAATGCCGACGGCCGAATCGACGGAGCCGAAGCCGAGATGGCACGCTCACGGATGCGCCGCGATCGCGCCGAAGTGATGCGTCAGTCGAGCATCGACCCGCTCACCGGCCGGCCGCGCGGCGCTCCGCCCCCCGAGCCTGCGAAAGAGCCGGCACGCATCCAGGCCGCCGACGTCGCGCCACCGGCCGCCAAGCCGAAGGACGACGAACTCCTCCTCGTGCCCGGCCGCCCCGACGGCACGCCCGCGCCGGCGAACGCAGCCCAGCAGCCGGCCAACGCTGCCCAGCAGCAGCAGCCCGCATCTCGGCAGCCGGCGAACGCAGCCCGCGAATCCTTGCCCACTCGCCAGCCCCCCTCGGCCGTGACCGGTGGCGTGCGGGCGGGCGCCCCGGCCGCGCGACCCGGCTACGGAGCCTTGGGACCAAAGCCCGATCTCAACGCCGGCCGTCAGCCGACGCCGCCCGTCGGCGGCATGCCGCAGCGCGGCATGCCGGGAAGAACCGCACCGCCAACCGCCGGGCCAACCGGCAGGCCGTCGATCGGCAGGGCCCCCACCGCCCGGCCCATCCCGCCGCCCCGAATTACGGCGGAAGACATCGGGCAGTAGTGCTCGTCGATTGATTGAGATCGTCCTCTCTGGGCGCTTAGAATCTCCGGCTGTTTCGTCAGACGCCTTACGTTCTGCGCCGCGGAGGATACATGCTCGCCCGGGTTTGCCTGGTTCGTCGTCTTGCTCTCCTTGGCCTCGCATGCGCCGCGCTCGTTGCGGCGGCACCGCGCCCGGCCTCCGCCGAGCAGGCCGCGCCGCTTGTCTCTGCGACCGATGCGCGGCGGGTCTTCGTGTCGGGCGTGCCCGACCGCTTCGATCGCGTGCGCGAGGCCGTCGAGAAGGCGAAGAAGCAGAGCGGCCGTGACTACCGCGTGATCATCGTCGGCGATGGCGGCACCCGGCAGAGCGCGAAGGCCATGCTCGAGGCGGTGATCGACCGCTGGGGCCGCGAGGGCGCCACGGCCGACGGCACGACGATCGGCTTCGATCCCTCGCGCGACGTCACCATCGTGCTCGACATGAAGGGCCGCACGATCGCGATGCGGGCGCCCTGGGGCCTCGAGGTGTCGAGCGGCCTCGACCCCGCCACGATCGAAGAGGAGCTGATCAAGAAGGTCTTCGTGCCGAAGGCGAAGGACGAGCAGTATGACCATGGGCTCTCCGATCTCGTGGGCGCAACCGAGACCTGGGTGAAGAACCGGGCTGACCGCGACAAGGCCCGCGCCGAAGCGGCCCGCGTCTTCCGCACCCGCACACTGCCCCTCGGGCTCCTCGCCGCCGGCACGCTCGGCGGCCTGACGGCCTTCTTCCTCCAGCGCTCGCGGCACGACCGCCGCATGGCCGAGGCCCGCAAGAAGCTCGACGCCTTCAAGGGGGAGGTCGTCGCGCTTTCCGACCTGCTCGACGGCCAGCAGGAACGGCATCGCCTCCTGCCCCACACCGATCCCGACTTCAAGACGCCGATGCAGGGCGCCACCCGCGCCACCTACGACAACGTGCAGACCTCGATCCGCCGCTACCGCGAGCGGTGGCTGTCGCTGATGGATGTCTGGGAGAGGGCGGAAGACCGGCTCAACTCCGAATGGTTTCTCGGCACGGCCGAGGCCGAAGACGCAATCAAGCTGCTCGACTCCGCCGAGGCACGGCCGCCGCTGGCCGACGTGGCCGGCGAATGCCGCGCGCCGCTCGACGTGCTCGAGCAGTCGCACGAGACGGCCCGCAAACTCGCCGACGATCTCGATGCCACGCTCGGCACCGCGGCCTCGCGGCTCGAGAAACTCTCCGCCCGCGGCCGCTCAGGCGCGGCCTTCCAGGCCGACATCGCGGAGGTCACGCGGAATCTCGCGCTCGCGCGGCACACGCTCGAGGCCGATCCGGTCGAGGCGCGGGGCCGACTCGAAGAGGCCACGGCGATGCTTGGCCGCACGCTCGGCCAGATCGATGCCTTCGAAGCGGCCGACGATCGCCGCACCACAGTCGGCCACTCGGCCGACGAGGCCGAGAAGAAGATCCAGGCGAAGCGGGCCGACGGCTGGCTGCTCAATGAGCCCGGCGCCGATCCACAGACGCTCGTCGACGAGGCCCGCCAGCACGTTGCGATGGCCGCGCAACTGCTCGATGCCGGCGAGCTCGACGGGGCCGTGAAGCACATCGAGCAGGCGGAGCGGGATGTCGCCGAGGCGCTCGCCATGCTCGAGAGCATCGTCGCGGCCAAGGCCCGCATCGACGAGCTGCTCCCCGGGGCCATCGCCCGGCTCGAGGCGCTGGCCTCCCGCCGCGGCCAGACCGTGCACGCGCTCGAACAGATGGCCGATTCCTACGCGGAGAGCTCGTGGTCGGATCTCGCCGACAACGTCGCCAAGGCGGACGAAGGCATGGTGCGGATCAAGACGATGCTCGCCGAGTCGCAGGCGGCCGCGGAGCCCGCGCGGCAGCACTACTTCCGGGCGCTCGCGCTTCTGGAAGAGGCGGTGCGGCAGGAGGAATGGGTGGAGGGCTGCCAGACGGCCGTCACCGACCGGCGGGCCGAACTCGACGGCCTGCGATCGTCGCTGCCGCAGCGGTGCGACACCGTCGCGCGACGCGTGGGCGAGCTCGAGCAACGGCTTGAGCGGCAGCGGACCGACCGCGTGCGGGCCAACGAGCATGCCCGCGAGGCCGGCCGGCTCGTGCAGATCGCCGATCGCGGCATCCGGATGCAGCGGCCCGACCTCTTGCAATCGGGCCGCGTGCTCGACGCGGCCGACACGGCCGCCGTGCGGGCCGAGGAGTTGGCCACCGAAGACGACCGGCTCGCCCGACAGGCATTTTCGGAGATCGAGGAGACCGATGGCGTGATCCGCCGCGCCGCGGCCTGGTATGCGGAGGGCGTGTCGGCCGACGTGCGCGGGGCGATCTCCGCGCTCGAGCAATCGAAGTCGCTGCTCACGCGGCAGCGCTATGAAGACTCGATCAAGGCCTCGTCGGAGGCGGCCCGGCTCGCCCGCGAATCGTATGCGGCCGCCACGGCCGAGGCCGAACGGCGGCGCCGGGTGCGCCAGCAGGAGATCCAGCGGCGGCAGATGGAGGATGCGTTTGTGCGGATGTCGCGCGGCGCGGGCCCGTGGGTGATCTCGCTACCGGGCGGCACGTTCCGCGGGCCCGATCCCTGGCGCTCGATCATGGGTGGCGGCGGCTCGTTTGGCGGCGGGAGCGGCTCCGCCGGCGGCGGCTGGTCGCGCGACATCGCCGAAGGGCGCTGGTAGGAGAGCATCCAGTCCGTTTTTGCTTGACGAGCTCCGCCCTCAGGACGACAGGCCTCCGTGCCTGTCTCCTACCGCACCTTCACCGGCTCGATCCCGAGCGAGCCGATCCGCTCGGGCCGCGTCTGGCTCCCGGGCTGTTCGGTGACGACCGGCGGGGCGATCGCGCGGCGGCGCGCCTGCAGCCGCTCGAGCCCCTCGACCCTCGCGAGCACGTCGGGCGGCATGAAGCTCCGCTGCTCGGGAGTCGCAATCCGGTTGTTGAAGACGATCCTGCCACGAGCATCCTTCACCACGAGAATCGCATCGGTTCCAGCAGACAGCTTGATCGAGTAGTCGGCATCCTTCTGCAGGAGTGAGCCGTCTTCCAGCTGCACCACGGTGCTCGTCAGCATGGTCCGCTCCGGCTTGCCGCCAGCCGACGCCTGCGTGGCGATCGCCGTCGGGGCCCTTGCGGCTGCCTTCTTGGGCAGCATCGCCACCACCGAGGCGGCGGGCTTGAGCACCGCCGATTGTGCAGTCGCCGACACAACCGTCGATCCTGCGGTCTCCATCGGCTCGGACTTCGCTCCTGACACGGACGACTTCGCCATGGTGGCGGCCACGCGCGGCCGCACGTTCACCTCGATCGGCTTGCCGCCCCGGAGCAATCGGCAGGTGAGCGGCTCATCGTTGCCCCACTCCTCGAGCAGCGTCGTCAGCTGCTCCGGCAACACGAGCAGCTGGCCGTCGAGCGCGACGAGCACGTCGTGCTGTCTGAGCCCGGCCCGCTCGGCCGCCGATCCGGCCGCGACTTCCTCCACGATCAATCCCGCGCCGTGCTTGAGTTCGAGCTGCTCGCGGAGGACGGCCGGCGCCCGCGCCGTGACGAGGCCGGCCCACGGCGCTGCCGATTGGGCAGCAATCTCCGCGACGGGCTGGATATGCGAACGCGGACCGCGCTCCTGCTTGGAGGGCTTGTCGCCCGCCGCGATCGCCGTGGCACCAAGGCAGGCGAGGCCGATCCCCATGATGAATCGAGTGCGCATCTGGATATCCAAATGAAGTGTGGCAATCCTGTTTGGCACGGCGACAACCTGAGTACGACAGGCGGAGACGCCTGTCCTACGCGAGCGACAGCACGTATCCGGGTTTGTGACGGGAAGCGCGGCATGCCGCCAGAGGAACTTGTCTCCGTGCCGCGGGTCGGCGAGGCCACTGGATGGCTGGGCAATCCGGGCAAAACGCGCAACGCGCGAAACGGCGGCAGGCTGCCAAGCCTGCGGCGGGAAACCGCATCGACGGCAGGCACCGCCCGAGCCTTTCGATTGTGACGGTTTCCCGGGCCGATGAACCCGTTCGGTGGGTTCTCGTTTCATGTTTTGGGGGAGTTGTCATGGCGACTTGGAAGACTTCGCGAACGGCTTTGGCTCTCGGACTGGCGATCGGCCTCTCGGCGGCCGCCGTCGCGGCTGATTCATCCCCGAAGACAGACACCGCGAAGACGGCCACCCCGAAAACCGCCACCCCGAAGCCCCCGGCCCCGAAGAAGCCGGTGCTCATTCCGGGCACGGGCTCCGTCGCCAAGGGCGCCACCGACAACTTCGAGGACGAGAAGTGGTCGTGGAACTACAACCACCCCAAGAGCTCCGAGGAGCAGGACAAGCGGATCCGCGGCCCGATGGGCCGTAGCGTGAACAAGCTCTGGTTCGAGGGCCCCAAGCGCGGCACGCCCGACGTGGTGAAGCGGATCGCGCTGCCGAGCCCCGGCCTCGAGGGCAGCACCCACGGCATGCTGATCGCCTCGCTCCGCACCGGCATCCCCGGCAAGGTGACCTACCAGATGCAGCAGGACGACCTGATCTTCGCGGGGAGCCGCGCGATCGGCCGCGGCATCTCCGTCGCCGACAGCCCGAGCATCGTGACGCGGGTCTACCTGCCGCCGTTCTCGCAGTGGGAACGCCGGAGCGGCCCATCGTTCGGCTTCCGCGCCGGCTGCTACACCCACGCGATCATCACCGGCGAAGACCATCCCGACCGCGGTCGCTGGGGCCTCGAGGAATACTGGCCCGGCATGTTCATCTGCTTCGAGCCGGCGAACGCCAAGAAGAAGACCGAAGACTCCGCCTACCTCCGCGTCCGCGGCGGCCGCAACGGCGGCGAGATCCGCGGCCCGCAGATGACCGAGCTCGGCTGGTGGACGCTCGGCCTCTCCTTCTCGCCGGATGGCATGGTGCACTACTTCGCGAGCCCCGGCGTGGACGACCTCACGATGGACGACCACATCACGTCGCAATATCCCTACGGCTACCGCACCGAGACGCTCAAGACCTTCTTCTACAACGTCTGCACGAAGGACGACGGCAAGACGTGGAGCACGCCCTGGGTGGTGGACGACCCGAAGATCTACTTCGTGAAGCGTCCGCAGGTCGCAACGACGAAGCAGACCCGAAAGTAGGACAGGCTTCAGCCTGTCACGTACGACAGGCCTCTGTGCCTGTCACGCCCGGCCGCGGTTCGTGCAGACAGGCACGGAGGCCTGTCCTACGCGCCGCCACCAGCCGGCGAGCAGGCTGCCGATCACCGAGTGGACCACGCTCGAGATCGCGCAGGGCACGGCCGTGAGCGGCTCGGTGGGGAAATGCTTCTGCGCGAGCACGACCCCGAGGCCTGAGTTCTGCATGCCCACCTCGATCGAGATCGTCCGCGCCACGATCCGGTCATAGCCCACAAGCCGCGCGAAGCAATACCCCACGCCGAAGCCGATCGCGTGGAGGAGCGCGACCGCCAGCAGGAGCGTGGGGCCGCTCCCGAGCACGGCGGCAGCGTTTTGCCCGATGACACTCGCGCAGACCAGCGCGATCGTGACCACGCTCACGAGCGGCGCGACGGGCATCACCGCCCGCACGACCCGCGGCAGAAATCGGTTGATCGCCACGCCCGTCGCCACGGGGAGCACCACCACCTGCAGCGTCGACAGAAAGAGCCCCCAGGCATCGACCTCGACCAGCCGCCCGGCGAGGAGCTTCGTGAGCAGGGGCGTCAGCACCACGGCGCCGAGCGTCGTGCAGGTGGTCATCAACACAGACAGCGCCACATCGGCCCGCGCAATGTATGCCACCACGTTCGACGCCGTGCCCCCCGGGCAGCAGGCCACGAGCATCAGTCCCACCGCAAAGGGCGTGTCGAGGCCAAGCACAGTGGCCACGAGCCAGCCTGCGACGGGCATGATGAGAAACTGCGCGAGGAAGCCGGCCGCCACCGTCGCCGGCCGCGTCGCCACCCGGGCGAAGTCGTCGACCGAGAGCGTGATCCCCATGCCGAGCATGATCACAGCCAGGCCGACGACGATCGCCTCGCCGCGAAACCAGGTGAAGAGCCGCGGCTCTACCAGCGCCAGGCCGCAGGCCACGAGCACCCAGACCGGAAACGCGTTGGCCAGCCGCTCGAGCATGCCGCTACGGTGCCGGCGCGGCGAGCCGCGCCGTGCGGACAAACCCGCAGGCCGGAGGCATCAGGTGGACGAGCGCGTCGCCCTCGCAGCGAACCACGACCTCGTCGGAGCCAACCCGCTCGACCGCGAGCGTGCAGAGGGCTGATTCATCGGCCCCTCGGCCCTCGAGCCTGACGACCCAGCGGTCGCCCTCCCGGGTCCAGAAGCCCTCCGCGAAGCGGCCGTCGGACGTGAAGAGCCACGACCGCACCTGCCCGCGCTCCGGATCCCAGCCGATGATCTCCGTGATCTCGCGGCTCTTGCCCGCCTCGGGGGAAAGGAGACCCGGAATCGAGCCATCGCCTGCGACGGTGCGTCCAGCGGCGGGGGCGTCGAACGTGACGGCGTGGGTGCGGACGAGAAACGCCTTGCCGGCGCTCCAGAAGCACTGCGTGCCGGCGGTCACTCCCTCGCCGATGTCTTCCCAAGAGCCCACGAGCCAGTCGAGCTCATCGAGGCCATGCCGCGGCCGCACGACCGTGGGCGCCGCCGTCTCGCGCACGCTCTCGATCATCCAGCGGCCGTCGTGCTTCACCACGACGGCGGAAAAGCGGCTGCCCGCCTCGCGGCCCTGCTGCGGGGCCCCGTCGTCGGAAAACGAGATCCGCGTCACGCCATCGACCACGGCGACCTCGTCGCGGAGCGGACGGATTGACTCAATGTCGATGTCGATCGCCGCGCTGGCGTCTTCGGCGAAGAGCGTCGAGAACACCTCTTCGACCGCCGCGCGGCCGCGGGTGGTCTCGCCGGAATCGAGGTCCACGTTTTCGCCGCTCTCGCTCCAGTGTGCCGCGAGCGCCGCCGCATCGTGTTGATTGAAGGCCCGCAGGTAGTCGCGCATCATCGCGGCCACTTCCGCGACTGCCGGGGAATCGGCGCGGGCATCGAGCCGGCGGGGCGATTCCACAGCGGGCATTTCGAGCGGCGCGGCATCGGTCGCGGGCCGCGCGGGCTTGCGCAGGGCCAGCGTCGCCTGCTCGTTCACAAGCGGTTGCATCGTCACCGGTTCGAGCGACGGCACGGCGCCGATGACGTCCGGAAGACGGAAGGGCTTCGCCCGCGTGATCACGTCGGGAATCGGCCGGATCGTCCGCGCCTGCGGATCGGAGGCCTGGGGATTGGCGGAGGCCGTGGCCCGGGCCGGCATGTCGAGGCGGCCCTGCTCGACGCGACCGCTGCTGCAACCGTTCGCCGTCAGCACCGCCACGATCGCCGCGGCGCACACCATCCGACCGAGACCTGTCGTCGTCACGAGAAACCCTCCGTGTTCGTGTCGAAAGACCAAGGGCGCGGTGGACGCCGGCGCCGGAGGGCCACAATCTAGCGTTTTCCGGGGGCTGCGGACAGCCAGCGGGTTACTTCGCGGCGGCCGTCACCCCGGGGAAGTCGTCGGTGCGGAAGGGGGTGAGCGGCAGGCCCGCCGCCGAATACATGTTGCAGACGGGGTTGTCGGCCCAGGCATAGCGAACGGCCACGGGCTCGGCCACCACCTCGCTCGAGACCTCGATCCGGCCGTCGGGCAGGATCACGGCCTTCGCCGGCACGAACTTCTTGTCGGCCCCCGCGATCGTGAAGCCGACCGGCTCCGGCACGTCGAAGGGCCGCCAGTCGGCCGCCTTCGCGCCGACGTTGTCGAACGAGAGCACGATCTTCGAGCCCTGCTTCTCCATCGACGTGTAGAGCGGGCTGCGGCAGGCGATGCCCGGAACCTTGTAGGTCTCGGCGAGCGCCCAGCGGGCCAGCCGCTTGGCGACGTCTTGCTTGTTTTTGGGATGGATATCTTTGCCCTCGCCGATGTCGATGATCACCGCCTCGCCGGTATTCGGCAGGGCCTTCATCGTCATCGTCTGCGCCTCGCGCAGCTCGGCCCAATCGCTCTCGGCAGGCTCGGACTTCTCGGCCTTGAAGTCGGCGAGTTGGACCCAATAGAAGGGGAAATCACCGAGCCCCCATTCCTCCCGCCATGACTTGATCATGAAGGGGAAGAGGTCGCGATATTGATAGGCGCGGCCGGCGTTCGACTCGCCCTGATACCAGATCGCCCCTTTGATCCCGTAGCCGATCGAGGGCGTGAGGACGCCTGCGTGGATGTTGCCGGGCCGCGCGTTGCCCTTCATCTGGTTTGCATCGGGCTTCTCGGCCGATTCCAGTTTCACCCAGCGCTCATGGATCGCCTTGAGCGTGGGATGAGCAACGATCTTCTCCCGCTTCACCCAGGCCTCGGCGGCGCTGCCGCCCCAGGCATTGTTGATCAGGCCCACCGGCACGCCGAGCGTCTGGTGGAGCTGCCGGCCGAAGCAATAGCCGACGGCGGAAAAGTTGCCGACCGTCTCCGGCGAACAGACCGCCCACTTGCCGTTGAAGTTCCACTGCGGCTCCTGCGTGCCCACCTGCGGCACGGAGATCAGCCGGATGTTCGGAAACTTCGCCGCGGCCTTCTCCAGGTCGGGGTCGTTCGACGCATTCACGCTCCACTGCATGTTCGACTGGCCGGCACAGACCCAGACCTCGCCGATGAGCACGTCGGAAAACGTGACCGTGTTTTTGCCCTTCACGGTGAGCGTGTGGGGGCCGCCGTATTCCTGAATCGGATCGAGGAAGACGTGCCAGGTGCCGTCGGCCGCGGCCGTGGTCGAGTGCGTCTGTCCGCCGAGCGTGACGGTGACCTGCTCGCCCGGATCGGCCTGGCCCCAGACTTTGTTCTTGATGCCCTGCTGGAGCACCATGTGGTCGCCGAACATGTTGTTGAGCGAGACATCGGCGGCCGCCGGAACGGCGCAGACAGCTAGCACAACCAGCACACACGCGCGGGGCAGGGGCATGGGTTTGGGCTCCTCGGAAATCGGTGAAGGCCCAAGCAGATTAGAAGGGAGACCGCTTGCTCCGCAAGCGGATCCCGCGACAGGCACGGAGGCCTGTCCTACGCGCGGCGGTGGATGTAGTCCTCCACCTGATGCAGCGCGATCTCGCAGGAATTGAATCGCTGCGCATTCACGTCGCCGATCGAGACGAGCCCCACGACGAGCCCGTCGCCATCGACCACCGGCAGGTGCCGCACCCGCTGCCGCCGCATCACCTCTGCCACCTCGTCGATCGGGGTTTCCGGATCGCAGCAGAGCACCTCTTCGGTCATCACCTCGCCGACAAGCGTCTGCTCCGGCCGCCGCATCTCGGCGACCACCCGCCGCAGCACGTCGCGCTCGGTGAACATGCCGACGAGCCGGCCGGCGTGCATCACCAGAATCGACCCGATCCGCTCGTCGTTCATCAGCCGCGTGGCCTCGAGCACCGAGGCGGCGGGGCTCGTGGCAACGGGCGGCCTGAACCCCTTGAAACGCAGAATGTCCATGACGGTTTCCATGATGCGTCCTCCCTCTTCGTGGCGCTGTCTTTCCCGATACCCGGCGGGTATGAGACAACTGATTCCAACTGACCTGCCCCACACGAATCTTACCAGTCGGGGGTTGCGGCTCCAAAACAAGCCGCCATCGATGCCATGAATGACACCCGCGAGGCAGACATCTTCGAGCGGCTCCTTTCCGGTGCGTGGCTCTCGGCGCTGCCAGAGCGGAGCCGCGAGCCGGCGGCGCGGGGGATTTTTTTCGCCGCGCTCGCCCTTGCCGCCATGCTCGTGGCTGCGCCCTTCGCCGATGCCCGCGGCGAGGCCTGGCTCGAGGCGAATTTCGCCCGCACGCTCACGGCGCTCGCCGCCACCCGCGGCCTCGATAGCGCGATCTCGCTCGCGCAGAGCTCGGAGGTGAGCTTCAGCTTCGGCCCCGGCGGCAGCCTCGGCATCGGGCAGGCGCTCGATCCGGTGAACGATCTCGTCGAGCAATATGGGGCGCTGTTGCTCACGAGCACCACGGCTTTGGGCGTGCAGCGGCTCGGCCTGCAGATCAGCCGCGCGCTTGGGTGGTGGCTGTTTCTGCCGGCGTTCGCGGCCTTCGCGATTGCCGCATTTGCACGGCCGCGATGGCAGGCATCGCTCTCAGGCTGGGGACGGCGGCTCGTCGCGATCGCGCTTTTCGCGCGGCTGGCGATCCCGACCTCGGCCTGGATCGATTCGATCGTGGCCTCGCAGTTTCTCGAGGCCAACTATCAGCAGGCCTCGGCGTCGGTCGCGAGCACGACGGAGAAGATCGAGCAGGCGCAGGCCATCGATGCCTCGACGCCGTGGTACGAGCGGTACAACCCGATCGACTACGTGGGCGACCGGGCGCAGCGGCTCTACGAGGCGATCGGCGACGTGGGGGAGTCGATCGTGAATCTCGTGATCTACTTCACGATCTCCACGATCGTCTTGCCGCTCGGCACGCTCTGGCTGCTGGCCCGGCTGAGCAACGCGGTGTTTTCCGCCCGCGGCCCGTAGGACAGGCGTCTCTGCCTGTCACGCGGCCCGTAGGACAGGCGTCCCTGCCTGTCATCCCAGCCTGCCCGCCCGGGAAATTGTTGAAAACCCGCTGCTCCCCTGAGTGTCCAACGCCGAAGGGCCCATTTTTCAGGCGTTTTCACACCCCCGAAAGGCCCTCCTTCTGGGTATTTCAAAAATCCGCGGCGCCGACCGCTTGCAAGCCGGTTTAGTCAACGTAATCTATCCAACTTATCAGGCGGCCGAATCGTTCGGTCGTTGCAAGAGAAAGGTCTCTTCGACCGACCGAAGTTCGGGCGCGTTCGAGAACAACCTGCTCGAGTCTTTTCTTCCTGTTTCTTTTTTCCCGGAGGTTTGCGTGATTCGCAAAGTTCTTTCTTGCCTCCTGCCGGCCGTCGCCGTCGTCGCCATGTGCACCAGCACGTGGGCGAAGGACTGCGGCTCCTGCGGTGGCTGCGAGGGTGGCTGTGAAGGCGGCGCCGTCGTCAGCGGTGGTGATTGTGGTGGTTGCGGCGCCTCGTGCGGCGGAACCAAGACGGTGTATCAGCGTCAGTACGTGACCGAGATGAAGACGGTCACGTCGACCGAATACACCACGGAAACCCGCGAGCGGACCTACACGGTCAACAAGCAGGTTCCGCGGACCGAGACGAAGACCCGCACGGTTACCGTGCAGGTTCCCGAAACTCGGACCAAGACCGTGAACTACACGGTCAACAAGAACGTGACGGAGACCAAGACGGCTGAGTACACCGTCCAGGTCCCCTACACCGAGTCGGTCGAGCAGACCTACACGGTGAACGTGCCGGTGTCGGAGGAGAAGACCTCCACCTACACCGTCATGGTTCCGAAGCAGGAAGAGAAGACCTCGACCTACACGGTCCAGGTCCCTTACACCGAAGAGGTCGAGCAGACCTACACGGTGAACGTGCCTGTTCAGGAAGAGAAGACCTCGACCTACACGGTCCAGGTTCCCTACACCGAAGAGGTCGAGCAGACCTACACGGTGAACGTTCCTGTCCAGGAAGAGAAGACCGCCACCTACACGGTGATGGTGCCCCACACCGAGGAGAAGGTTTCGACCTACTCGGTGAGCGTTCCCTACACCGAGCAGGTCGAGCAGACCTACACGGTGAACGTCCCCTACACCGAGCAAGTGACGCACACCCACAAGGTGCAGAAGCGCGTTCCGGTGCAGTCGACGAAGACGGTCCAGGTTCGCGGTGGTTCGTGGCAGACCCAGCAGTACACGGTTGGCGGCGGCGTTGACGCCTGCGGCTGCCCGTGCCCTGAGAAGGTCTGCTGCAAGCGTGTCTGGGTTCCGACGTGCGAAACGAAGGAAATCCCGGTCACGACCTACGAGTGCGTCACCGAGGAAGTTCCCCACACGGTGAACGTCACCAAGTGCCGTCAGGAGCAGCGGAGTCGGATGGTGAACGTGACGAAGCACCGCACCGAAGAGCGGACTCGGACCTACACGGTCACGAGCTGCCGCCCCGAGGAGCGGACTCGCACCTACACCGTCACCAAGTACGTGCCGGAGACGAAGACCCGCAAGGTCAGCGTCACCAAGCACCGCTCGGAAGAGAAGACCCGGTCCTACACCGTGACCAAGATGGTGCCCGAGACGAAGACCCGTAAGGTCAGCGTCACGAAGTACCGTTCGGAGGAGCGGACCCGCACCTACACCGTCACGACCTGCGTGCCGGAAGAGCGGACCCGCACCTACACCGTCACGAAGATGGTGCCGGAGCAGAAGACCCGCACGGTCAACGTCACCAAGTACAAGACCGAGACGAAGACTCGGGAGTACCAGGTGACCCGTTGCGTGCCGGAGACGATGACCAAGGAAGTTTCCTACACGGTCATGGTCCCGCAGCAGAAGGAAGAGTCGTACACCGTGACGGTGTATGACTGCGTCCCCGAGACGAAGACCGCGAGCTACACCGTTCGCGTTCCTCACACGGTGACGAAGGAAGTGCCGGTGCAGAAGTGCGTGACCGTCGCCGTCGAAGTCCCCGTCGAGGGTGGCTGCGGTGGTGCGGCTGGTGACGCCGGCGCCTGCGGCTCGGCCGGTGCTTGCGGCGACGCTGGCGCCTGCGGCGACGCCGGTGCGGCTGCCTGCGGCGATTGCGGTTCCTCGAAGAAGGGCTGCCGTCGCAAGGGCTGCCGTCGCTGCGGCTGCTAAGCCCGGCTCGGCATCTTCTGTGTTGTGAATAAGAGGGGGCCGGACGCCAAGCGTCCGGCCCCCTCGCTTTTTGCACGCCACCGGCTCGCGGGCGGCAGAAGTCTCGTCGCGGTGGCCCTCGAAGACTCGGTCCAAATGCTCCTCGAGCTTCCGCCGACCCGCTCGCCTACCTTCAACGGCTTGCCAATACGTAGTACGCGTTGAACGAAGCTGGGGCTACCGCTGCTTGAGCAGATCCCGGATCTCCATCAGGAGCTCCTGATCCTTCGTCGGCGGCGGCGGGGCGGCCACCTCGGCCGCCTTGCTCTTCATGAGCCAGCCGAGGAACTTCACGATGAACACGAAGAGCGCGAGCGCCAGGAGCAGGAAGCTCACGATGTCGCCCAGGAAGGCGCCGTAGGGGATCGTCTTCTCCCCGATCTTGAGCGCCCAGTCCTTGTAGCCGGCATCGCCCGGGAGGATCACGCTCACCGTCGGCATGATGATGTTGTCGACGAGACTCGACACGATCTTGCCGAAGGCGCCGCCGATGATCACGCCGACGGCGAGATCGATGACGTTGCCCTTGAACGCGAAGTTCTTGAACTCCTCGAACAGGGAAAAGGCTTGCTTGGTGGGAACGGGCATCGACGCTACCTCCTTCTGGGTACGGCTGTTGTTTTCAAACTCATTCGCCGGAACAATAACCTCCATCGGAAAGAACCGACAAGCAGCGAGCGCTCGTCGCAGCTGCGTTGCAAGGCCGTCGAACTCCCCAGGGACGTGATCTATGAGACCCGCATCCGCAATGACGCATTGGATTTGGAGCACGGCCGCCGCCCTGGCATTCGCCGGCACCGGCACTATTCCCTGCCTGGCTCAGACCACGGCCCTCTCGCCACTCGAATCGGCGATCGCCCGCGAATCGGAGGCGACCGTGAAGGCCTTCAACGCCGCCGATGCCGCGGCGCTCGGCGGGATGTTCCTCGAGCATGGCGAGCTCGTCGACGAGAGCGGCACGGCGCACGCCGGCAAGGCGGCGATCACGGAGCTCTTCAAGGGCTTCTTTGCGAAGTACCCGAAGTCGGTGCTCGAGATGCAGGTGACGTCGGTCCGCCCCGTCGGCGATGCGATCGCCGTCGAGGAGGGGGAGCGGCGAATCACCGCCGAAGATGGCGCGTCGGCCGCCCAGGTGCGGTATGTGACGGTGCGATCGAAGCAGGGGGATCGCTGGCCGATCGCGTCGTACCGCGAGTTTGCCGACGATCCGATGCCCACGCCGCAAGAGATGCTCCAGGGCGTGTCGTGGCTCGAGGGCGACTGGGTCGATGAAAGCCCCGATGGCCGCACCACGATCTCGTTCCGCCGCAGCGAAGACGGCAACTTCCTCCTTGGCGATTACCACATCGCCATGGCCGGCGTTCCGGCGTCGAAGACCACGCAGCGGATCGGCTGGGATCCGGTCAACGGTCAGCTACGGTCGTGGACTTTCGATTCCGATGGCGGCTTCAGCCAGGGTGAATGGACTGCGATCGAGAATGGCTGGGTGGTGAAGTCGGAGGCGACGATGCCTGACGGCACGACCGGCTCGGCCACCATGACGATCACCGTGAAGGACGCCGACCACTTCGTCGTCCGTTCGAGCGACCGGATCGTCGGCGGCGTCGAGGAGCCCGATTTCGAGGTGACGATCGCCCGCAAGCCCCCCATGCCAGGAGCGAAGAAGTAAATGTCGCGGCCCAACGCCCTGTCGATAGCAGTCGCAATCGCCACGCTCGCCCTGCCGCTACAGCAGCTCGCGCACGCCCGCCCGAACGTCGGCCATGCAGGTGGTCATGGTGGCATGGCTCGTCCGGCCGGCGGCATGGCCCGGCCTGCCGCGCGACCGGCTGGCGCGATGGCCCGGCCGAGCATGCCCAATGTGCAGCGTCCGCAGATGCAGCGGCCACAAGTGCAGCGGCCGGCGATGCAACGGCCAAACATGAATATCCAGCGGCCTGCCGTGCAGCGGCCGAATGTGAATATCCCGCGCCCCGGCATGCAGCGGCCAAACATCCCGCAGCGGCCGAGCCTCGGCAATGTGCCGCGGCCCGGCATGGCGCGGCCCTCGTTGCCGACGGCATCGACACGTCCGGCTCCGCGACCTGGCCTGGGATCATTTCGTCCTGGCGGTCCGAAGCCCGGCACCGGCCTTGCCGCGCGGCCGGCACCAGCACCCGGGTTTTCGCGGCCTGCGCCGGGGCTCTCGCGGCCCACAGGGAGGCCGGCATTTCCCCGGCCGAATATTCCGAACAGTCCAAGCTTCGGTGGCGACCGGCCGACGCTCGGCAATCTTCAGCGGCCGACCACGCTGCCCGGGCGCCTCCCCAATCGCCCTGGCATCGGCGGCATCAACCGCCCCGGCATCGGCAATGGCAACATCGGCAGCGGCAACTGGGGCAATAACAACAACTTCAACAACCTCAACAACATCAATGTCAACGGCCCGTGGGGCGGCAACTGGAATGGCGGCAACTGGAATGGCGGCGACTGGGGCTACCCCGGCTACGGCGGCGGCTATCACGGCGGCTGGGCCAACAACTGGAACAACGGCTACGTGAATCCTCATTACGGCGGCTGGTACAACGGTTGCTGGAGCGGCAACTACGGCTACGGCGGCGGCTGGTGGGCGCCCTTCGCGCTCGGCGCCGCGACCTGGGGCCTCGCCTCGACGATCGGCAACTGGGGGCTGGGCTACGGGTCGTTCGGCTACGGCGCGATGGGCTATCCCGGCGGAGCCTATGTGAATCCTTACTACTCCGGCATTCCGTCGGCCGTGGTGGCAGCGAGCCCCTACGACTATTCGCAGCCGGTCATCGTCAACAACTACGTCACCAACGACGGCGACCTGACGAACTCCACCGACGCCGATGCCGGCGCCGCCACGGCCGAGGCCGCGCCGGCGGCGTCACCATCCGATCGGGTGTTTGACGAGGCGCTCGCGAAGTTCAAGGCAGGCGACTATGCCGCGGCGCTTTCCGGCTGCGACAAGGCGGTGAAGCTCGCGCCGAAAGATACGGTGATCCACGAGGTGCGGGCGCTGGCGCTCTTCGCGCTCGGCCGGTATCCCGAGGCTGCCGCCACGCTCAACGCCGTGCTCGCCACGGCGCCGGGCATGGACTGGACGACGATGAGCGGCCTCTACGGCTCGGTCGATGCCTACACCACGCAGCTCCGCAAGCTCGAGGAGTATTGTCGGGCCAATCCCGACAGCGCCGCCGGCCACTTCGTGCTGGCCTACCACTACCTCGTCGGTGGCTACGCCGACATGGCGACCGAGGCGCTGAAGGTGGTCGTGGCGAAGCAGCCGGGGGATGCCGTGGCCAAGCGGCTGCTCGACGCGCTCACGCCGCCGAAGGAGGAATCGGCGCCCGCCCCGAAGACGCCTGCCGAGGGCGCGAGCGGCCCTGCCGCGTCATCAGCCCCGGAAACCGACCTCGTGGGCACCTGGAAGGCGTCAAGCGGCAAAGACGCGGTGATCCTCACGATCACGGAAGACTCGAAGTTCACCTGGAAGGCGATGCCCTCCGGCAAGCCGCCGGTGGAGCTCTCGGGCGACATCGCAACCGCCCCAGACGCCATGGCCCTGCAGAGCGAAAAGGCCGGGACGATGGCGGGGAAGGTCGTCTCGAAGGGGCCAGACGCCTTCGATTTCGCGTTGGCCGGCGCCCCCGCCGACGCCAAGCCAATCGCCTTCCAGCGCCAACAGTAGGACACGCCTCCGTGCCTGTCTGCACCATCGGCAATGCCAGACAGGCAGAGACGCCTGTCCTACCGGGCGCCCTACAGCCCGCAAAACCGTCCCTCCACGGGGGCTGGGCAGGATTTTCTGCCGAAAAATTGACGGCTGTCGAACCACCGGATAGGTCTGACCGTAGAAGCAGACATCTCCCCGGAGCCGTCCCATGCCCGCCGATCCCCAACCCATCCGCTCGAAGTTGTCTCGCAAGCGCGTCCGCCAGCGGGTGCTCCGAAAGGGCAGGGGGCTCACGGCGTGGGAGTCGCTCGGCCACGGCGTGACGGGCCTCGAGCAGCTCGAGTCGCGGGCGCTCATGGCCGCGGACCTCGCCGTCACGATCAGCGACGCGCATGTCTGGTACATGCCGGCCACGCAGACGACCTACACCGTCGAGGTCACGAATGTCGGCACCTCGACCGCCACCAACGCCACGGTCACGACGGCGCTTGGCAGCCAGATCACGCAGGCGACCTGGACGGCCGCCTATTCGAGCGGCTCGTCGGGCCCCGTGATCGGCGCCGGGAATCTCAACACCCCGATCACGCTCGCTGCCGGTGGCAAGGCCACGTTCACGGTCGTGGGCACGGTCGGCGCCACCGCCACCGGCGATCTCGTCTCGACCGCAAGCGTGTCGCTCACCGGCGAAACCAACACGACGAACAACTCCGCCACCGACACCGACCAATTCGCGCCGAAGGTGATCGCCGTGACCGACCACATCGGCGTCTCAGCGACATCGGCCGTGCGGCTCGTGGATCCCGCGACGGGCGCGGTCGTGAACTCGTTCTTCGCCTTCGAGCCAAGCTACAACGGCGGCGTGCAGGCGGTGCTCGGCGATTTCAACGGCGACGGCCGGCAGGAGGTCGCCGCCGCGGCAGGCCGCTGGCTGCCAGGAACCGTGCGATTCTTCTCGACCGACGGCGAGCGGCTGACAACCTTCGACACGGCCCCCTTCGGCGCCGGCTGGAAAGGTGGCGTGAACCTGGCCGCCGGTGACGTCGACGGCGACGGCCGCGACGATCTCATCGCGGCGAAGGCGAGCGGCAACGGCGAGGTGCGGGTCTTCCGCGGCGTGGCCGGGACCGACCCGATCGCCAACACGCCATTCCGCACGATCCGTCCGTTCGGCAATGGCCATGTGGGCGGAGCGACGGTGGCCGCGGCCGACATGGGCACGTTTACCAATGGCGCGGTGACCAATGCCGACAAGCAGGATAGCAAGGCGGAGGTGTTCGTCGGCTCCGGCCTGCTGACCCGGCCGGTCGTGCGGGTCTACGACGTCGGCCCTGCGACGCCGAAGGTGGTCGACACAATCAAGCCGTTCTCGGCTGGCAACCGCGGCGGCATCGGCGTCACGGCGGCCCGCATCAACCAGGATTCGATTCCCGACATCATCGTCACCAATGGCACGCTGGGCCGCCCCGTCACCGAAATCTATGACGGCCGCGTGGGCACGGCGGCGAATGCACGGCTCTCGCGGTTCGAGGCCTTTGGATCGCTCGGCCGCGCCAACTCGCCGGTCTTCGCCGCCGCGATCGACACCGACGGCGATGGTCGAGCCAACACGCTCTACGCCTCGCAGGGCTTTTTGGGCGCCAGCGGCGTGAAGACGGTCTCAACGGCGGGCGTGCCGACGGGCTCGCTCGGTGCTTTCGCCGGCAACTTCCAGCTTGCCGCGCCGGTCGTGACAACAAGCCCCGGCATCGTGACGACGGCGACGGGCCTGCAATATCAAGACCTCACCGTCGGCACCGGGACGGCCGCGGCGGTGAACAAGAAACTGAGTGTGAACTACACCGGCTGGCTCTTGAACGGCACGGAGTTCGACAGCTCGCGGCGTCCCGGCCGCGAGCCGTTCGAGTTCACGCTCGGCAAGGGCGATGTGATCAAGGGCTGGGACGAAGGCCTGGCGACGATGAAGGTCGGCGGCCGCCGGCAGCTCATCATCCCGGCGAATCTGGGCTATGGACCATCGGGCACCAGCAGCATCCCGCCGAATTCGACGCTCGTGTTTGATGTCGAGCTCTTGAGCGTCACGTAGGACAGGCCTCCGTGCCTGTCGCATACAAGCGCCACATGACAGGCAGAGACGCCTGTCCTACCTATGCCGTGCGACAGGCTGAAGCCTGTCTTACCAGCGGGCTTCGAGGCCGAGGCTCGCGCCGGTGAGGCAGATGCTGCTGCCGCCGTGCAGTTCGCCGCCGCCGGCGGGCGGCGCGCTGAAGTCGAACTGATTCGGCGCGAGTGCCACGCCCGAGAGCCAGATGAGGTTGTAGCCCATCCGCAGGCCCCAGGTTTCGGTGAGCCGGTAGGTGAGCGTGAAGTTCAAATCGGCGATGAAGCCCACGCCCCCTTCGGTGGACGAACGCCCCGGCCGCTCGACGACGGGCTGCCCGCCGACCCTTCCAAAGGAGTTGATGATCGGCGCCTGCGATTGGCTCATCGCCGTGCCGCCGAGGGCGAGCTTCGCCCAGCTCTCGAACGCCCAGCGTTCCCAGGCGGCGCGGGCGCGAGCCCCCACCTGCGGTGCAAAGATGTTCGACGACGTCTCGACGGCGTAGAGGCCGGAGCCGGGATTCGGGGCCGGGGCGAACGCGAGCGCCGCCTGCTCGTCGAGGCTGGCCCAGCGGAAGCCGGCCAGCCAGTCGATCGTGCCGCCGTCGTAGTTGTCGCACCGCCGCCAGGGCTCGCCGGCGGTGCGGTCGTAGCCGCCGTCGCACCAGCGCGAGAAGACGTTCGCCTCGGCCGAATTGAGCGACGAGCGATAGGTGGCCCGCGCCACGCCCGCGTCATTCAACACACCCGGCTGCAGGCCGAGCGGATTGGCCGCCTGCAGCGTGTTGACGGCGCTGACATTGGCATCTTCGCCAAACATGCCCCAGACGCCGAGATAGCCAACCTCCCAGCCGGGCGCGCAGTCCCCCTTGCGGCCGTAGAAGAGCCGCATGCCGGGCTGCGTGGAAAACGTGAGGTCGTCGGTGTGGATCGCCGGCGCGCCGCTGACGGTTTCCGTCACGAGCGGCCGCTGGCCCGCGCCGATGTCGCGCTGGAGGAAGACGGCATCGAAGATCGCATAGGTCTCGTCGGCCCGAGCCGCGATGCCACCGAGCGCGCAGGCGACCAACGCGACAAGCCCCGCCCCATATCCCGCCCGTCGGCCGGCCATCGATCGCCCCCTTGGAGAATCAAGGACACGGCCGCCCCCGGAATCCGTCATCCCGGAAACGATCGCTCCCACCCCGTTTTTCGGCACAACCGGCAGGGGGCATGAGGATCGTTCGGGACGGCCCCTGCCGCCTGGAAGGGGGGTAAAAATGCGTTGAGTATGCGGCTGGTGGGACAGGCTTCAGCCTGTCATTCGCACGCCGGAGGCAGGCAGAGACGCCTGTCTTACCCGGACGACAGGCCTCCGTGCCTGTCTGGCCCCCTGAACACCGACAGGCAGAGACGCCTGTCCTACCGCGTGACTGGCGTTTTGCCAGGTGGTACCTTCGACGGTTCCGGTGCGGCGGCCTTTGCCGCCTGGGTGGGCTGGCGAAGATCTGCTGGCCCACAGCCGGCGGGTACTGCCGAAAACACTCGGCATTGATGTCATCGCGACGAAGCGAGGAAAGATGCGGATTTTGTCAACGAAGCGATTCGGTCAGGGTGAGGCAACCATCCAAGGGGTCCGGCGATCCGCGCGGAGGCAGGTGCTCCGGCGCCGGAAACTAGAAGCCGAGTGGCTCGAGCGCCGGCTGGCCTTAGCGGCGATCCCCACGGCCACCGTGAGCGGCGGCACCGGCGCCTTGATCGGTCAAGAAATCCCGCTCACCGTCACGTTCGACAACACGGCGACAAATCCCGCTGATATCGGCTACGCGCCCTTCGTCAACATCGTGATGCCCGCGACGGGCGATGCCCCGCCGACGCCGAACGACGGTATCGCGTTCAAGCCGAATAGCGCGACCTACAACGGCCTCTCACTGACGACGAATGTCCTCACGTTCAACGCCCAGGGAAAGGCCACGCACCCGTTTGCGAAGAACCCCGACGGCACGTCGCTCGTCGTCTCGGGCAAGCCGGGCGACCAGCTCGTCGTCGTGCAGCTGCCGTTCGGCAGCTATGGTCCGGAGCAGCCCGCCGCCGAGATCAACTTCACCGGTGTGATCAGTCCGCTTGCCCAACCAAATGCCTCGTATCCCGTCACCGCCACCGGTGGATTCCAGTTTCAGACCGATGCGTCCGGCAATCCCACCGTGAACGTGGCGACGATCGGCACGCCGACCACCGACCCAATCGAGCCACAGCTCTTCCGGCTGAAAAAAACCTCGAGCGCTCCCGAATCCGAGACGGCCACCGGTCCGAACTTCAAGCACACCTACACCGTGAGCATGGCGGTCGCCCCCGGGCAGACGGTCAACGACCTGCTGCTCGCGGATGTATTGCCCACCAACATCCAGTTCGTCTCGGTGAACACGGTCGCGGGCAACGGCTCGACCACGATCACGCCCGTCGCCACGCCAAGCACGTCCACCCCCGGCGGCACGCTCTCCCGCCGGTTCGACAAGGTCGTCGGCACCGGCAGCGACAGCGACGCGGTGATGACATTCACCTACTTCGTGCCGCAGGATGATGCCGCGGGCATCGACGTCATTCCGCTGGGCACCGGCGGCACGGCGATCGCCACGAACTTGGCCAACGCGACCGGCACCTGGACGAGCGCGAACCCGAATTTCCCGAACCCACAGACGGTCGAGAGCGACCCCGACGACGCCAATGCGCAGCACACGCTCACGGCCCGCACCGTCGCCCTCCAGAAGAGCGTCGTCGATCTCACGAATCCAGGCTCGCCGCGGGCCGGCGACCTCGTCGAATACACGCTCAACTTCCAGGTGAGCGACTATTTCGCGCTCGAAAACTTCAACGTCGCCGACATCCTCTCCGACGGCCAGGAGTTCGACGCATCGTTCACGCCCACGCTCACGTTCACGCAGAAGTCGGAGACGTTTACGGCACAGCCGTTCGCGGGGGCAAACTTCACGGTCGCCGTGCAGGCCGACGGCTCGACCAATGTCGATTTCGACGTCTCGGCCCAGCTCCAGGCCCTTGGCCTCACGACCGGCGGCAAGCTGGTGGGCGCCGGCATCCCGAATACGGGCACGGGCTCCCCCTCGACGCTGCCGGATCCGCTGCCAGGCGGCCCCGGCACGACGGGCACGATCAAGTTCCGCGCCCGCGTCCTCAACGAGTATCGCGCCACGCCACGGCCGGGCGCCGACGTCGTGCAGGGCGACGTGATGACCAACGAGGCCGATACGACCGCCACGGTGCTCGCGTTTGCGAATCTCGATCCCACGTCGAGCACGGTGAGTGACGGCTCGTCGACCTCGTTCACGCTCGTGAGCGGTGCCGCGACGAAGAGCGTCTTTGCGATCAACGGTGTGCCGGCCTCGGGCACGCCCGTCGTGACGGCCGGCGACGCTGTCACGTTCCGAATCACCTACAACCTGCCGTTTTCGAGCATCAAGGACTACCAGATCTCCGACTTCCTGCCGCTGCCGATCTTCGCAGCGCAGAATCTCTCGTTTGCCGGCGGCAGTCCAAGCGCCTCGGTGCCGGCGGCCGGCCAGTGGAAGTATGGCCCCACCGACACCTACGCCGCGATCTCCGGGATCACCCCAACCACCTCGGCGAACACCGCGGCCAACAGCGTCACCTGGAATTTCGGCACGTTCGAGGACAGCCTGAACCGCTCGGCCGTCACCGACATCCTGTTCACCGTGACGGCGACGAATCGCCCCTTCGCCGACGGCCTCCTGCTCACGAACCAGGCCGAGCAGACCGAGCGGAACGAGACCGGCGACGTGCTCACGAGCAACACGGCGCTCGCCCAGGTGAAAATCGCCGAGCCGCTCCTTGGGATCACGAAGGGCGTCGTCTCCACGAACAACGCCGCCGGCGTCTTCACGCCCACGCTCGTGGCCCCGGCGGGCGTTACGTTCTCGCAGCCAGGAGTTGCCGGCGCGGCGTTCACCGGCACGATCACGTCCGGCGGCCTGGCCTCCACGCCGATCAACTCCACGCTCTCGAACGTGCTCGGCAACGACCTCGTGAAGTTCTGCATCATCGTGCAAAACACGGGGAGCGGTCCGAACGGCGCCTTCGAAGTAAAGCTCAAGGACGTCTTCGATGCGACGAAAATGCGGATCCCCGCCAACGCCACGGGGCTCAACCTGAAGATAACAGATGGCACCGGCGCCTCACTGCCGTTCACCGGCAGCCTTTTCTCGGCGGGTGGCATCACGCTCGTCGATCCGTCGGCGTCGGCGGGCTCGCTCGACCCCGGCAAGACGACCGCCGGAGCGACGATCAACACCGGCGGCAACATCGCCGTCATCACCTACGATCTGCAGCTGCTGCCGAGCGTCGCCCCGCTCGACGTGATCACCAACACCGCCACGCTCACGAACTACGCCTCGCAGCCGGGCGGCCCCAACTTCCTGCCGCCAGCCGGGCTCTCCGACACGGCGACGGTCACGGTGATGGCGCCACAGGTCACGAAGACGCTCAGAGGCACGTCGATCGTCGACGCGTTCAACTCCAACACGCAGGGCGTGATCGGTGAGATCGTCACGTTCGATCTCAAGGTCGACGTGCCGCGGGGGACGACGCCAAACGCAGTCGTCGTCGATTCACTCCCTCCCGGTCTCGCCTTCAAGGACTTCCTGTTCTTCGAGCGAGACGCACTCGTGAGCTTCACGGGTTCCCCGACGCCCGTCGTGACCAATCAGGGCCGAACGCTCACCTTGAATCTAGGCGACATCACCAATGCCCAGACGTCTCAGGATCGGGCCGGCATCCTCTTCAGTTACACGGCCGTCGTGCTCAATGTCTCGAGCAACCGCGCCGGCACGCAACTGACGAACGATGCCAAGCTCACCTGGACCGGCCATAACGAGCTGCCCGCTGCGAAGTCTGCCCCAGTGACAGTGATCGAGCCCAAGCTCACGATCGACAAGTCGGTGACGCCGACGACCGCCCAGGCGAGCGACACGGTGACGTTTACGATCGTCGTGGCGGCGAGCCAGACGACGGCCCACAACGTGGCCGTTTCCGACATCTTCCCCTGGGGCTTCACCTACATCCCGGGCACGCTGCGAAACACGGCCGGCGTCGTGCCCACCACGCTTGCCGCCGCGGCCGGCGGCACTGCCTTCGACGCCACCTACACCCAACTCACGCCCGGCCAGACGAGCACGCTGCAGTTCCAGGCGAGGATCACTTCCGACGTGATCTCCGGCCGCACGATCAACAACGTCGCCACCGAGACCTGGACGAGCCTGCCGGGCAACCCCGGCCAGATCACGCCATTCAACCCCAATGCCTACGAGCGGACCGGCTCTGAATCCACCACCCAAGGCCAGCTCAACAACTACAAGACGAGCGACGCGGCGACCGTGACCTTGGCGAGCCCCACCCTCACCAAGGCGCTCGTCACGACGTCGATCGTGAACGCGTCGAACACCGCGACCCAGGCCGTGATCGGTGAGACGGCGACCTACACCGTCACGATGAAGATTCCCCAGGGCCGCACACCCGGGGCCCAGCTCATCGATACGCTGGGGCCGGGCATGGCATACGTGCGCACGATCTCGGTGGTCAACGACGATCCGGCCGTGCTCACGGTGCCCGGCCTCAACTCGCCGCCTGTGCTCACGAACAACGGCACGACTGCCACCTGGAGCCTGGGCGACATCGTCAACACCGACACCAACAGTGCCACCGACGAGACGATCACGTTCACGATCGAGGCGGTGGTGCTGAACGTCAACTCGAACCTCGGCGGAGTGAACCTCGTGAACCGGGTCGAGGCCGTCTGGGACAAGGACAGCCAGAGATCTCCGCGGATCTCGAGCGGACCGGTCACCGTCATCGAGCCCAGGCTCCAGACCACCAAGAGCGTCGCCGTCGGCGGCTTTGGCGGCAACGTGGGCGACCCGGTCACCTACACGATCGTCGTCCAGCAGGCGCCCACGAGCAACACCGATGCATTCAACGTCACACTGCGCGACGTGATCCCGGCTTCGATCGCGAGTCCCTCGCTCACAGGTGTCGTGGACACCGCAGGCGTCGTCACGACAGCCAACTTCAGCCTCACGGGCAACACGCTCGCGACCACGGGTGCGGGCTTCGACCTGCCGAAGCTGCCGGCTGGCCGCACGATCACGCTCACCGTCACCGGCACGCTCGCCGGCCCCGTCACGGCGAATCAGCAGATTACGAACACCAACCAAATCCAGTGGACGAGCCTTTCCGGCACCCCCGGCCAGATCACGCCCAACAACCCGAACGCCTACGAGCGGACGGGCTCCGGATCGACGTCGCTGGGTCAGCTCAACAACTACGTCACCACCAGCTCGGCCTCGTTCACGGTCAACACCGCCGACCTGGCCGTCGTGAAGACCGTGAACAACCCCACGCCGAACGTGGGCGACACAATCACGTTCACAGTGACGGTCTCGAACCTGGGGCCCAACACGGCGCACGCGGTGCAAGTGACCGACCGGTTCCCGACGACCGGGCTTCAGTTGCTCTCCGCCACGCCGAGCCAGGGAACGTTCGACCAGACCACGGGCATCTGGACCGTGGGTACGGTCGCGACCGGTGCGGGTAACGCCAAGACGCTGACGCTCACCGCGCTCGTGCTAGCGCCGGCCGTCAACACGATCCCCGCTGCCCAGACAAACGTCGCCACCGTGACCAACTCGGCCGAGCCCGATCCGAACCCCGGCAATAACACCGGCACGGCCACCGAGACGCCCAGGTATGCCGACCTCGGTGTGACGAAGACCACGAGCAACGTGCAGCCCAACGTGGGCGAAATGTTCACCTACACCGTGAGCCTCTACAATCTGGGCACGTCCGCCGCCACGAACGTCGAGGTCACCGACACGCTGCCGGCGAATGTCACGATCGTTTCGGCCACGCCCTCCGCCGGCGCCTTCAACACCGGCACGAAGGTGTGGAGCATTCCCTCGGTTCCGACGACCAACGGCGTCGCCAATCCGCTGACGCTCCTGCTCACGGTCCAAGCCACGGCCTCGGGGGCCAGTTTCAACACCGTCACGATCACCAAGAGCGACGTCTGGGATCCGAACGACAACAACAACACCGCCAAGACGCCGACCGATCCCCAGGAGGCCGATCTCGTCGTCTCGAAGACGGTCGACAATCCGACACCGAATGTCGGCGACGATGTCACATTCACGATCACGCTCGACAATCTCGGACCGAGCGCGGCGCAGAATGTCGTCGTCACCGACCTGCTGCCGGCGGGCCTGCAATATGTGAGCCACAGCGCGAGCACGGGGACATACGTCCCGGGCACGGGTGTCTGGACCGTGGGCACCTTGCTCTCAGACCAGTTTGGCGCGCTCACGATCGTGGCCACCGTCACCGCGCCATCGCCCGGCCCGGCACCGGCCCGCACCAACACGGCCACGGCAACGTCCACCACGACCGACCCGAACCCCGACAACAACACCGATAGCTCGACCGTCACGCCGAAGCAGGCGGACCTCGCGATCGTCAAGGTCGTCGATGACCCCACCCCGAAAGTCGGCGACACGATCACCTTCGATATCGGCGTGGCCAACTACGGGCCCGACACGGCCACGAACGTCATCGTCAACGACCGGCTGCCCACGGGCGTCACGTTTGTCTCCGCCAGTGCCACCCAGGGCACCTACGACCAGGTCACCGGCATCTGGACCGTGGGCACGGTGGGTACGGCCGATTTCCCGATCCTCTCGATCGTTGTGATGGTCGATCGCCCCACGAGCGGCATCCCGCCGGCGGTGACGAACACGGCCACCGTATCGGGCACCGAATACGACCCCGATCTCTCGAACAACACCGACTCGGCCACCGAGACACCGCAGTACGCCGACCTCAAAGTCACGAAGACCGTGAGCGACGCGCGTCCGAACGTCGGCGACACGATCACCTTCACGATCACTCTCTCGAATCTCGGCCGCGACCCGGCCTCGGGCGTGACGGTGCTCGATCTCCTGCCGCCGGGCCTGCAATTCGTCAGTGCGTCGAACTCCGGAACCTACGACGAATTGACCGGCATCTGGACGGTTCCCGGTCCGATCGACACCCTCTCCACGCGCACCCTCTCGATCCAGGCGATCGTCCTGCCGCCCACATCGGGCAACCCGCTGCCACTGACCAACACGGCCAGCGTGGCCACGAGCGACCAATACGACCCCGACCCGTCCAACAACACCGCCAGTGCGACCGAGACGCCGCAATATGCCGACGTGGCAGTGCGGAAACTCGTCGACAACCCCAATCCCAACGTTGGCGGCCAGGTGACGTTCACGGTGGAAGTCACGAACAACGGCGTCGACCCGGCGACGGGCGTCACGATCCAGGACCTCCTCCCGTCGGGCCTGACGTTCGTCTCCGCCAGCGCCGCAGCCGGCACGAGTTACAACCCGGCGACCGGTGTGTGGACCGTCAACTCGCTCCCCGTGAACGCGTCGAAACTGCTGACGATCGTCGCGGGCGTCGCAGTCTCCGGTTCGTTCACGAACGTCGCGGCCGTGACGAGAGCCGACCAGTACGACCCGAACCCCGGCAACAACCGTGGCGAAGCCACGGTCAACACCCGCGAGGCCGACCTTGCCGTCGTGAAGACGGTGAACGACTCGACGCCGAACGTCGGCGACACGATCACGTTCACGGTCACGCTCTCGAACGACGGCCCGGACGCCGCCCACAACGTCGAGGTCACGGAACGATTCCCGGCGGCCGGACTCCAGTTCCTCTCGGCCACGCCCAGCCAAGGCACCTACAACAGCGGCACCGGCATCTGGACCGTCGGCACCGTCGCCTTGGGCGAATCGAAGACGCTCACGATTCTGGCCCGCGTGCTCGCCCCGGCCGTGAACACCATCCCACTCGCGCAGACCAACGTCGCGACCGTCACGAAGTCCGATGAATACGACCCCAATCCGGGCAACAATACGGGTTCCGTGACAGAGACTCCACAGTATGCCGACCTCGGCGTCAAGAAGACGACCAACAACGTGCAGCCCAACGTTGGCGAAACCATCACCTACACGGTAACCCTCTTCAATCTCGGCACGGCCGTGGCCACGAACGTCGAGGTGACCGACGCCCTGCCGGCGAACGTGGCGTTTGTCTCGGCCACGCCGGCCTCCGGCACGCGGTTCGGAGAAACCGCTACAGGGGGTGTGTGGAGCGTGCCCTCGATCGCGCCGGGGCAGACGCTCGTCCTCACGCTCGTCGTCGAGGCCACCAACACGAGCGTGGCTTTCAACACGGCCACGATCACCCACAGCGACGTCTGGGATCCCAACGACCGCAACAACACGGCGAGGACCCCGACCGACCCGCAGCAGGCGGATCTCATCGTCTCGAAGACGGCAGACAATTCGAGGCCAAACGTCGGCGATAACGTCACGTTTACGATCACGCTCGAAAACCTCGGGCCGAGCGCGGCACAGGCGGTGAGCCTCACCGACACGCTGCCCGCAGGGCTCCAGTTCGTCAGCGCGACTCCGAGCACCGGCACGTTCTCGGGCGGCGTCTGGACCCTGGGCACCGTCGCCTCGGGAGCCACGCCGACGCTCTCGCTCGTCGCCAAGGTGCTCGCTCCCCCCTCGGGACCGGTCTCGCCGCAGCAAAACTCGGCCACCGCCACCTCCACGACCCCCGATCCCGACCCTGAGAACAACACCGGCACGTCCACCGTGACGCCGAAGCAGGCCGACCTTGAGATCTTCAAGACCGTCAACCACACCGAGCCTTCGATCGGCGAAACGATCGAGTACACGCTCGTCGTCAACAACCTCGGCACCGACACGGCCACGAACGTGGTGGTGCGGGATCTCCTGCCCGCGGGACTCACGTTCGTGTCGGCCATTCCCTCACCAGGGTTTGGGGCGTACGACGTCGGCACCGGCATTTGGACCGTGGGGACCGTGACCACGGCCGACACACCAAGCCTCGTGATCTCGGCCAAGGTCACCCGACCCACCGGCGGCACCGTGACCAACACGGCCACGGTCTCCGCCACCGAGTACGATCCCGACCCGTCGAACAACACATCCACCGCCGAGATCCTCGTGCCGGCCAGCGGCGTGATCGTGGGTACCGACATCGGCTGCATCACCGGGCCGTTCGTCCGCGTCATCGATCCCGACACGGGCGCCGACCGGATCATTCCGTTCTTCGCCTACGAGCCGAGCTTCCGCGGCGGCGCCCGCGTCTACGGGGCAGACGTGACGGGCGACGGCATCCCCGAAATCATCACGGCCCCCGGCCCGGGCCGGCCTGCGGAAGTCCGGGTCTTCAGCGACACAGGCTCTCCGCTGCCGCAATACAACTTCTTCCCCTTCGGCCGCGGCTATACCGGCGGCCTCAATATCTCGGCCGGCTCGATCACCGCCGCCGGCACGATCCAGATCGTTGCCGCCCAGAGCCGCGGCGGCACGGTGCGGGTGTTTGACGTCACTCCGAGTAACCCGACGCCGGTGGCGAGCACGCCAATCCGCCAACTACAGCCTTTCGGTGCGGGCTACCGCGGCGGTGTGTTCGTCGATACGGCCGACATCGGCTCATTCAGCGGCCGCTCCCGCAGCTCGTCAGCACCCGACGGCATCATGGAGCTCGTCGTCGGCAGCGGCCCCGGCATCCGGGCTACCGTGAACGTCTACAACGGCCAGCCCGTCCGGCCCGCGCTCCTCAACTCGTTCAACCCCTTCGCGCGGGGCTACAGCCGCGGCGCATCGGTGGCGCGGCTTCCTTCGAGCGTGCCGGGGAATGTCGACAAGATCCTCGTCTCGGCGGGCACCAGCGGCGGCTCGCTCGTCGAGACCTATTCAGGTCTGTCGAAGACCAGGCAGGCTGCGTTTGCCGCCTACGCCGGCAGTCGGGCCGAAGTCTTCACGGCGGCCATCAACGAAACCGAGATCTTCAACGTCGAGGGGCAGTTCGGCCGGACAAACGGCGTGCGGAAGGTCCGCTCGACCTCGGGAGCGATGCCCTCCACGCTGGCACAGTCAAACGCGAGCTACCCCCCGCTCCGCGTCGCCATCCTGCGGAAGTAGGACAGGCCTCAGCCTGTCTCGCAAACTGACAGGCTGAAGCCTGTCCTACCGGTATTCGCGACAGGCTGAAGCCTGCCCTACCACCGATACTCCGTGCCCAGATTGGCACCGTGGAGGAAAATTCCGCCGTTATCGTTGATCCCAGTCCCCGCCGCCGCCACCGTGTTGAAGTCAAACTGGTTGGGCGCGAGCGCCGCATTCGTGAGCCAGTAGAAGTTGTAGCCCGCCCGGAGCCCCCAGTGGTCCGTGAGCCGGTAGATCAGCGTGCCGTTCAGTTGGCCGATGAAGCCCACGCCGGTGTCGGTCGCCGAGAGGGCCCCGCGCTCCTGGCCTGAGATCGTGCCGACGATCGGATCGGCCGCTTGATACGCGCTCGTGCCGCAGAGGGCCGTCTTCCACCAGCCCTCGACCGCCCAGCGGCACCATTCGCGGCGGCCCCGCATGCCGATCTGGGGACCGAAGTAGTTGGTGCTCGTGCGCACGTTGTAGCTGGCGGGCTCCGGCGGGTCGCAGCAGAGGGCCGTGATGCTCGACTGCTCGTCGAGGCCGGCCCAGATGAAGCCCGCCATCCAGTTGATGCAGTGGCAGTTGCGCTTGCAGCGGGTGAGCCGACACCAATTCGGCCCGCACTCCTCGCAGCAGTCGTAGCAGAAGATGTTGAACTCGGCGAATTGCAGGTTCGAGAGATACGTCGTGCGGATCGAGTCGGCGCCGTTGAAATTGTTGACGGCCAAGCCGAGTGGCTGCGGTAGCTCCAGATTGGTCGGCCCCGTCGCCGTGGCCGAGCCAAACATGCCGTAGATGCCCGTGTAGCCGATCTCCCAGCCGAGCCGGTCGGTGAAGAGCTCGCCGTAAAACGCGCGGAAGCCTGTGCCGATCGAAGACTGCATGTCCTGCGTGGTGATCACCGGCAGGCCGGTGTCGGCGCTGTAGGCGAGCGGCGCGTTGCCCGCCTGGTTGTTGCGCTGCAGGAAGAGCATGTCGAAGATCGCGTAGTGCGTCCAGTTCGGGCAGCAGCAGCAACGCCTGAGTTCCTGCATGCAAGCGTCGTCCGGCAGCAATTCCTCGGAATCGGCTTCGGCGGCGACGGGAGCGGGAATGCCGGCGAAGGGGTCAGACCCGTTGGCGATCACCTCCCGGGCAACCGCGTGCGCCGGGCCCATGCAGCCGGCCATCAACAACGCGAGAACCGCAACGTTGCGCACGATACTTGCGACCGCCATGCCCCACCCCCTGCGAAAAAACCGAATGACCCCGATAACCCGAGGTGGTATCGGCCCCCGCAAAACCAAAAAACAAGCGGTGGTAAAGGATTTCGGGATGGTTTCGGCCGACCCCTGAGAGACTGAAACGACTGTGCGCGTCTGCTTGAGTCTGGGCAAACCTTGCCGGTCAGCCCCGGTAGGACAGGCCTCTGTGCCTGTCCAAAGTCCTACCGCGGCGCGACCGCCTCTACCCGCCGGTAGAGCTCGATATCGAGCGCATTATGCGCCTCGATCACCCGCCGATCCTCGGCCGTGATCTGCTCGATCGGCACCCGCCCCTTCGTGCGGTTGATGCGGCGATCGCTCCAGCGATTGCTCAGCCCCGCTGCCAGGCGGATCGCCTCCATCGCCGGCGCGAGCCGCTCGAGCACGCCGACCACGTCATACCGTTCCTGGAGCACGTCCCAGGCGGCATCCACGGACCCCCCCGGATCGGACTCGGCTTCCTCCGGTGTCACGTTCAAAAACCGGCAGACCATGTCGTTGCGCAATTCAGGCGAGATGCCCGATGCGGCGTAGTCGCGGAGCGTCATCTGCTCGGTCGTCACCTGCTTGTGCAGGTAATGCCCGGGCGTCGCCTTCACGAAGTAGTAGTGCGAGACAATCCTGGCAACAGGTTCGCGGAGAATCGTCACCGCCACCATTCCTGGATCGCAGTGGTCGAGCAGGGGGTGCACGCCATGGCCGAGCACAAATTCGTAGGCATGCCGCTCGGGCTCCGGCAGGGCCAGAAACTGCTCCTGCTCGTTCGGCCTGGCCCCGTAGCGGTCGAACGTCGCACTGACGACGTAATGCCGCCGGAAGTAATCGCTCATCGACGTGCCCCCGCACTTGGGCACGTGCTCGAACAGCAGCTTGCGGGCATGCGTCGAACGCTGCAGCAGATTCAGCAACATGGCGGCCTTCCGGGAAGAACGGATCAATACTGAAAACATCGACAGCCATGCACTACCACTTGAGGGGGGGTCGCTGCAAGCCCATTCGTAGACCGCTTGCGAAGCAAGCGGTCTACTTTCCGGCCGCGAGCCGCTTGCGGGCGGCCGCCAGATTCGCCCGAATCGCGTCGTTCCGCAGCTCCTCCGGGATCTGCTCGAGCATGGAGATCGCCTCCGCCGCCCGGCCGGTCTCGATATAGCAATTTGCGAGATTCGAGAAGCAATCGACGCGGTTGGGATACCGATGGACTGCGAGTTCGAAGCATTCGATGGCGTCGTCAAACCGGCCGGCGTGGGCATAGAGCACGCCGAGGTTGTTGATCACGTACATCCGGTTTGGGTTGTCGCGGCGGGCCCGCTCGAGGCAGGCCGTGGCCTCGGGCAGATTGCCGAGCTGAATCTGCCCCATCGCCTCCAGAAACGCGATCGGCGTCACGAAGGCATCGAGCGTCTTCCACGGCGTGGTCGCGAGCCGGGCGTGATCCACGACGGCCTGCCATTGCTTGTCGCGGATGCCACGCCGTGCGAGCACCATCTCCCGCTCCTGCGAAAGCGCGGCCAGCGCATAGGCGATGCCGAAGCCGAGGGCCACGAGCGCCGGTGGCAGCGCAAAGCGCCACGGCAGGGCCCATTCCGCCGGGCGGGCAGCTGCCGTCACCGGCGCTACGCCGTGTTTCGTGACCAGGATCGCCGCGAAATACACCGCCAGCCACACCTGATGATTGATCCGTTCGAGCGGAAAGTCGAAGCACGAGCAGAGCGTGTAAGCCACGAGCCCCATCAGCATGAAGAGTGCAAACCAGGCATCCTGCCTGGTGCACTCGCTTCGGAGGATCGTGCGCAGCGATGCGAAGCCACAGAAAAAGATGCCGACGAACGCGGCGAACCCAAAGACACCCTTCTCGGAAAAGACCCAGAGAAAATCGTTGTGCGGCTGGATCCAGTTGGTGGCCACGTTTGAAAAGTCGAGATCGTCGCCGCCAAAGTATTCGTGCAGCCGCACCGTGAAGTTGCCCGCCCCCACGCCCGTGAGCCAATGGTCGGCGATCATCTGCCGCGTGATGCCCCAGATCATGAGCCGGCCGCCCTCACGGGGCTTGCCGGGATCGATCGTCGCGTTGGTCTCGAAGATCGCCCGCAGCCGGCCGACGACGGGATTGTCGTCTCCGCTCGAGGCGACGAACCCCACCGCCCCGATCGCCCCCGCCAGAAACAGCCCCGCGATCACGCCCCGCGCTCGCCGCGAGAGCCCAAGTTTTTCGCCTGCCGCAAACGCCGCCAGCACCGCAGCCGTTGCACCGCCGGCGAGCCCCACGTAGGCCGACCGCGATTGCAAAAGCAGGAGCATGCCGCCGGCCACAATCGACGCTGCCACTCCCACCCACCGCCAGGCTCCGCGCAGCGTTACCGCGCCGAAGAGACAAAAGGGGAGGGCAAGGTTCAGAAAATGCGCGAAGAGGTTGACGTTGGTCATGAGCCCCATCACGGTCTCCATCGTATGGCGGCTGTGGATGCCGAGGCCGTGCTGCGAGAGCAGTTCCCACCAGCCGAGCCCGCCATTGGCAAGCGCCGCCACGATGGCGATCTTCGCGAGCGGCTCCTGCCAACGGGGCACGAGCGGCAAAAGCAGGCAGGAGACGCAGAGCACGAGAAAGGTGGCGAGCGTCTTGAAGACGTCGGTGAAGCCGGCCGACACATTGACCGCGAAGCAAAGCGAAATCGCCGTGAGCGCCGCATAGGCGGCGTAGCAGACCACGAGCGGGTCGCGAAGCAGCGCCGCATCGGGCAGCCGGCCCGAAACCCTCCGCGCCACCACCGGCACCAGCGGCAGCGCCACGAAGAGCATCGCGACGAGCGGCAACAGCCGCGGAATCAGCGTCTCGTCATAGACGCGCACATCGCGCACCAGCCCCAGCCCGACGAGCAGGAACCCAAAAAACGTGTAAAAAAAAAGCTTCATGTCTTTAAAAGTGGCTCGGGCTTCCATGTGGCGTAGGCTTCAGCCTGCGAATCCGCCTCCTACTCCGGCAACCGAAACCCCCGCGGATCGAATCCCAAATCCCGCCGCGCTGCCGAATGGTCGAAAATCAGATCCTCGTTCATCCGGTCAAACATACCCACGGAAATCCCCCGAAAAGCCGGCAGCAGCCGCAACAATGGAACGGCGACCCGGAAGACCCAGCGCGGGAGGGCCACCACCCGGGGGTTCGCCCCCACAGCCTTCGCCACCCGCCCCACCAGATCGCGATAGGAGAGCGTCTCCGCCCCGGATAGGTCGTAGGCTTGTCTCGCGCCCCCCCGGGTCAGGGCGGCCGTGCAGGCGGCCGCCACATCGTACACATGGACCGGCTGGCGGAGTCCTTGAGCCGGCCCGAGCACAGGGAACCAGCCCCGGCGGCGGATGAAGGCGGCGATCAGGGTGATGTTTTTGTCGTGGCAGCCGTCGTAGATCAGGGTCGGCCGGAGGATCACGGTCGAAACGCCCCGGGCCGCCCCCCAGCCATGGATGGCTTCTTCGGCAGCCTCCAGCCGCTGGGCAACGTCCCGCTCTCCCGCATCGGCTGATTCATGCTTCGTAAACCGGCTCGTCGAGGAGAGGGCCACGAGCCGCTTGGCTCCGTGCGCCTCGAGCCGCGCGAAGTGCTCCGGCACCGCCCAGATCGGGCAGAGCGCGATCCAAAACGGAATCGGCCCTTCGTCTGCCGCAGCCGGCCCGCCGCTCCGCGAAAACGCCACGACCCGCCAGCCCTGCTGCTCGAGCCGCGGCAGAAGCGCCCGGCCCACAAAGCTCGTCGCCCCGAGCACGCCAACGCGATCTGCCATACAAGTGGGTTATGCCTCAGCCCGTCAAAGTGGGATAGGCTTCAGCCTGTCATGCCCGCCACCGGCCGCACCGCCACTTTCACACCCGCCTTCGCCGCCCGGCGCTTCTGCGCGATCGTCGCCGGCAGTTTCACGAGTTCCGCCTTCGCCTTCCGCGCGATGTGCCGCGAGGCAACCGCACCGAACCGACCCCACACGGCAAACGCCACGAGGCCCATGAGCGCCGGCGGATACTGGTGCCGAAAGTGCTTGTGATAAAACCGCATCATGCCCTTGTGCTTGTGCCATTCCACGAAGAGCGTACGGTTCCGGCTGCAGACGCCCTTGTGATGGAGCACCGGAGCATCGGGCACAAACCGGATGTCCCATCGCTTCTTGCGAAACCGCATGCAGATGTCGAGATCTTCGCAGTGCAGGAAGTAGCGCTCGTCGAGCAGGCCCACGTCGTCGATGGCCTCCCGCTTCATGAGCATGCAGGCCCCCGAGATCGCCTCGACGGGAATGGGCTCGGCCGGCTTTGGCTGGCGGTGCAGGTAGAAATCGTTGAAGAGCTTGGGGAACCGCTTCGCGACCTTGGGGTAGCGGGTGGCAAACCGCGAAAACCCGCACACACGCACGAGCGACCGCCAGGGTGTGGGCACGGCACGGCGGCCGCCGCCCTGTTCGCTTCCGTCCAGGCAGGTAATGAATCCCCCCACCATGCCGGTGCGCGAATCCGCGTCGAGCACCCCTAGCATCCGCTCCATCGAGCCGGGAGCGACGATGCAATCGGGGTTCAGCAGCAGGATCGCCGCCTCGTCGCATTCGCGGGCGCCGAGGTTGCAGCCGTAGGCGAAGCCCCCATTGATGGGTGAGCGGATGACCGTAAGGCGGGGGTGTTGTTCGAAGCCGGCGATCACCGGCTCGAAGCCATCGGGGTCAGATGCATTATCGACGACGACCACCTGCCGCGCCTGCGAGAGCACGGAGGCGAGGCAATCAGCGAGCACGTCGCCCGCGTTGAAGTTGACGATCACAACGGCCACCGGCTGGAGGTCGGCGGACGCGGCGTCGGCGCTGGCGGTCATGCGAAGACTGTTTCGAGAAAGGTCATGATCGCCAGAAGCTCTTGTCGAGCGCTTGCCAGATTTCTTGCCACGAAGCGCGGCGGACGCGCTGGACGGCCTGTCGCTTCTTCCAGAATTGTGGGAGTTTTTTCGTGGCATGCCACTTCGCCTTGGCGAATATTCGGCCTTGTCCGCGGGCCAGATAAACAAGCCCTGTGAGAATAGACTGGGAAAAATGCGCAAACAATAGCGGGAAAAACAGCGGGCTGGGCATGTTTTTGAGGAAACACCAGACGAGGTTCCGGTGGCCGTGATAGACGGCAAAATCGCTCCGGCGGCCGCCCGAGGAGGCCGAACCGACGTGATCCACGACTGCGTCGGGCACATAGAGACACTTGTATCCGGCGAGCCTGAGACGGAATCCGAGGTCCACGTCTTCGAAGTAGCAGAAGAAGTCTTCGTCGAATCCGCCGACTTCGAGCAGGGCCGAACGGCGGTAGAGCGCCGCAGCGGCGCAGGGGGAGAAGATCTCCCGCTCCACGAGGTCCTCCTCGCGAATCGGCCGCCCGTGGCCGGCCCGCCAGGAGAGGCCGCTCACGTGGTAAACGTCGCCGATGCCATCGACGATGCCCGGCTGCCCATCGATCATCTGCCGCGAGCCAAACGCCGCGACCTCGGGATGCCGCTCGGCGGCGGCGAGCAGCTTCTCGAGCCAATCGGGGTGCGGGAAGGCATCGGGGTTCAGCAGCGCGACGAATTCTGTATCGCACATCGCGATCGCACGGTTGTTCGCGGTGGCGAAGCCGAGGTTTTGCGGAAGCTCGTGAACCTCGCACCGCCCATCCTTGAAAGATAAATCAACGCTTTCCCGTATCCGCTCCCGCGCACCGTCGCCGCTTTTATTGTCGATTATCAACACCCGTCTAGGAGGTGCAGACTGCGACGCTACGGCTGCCATAGTCCGCAGCAGTACTTCCGCCGCATTGAAGGTTATGACAACAACCGACACATCATGGGCTCGCATCAGCGTTTCCTGCGATGAACCATACTTCTCAAGGAGCGAGATGGGGGCGGACCAGACCCCGCGGCACGAGTGGAAGAGGTGGGCGATCGAGTTTTCTTGGAAGTGTCTTTGCCACCACCAAGCAATCGAGATACCCCGCCCAGGGCGTAACCAGGCGGCCCTATAGGTGCCAGTCAATGGCTGCAACTTGGGGGACCCAGCGGGGGCACTCGCTCCCGTTTCAACTCCGGCCCCCCAATGTACTCAAGCTTCACTGGCTCAGCGACCATGAACGGTGACAGGTCTGGAGCATCTCCCACCGCCAAGCGGCGAATGTTTTCCCAGGCTCGCTCTCTCAACTGCGCAGCCAGCGCTTGGCGCATAGGGGACTCATAGCCCGATTCCGGTCTGCGGGTAGCCGCCTGCGGATGCACACGTCGAAAGTAACAGCGTTCCGGAACGTTTCGCACGGTAGCGACGAAGATCGCCCGACGCAGAAACTCACTGTCACCTCCGTAGCGCAACCCCGTGGCGAATCCTCCGAGTCGCACAATCAGATCCCGCGTCATCACGCTGGATGGAAGAAGCAAGTGGTGGATCGGATTCGCCAAAACAGCTGCGTTTACATCCCTGGGATATTCCGCCTCCGGCTCTTCCGGTAGCCCACAGAAAATCGTATTCGGTTGACAGCCGACGAGTTCGGCGCCGGTCTCTTCCGCCTCTGCCAGCAAGACGGCCAGGCGATTGGCCGCGGACCAGTCATCTGCATCCTGAAACATGTAGCCCGGATAGTCGGTGGCATCTACGATCGCCTGCAGCAACCGGTACATACCCACATTTTCTGTCGATCGCATCAACGTGACACTCGGAAAGCGGCGTACGATGTCCAACGGAGGATGAGGAGACGCGTCGTCCACAACGACGACTCCTGCGAGCGACATCGATTGCCCCACAAGTGACTCTAGGCACTGCTCCAGCCATTCTTCACACCGGTAGTGTGTGACTACCGCAAGAACGGGCGTGCACTTCGTGAGCCGTTGGCTCCCCATGTGACTGTTCATCGTTGCCGCTGGAGCACTGTCGCCCTATTCCCCGCGATCACATTTTTCTGATCACGATGTTGTTCGTGCCGTAGTTGGAAACCGCAAGCAGTCTCAGCGTCGGATGGATGTCCACTCCGTGCGGAAAACTGTATCCGTTCCACGTCCAGTCGAATCGCAAACGATTGCCCTGAACCGTAAACGAAGACACTGCGTCTCGCAGTTGGTTACTGAACACCACCTGTCCCGCACGAAAAACGCAGGCGTCAACGTGACAGTCCGGGATGTGGGCTTCATCCAGAATGGATTGTATTTTTCGACCTACATCGAATTGCACAAGGCTGATTTTTGATGCATACGGCGTACAGGCGTGCTTTCTTACGCCACCCGCTGCCTTGACGATTATCATGGTTCGCTCGTTGACGAATGCCGCGTCCTTGGGGATCCATCCCTCGTCGCGAAACTTAAAGACAACTTCGCCTGTGCGGTGCGCGACGAAGTAGACGTATGCTCCCGACTTGGGCGAAATGGCACACAGCAGATCGCTGTGCCCCGGGACAAACTTCACTCCGTGCATGAAGTGCGCTTCGTCATCGCACACTGGCACATCCCGCTCGTGTTCGATGTAGCTTCCCCGCAGACGATAGAGCGACAGCGTCGGATCTTCACCATTCGACGCAGCAATCAGGGACTCTCCGTCGAAATCAAGCAGATCCGTGCAAACCGGGCGCCCTGCAAACTGCGTTGGGATACAGCACTCCACCTCATGCGTACCAAGGCGAAGATCGAAGCGGATGAGATACATCCGCTGGCCGACAAAGTTAGACGTGACCAGCCGGTTTGATCCAACGAACTGCACGCTCGTGCATGTGGCCAGCCGTTTGCGTTCACCACAATAGTATTCGGCGTGACCGCTGCTATTGATGTGCTCGAGAGGAATTGTGAGCAGCGTGTCGCCACGCTGTCCGGTAGCCTCCTGAAGACTATGGCCAGAAAATGCCGAACGGATTCCCGAGGCATCGACCAGGCACCCCGCGCTCCGCAGAAATCTGCGCGACAAGTCCAGCGCCTCAATGAGACGGGGAAGGACAGGAATGAACGCCATCAGCTTCGGGTTCCTCAGGAAACGTACGCGGGCGACGGTTCGCCAGACTAAAATGAATTCTCTTTCGAGAAAGTCAACACAAGATGACCATTGACATGCCGAAAAGATGCTAATTCGTTTCCAATCGAATGCTAGTGTTCGTTCGCGTCAGCACCCGTGAGCGCTAGGAAATCAGCGGCACAAAGAGCTCCCTGTCACCATGGCCGATACTTCGCTCACCTTCCCTGTTCCGCCCGCCGTCACAGGCATCGTTGGCCTCGGGTATGTTGGCTTGCCCCTCATGCTCGCGTTCGTCGAGGCAGGCCATCGGGTGATCGGCTTTGACATCGACCCGGCCAAAACCGCTCAACTGCGTGCAGGAAAAAGTTACATCAAGCATGTCCCTCATGCCCGCATAGCCGAGGCCGTTGCCAGCGGCCGCCTTGATGCCACAACCGACTTCTCCCGAGTCTCCGAAACATCGGCCGTGATCATCTGCGTGCCGACGCCGCTTGATGAACATCTTCACCCCAATCTGTCCTATGTGCGCGACACGCTCGACACGGTCTGTCCGCATCTGAAGTGTGGGCACATCATCTGCCTGGAGAGCACGTCTTACCCGGGCACAACCGACGAGTATGTCGTACCGCGGGTGAAGGCTCGGGGACTCGAGCCGGGGAAAGACGTATTTGTGGTGTACTCGCCGGAACGCGAGGACCCTGGCAATCCGTACTTCACGGCGGCGCGCATTCCAAAGGTTGTCGGCGGGGTGACGCAGGCCTGTCTCGATGCCGGCGTGCAACTCTACGAAATGGCTTTCGACAAGGTCGTGCCAGTGAGTTCGTGCATGGTCGCCGAGTGCACCAAGCTCCTTGAAAACATCTATCGCGCGGTGAACATCGGCCTGGTGAACGAGCTAAAGACCGTGGCGGACGCCATGGGGATCGATATTTGGGAAGTGATCCGTGCAGCCTCGACAAAGCCGTTTGGATTTGCCCCCTTCTACCCAGGTCCTGGCCTCGGCGGACATTGCATTCCTGTCGATCCCTTCTACCTGAAGTGGAAGGCGCGGGAATACGGTGTTGACACCCCGTTGATCGAACTCGCCGGGCAGGTCAACCGACGGATGCCGGAATATGTCGTTCGCCGCACATCGATGGCCCTCAATGACCGAGGCAAGGCCGTGAAGGACAGCAACATTTTGTTGCTCGGCCTGGCCTATAAGGCCGACGTAGACGACATGAGGGAATCACCGACGTTCGCACTGCTCGACAGGTTCGCGGATCTGGGCGCTCATGTAAGCTACTACGATCCGCACGTCCCACAAATCCGCCCGACACGAGAGCATGCTCGCTGGCGCGGCGTCGCATCAACCGCCTGGTGCCGCGAAGTGGTTGAGCGACAGGATGCCGTGGTGATCGTGACCAACCATAAGGCGATGGACTGGAAGAGCCTTGCCATCTGGGCCACCCTTATCATCGACACTCGTAATGCAATGCACGGCATCAGCGGTTCGGCGCAGGTGGTGAAGGCGTAAGACTCCGCCCAGCCACGCTGCGCGCCTCCCGCCAAGGGCCTGCCGGCGCGACAGGGTCTCGCCCACGCGATCTCGCATCCCTTCGGTTTTCAAGGATTGACATGCTCAATAGGTCCGCTCACCCTCTTCCGGTCTTCCTGATCTCCTTCAATCGCGGAGCCATGCTTCGCAAGGCGATTCAGTCAATCCAGCGACTCGACAGGTCGACGGACATCGTCGTTCATGACAACGGCAGCGACGATACAGCCACTCTCGCGATCCTTGATGACCTGGAAGGGGAGGGCTTCCCGGTCTATCGGAATGCGCCGATCCAGCACCCTGATCAATTGAATCAGGTAAACAACACGGTCTCGCGATACTTTCGCGAACGCGAGCCAGGGGGACGCTACGTCGTCAGTGACTGCGACATCGACCTTGCCATCGCTCACCCCCGCGCTCTGCACATCTACGATGAACTGCTCGATCTTTTTCCTGATTTAGACTGCGTCGGTCCGATGTTGCGGATCAGCGATATTCCTCGCACCTATCCACTTTACAACTGGGTGATGAACCGCCATATCGAGCAATTCTGGGGAAAGGTTCCCGAGTGGATCACAACATCAGCTGGCCTAGTCGCATTCCAGCGGGCCCACATCGATACCACCTTCGCCTTGCATCGCGAGAACACCCACTTTCAGCGGCTGAAGTATGGCCTGCGCATCTACGAACCGTATGAGGCATTGCACATGGACTGGTATCTGCCCGCCATCGGATCGGACCCTTACGCCACGACTTCCAGTCCGGCGATTTCACATTGGAACAACGTGGCTGAATACGACCGCCATCAAGCAGCGGAACTACAACATCGGTTCTGCTACTTGGTTCAACCCGATGGTTATGGCCGCCTTGTGGTCGTCCAGGCGCCGGTGGACACGCTGCCTCGCATGCCAAGTTAAAGACGACCGCTATTGTGCCGTAGCCTTGCCCTCGTCAAATCGCGCCCGCGCTTTTGCCAGATGCGCCGCATATGCCGGATCGCAAATAACGTCCGTCGTCTCATGCGGATCATGCCCGAGGTCGAATAATTGTTCAAGATCGTAGTCAGGCCATGTCACATACTTGATGTCTTTCCGCACGAGGGCCTCCGAGTAAGGAATCCGCTCTATGCGGGCAATCGTCGGATGCTCGTAAAAAAAATCAGTTCGCCACTGCCGAACAACTTGGTCTGCGCCAGCGACGCCTTTATCCAGGTAAAGGGGGGCAAGATCCCGTCCCTGCATTCTCGGTGGCGCAGCGAGGCCTGCCGCACGTAGGATCGTCGGGGCGAGATCAACATTGAGCACAATGGCGTCGTCGGTCGTGCCCCGATGATTCGGCGACAGCCTGGGATCGAGCACAATCAAGGGCACCCGGATGCTCTCCTCGAAGGGATACCACTTGTCGGCTAATCCATGTTCCCCGTGCAAGTAACCATTATCGGTTGTGAAGATCACCAACGTGTTGCTGAGAACACCCTGCCGCTCCAGCTCATCCACGACGGAACCGCATGCGGTGTCAACCTCAGTACCGAGGCGGTAGTAGTTTTTCATCGATTCCTGATACTTTTCCGGCGTGTCGAATCGCCGGTGCCAGCGAGTTCGACCCTCGTTCCGGTCGCTCACGAGAAAATCGGGAAGGCGTTGAACATGCTCGACGCCCGCTGTGAGCGGCGTTGGGATCACCGCGTCGGCGTACAGCCGAAGTGAATTCGGCTGGGCAAGATATTGCTTGGGGTTACCGTCCTCAGCGTGGGGCGCAAAGAAAGCCAGGGTCAGGCAGAACGGCCGGTCCTTTGGCCGTGTGCGGAGGAAACCGAGGGCGTCCCGCTCATTTTTTTGGTCACATGAATCTCGCCGCCGCCCGGCTCCCGCTGCCAGTGCGTGTCACCGTAGGCAGCTCCCGCATCGAATTGTTCTTGGGGAAACTTCCCGCAGTGCCATTTTCCAAACTGACCCACGTAATAACCCCGTGCCCGCATCATGCCGGGATACGTCTCAGCCCACGGCGTTGCAAAGGCATCGAATCCCCGATTGCCATGCCGCGACATCCATTGCCCAGTCAACAGGCTTGCCCGGCTCACACCACAAATGGCCGTCGTCACATAAGCATGCGTAAACCGAATGCCCCGCCCGGCCAGTTCATCGAGCCGCGGCGTCTTGACGACCGGATGCCCTGCACAGCCGAGCGTGTCATGGCGCCAGTCGTCGGCATAGAGCACGACCACATTTAACGGTTGATCCGCCGACTGTGCATCCGCCCGTGCTGATTTTTGCGCCAGGTTGCTTACCAGAACAATGAACGCGAGTACGAAGTTCTTCATAAACGCAAAGGCGGCGTGGATTGATTGAGGGGATTTCCTGACCGCCAACTATAGACCGCGGGGCTTCTGGACGATGGCCGTGATTCTAGGTAGGCCATCGCAGGTTCCGTAATGAATGGTAAGGTGGCACTTCCAAGAAAACCTCGGTGGCCTGCCTCTTCCACTTCGGCCGCCTTCCCCATCCGCCTGCCGCAGTCACTTGATTCACTCCGACAGATTCATCTGGCTCCATTTCCCTAAAACCGCGGGGACCGCGGTCGAGCGGCTGTTCAGGAGACATTTTCGCCGGGATCGGTCTGTCCGCTGCGATGTCGTTTCGCACTTGCTTGTGCGATTGGGTTTCGCCCAGCCGATCTGGCACGACAGTCTCGCGGAGCGAAAGAGCCGACAGCCCGAGTTCTCCTGGTCTGGCAAGGCCGTCATCTGCGGCATGCGACGCCTGCCAGACTGGCTCTACAGTCGGCACACCTTCGAGATGCAACGGTCACCCGCCCTTGAGCACAACCCGGAACACCTGCTCACAGGCCGCTTCTTCGAGCAGACGAGGGCCCTCGGATTCGCCGACCACTACATGCGCAAGTATCTGCCGCCCGACCTTCTCGACTCCGGTGCGGTGCGCGTCATTCGCGTCGAGCACTTTCGGCAGGATTTCACCGCGGCTTTTCGTGACTTCCTGCCCGTGGAAAGAATCCCCGAACAGGATTTCGCGATCATGCGAAACCGCACACGAACCACGGATGACAACGCTCGGCGGCTGATCCAGACGAATCTCGAGCAGATCTACCGCTCGTGCCCCTATTGGGCCGACGTGGAGTCGAGATTTTATTCGACGGAGCGGACTGTTTTGCCCTAAACATCCCCGAGAACCGTTCAGCGGCCCGTGCTTGCTAGCGTCGCTGTTTCTTGACCCCTGGTTGGGCGCCAATTAGTGTCTCAGAACAGACTGGAATTGGGATTCTCATCTCGCCAGAACAATGCTCACCGCAGTCAGCCCTCCTGAGCCCGACACCCGTCCCGAAAAGGCAGTCGGGCACACCTACTCCGTCGCCACGGCCGGAAACGCAGGCTTTGCGGAGTTGGCGCAGGAGGCTTGGAGTGACTGGTGGGCGGGCACCAAGAATGTCGCCCTCTGGAGCACCCTCGCCTGGTATGACGTGGTGCTCAAATACCGGCGGTCGATGCTCGGTCCGCTGTGGATCACGCTCAGCATGGGAGTGATGCTCCTGGGCATGGGGCCTCTTTACTCCACGCTTTTCGACGTGCCACTCCATCGTTTCTATCCGCATCTCGCCTTGGGCATCATTTTCTGGCAGTTCTTCACGGCAGCCATCACCGATGGCTGCCACGTATTCATCGCGTCAGCGGCCTATCTGAAGCAGGGAGAGTTTCCGCGGAGCATTTTTGTCTGGCGGTTCCTGGCCCGGCAGGTAATTCAGTTCGCTCATCACGTGATTCTCTACGTTCCCATCGCCTTGTGGGCAGGGATCACGCCCTCGACGCCAATGCTACTCTTTGTGCCCGGCTTTCTGCTCGTACTGGTCAACCTTCACGCTGCCAGCATCTCGCTTGGCATCATCTGTGCACGGTTTCGGGACGTCGTTCCAATCGTCACGAGCACGCTTCAATTCCTCATGTTCCTCACGCCGGTCTTCTGGTTTCCGGACAGGCTCGCCGGAAGAGCCAAGTACATCCTGTACAACCCGCTCGCGCAGATGCTCGACATCGTCCGCCTGCCGCTGCTGGGAGGCTATCCCACGACTGGCACGTGGTGGTATCTGCTCGATTTGACCTGCTTGAACGTGTTGCTCGCCGTGCTCCTCTACATGTATCGACGTCGCCAACTCGTCTATTGGATCTGAACCCCATATGGTGAGCCTGCGGCTGGAAAACGTATCGATCGACTATCCCGTCTTCGGAGCCCGCGCGGGCTCACTGAAGACGACGCTCGCCAACGCGGCCACCGGTGGACGTATCGGCCGTGATGCGGGCGTCACGGTGGTGCAGGCGCTCCGCGACATCTGCCTGGATCTTCGCGAGGGCGACCGTCTGGGCGTGGTCGGCCACAACGGAGCCGGAAAGTCCACGCTCCTGCAGACGCTTGCCGGAGTCTACCCCCCGAGCCGCGGCACCTATCACCGCCAGGGCTCCGTCGCGAGCCTGATCAATCCCATGCTGGGCATCGAACTCGACGCGACCGGCTACGAAAACATCGTCATTCGCGGACTGGTGCTCGGCATGGATCGTGCTGCGATCCGTCGCCTCACTCCCGACGTCGTCGAATTCAGCGGCCTCGGCAATTATCTCGCGATGCCGGTGCGCACCTACTCGACCGGCATGATGATGCGCTTGGCCTTTGCGATCGTGACGGCGATCCGCACCGATATCCTCCTCATGGACGAGTGGCTGTCTGTCGGAGACGCCCAGTTTCAACAGCAGGCCGAGGCGCGGCTCCGGCACGTGGTGTCGAATGCGGGAATCCTCGTACTGGCCTCACATTCTCGTGGGCTCATCGAACGGGAGTGCACGATGATCCTCGAGCTGAACCACGGCGTGGCTTCGGGCCCACCACAACCGCTCTGACAGGATGAATCATGGATCGCACCGCCTTCTTCCATCGCGGGCTGACGCGCGGCATGCGGGGCATCGAGATCGGACCATCGTACCGGCCCCTTTGCCCGAAGAGCCGGGGCTGGAATGTCATGGTCGTCGATCACGCCAGCAGGGCAGACTTGGTCGCAAAGTATTCGGCATGGAATGTCGACACCTGCCTGATCGAGGACGTCGATCTCGTGCTCGACGACTCGGGGCTCGAGAGCATCCAGCCGAAACAGGCCTACGACTACATCCTCGCGTCGCACGTCATCGAGCACCTGCCAAACCCCATCGGTTTCTTTCGTGCGGCCGCAGACCTGCTCAAGCCGTCGGGGAGGCTCCGCCTTGCCGTTCCCGACAAGCGGTTTTGCTTTGATCTCCTAAAGCCGACCACTACCGCCGGCGAATTGATCCAGGCCTACGCGGAGAATCGACACCGGCACACCCTGGGGCAGATCGTGGATGCCTTGATGATGCACGTCACCTGCAACGGTAGCATCACCTTTGGGAGCGTGGGCGAGACTGACCGATTGGCGCTTCCCCACTCCCCCGCGGAAGCCTATCGGCTCGCGACGCAGGCTACGCAGTCGGGCGAGCACTTCGACGTCCACGGATGGGTTTATACGCCGTCGAGCTTCATGCTGGCCTACCGCCAGCTCGCCGAAATGGGATTACTGCCATTTCGTATCGATGCGGTCATTCCGGACGGCCGCCATGAGTTTCTGGTGGACGCGGTCCGCGACGACTCAATACCGCCCACCAACGGCATGGACACGGTCGCGACACTGCGGGCCATCCTCGAGGAACAGGCACGCGCGGCAGGGGTTCGGCAGATCGGCTAGAGCCCGTGCAATCTTCCCGAGCCCACAGCGGCTCAGCGCTTTCCGGCTGCGCTCAGCGGGAGGAGCGTCTTCGATCCTGCGAGCGGGCGGCTGGTGAGGGTCGTCGGCCCGTCCATCAGGTGCAGCGTGGTGGCCCCGGTGGTGGTGTTGCGCCAGACGAGATCCGTCCGGCCGTCGCCGTTGTAGTCGCCCGTCACGACCATCTGCAGCGTCAGGTCGCCGCCGAGCACGTGGGTCGACTTGACCTGGCTGTCGTTCATTAGCCACATCGACGTCCGGCCCGTCGAGTTGTTCCGCCAGATGAGATCGCCGCGTCCGTCACCGTCAAAGTCTCCCACGCCCGCAAGCGTGAACGCCATCGCGCCGGTCAACTGCGACACCGCAGACACCTGCGTGCCGTTCATCCGCCAGAGCACCGTCGTGCCGTCGCTCGAACGACGCAAGAGCACGTCGTCCTTCCCGTCGCCATTGGCGTCGTAGTTGCCCGACAGGCCAAACACCTGCCAGCCCGCCGGAACCACGACGATCGCCGTCGCACTCGGGGCCGTGCCGTTCATCAGCCAGATCGAATGACCGCCCGTGGAGCTACGCCACATGAGGTCGGTTCTGCCGTCGCCGTTGTAGTCACCGCTCGCAGCAACCGTGAACCCGGCCAGCCCCAGCGACCTGTCTTGGAGAATCGAGCCGTTGGCACGGAGAAGATGGATCGTGTGCGTGCCGGTCGCCGCGCTCCCGGTTCTCCAGATGCGGTCCGACACCCCGTCGCCATTGAAGTCTCCCGTCACCACGATCGACAGGTTCGGGTCGCCGCCGATGCCCCGACCTTCGGCAATCTCGCCACGCGAGTCCAGCATATGGACCGCATGCGCGCCAGTCGCCGAGTCACGCCACACCACATCGCTGATCCCGTCCCCGTTGAAGTCGCTCTCCCGCGCTCGCAGCGGACCCGACGACACCACCGGCAGGCCCGGAATCCGCACGATCGACAGCCGCCGGGCATCGCCACCGAGGTTCCGGTCCGATGTCCGCGTCGCGCCGTTCATCAGCCACTGCGTGTTTACGCCCGTCGCCGCGCTCCGCCACACCAGATCCGTCTTGCCGTCGCCGTTGTAGTCGCCCGTCGCCACCACCGACAGCCCCTTGTCACCACCGAGAATATGGGTCGACTTCACCGCCGTATCGTTCATCAGCCACATCGACGTCCCACCGTTCCGGTCGTTCCGCCAGAGCAGGTCGCCACGGCCGTCACCGTCGAAGTCGCCCGTCCCAATGAGCGCGAAACCCACCGCCCTCGGCAACGACGCCACCGAAGAAGGCCCTGTTCCGTTCATACGCCACAGCGCGGTCGAGCCATCCGCAATACTTCGCCACACCAGATCCGTCTTCCCGTCGCCGTTGGCGTCGTAGTTGCCCGACGTCGTCGCCAAACGGAGATTGCTCGGAACCCCAGCCAAATTCGCCGCCGACAACGTCGCCACGCCGTCCATCAGCCAGATCGAATGAACCCCCGTCGTGCTGTTCCGCCAGACGATGTCGGTCTTCCCGTCCCCGTTGTAATCGCCCGTCGCCTCCAGCGTGAAACCCGTCAGACCCAGCGACCGGTCGGCGGAGCGAATGCCGTCGGACCTCATCAGGTGAAGCGTGTGGCTACCCGCCGCGTTCCGCCAGACGATGTCAGCCACGCCGTCGCCGTTCAAGTCGCCCGTCGCCGCGATCGTGAGCCCCAAATCGCCACCCAGACCACGGCCGGCCGTCACGGCCCCGTTCCGGTCGAGCAGATGGACCGCATGCGCGCCGGTCGCCGCGTCACGCCACAGCACGTCCGCCACGCCGTCGCCGTTGAAATCCCGCTCGCCACGACCACCCATCGCCGGTGGCACCGGAAGACGCCATAACTCGCGGCCCGACACGTCGTCACTGGCGCTGAAATAAAGGTGTCCGTCGAATACCTTTCCTTCACTCGTCCAAGGGCTACTATGACCGCTGCCAAATGCGATATCGCCCACGAACCGTTCCCGGTTGGCCACGACGTCAAACTCCCACAGTTCGCGTCCCCGCTGGCCGTCGACGGCCGCGAAGAACAGCCGTCCGTTCGCGTTTACAAGATTTCCCGGCCACGCTTTTCCATTGGCATTGATACTGGTTACCCTACTGAACGTCGTCCCGTCGGCCGTGGCCCACAACTCAGACCAACCTCCACTCTCCGCGGAGAAGTAGAGACGATTGCCCACGACCGTCAGATACATGGGGCTGGATGAGCCCTGACCCACCAGCAGGTCTGACACGCGCTCGGTCACGCTGCCGTTGGTTCGCCAGAGCTCCTCACCATGATCCTGATTGGAGGCTGCGAAATAGACGTAGCCACCGAAGCCGGTCAACCACGACGGAGAAGAGGAAGTACCGGCACGATCGTCGATGTCTTTCGTCAGGACTGGAGCCTGATCACCATCCGTCCAGTACAACTCTCGCCCATAAAAGCCATTGGCGTCAGAGCCGACCGCGGTGAAGTAGAGCTTGCCCTGGTATGGATAAAATTGACCTGGATTCGAGCCGAAAGTCGTGTGGAGGTCCGCAAATCGGCCAGTCGTGCCGCCGTCAGTGCCGTCAGTCCGCCATACCTCCCAGTTCGCGGTGCCGAACTCCGCGGCGTTGAAGTACATGTAATTGCCGAACACGGTGAAAGAGCTCGGGCTAGCGGGCGGATTGAATGGATCGCCGAACGGCCGCGTGGAATCTCCCGTCCCATCAGACACCCACAGCCGCCGACCACCGCCGTCGTCGGCGTTGAAGAACAACCGGCCCTTGAACGCTGCCAGATCGGAGAGTTCTTTTGCGAAGCCCTTGACCTCCACGGGCGCTGCCGCGTTGATATCGAGCCGGTAGAGCCTGCCGCCGAGAACATTTCCGCCGTTACCTTCATAACGCACACCGAAAAACAGCCGTGCACCTACCGCCGTCAGGCACTCCACTCTGATCTTCGTCGTGCCCGCGGGCCTGCCCCCCTGCGGATCGGGGATGGCCCAGCGCTTCACGTCCGAACCGGACTCGATTGAATGGAGATACCTGCCCTGCAAGGCTACGGTGTTGTCGGCGTCGGCCGCGAAGAACAACTTGCCGTCGAACAGCACGAACTCTTCGGGACTGCTGCTGCGGGCTGGCCCGGCTACCATGCCGTCGTAGCAATCGCGGAGCAGTTTCGTTCCCGCGGCCGTCCCGTCGGTCTTCCAGAGCTCCCGCCCACGAACGCCATCGTCGGCCGAGAAATAGACCGTGCCACCCACCGCGTGGAGACCTTCGGGCGCAGAACTTCCGCCGTTCCAGATGTTCTTCACGAGCGTCGGCACGCCCGAGCCGTCGATCCGGTAGAGCTCCCGGTCGCCAGCAACATTCGCCGCGCTGAACAGGAGCGACTGCCCCGCCACCGTCAGGCCGGACGGATCCGACCACTCGCCACCGACTGCCACGTCGATCACCGTCGCCGTCGTCCCGTCGAGCCGGAAGAGCTCTCGCCCCTTCAGCGCGTGCACGCCCGTGAAATACACCTTTCCCGCAAACAGCGTAAAGTCGCGCGGGTCCGACGAGACCCCGCTCCCGGGATTGACGTCAATCCGCACCGGGGCGGCGCCCGTGGCCGGGTCATAGACATAGACCTCCCGCTTTGGACCGTTCGACGCCGAAAAGTAGAGCTTCCCTGCCAAGGCCTTCAGGTCGCTGGGAAACGAGTCGGCGCCCAGCGGGTTGAGATCGGCCACCCGTGTCGCCGTCGTGCCGTCGCTCGACCACAGCTCGAAGCCACTGTCGCCGTCCGTCGCTTGGAACAACAGCCTGTTGCCCACCACGGTGAGATTGCTCGGAAAACTGCCGGCGTTGGCCTGCTTCGTGTTGATGTCCCGCACCAGCGAGGTGCCGTTGAGCGTGCCGTCGGAGGCGTAGAGCTCGACGCCTTGGCCGTCATCGGCGGCGAAGTAGAGCTTGTTGCCAAATGCGAGTGCCTGGGAAGTCACGCCGCCAGGGAACTGCTTCACCAACTGGACCTGCTGAGAGGCCGTGTCGATGGTGTAGAGGCGGGCCCCGTCTGTGAAATAAGCCTTGGAGCCGACCAGCGCGAGAGTGGTCAGCGAGAGGCCGCCGACGGGGAAGCTGGTGACTTTTGTCGTGCCGGCCTCGGTGCCGTCGGAAGACCAGATGTCATATCTGAACTGGAGGGCGTCCGGGGGTACGGACTGCGTGGCGAAGTAGACTCTTCCGACCCCCGGGGCGGCGATCCAACGGCCGCTTCCAAAGGAGACCCCCGAGAACGACCCCGGCCAGATGTCCTTGACGAGCACCGTGCCTTCGGTAGTGCCGTCCGTCTTCCAGAGTTCATAGCCGGCCGTCGCGTGGTTGGCCGTGAAAAACGTGGTGCCTCCCACGGTCGTAAATTCCTCCGGGGAACCCGAGCCGTCACCGAAGTTGATGTTTTCCACGAGCTGCGGCGTCGCTGCCAACGCCAGCCGAGGCTCGAGCACCTGCATGCCGAGCGGTCGGCTCGCAAGCGAGCGCCTGTTCTCGCGCCGAACCCGGCTAGCGTCTTTGCGGCCGCCCTCGCCCGTGGAAGACCCCTGCGACCGAAGGAATGGGCGAAGCATGTGGAAATCCCTCCAATAAGTTTGCCGCTCGCCGGCACACGCCGGCGCCACGCCGCGGAATCACAAAAAACCCCGCAAACTAGCGGCTCGCTCCCCCGGGTGCAAGCAGCCGGCAATCCGCCTGTTTTTCCGGCTACAAAAATAGCTTCTTGGTGCCCGGGCGGCTTACAACGGCTTGGTGCCGCTAGCCTGCTTCGTGGTCACCAAAACCTCGATGTAATCGGCCCTGACGCCGTGCTCGAGGTCGTCGAGGTGAATGACGTGCGTGAACAGGCCACACGCGCGAAAGATGTGCTCGCAGATGTCATACCCCCAATCCACGGTCACGAGCGCCCGGCCATCCCCCACGGGGTTGCCATGATATTGCTCGGGCTCGAGGTGCTGCACGGATCGGTTGACAAGCCGCGCCCTCACCGTGGACGGCCTGTGCTTGTTGACGATCGGCACGGTGAAGATGTGCATCCCGCCAGGCCGGAGCGTCCGCGCGATCTCGCGGAACGCCCGGGTCGGATCGAACACATGCTCGAAGACGTCCTGCGTGACATGCAAATCGACGCTGGCGTCGGCGAAAGAGAGCCGTTCGAGGTTCTCATTGCGCACGCCGGCCACGACGGGCGTATCGGCATGATCCGGAAAAAACTGGCTGGCGATGTAGCCGGGGCATTCGCGGGCGAGCCGTGCGCTCGCGCCACGCTTGGCCGGCGACGACTCGTGGACGACGGCAGACCGCCACCCCGGCAACCAGCGGTCGATCACAAGCATCAAGGCCCGCTCGCGGGGCACGCTGCCGCAGCGCGTGCAGACGAAATAATCACGGAACCAGGCATCATAGGCCACGAACCGAGTGTCGCTTTCGCAGGTGCTGCAATGGCCATAGCAGGCAAAGAGTTCTTTTGGTGACTCACTCATCGTCGCCCTCCCCTGCGTCTCGCTGCGGCGGGGCTTCGCGTCTCGAGCCACTCTCGGATCGTTGGTCGAAGTTGGAGATGTAACGTCTGCCGTCGTAGATGCCTTTGGCGGCCGACACCTGTAGTATCTCCCTCGCATGCTGCTCGTTGGGATGCACGATCCAGTGCACCTTCGCAATGTTTTCGATCGACTGCCTGTTGTAGATCCACGAGCTGCCACACACTGCGATGCTCAGCCCGACGATGCCCGCAACCGATAGCCAGCTGGCTTCCGGGTAACGCTTCAGGCTGCCGTCCCGCATCAGCCTGGCGCCCATCATGATCAGTGACGCCCAGAGCAAAATGGCATAGCAGCCGTATTTCGACTCCATGCCATATTCAGGACCAAATCCGATCCGTGCAATGCCGGCCGAAAGCCCCACGAGCATCTGAAGGACTGCGGTGAAGAAGTATTCGGGATATCGAAGGTCGCACCTTTGCGACGCGCAGTACATGATCGCCGCCAGCGCGACCGCTCCGAGGCATAGGCAGGGCAGTTTGGCGGGAAGAAGATTGCCACAGAAATACAAGAAGAATTGCACGACGCCCAGCGTCTGCGGCAGGGGAAATCCCGCTGCCAGGACGCTGCCGCTCCGATACCCGTAGACGACGTAGTTCAACCCGAGGATGACCGCGGCGTGCAGCCCGAGCATCGGGAGCCGTTGAGAGTGCCGGGCGAGGACGAGGTAAAGGCCGACCACGGGCACGACCAGGATCCCCGCCCCGCTCGAAAAAGCAGCCAGGTAGAGACAAGCATACCCGAGAGGGCGGGTCCAGGCCGTCTCGCGCTCCGGCGGTCTGCAGAGACAGAAGATGCAAAGAAACCCGAAGAATGCCTGCGTGTAGTGATTCAGGCCCGCCATCGCCCAATTCACGAGCGTGGCATATCGGAGGTTCAGAAAAAGCGCCGTGAACGGTAGCGCAAACAGCGGCATCCCCAGGCAGGCCGCCTCATGGATGAACAACCAGCAGGCGAGCATCCACAGCGCCGTGCCGAAGAGAATCAGATACGTGAAGTTTACCGTGCCGCTCATGTGGTAATTGAGGGCAGCCGCTGCCCGCGTGGTCGCAATCCTGTGCTCATTATGCTGCTCCATCACGAGCGCGACTCGCTTGCTGCTGCCGGCATCGGCGTAGTCGTTGATGAACGCCAAGATCGCATCGTAGTCATCCATCAACGGCATGTTCGCGGCGTTGATGACGACGAACGATGTCCACAGGCATGCGTAGGCCGCGGCGAAGACGAATACCACATCACGGAGGGCGCGGCTTGATGACATGCGAGTGTGCTTGGATTCCGGAGCCGTCGAGTGAATGCGTCAGAGCACAGGAACGTCGTGCGCGATGGAATCATGCTTCAGAATGTCTCCGCCCGCCAGTGGAACGGCGGTCGATCGGTAGCCCGCCCTTCCGGCGACGAGTGCGAAGGCCCGCTCGCAGGCATGGGCGAGCGTGCCATCCTGCTGGCCCGCTTCTTCCTCGAAGGCGAGCACGCGTTCCGGCAGTTTTGCAAGGGGACCGAGCGCCTGGGGCCGGAACCAAAACATCGACCCGGCATAGAACGCCAAGGCCGGCTCATCGGGTTTGCCCTCGAGCCCTGTTGCCTCGAGCAGCCCTCGGAGCCGAACCTCGTTCGCACCCCAGAATCGCGGATGCGACAGGAAATAACGGCACGATCCCACCATGCCTACGGCGGGGTCCTCAAACAGGGCCAACGACTGCCGTGCGATAAGCGAAGTCCCAAGCAGATCGCCGTAGAGCTGTCGCCGCCAATCGGCCCCTCGGGCGCTGTAGGTGCTTTTTTTTCCGTGTAGCTTGAGACAAACTGCATACCCGTCGAGCAGCCCGCTCCTCAGGAGCATCAGGAACGGGCGGATATCGCGGCCCCTGTTCTCGACGATGCACACGGTCGTGCGGTTGGCGATAGCCGAAGTCGTATTCAGGATCGTCGGCACATCGGCCTCGAACGGAGTCGTCACGTAAAGGTCGAATGGCTCCAGGATCGCCCGCAGTTGTTCGCATATTTCGGGCATCAGGTCCACGTAGTAGAGATGCAATGCCACGGCCACGCGGGGCCGATCAGCACCCCTCGGGCAGGATTCCACGACACGTCGGGGATCGATCGTCAGACCATCATGCGCCAACGTCGACAAGCCATCCTTCCCCGCCTGGTACTGCCCCCGCACGCGGGCCAGCGACTGCTCGATGCTGTGTATCCGCTCGGGGCTGCAGAAGCTCATCAGCGCGCCAGTGTCGGACTCATGCGGATTCGAGCGGAGCACCTCCGTCTTAACGATGCCATGTCGCGCAGCGATCGGTGCCGCTGCAAATTGCATCAGGTTGACCTTCCGCCAATGCCGATAGGGCTCCGGCGTACACCAGAATGTCCATCCCCGGTCCTTCGCCAAAGCCCGCAGCCAGCGGCCGCAGGCCACGAGCCACTCTCGGGTTCCCAGCTCGCAGATCGACTCCGTACGCACATCGTTCTCACGGAGCAGACGGGAAAGCCCCAGTTCATAGCTGAGGATCAGCTCCAGCTTCGTGTTGAGGGGCCGCACCGCCTCGAAAAAACCGCGAAACCACGGCGCCCGCGCCGCCCGTGGACTGAAAGCGAGCAGGTACGACTGCAGATGCCAGTGAATCTGTTCGGATGCCGTCAGTCCGACCACGTCCGATCGCTCGGTCGCCTGGATCATCCGGCGCAGCGTGTTCGTGAACGCATCCGGATCGAAGACGACGAAACTCGAGTTGAGCAGCAGGACCGACTTCAAATCGAAGGCGTCTTGTATGTGTGTCAGCCCCACCCGGTAGCTCATGAAATCATACCCGACGTTCGGCCGACGGACGACCTGCACGTGCGGGAGATCATCCAAAGCGTCCGTCGCCACCTGGCTGGTGGTGACCACGATGATCCGGTCGCATACGTGGCTCACACAGGAGAGCACGTCGCGGAACACCGCGTCGATGCGGTCGTGCGGATCGAAATGTGCGACAACGGCGGCGTTAACGGCCACATCAGCCTCGCAGTCGGCGGTAGGACCGATACGTCGAGCGGGCCAGACTGTACACGACCGGGTATTTTCGCAGCGACGTGGCAATGCGATGCACGCGTTCACTCACCGGACGGTAGTACACGCCGTTGGTGACCGGGGCGGAGCCGTGTCCGTTCGTGGCATGGGGCGCCGCGGAATTGATCATTGGCGGGTGCTTTCCAGCTGCCAACGCGGCTGCCAGTTCTGCATGGAGGGAAGACGTCGAAATCTCGTGCGATACCGCCGGCTCGTAAAGCCGCGTCCGGAAGGTGCTCTCCAGGTACTGGAGCCCCCATTTCACGTCCGGTTCGAGGTGACACCCCTCGCCCCACTCGTTCCAGGCGTTGACGAAGATGATCGCCTTGTCGGAATCGCCCGTATGCTGCCGGGTGTAGGATCTCAAATACGCCAGCCACTTGGCATACCACTCCGGTGTCGAATGAATGATCGTGGTGGGAGAGTCCTGGCGGCGAGCCGTATTGTCCCAACTCGGGAGAATGCCGCGAAAATACGTGAACGCAGGTGCCGCCTTGTGCACGCTTTGGGCGATGATTTTGCGGTAGTCGAGAATGCCACCACAAAACGCGGGATTCGTGATCGGCGGAACGACATCCGGCACGTTTACCGGACCATTGAACTTATGCGGGGGAAATTCGACGAGCGAATCGGCATCGACCTCCGCCGGATCGGAGATGTCGTAAAAATCCACGACTGCGATATGCAGGCCTCCCAAACCCGCCTCGCGCGCCAAACGGCGCCACGTCGCGAACACCTCCTTCGGTTTGGGGATGTCTTTGGCACGATAGACGACAAGAAAAGGTTTTCCGTCAACTCGTATGTAACGCCGGTCTTGCAGCACGTGCTCCACCGAGCGAAAGAACCGTTCGGCATCTCCCGGCTCGTATCTCTGCTCCAGGAGAACCGTCTTCGTGTCGCCGTCCCAGGAACGCGTCCAGTTTTCGTTTGCCCAACAGATGCAAAACTCGAGCTCGATGTCGCTTGCGAGGAACTGCTCGAGCGGCTTTTCCAGAACCCTGCGGCCGCTGAACCAATAGTGGTAAAAGCAGAAGCCTGTGATCCCGTACAACCGCGCCATCTCGGCCTGTCGCCGCAGGACGTCGGGCTGGGTCAGGTCGTAGAAGCCCAGCTCACGCGGCACATGCGGCTGGTAGTGGCCGTCGAAATTCGACCGTCCCCGCGCGACATTCGTCCACTCGGTGAATCCGGGCCCCCACCAGTCGTCGTTCTCCTGAATCCGGTGATACTGGGGCAGGTAGAAAGCAATCAAACGACACGGATCGACGGCCGCGCGCCGGGCCGGCGACGGGCTGGCTGCCGTCATTCCCGACAGGGCCGCCGTTCCCGCGTCGGATGCCGGTCGGACGAGTTGTTCGCCGGCATTGGCAGCCGTGTGACCGCACTCCCCATCCGTTTGAGAAACAGGCTGTGCCGGTTGCTCCGGGTGCAAGGATCGCCCATCCGCCGCCGTTGCCCCGAAATATCGGCTGACCTGGCGGCGCGGATGCGTGATCCATCGGCGCAACTCGCGCAGTGGCCTGGTCAGCCGCCAGGAATTGCTGCCGAGGATCATCCGCTGCTCGGCGAAGAAATGCTCCATTTCCCGCGCCTGCGATTCGGCCCGCTGCCGGCTATCGCGGGCCTCCGCCTCGCATTCCGCCACGCGCATCTGCAGCGAATTCCGCTCGGCAAGGATCGAAGCCAGTTCGGCGCGCATTGATTCACCGGCCTCCCGGCTAGCCAGCAGATGCGAGCGGAGTTCCATCGTCGCCTTTTGCTCCTTGTCGCAATCCTCCGCGGCGGCTCTGGCGTATGACTGCCATTCCGCGACGTGAGCCGATAGCTCCCGCACCTGCGTCAATAGCCGCTCCCGATCCTGGTCGACTGCGTTCAGGTCGCCGGTGAGGCGAGCGGCGTTTGTCTCTTGCTCGTCGAGCCGACATCGCAAGTGGCTGAACATCTCGTTCCGCTCGCGCTGATCGCGCTCGAGATCGGCAATCTTCCGCTCCGCCGCCCCGGCTGCGGCCTCTAGGGCATCGGACCGCTGCCGCGAAGACTCCAACGCCGCCTGACTCTCCACGATTTGGCGCTCCACGTCCTCGAGCCGTGCCGCGCGATCCCGATGCGTCGCGCATTCCTGCTCCAGGTCAGCAATCTTCCGCTCCGCCGCCCCGGCTGCGGCCTCCAGGGCATCGGACCGCTGCCGCGAAGACTCCAACGCCGCCTGGCTCTCCACGATTTGGCGCTCCACGTCCTCGAGCCGTGCCGCGCGATCCCGATGCGTCGCGCATTCCTGCTCCAGGTCGGCAATCTTCCGCTCCGCCGCCCCGGCTGCGGCCTCCAGGGCATCGGACCGCTGCCGCAAAGACTCCAACGCCGCCTGGCTCTCCCGCAGTTGTCGATCAAGTTCCTCACTTCGCCCCGCGAGTTGCGCCTGCCCGGCCAGGGTGTCGCCAAGTGTGCGCTGAAGATCGGCAATACTCCGCTCCTGCTCCCGCACCGTCGCCCAGTCCAGCATGCCGTGCTGCAGCAGGTCCTTTGCCGCATGCATGGACGTCTTCCGCTTCGCCTGACCCGCCGAAACCGCGCCCGCGAGCTCCTGCAACTCGGCATAGAGCGTCGCCGCCTCGGGACTGCAGGTGCGAACGAACTCGGCGCGAGGCGAATTCTCAAGCGAGGTGAACAGGCCCTCGCGATAGTCGTTCTCCTTTTCGACAAGGTCGATTCCGAACTTATGTCGAAGGTTTCTCACGACAGCGTGCGGCTCCCTCACAATCTGCCGCGCCTCGACGACCAGACAGTGCTCCGGATGGCTTCGCGCAAAGTCGCGGATGTCGCGGTTGTATCGCTCCCAAATCGCCAAGGCGAGCGCCGGGTTCGTCTGCAGAAACTCGTGAACACCCCGCCGAAACAAGGAATCGACGACTTCCCAGGGGCTGCGAAAGAGAAAAAGATACCGTGCTAGGGGCAGTTCGTGTCGCCAGAATTTCAACAGCAGTGTCGTGCGGGGATCCTTCCAGCCCCACGGGCGACCCACAGCCTTACGCTTCGCGATCAATGTGCGCGCTTCGGGCCGCAGGCGGCTGGGCATCCTGACGATTCCATCCGCGAACAGACCGTCCTGGCACCGGCCGTTGGCACGGAGAACCCGTTTGTGAAACTCGAGAAACTCGACGTCTTCATAGTGGCCGTGCGGATTGCCAACCGCTGCCCCCAGCAGTGAATCACCGATGAACAGGCCGGCCCTCTGGCAGACGGCAGCCGCCAGAGAAGTCGCAGACCGGTGCATGCCGGTGATGACCAGCACCGGTTTGTCTGCAGTGTCACTCGCCAAGGCCGAAGCATTCATGCGGTTTGAACAAGAGGAGATAACGACCATTCGAATACCGATGGCCGGGGAACGAGCCTTCGTGAATCGGCTTCATGATCCACGCCGCACCATCACCTTCCGATAATCGCCACGGCTGAAGTACTTTTCAAGCCACACGTAGGCCACGATGAAAAAATAACGACTTCCCATTTCGCGGATTTTCAGCTTTGCGACTCCGGATCGTCGGTTTCTCCACGTGATCGGGATCACGGTCCACGAGTAGCCTCGCACGATGGCCTTGAGCGGCAATTCCACGGTGATGTTGAAGTGCGGGGAAAGAATCGGTGTGCATCCGTCGATCACCTCCCGCCGATAGGCCTTGAAAGCATTTGTCGTGTCGTTCAGCCGGATCGCAAACACAAACTGGATGAAGGCATTGGCCATTCGATTCAGGAGTAGTTTGATCCGCGGATAATCGATCACGCCGCCCCCTTTCATGAAACGACTGCCGAACACACAGTCGTAGCCCTCTCCCAGCTTCTGCCAGTAGCGCACGACGTCGCGGCAATCGTCGCTTTCGTCGGCCATCATGAACACGATCGCATCGCCCGACGCCGCGGCGATCCCCCGCTGCAGCGCCCGGCCGAATCCATGGGGCGCACCATTCTTCACAGGAACCAGTTGCTCGATGCGACATGCGGTCGCGGAGAGAATGCTCCATGTTTCGTCGGAGCTGCCGTCATCGACGACGATGATTTCATGCGGGATGCCATGCATGCCGAGTTCCAGATGGAGATGTTCGACGGTGGAGGCGATGCAGCCGGCCTCATCCCGGGCGGGAATGATCACAGAGAGCAACCGGGGGCCGTGCGCTGCCGCCAGAGCCGGGTCGTCTTGATACGCGTGCTCAGCCGCCACAGCGAGCGAGCCAGTCGGGGTATTGTTCTGCATGATTCGCTATCTCCTCGAAGATCGTCTCACGGGACCGTTGGGGAAGCCAGCCGTGCCTGCCGCTCGCCTGTCGGTGGTCGAGCACGACCCAGGGGATGTCGTAGGGTCTTGTTTCCTCCGCGGCTGCCACGGAGTGCGGGCCCAGGCGCCCACGGCACCACGCCGACAGTTCAGACAGGCTCGTCGCCGATGCGGCGCCGCCGGACACGTTGAGTACCTCAGGCTGGCCGCCCACCGCGGCCCGCATCTGCCTCACCAGCAAATCGCCGAGATCGGCCGGATGCAGGCAGTCCCTCACTTGAAGCCCTTGCCCGCCGAAACCGATATAGCGGAGCGGACGCCGTGCGGCCCAAGAATGAATCCACCACGAAAAAATGCCTTGATCGGCCCTGCCGAACTGGCCGGCGCCGGCCATCACGCCGCAGCGGTCGATCACCAGGGGCGTGCTGAGGGCATGGCTGTATTCCAACGCCAGCGTCTCGCCGGTGAGTTTCGTGGCCCCATACAGCGAGATCGGGGAAGCGGTCGAAAAGGTCTCGTCCACGCCACGGCTGCTCGCGCCGCGCGGCAACCCGGCGGTCTCATCGAGGCCGAAGGCGCTTGCTCCCTCCAAGCCGCCTGCACATGCCCGGCGGGCGGTGAGCGGGAGGGCTGCGAGTGCCGCAATGGAATAGACGCGGCTCGTGCTGAGCATCACCACACCGGCCCCCCATCGTGCCGCCGCCTCGAGCAGGTTGGCCGTTCCCAGCAGGTTGTGTTCGACCAGTTGCCTTCGCGTGGCGGCCGTGCCGTTGGCCGCGGTGCCGGCCAGAACGCTCGGCTCCGCCGCGGCGTCGATCACCCAGTCGAAAGATCCCAAAGCGTCGATATCGCTCGGCAGACGAATGTCGCCATGCACCACGCGCACACCCAGCCGCTCCAACGACGCACGGTTGGTTTCCGATCCCTTGCGCCGATTGTTGTCGAGCGAAGTCACGCTGACCGATTCCAGTCGCTCGATTAGTTGTCGGCACAGCTCCGCACCAACGAATCCGCAGCCACCGGTGACAAGTACTTTCATCCCCTGCCTTCAGCGGAAGTAGGTTGCACGAAAATTGCGAATGCTAATCCCACAGTCCCAGAAAAGGATTCACTCAGCGGTAGCCACAGAAGCCACGCGGCCACTGCGTTCCTCGTGGGCGGCAACGATCTGATCGAACGTCTCGCCAAGCGAGATTTCCGGCTTCCAGCCGGGGTAATCGGCCATCATGCGACGCAGATCGGAGTAGTAACAAATGTGGTCGCCCGCCCGGGCCTGATCCGAGTAAACCCAATCCATCGCTTTCCCGGTGCGTTGCGATACCATCTCGAAGGCCTCGAGAATCGAGCAGCTGTTGGCCTTTCCGCCGCCGATGTTGTAGACGGCGGCCGACCGCGGACTTCCCACGAATCGAGCGATGAAGGCGGCGACATCCGCGGCGTGGATGTTGTCGCGCACCTGCTTGCCCTTGTAGCCGAAGACCGTGTAGCGACGACCTTCCAGATTGCACTTCACGAGGTAGCTGAGAAAACCGTGCAGCTCCACGCCGGAATGCGCCGGCCCGGTGAGGCAGCCGCCGCGGAGGCAGCAGGTGGGCATGTCGAAATACCGGCCATACTCCTGAACCATCACATCGGCCGCGACTTTTGACGCGCCAAACAAGGAATGCTTGCTGGCGTCGATTCGGAACGTCTCGGGAATGCCCTGCTCGAAGGTTCTGTCGGCGTAGTCCCAGCGCGTGTCCAGCTCGATCAACGGGATTTCGTTCGGTGCGTCGCCGTACACCTTATTGGTGCTCATGTGCACAAACGGGGCCTCGGCGGCAAACCGCCGCGCTGCTTCGAGCAGGTTGAGCGTGCCGACGGCGTTCGTGTCGAAGTCATCGAACGGAATCGCGGCGGCGCGGTCATGTGACGGCTGGGCGGCCGTGTGAACGATCGCGTGCGGCCGCACCTCCTCGATCAGCTTCAGCACACCTTCACGGTCACGGATGTCGAGCTCGTGATGAGTGAACGCACGGAGCGACGCGGCGAGCCTTTGTTGGTTCCAGCGGGTATCACCAGAAGGCCCGAAGAAAACAGCTCGCTGGTTGTTATCCACACCATGAACATGCCACCCGAGGCGATCGAAGTGCGCAGCCACTTCGCCGCCAATCAGACCCGAGGAGCCTGTAACCAGTATTTTCTGCATTGCCATGAATGCCCAGCCTGCCAGGAACCCCCTCAACTGGGGCACCAGACAACATTACGTCACAGGGCGGCATTGTCAAAAAACAAAATCCAGCAGGAAATCGTCTGTTTTCGTACTGGATTTGAGCGTGAGTCTTGGCAGAAGCGCGGTTCGCTTAAGTCAATGACTAAGCCGATCGGTTATGCCGCAGCCCGATAAACCCCAGCCCCGCCGCATCCTTCCCCGAGACCTGCGGCTCGCCCGCCAGCGGCCAGGCGATCGCGAGCGTCGGGTCGTTCCAGAGGATCGTCCGCTCGTGCGCCGGGGCGTAGTAGTCCGTCGCCTTGTAGAGCACCTCGGCCGTTTCCGAAACCACCAGAAACCCATGGGCCAGGCCAGCCGGGATCCAGAGCTGTCGCTTGTTGTCGGCCGAAAGCTCCACGCCCACCCAGCGGCCGAAGGTCGGTGACTTTTCCCGGATGTCCACGGCCACGTCGTAGATCGTGCCGCTCACCGCCCGCACGAGCTTTCCCTGCGGCTGCTCGACCTGGTAGTGAAGCCCGCGCAGGACGTTTTTCCTGCTCTTGCTGTGATTGTCTTGCACGAACGTGACGGGGCCGCCGACCGCCGCTTCGAACACCCGCTGGTTGAAACTCTCGAAGAAGAACCCGCGGTCGTCCGCGAAGACCTTCGGCTCGAGGATCAGAACGTCGGCGATCTCTGTAGGAACGACGTTCATCAGAACACACTCTCCTTCATGATGCCGAGCAGGTATTGGCCGTAGCCGCTCTTGTTGAGCACGCCCGCGAGCTTTTCCAGTTGGCCGTCGTCGATCCAGCGATTCCGCCAGGCGATCTCCTCCGGACAGCAGATCTTGAGCCCCTGCCGCTTCTCGAGCGACTGGATGAATTGCCCCGCCTCGATCAGGCTGTCGTGCGTGCCCGTGTCGAGCCACGCGTCGCCGCGGCCGAGGATCTCCACGCTCAATTGATCGCGGTCAAGATACGTGCGATTGACGTCGGTGATCTCGAGCTCGCCTCGGGCCGACGGCTTCATCGTCTTCGCGATCTCCACGACCTGCTGGTCGTAGAAATACAGCCCCGTCACCGCATACCGGCTCTTGGGCTGTTTTGGTTTTTCCTCGAGCGACTTCGCCTTGCCGGCGGCATCGAATTCCACGACGCCATACCGCTCCGGATCGACCACGGGATAGGCAAACACAGTCGCGCCCGCCTGCCGCTCGCTCGCCACCCGCAGCCGTTCGGCCAGGGCATGTCCATAGAAGATGTTGTCGCCGAGCACGAGCGCTGAGGGGCCGCTGCCCACGAAATCCGCCCCGATGATGAAGGCCTGCGCGAGGCCCTCGGGCTTCGGCTGCACGGCGTATTCGATCGACATGCCCCAGGCGCAGCCGTCGCCGAGCAGGTCACGAAACCGCGGCGTGTCGTGCGGCGTGGAGATGATGAGCACCTCCCGGATGCCGGCGAGCATGAGCACGCTCAACGGGTAATAGACCATCGGCTTGTCGTAGACCGGCAGCATCTGCTTCGAGATGCCGAGCGTGACGGGATGGAGACGGGTGCCGGAGCCGCCGGCGAGGACGATGCCTTTGCGATTCATGGGGATGCAGGGGGTAGGAGGGAGTGACAGGCTGAAGCCTATCCCACCGGAAATGTGGCAGGCTGAAGCCTACCCTACCGGGGGCGGTTTCTGACAATGACGATTGCGGCAAGCGCGAGGCCGCAGAGAATCGGGAACGTGGGGCCGATGAGCCGATAGAGCGTGTGCCCCTCGAGGAGCGGGACCTCGGCTATGAGCACTTCCTTCGTGTGGAGCGGCAGCAGGGCGAGGATCGTGCCGACCGGCGAGATCACGCAGGTCTCGCCCGTGGCCGCGCACCGCAGGAGGCAGCGGCGGGATTCCACCGTGCGGAGTTGGGCAAGCAGCCGGTGCTGCGCGAGCGTGAGCGGCTCGGTGAACGCGGCCCCGTTGATCAGCGACACGAGCACGTTCGCCGAATTGCACACGAGCGACATCGCCGCCCCCGGCACCATGTCTTCATAGCAGAGCATGACGCCAAGCCGGGCCTTCTCGCCGCAGGTCATCACCGTGGCCTCGCGGCCGACGTCGAATTCATCCTGCATCGGAAAATAGAGCCGCAGCTGCGGAAACTGGTCGCCGCCAGGCACGTATTCCCCGAAGGGCATCAGGTGCCGCTTGTCGTAGCGGCCGATCATCGACTCTTCGCGGTCGATCAGGAGGGCTGATTGATAGAGCTCGCGGGGCTTCTCCGGATAGCCGCAGTAGATCTTGCCGCCAAAGAGCAGGGGGCAGACGGGGGCTTCCAGCGGCCTCAAACCCCGGCCCGGATCGCGGGAATGCTTGAGAATCCGTTCGGGATCGGCAAACGACGCGAGGCAGTCTTCATACGAGCCGCCGCTGCACTCCGGCCAGCAGACGAAGTCAAACGGCTTGTCGCGGCTGGCGCAGGCCAGCTTCGTGAGCCGCTGCAGCTCGACCACCGAGCCTTCGTGGCTGGGATCGACCTGCACGAGGGCAACGCTCACTTTTGGGGCGGCTGCCATCGCCGCCGCATAGTGCCGCATGGCCCATGCTCCGTAGGCCGTGTTTATCGCCACGAGGGCCACGGCCGAGATGCCGGCGGGCGTCCAAGCGGTTCGCCAGGAATTCCCGCGATAGGCGTGCACGGCCGCGATCACGAGGCACACGATCACGCCCGCATGGGCATAGAGCATGAACGTGGGCCATTCCGGGCCGAAGAGATCGGCCCCCTGCACCGTCACGGGCCAGCCGATCTGGCTGTAGCCGAGCTTCCAGGGAAACACGCCGGGCACGATCGCCTCGGCCACCACGGCCGCGAGTCCTGCCGGCAGCCAAGCATTCCGCGGATCGCGGACGAGCCGGCCGATGCACCAGAAAGGCAACGCCAGCCGGGCAGCGTCCCAGAAGACGATCGGAATCGTGAAGAGCAGGCCGATCTCGTCGCTCGTCTGCATCGAGTAGGCGAGCACCTTCGGCGACCAGTGGAAGGCGATCCCGAGGGCCGCCGCCGCGGCACACAGCGCCATGATCTCGCCGCGCCAGCCGCGGAGATGGTTTACGAGCAGGAGCCCTGCCGCGACCCCTAGCCACTCGAGATAGACAAGCTCCTGCCAGAGCCAGGGCGCCGCGATCAAGAGCACGATCGGAACTGCAACAGCCAGCGCAGCGAGAAAACGCATGATTCGGTTGTATCCACGACGCATGCAGCAATCAAACGAACAAGCCGGAAAGGACGAGGAAGGCAAAGCCCTCGTTCGTCCGATCCGGCTTGTCGTTGTGAACGCCGACTTGCGCCGGCAGCCAACTAAAACTTCTGGCCCTTGCTGCCCTGGACCGTGGCCACGCCTTCGGTCGTGTCGATCGCCGCCAAGGCGTAGATCAACCGCGCCGGACCAGCGTTGAAGAGCTGCTGGCCGAGGGCCGCCGACGTGTCCGCCGGATCCCACGCACCGACCACGAAATTGCCCTTCTTCACCGACCACTGACCGACGGCATTGGGGCCGAGGGTCTTGCTGCCGACGAGCGTGGGCGAAGTGCCCTGGGTCACGCTCACTACTTCGGACACAGCGCCATTGTTCTTGACGCGGACCGTGTAGTTCGACTTGCCACCACCACCGCTGCGGCCGCCGGCAAACGCCGGAGCCGACACCGACATCACCATGGCGGCGACCGCCAAGGCGATGAACATCTTACGAATCATTCAAAGAACCTTTCTATAGAAAGAAATCAACTACCCAATCCTTTGGACGAACCCACTCCTAAAAACCTGAATGCGAATAACCATCACAGGTCACTCGGCACCACTTCTCCTCCCGCCTTCGTGACGAGGGCGATCAGCGCCTTGATGTCGACCGACTCCGAGATGAACGAGACATGGCCGTCGGCGAAGACGGCCTGGATGCCCCCGGGATGGAGGCTGCGGAAGCCATCGACACCGGGGTCATTGATCGCTCGCGAGCCAAGATTGACGGCGTTGAAGCCACATGCCCACCGCGCGGCTCCGATCGACGAATTCGTGTTGCCGTCGGTTTCCTGCGGATCCTCGTATTTGCGATCCGCCGCCTCCACCACCAGCAGCGTTTTACTCATGCCGTCGGTGATCGATCGCGGCTGCACCGGCGGCAGGAAGACGTTTTTCTCATCGACGACCTCTGCCGTCCGCACGAGCACGCCGCTCTTGAGATTTTGCGCGGCCCTTCCTTCGTCAAGCTCCGGAATGCTCCAGCCAAACACGCCGCCATAATCCTGCTTGCCGGGAAACCGCTCGATCCCGCTGGGGCAGACATACATCGGCAGCACGATGTCGGAGGCGATGTCGTTACCGCCCGACGCATTCCACCACCGCGTGTAGTCGATCGTGGTGGCGACGTCAGAGCCCTCGAGATAGGGAAGGATGAACGACGACCAGGCGTGATTCCGACCCCAGGGAAGGCTGGGCGTCGGAAACGCATCCGCCCCCGGCGGAAACTTGCGTCGGGCCGACTCATAGTTCGTCAGCCCAAGCCCCATCTGCTTCATGTTGTTCATGCAGCTGGCCCGGCGGCCGGCTTCGCGCACCCGCTGCACGGCGGGGAGCAGCATGCCGATGAGCGTGCCGATGATCGCGATCACGACCAACATTTCCACGAGCGTGAAGCCCCCGGAGGCTTTTAGTCGGCTGGAATTTGAAGTGGGCAACATCATGCGATGGCGAACCTTGATCGAAATTTCGGGATTTTTCGGCGAAGAAACCAGACTAACAGGGGGTTCGAAGGAAACAACAACCCGACAGTGGCCGCAATCTCAATCCAAATACCTCAGATTCACTCGATGGCAGTCAGACCACCCAAACGGGGGCTTTCGGATACGCAATCTACGCAGAGATTAACGCCTGTCAACGGACTGCGGGAGTATTCAAATGAGGTTAGGCAAATACCAGTTCCGAGGGCCTACCCACAAGAGGCGTTGAAGCCGTGAAATACGGTCGCCATGGCTCGCAAGTGGCTTTTATCAAACGACTTATCACTCGAAACCATTACGGCAGTCGCTCACGAAAATAAAACGGCGACCGCAGCCCGATTTTGAGGGACTTTTTCTGCCGCTCGGCTGCATGTTTCGCCAAGGCGGTCGCCAGGGCCCCCGGACGGCCAGAAAGCCGAACCACGGCCTCC
>Ga0209985_10000131_pt1 | contig 84239 bp, 77 predicted proteins | sample NOAtaG_FD_187305 | JGI IMG/M metagenome (GOLD analysis project Ga0209985, IMG submission 187305) | Freshwater lake microbial communities from Lake Erie, under a cyanobacterial bloom - NOAA_Erie_Diel6S_1000h metaG (SPAdes) (version 2) | ecosystem: Environmental > Aquatic > Freshwater > Lake ... | reverse complement strand
GTGGTCTTGGCGAATCGATCAAACCCCATCAACGACAATGTGCTTTGCTTGGGCTTCATCGGGTAACGCTCCTTCAGAACAGGTCGACGCCTATGACAGCGATGGCGCGAATTTATTCAGAGTTTCCCTAAGGGCGGTCCGCTCGGGGGCGGTGACGGGGCGCGCGACGCCGCTCCACCTGGGCCGGACGACGCAGGTCTGGTCCATCGACATTCGCGATGATCAGGACCGCCGCGTGTGCATTGCCCGGCTCACCATGGCGGTGATTGCGAAGGAGCGCGCGCCGTGAGCAGCGCGGTGGTCATCGTCGGCGGAGGCATCGGCGGCCTGGCCGCGGCGCTGGCGCTGCATCGTGCCGGTGTCGCGGTGCAGGTGCAAGAGGCAGCGCGCGAGGTGAAGCCCCTCGGGGTCGGCATCAACGTGCAGCCCCACGCGATCGCCATCCTTCACGAGCTGGGACTGGCGCAGGCCCTGGAGGAGACGGGTATCCGGACCGCCGCGTTGCGGTACGTGAACAAATTCGGCCAGTGCATTTGGGAGGAGCCGCGCGGCCTCGCCGCGGGGTACTCGGTTCCCCAATACTCCATCCACCGTGGCGCTCTGCAGATGATCCTGTGGCGGGCGGTGATGCAGGCGCTGCCGCCTGGAGCCATGCACACAGGACACGAGCTGGTGGGTTTCGAAGCTTCACCCGCCGGCGTGCGTGCACGTTTCGCCGATCGTCTGCAGGGTGGCCGGGAGATCACCGCGGACGGCGCCGCGCTCGTCGCGGCCGACGGCATCCACTCCTTCGTGCGCCGGCACTTCTACCCGAGCGAGGGCGATCCGCGCTTCTCGGGCCGCATCCTGTGGCGCGCCACCAGCGAGACCGCGCCGCTGCTCGGCGGGCGGTCCATGGTGTGGGCTGGGCGCGACAGCCAGAAGTTCGTGTGCTATCCCATCTCCGAACACGCGCGCCGCGAGGGGCGTGCGGTGCTCAACTGGATTGCCGAGTTGCGCGTGCCGCTGGATTCCACGCCGCCGCGCAGCGACTGGAACCGGCGCGTGGAAGCGGAGGTGTTCCGCAGCGCCTTCGCGTAGTGGGATTTCGGCTGGTTGAGTGTGCCTGGGCTAATCGACCGCGCCGAGGCGATCTACGAGTTCCCCATGGTGGACAGGGATCCCTTGCCGCGGTGGACCCACGGACGCGCCACGCTGCTCGGAGACGCGGCGCATCCCATGTATCCGGTCGGATCCAACGGCGTCTCGCAGGCAATTCTCGATGCCGATGCCCTGGCGTGCGCCTGGGGCAAGGCCGATTCCATCGAGGCGGCCTTGGCCGCTTACGAAGCACAGCGGCGCCCGGCCGCCGCGTCCGTGGTGCTCGCCAATCGCCAGGGCGGGCCGGATCGAGTGCTGCAACTGGCCGAGGAACGCGCGCCGAACGGGTTCACGCATATCGAGACCGTGATCCCTCGCGCCGAGCTCGAATCCATCGCGCAGAGCTACAAACAAACCGCGGGCTTCGATCGTGACACGGTGAATCGCAGGGGCGCTTCAGCCGGCGGCGCGGCGGACGCGGGCGATCGATCCAACAGATAGCCATCTGCGTTCGGAGCGTCGTGGGGTCGTGGTGGCGGATCACCACCTTCACCGGCCGCGACTCGTGTTGGCAGTCAGTATCGGTGGCCGTCCTTTGGAGGGACTTCCGCGGCTGCGCGGCCCGCTGGGGTGCCTGCGCGCAACCGCGCACCCGCACGCGAGCGCCCGATGACCGGCCCGCGGTACAACCAACGGGTGGTTGCGGCGGATACAAACCCAGCGTGTGCAAGACGGGGTTTGCAACACCCATCGGCACGCCGAGGCTCAGGGCACCCGGCCCTCCACGTAGAACAGGGCGCAGTAGGAATAGACGTCGGGCCTGCTGAAGCGCTCCACGAGGCGGTCGCGGAACGCCACCGCGGCCTCGTGGGAACCGAACACCCTGGCGCTGAAACCCAGCAGACTCGTGAACTGGGTCTCCCAGTTCCAGCGCTTCTCGGGATCGCCGCCCAGGCCGCTGAAACTGGCGTCGGGGATGAAGGTCACGCGCAGGTCGGTGAGTCCGGCCTGCGCAAAAAGATGCGGCAGCTTGCGTCCCATGCGGTTGTCGAAGCCCATCTCCGCCTGCGCAGCGGAAAACCAGCGCTCCATGTCGGCGGTGAACTGCGGGTCCTCGGGGTACTGCACCACCCCAAAGTGATCGAAGTTGCAGGCGACGACGCGCCCTCCCGGCCGGCACACCCGGCGGAACTCCGCAAGGGCACGCCCGCGGTCCTTCACCCACTGCAGGAGATGCTTCGACCAGACCACATCGAAGGCGCCATCCGCGAAGGGCAACGCCGTCACGTCGCCCACCTCGAAACGGGCGTTGGCGACGCCTTCACCCGCGGCAGCGCGGCGCGCGAAATCGATGTACGGCGCGCTTCGGTCGACCCCGGTGGCCCCGCCGTTCGGGACAGCACCCGCGATCGCACGCGTGTAGGCACCCGATCCGCACCCGGCGTCGAGCACCTGGTCTGCCGCCCCCAGGGACAGGAAGCGCAGATCGTCCTCGAACCCGTAGATGCGGGCCTGGCGCTCCAGCCGCAGCGGCTCCACGTCGCTGTCGAGAAGGTAGTCGCGGTTGTAGATGCCGGTGGCGGTCATGGCAGTGCCTTGGGAGAGTGCGCGAAGGCGGCAAGCTTGCACGCCTTCTCGCGGGAAATAAACAGCAGGCGGCGCGTCGTCCCGCCAGAGGGCTGCAACCCGGCGCAGCCGCCGTCTTGCCCACGGCATTTGCGCGCGTGGCGGCCTGAGGGCGCGGCGGGTGGGCGCTGATCCGGGCCGAAGGCGCCACCGCCTCGTCCTTGCGCGGGGCGTCGGGGAGCGCGTGGTCGATCGCAATTGACCGCTCGGAGTGACGGGGGATAGGTTCGTGCCGCGCGGACGATGCGGTTTGACCTTCCGGGTTGCCGCGATACGGCTGCAGCGGGGCCACCGAGAGGGAACGGTATTGAGCTGGGGCAAGCTACTCGTGGTTGCGGCTCTCATTGCGGGCGTTTCGTTCGTGTTCACCCGTACCAGCGATCCGGTGAGTAGCGGCGCGAAGGCCCGCCTGTCGGCCATCATGAGGGGCCTGGACCGCGGGTTCGCCATGCGCCACCTGTGCACTCGGGAAGGCCCGTTTCCGCACGGCACCGGGGTTGGCGGTCCAGAGTGCCGCCGCTGCGAGGACCTCGCGTCGGCCGGACTGCTGGAGCGCAGCGAGGCCCCCGACTCCACGCAACAGCGGCACCGCTGGATCTACCCGCTCACGCCCAAGGCCGACAGGATCTACACCACGGACGAGGACCCGTTCTCCAGCGACAAATCTCCCCGGTTCTGCTTCGGGCGCACCAAGGTGCACCACATAGCCGCCGCGCAACTGAGCATGCTGATCGGATACAACCATGCCAGCGGGGTTGAGTACGTGATCGAGGCCATTGACCCTCGCCCGCTGGTGTTTTCGCCCGAAGGCGCGGTCTTGGGCCTGCCCAAACCGGTGGGTGACAACCCGAAGCTCTTCGCGCCGCAGGTGACCACGGTGATGTTCCGCAGCTACTGGGCAGCAGATGCGCGTGACCCAGGACGGCCGCAGCGTGCCCGTGATCCACGATCTCTGGACGCGGCGCTAATGGCAGACGGGGCGCGACCGCTTCCTCGGCTGGCAGTGCCGGGAGGGCAACAAGGGCCTTCCCCTGCCACCCCCTGCGCAGGCGCGCCCGCAGGTCCTGCTGTACACCTGCTTCGAACCAACGGACTTGTGGGCGCGCAAGTGGCCTGGCTGGTTCGGGTACCAGCGCAACCGTGTGCACACGACCTGCACTGAACACGACGCTTGAGAGAGGCGCTTCCTCTTCGCGCAGCGGCTGGTGCGGCTCGATTTCGTCAATCTCTTTCCGCCCAGAGACCGCGAGCTGACCTGCTTCCGCCTCCTGCTGTCTGCGTGGGAGATGCTCAACCGGCAACGCGCCGATGCTGCCATCGCGCTCCAAGCCATCGCCGAGCTGGCCGAAGCCCGTGCTCAGGTCTCCATGTGCGAGAGCGCCGCTGGCGCGTTCATGCGCCTCGGCGAGCAGCAGCGCCGCGAGATGACGGATTCGCAGGGCAAACGGCTGTACGACCTGTCGATCTCCTGTGAGCAGGCGGCCAACATCGCCATCAGGTTGATGGCCATCGACAGGAACCAGTCCGACCCCGTGCTCGGTTGGGCAATCCGTGGCCTGGCTGGCCTGGAACTCATGCGCAGCAGTGCACAGGGCTTGTTCGACGTTTGGTTTGCCGCGATCGAGGCCAAGGGGCAGAGCGAGAGCATCGAGGCGCTGCAAGCCTCCCTGTTGTATCTGCGCGCCGGCCCCCGCCCTGCGCTGAATGACCCGAGGCACGAAGAGCGCCTGGCACGGGTACGGGCGGCGCGCGCTGCTCACCCGCTTCGGGCCCAGTCTTCCCGAGGACGCAACCACCGAGGCATACACGTGGCTGGCCGGTGAGTACCAAGGCGAGGCGCAGCGGCTCGAGGTGGTGGCGCTGCGCAAGGAGCACGTGGGTCTGGTTGCCACGCGCCATGGCGAGACCAGCCGAGAGGTGTTGAAACCGCTGCAGGACCTGGCTTGGGCGCAATGGAGCGCTGGCGAACTCGAGGGGCTGAAGCAGAGCGTCGATCGCCCGCGCGCCGCCTGGCTCCGCCAGGCGGCGGAGCCCGACGCCCTTGCCAACCGCGACCGCCGGCTGCTGATCGACCGCTCCGGCTTCCACGCCGTGTTCGGATTGCGCATCGTCGCCTTTCGCGAGGATGCCTTCGCCGCCGTCGCGCCGCAGATCGAGGAAGTGTTCCCGGCGATGCGATCGATCCTGGGCGATACCGATCCCTTCGTGCAGGCTGCGCAGTTCCACCAGCGCGAGGTGGTCACGGGCCGTGCCGTCGGGGGTTCGCCGATCGGCGGCGGCTTCATGCCGGACCAGTATTGAGGCTGCGGCGGACTCGCCTTCGAGGGCTCGCGCGGCGGGCCAGCGCGGCCGTTGGCGGCAGGCTTGGCGGGGCAGGTTCACGGTTGGTGGATGGAGTGGGCGCGCAAGACGGCCGACCACGTTTTCGCTTGCCTGCCAACCGGGGCGGCGCCTGCTGCGGACAAGGACATCGTCACGCCGATCGACAATACGCTGTACTCATGGGCCTGGGTGAATCTGCGCGCCGAGCCATGGTGCTGACGCTGCCGGCAGTGCCCGCGCCAAAGGGGCTGTGCGTCTTCGTTGCCCGCCTACCCGGGCCCTGGCAGCCGTCGATGGACGGGACGTGGAAGCTGCCGCCCTTGATGGAGCGGTCATGACAGGCCCGCTCGTGCCGCCCGTATGGTCGAGCCAATGCACCACAAAACCCGCCCATTTGGAGTTCAAATGACCCGCCACAAGAACGCTGTCGCCCTGGCTGCGGCCCTCGCTTGCATATGGGCCGGCATTGGCGTCCACGCGCAAACCCCGATACGGGCATGGGGAAATTGCAGATCGAGAACGGCTACCTGTCCCAGGCGGCACTGAAGACGATCTATGACGAGATGGACTTCCAGCGCGCCACGCAGGCGTACCTATGGGCGCTTCCGGCCGTCGGCTTTCACGGGTTGCATCCCGCGCAACTCCATGTGTTCGGCGTCCAGGACGGCGAGATCGTCCAGTACCAGACGCTCAAGGACAAGGCAGGGATGCTTACGCCGAACCTGACGATGCTCTACGCCATGAGTTTCTCGAACGTGGCCGAAAGGGCCCGCTGGTGGTCCACGTGCCGGCTGGCGTTACCGCGGGCGGCGTGCTCGGCGTTTGGCAGCGCCCCGTCACCGACAGGTGACAGAGGGGGCCCGGCAAAGGCAAGGGTGGCAAGTACCTGATCCTGCCGGCCGGCGGCAAGGTCGTGCAGGCCCCCGGCTACATCGTCATGCGCTCGCCCACCAACCAGGTGTGGTTCGCCCCACGCGGCTTGGCGGCGGACAAGGCGGAAGCCGAAGCCACAGTGCGCGAGCACCGGCTGTATGCCTGGGCCGATCGCGCCAGGCCCGGCATCACCAAGTACATTCCCGTTGGCGGCAAGGAGTGGGCGTCTCAGCAACCCAACGACCTGAGCTACTGGCAACAGCTCAAGGCCGTGCTCGAGCCTGAGCCACCCGAGGTACGCGATGGCTGCTTCCTGGCGATGTTGCGCTCGCTCGGCATCGAAAAGGGCAAACCCTTCACGCCCGATGACCGGACCCGGAAGATCCTGACCGATGCGGCCGTGGCCGGCGACTGGATGGCGCGGGCCACTGCTTACGACAAACTCTTTCCCGACACGAGGATCTGGCGCGGACGCGTACTGGGAATACTCGAATATGGTCGCCCGCGACCAGCAGACCAAGGATTTTGCGCAGTTCGACGAGCGCGTGTGCTGGTTCTAGGAGGCCATCGATTATTCCGTCGGCATGCAGGGCAAGACGGCGGGTTTCGGCCAGGTCTATCTCGATGCCGCCAAGGACCAGGCAGGGGCGTGGCTGGATGGCGGCGAGAGCTATCGCCTGAGGGTGCCCCCCAACGCACCGGTCGAGCAATTCTGGTCGGTCACGCTCTATGACAACCTGACGCGGCGCCCGCTTCTTTCGCCGCAGGGTGCTGCCGACATCTCTTCGCGCAAGGAAGGCCTCGACAGGAATGGCGATGGCTCGGTCGACCTCTATTTTGGACCTGCCAAGCCGCCAGGCTCCAATCTCCAATGCCAACTTCGTGCAAACGGTCCAGGGCAAGGGCTGGTTCACGTCCTTCCGGCTTTATGGCCCGACCGAGGCCCCTACTTCAACAAGCAGTAGGCGTTGCCGTACATCACTGGAATCAAACAGGCGGTTTGGGGTGATCCGGGACTCTTCATGGGAGTTGTACCGGGTCCGGGGTTCCGGTGTCGCGCCCGCCGCCGCGGGAGCGCCGCTCCAGCCAGTCAGTCGATGGCCCGATAGGCGACCGACTGGATTTCCAGCACCTCCTCGCCCGCCGGCGTGCGCAGCGCCACGCTGTCGCCTTCGCGTGCCTTGATGAGGGCGCGGGCCAGGGGCGAGATCCAGCTGATGCGCCCGCGGGCGGCGTCGGCTTCGTCGATGCCCACGATGGCGTAGGTGGCTTCGCGGCCGTCGCCGCGGGTCACGGTGACGGTGGCGCCGAAGAACACCTGGTCGGTGGGCTCGCGGGCGGCGGGGTCCACCACTTCCGCGGCGTCCAGGCGGCGGGTGAGGAAACGGATGCGCCGGTCGATCTCTCGCAGGCGGCGCTTGCCGTAGATGTAGTCGGCGTTCTCGGAACGGTCGCCGTTGGAGGCGGCCCAGGCGATCACACGGGTGAGCTCGGGGCGCTCCTTGTCCAGCAGTTGCAGCGCTTCGGTCTTGAGGCGGGCGTAGCCCGAGGGCGTGATGTAGTTCTTGGTGCCCGCGGGCAGGGGCGAGGGCTCGTCGACCTCGTCGTCTTCCTGCTCGGTTTCGCGGGTGAAGGCCTTGCTCATGGCGTGGGCGCCGCTGGGGCTGCAGGAATGGGCGAAGCAGTATAGCGGCGCCTGTACGGGGGTAGAATCCGCCGCTTTCGCTGCAACCAACAAGGAGCATCGCCATGACGATTCAGGTGGGTGACCGGCTGCCGGCCGGAACGCTGTACGAGTACATCGAGGTGGCCACCGAGGGTTGCCCCGTGGGTCCGGCCGCGGTGGAAGTGGACCAGGCCGCGGCGGGCAAGAAGATCGCCCTGTTCGGACTGCCTGGCGCCTTCACGCCCACCTGCTCGGCCAAGCACCTGCCGGGCTACCTCGAGCACTACGACGCGCTGCGCAAGGCCGGCTTCGACGAGATCTGGTGCCTGTCGGTGAACGACGCCTTCGTCATGGGCGCCTGGGGCCGCGAGCAGGGCACCCAGGGCAAGGTGCGCATGCTGGGCGACGGGTCGGCCACCTTCACCAAGGCGCTGGGCCTGGCGCTGGATCTGGAGTCGCGCGGCTTCGGCACGCGCATGCAGCGCTTCTCCGCCATCGTGGTGGATGGCGTGGTGAAGGCTCTCAACGTGGAGGCGGGCGGCAAGTTCGAGGTCTCCGACGCCGAGACCCTGCTCAAGCAGGCGGAGAAGGCCATCAACTACCTGCCGTGAGGCACACCCGGGGCGCGTGCCCCGGGGACGTCACAGAAACGCGCGCAGGGTGTCCAGCACCTCGTCGGGCTTCTCGGCCATGAGCGCGTGGCCGCTGCCGGCGATCTCCACGGTGCGCACTGCGGGCAGCGCAGCGGCAATGGCCTTCGCCGCGCGCGGCGGTGTCATCACGTCGCGCCGGCCCAGGATCATCAGTGCCGGACACTTCACCTCCTTCGCTGCCGCTTCGCCGTTGGCGTAGGCGTTGCAGGCGGCGAAGTCCACGTGCATCACGCCGGGCTTCTGGCGCTGCATCAGCCGCAGTCCCTCGCCCATGACCCAGAAGCCCGGTCCTGGATTGCTGGGATAGTGGGCGATGGCGGCGTGGGACCAGATATTCACCATGTCCTGGGCGCGCGGTTCGTCGTCGCGGGTGGCTGTGAGCAGCTCGTCGGACACCTTCATGGGAAAGGCGCTGCCCAGCAGCGCGATCTTTGCGACCCGCGCCGGGTGGCGCGCGGCGCACTCGATGGCCACCAGGGAACCCATGCTGTGGCCCACCAGCGCCGCGGCCTTCACGCCGGCTGCGTCGAGAACCGCGGGAATCCAGTCGGCGATGGCCTCCACGCTCGCCAGCGGCGCACCACCGGAGCGGCCGTGGCCAGGCAGGTCAAGGGCGAGCACCCCGAAGCCGTGATGGGCAAGGTAGCGGCTCTGCAGTACCCACACGCTGTGATCGTTTTCCGCGCCGTGCACGAACACCACGCAGGGCAGGGCGGCATCGAAGGTCTTGCCGCCGCTGTAGGCGTAGACGGCGGCGCCGTTGACGTTGAGTTCCATGGGCTCAGGCCTTCTGCGAGGCGCGCAGCGCGCCGGAGAGGTCGTCCATCAGGTCCTGCGGATCCTCCAGGCCCACCGAAAGGCGGATGGTGCCCGGGCCGATGCCGGCGGCGCGCAGCGCGTCGTCGTCCATGCGGAAGTGCGTGGTGCTGGCGGGGTGAATCACCAGCGACTTGGCATCGCCCACGTTGGCCAGGTGCGAGAACACCTTGAGCGTCTCGATCAGTTTGCGGCCCGCCGGGCGGCCGCCCCTGATCTCGAAGGTGAACACCGCACCGCAGCCGCGCGGCAGCAGCCGCTTCGCCAGTGCGTGGTCGGGGTGCGAGGGCAGTTCGGGGTAGCTCACCGAGGCCACCGCCGGGTTCGAGGCGAGGAACTCCACCACCTTGCGGGTGTTGGACACGTGGCGCTCCATGCGCACGCCCAGTGTCTCGATGCCCTGCAGAATCTGGAAGGCGGTGGCTGGCGCCATGCAGGCGCCGAAGTCGCGCAGGCCCTCGCGGCGCGCGCGCAGGGAGAACGCCGCTACGGTGGACTCTTCCTGGAAGTCCATGCCGTGGAAGCCGTCGTAGGGCTCGGTGAGCTCGGGGAAGCGGCCCGAAGCCTCCCAGTCGAAGCGCCCGCCGTCCACCAGCACCCCGCCGATGGCAACGCCGTGACCGCCGAGGAACTTGGTGGCCGAGTGCATGAGCAGATCCGCGCCCAGGTCCAGCGGGCGCATGAGCCACGGCGTGGTGAAGGTGCAGTCGAGGAACAGCGGCAACCTGGCTGCGTGAGCGATTTCCGCCACGGCCGGAACGTCCAGCACGTCGAGGCCCGGGTTGCCGAGCGTCTCGGCGTAAAGCACCCGCGTATTCGGACAGATGGCGGCGCGCCAGGCGTCCAGGTCGCGCGGATTAACGAAGGTGGTGTGAATGCCGAATCGGCGCAGGGTGTAGTGCAGCAGATTGTGCGAGCCGCCGTAGAGCGAGCGGCTGGCCACCACGTGGCAGCCGGCGCCTGCGATGGTGGCCAGGCCCAGGTGCAGCGCCGCCTGGCCGCTGGCGGTGGCGAGGCCCGCCACGCCGCCTTCCAGGGCCGCCATGCGCTCCTCCAGCACCGCCACGGTGGGGTTGGAGATGCGCGAGTACACGTGGCCGGCGCGCTCCATGTTGAACAGCGCCGCAGCGTGGTCGGTGTCGCGGAACACGAAGGACGTGCTCTGGAAAATGGGCACGGCACGCGCCCCGGTGGTGGGGTCGGGCTGCTGCCCGGCGTGCAGAGCGAGGGTGTCGAATCCGGGGTAGCGCGGACCGGCCATGGGATGTCCTGGGCGAGAGTTTCGGGGAGTCAGAAAAAGGCGCCGCGGGCGTCCACGGGCCACAGGCATTCCACCACGCCGCCGCGCACGCCCACGATCCATTCGTGCAGGTTCACGGTGGGGTCGCAGTGGCCGGGAACGAGGCGGATGCGGGCGCCCAAGGGCAGTTCGGTGCCGGGCGCCAGTTCCAGTACCCCGTGTTCGTCCGAGGCGCGGGTGTAGCGCGCACCGGCGAAGTCCGCCACCAGCGGCATGCCCGAGTCCACGGAGTGCGCCTTCAGGCCCGCGTCCACCACGGCGCGCCCGGGTCGCGGCCGGCTCATCACCGTGGCGAGCAGGTACAGGCTCTGGCGGAAGGTGGACAGGGGTGCGCCGTCAGCATCGAGATTGCGCTGGTAGTCGGCGTCCATGAATACGTAAGAGCCGGGCTGGATTTCGTTGTAGACGCCGCTGGCGGCCTCCAGCAGGTAGGTGCCCGTGCCGGCACCCGTGACCACCGCCGCGTGCAGGCCGGCGCGCGCCAGCGCTGTCTGGGTGGCGCGCACGCCCGCCACGGCGGTGTCGATGGCGGCGGCGCGCGCCTCGGGGGCGCGCAGGTGCTGCGCCGCGCCTTGATAGGCGTGCAGGCCGGCGAAGTGCAGGCCCGGTTGCCGCGCCACCAGGGTGGCCAGCGCGGCGGCGGGTTCGCCCGGCGCCACGCCGCAGCGCCCGGCACCCACGTCCACTTCCACATACACGTCCAGGCGGGTGCCGGCCGCCGCCACGGCGGCAGCGAGGGTTGCCGCGCCCTGCGGGTCGTCCACCAGCACGCCCAATTGCGCGCGCCCGGCCAGTGCCGCCAGGCGCGCGAGCTTGCGTTCGCCGATGATCTCGTTGCTCACCAGCACGTTGCCCACGCCGCCGTCCACCAGCGCCTCGGCCTCGCTCACCTTCTGGCAGCACACGCCCACCGCGCCGCGCGCCATCTGTGCTCGGGCGATGGCGGCGCATTTGTGGCTCTTGGCATGGGGGCGTACCCGTACCGTATGGCCGGCCAGCGAACGGTCCAGGGCTTCCAGGTTGAACTCGAAGGCATCCAGGTCAAGCAGCAGAGCCGGTGTGTCCACGGCCTGCACGGGCATGCCGGGTTCAGCGGGCGGGTTCATCCGTGCACCCGCGCCAGGTAGCCGTAGTAGAAGGCCGCGAGCCCCGCCAGCCCGGCCGTGAACCACGCCGCACCGGCCACGAAGCGCAGCGGCGCCTTGGGATCAGCGGGCGCTGGCGCGGTGCGCTGGCCGGCCCCGGGATCGCCCACGATGCCCTCCGCGGCCAGCCAGGCGCGCGTGGCGTCGGCGCACAGCAGCGCTCCGGCGATCACGCAGGCAAGCAGCCAGGTGAAAGTGGCCGACAGGCGCAGTGCTTCCTCCGCCGCCAGGCGCCAGAGGGCAGCGAGCGCCAGCAGCCCCGCCAACAGGCCCAGGGACACCAGGCGCGGCGCGGCGGCGCGCTTCATTGCGGACGGCCTGTTTCGCAATCTTTCTTGAGCACGGCCCCGGCGCTTTGCACGCCTAGGTTGCGGCCCAGGTTGCCATAGAGGACGTCGATCACGTCGGCGAGGTTGCGTTTTTCCACCGCATCGCCGTAGCTGCGCGTCTCCAGGGCCGCCAGGGCTTCATCCTTAGTGCGGCCCTGTTTCTTGGCGGCCATGGTTTCCGAGGCGAAGGCACCGATGTCCGCGCAGGTCATGGTACCGAGCGGATAGTTGGCGGCCTGGGCGCTGGCGGCTGCCAGGAACAGGGCAAAAGCGCCGGCGAGGCCGGTGGCGAAGATGGCATGAGGCATGGGATTCGTCTCGAAGAGCCCCAGGGCGTGCCGGCCGGGTAAAATCCCGACGGTTGCTACCGCAGTGGGAACAGTGGGAAGAAGTTTGCCAACGGATTCTAAGTGAAGCCGCGCGCTTTCCGGTGCACACCCCCGCGCATCGCCCCCCCGTCATTCATGCCAGACCACTACGGCCCCGCCCATTCCCGCGGCGCCCTTGCCGACCTGGCCTCCAACCTGGGAGGGGGACTGCGGGCGCTGTTTCTGCTTCCACCCCCGGGACGGCGCTGGCGTGCGTTCTCCGATCAGGTGGTGTTGCTGGCGCTGCTGGACATGGCCCTCGGGCTGGCCGGTGCCCTGTGGCGTGGCGGGCCGGCGGGCAGCTTCGTAGTCGATGCGCTGCCCAGGGTGCTGTTGCCCTTTGCCCTCGCCCTGCTGGCGGGATGGGTGGTGTCGCGGGTTTTCCGGCGCCCGGCGCTGGCGCTGCTGGTGGCGGTGTCATGCCTGTCTGTGTCCCTGTGGTTTGATCTGCTGGGAGAAGCGCTCCAGATGGCCATCGATCTGGAGTGGGCCTGGGTCGAGGAGCGCGAGCAGGCCGCGTGGAGCGTTCTGTTCGGTTGGTGGGCCGCTGCCCTGGGTCTGTCCGCCACACGCGCGGTGGCGGGCCGATGGCTGCGCCGCCTTGCCGTGTGCGGCTGGACGGTTCTGGTGGCGGCGGCGCCCCTGTGGTGGCTGCCGTATCAGCCCCTGTGGCAGGCAGACGCTGACCTGCCGCCCGAGGACCGGCCCGATGCGTGGGCTGCCGTGCGCGAGGACGTGCTCTACCGCCAGGGGGAACTGATCGAACAGGCGGCGGCGCGGTTGAGCCCCCAGCGCCCGGGCATGGCGGATGTGTTCTTCGTGGGGGCGGCCGGATACGCCGCCGAGGACGTGTTCCTCAACGAGGCAAGCCTGGCCTCGCAAGTGGTGGAGGAACGCCTCGACGCCCAGGGCCGGGCAGTGACCCTCGCCAACAACCCGCGCTCGGTGCATGTGCTGCCCATGGCCAGCGTCACAGCGCTGGCCCGTGCCGTGCGGGCGGTGGCGCAGCGCATGGATCGCGAGGAGGACTTCCTGCTCCTGTTTGTGACCAGCCATGGATCGCAAAACCACCGCCTCTCCATGGAGTTCTGGCCGTTGCAGTTGCAGCCGGTGTCGCCGCAGGCGCTCAAGGCCATGCTCGACGAGGCGGGTGTGCGCTGGCGCATCGTGGTGGTGTCGGCCTGTTTTTCGGGCGGATTCGTGGCGCCCCTGGCCGATGCGCGCACCGTGGTGATCACCGCGGCGGCGGCAGACCGGCAGTCCTTCGGCTGCGGCAATGGCTCGGACCTCACCTGGTTCGGCCGCGCCTTTTTCGACGAAGCCCTGCGGCGCACATTCTCGCTGTCCGAGGCATTCGGCCAGGCGCGCGCGCTGATCGCCGCGCGCGAGCGCGCGCGCGGCTACCAGGCGTCCGACCCGCAGATGCACGTGGGTGCGGAGATCGCACCGCGGCTTAAGGCGCTGGAGCAGCGCCTCCTGCGCCGCGCCATTCCCGGCACCCGGGAGGCATCGTGCGCGCCCGGGCCTTGTGCCGGCGATGGCGGGCGGGCAAACTGACTGCGGACGAAGGCGCGGGGGGCTTGCGAGGAGCGATGCGATGATTCTGAACGTACATATGAGGGTCACGGCCACCCTGCTGGCCGCGCTGCTATGCGCGGCACCGGGGGACGGTGCGGTGGCGGCGCAACCCTGGAAGGGCAACCTGACCCGCGCCGAGGCGTTGCGGGACACGGGCAGCGGCCAACTGGAACGCCGGCGCCACGCCTACCTGCGTCTGGCCGACGTGGGCACCATGGAGGACATCCCGCTGCTGCTTTCGGCGCTGCGGGACGAGGAGGAACTCATTCGCGGCGTGGCCGAGCAGGTCATCTGGGGCATCTGGATGCGCACCGGCGACAGCGTGGCCGATCCCATGTTCCAGACCGGGCTACAGCTCATGCAGGAGAAGAACTACCGCGGCGCCCGCGACAAGCTCTCGGAGGTGATCGAGCTCAAGCCCGAATTCGCCGAAGCCTGGAACCGGCGCGCGGAGGCCAACGTGCTGCTCGACCGCTGGGATGATGCCTTTGCCGACTTCCACAAGGCCCTTGAATTGAACCCCTACCACTTCGGCGCGCTGGAGGGCATGGGACACTGTCGGCTCAACCGCAACGACCCGGTGGGGGCAGTGGGGTATTTCCGCCGCGCCATCGAGATCAACCCCAACCTGTGGGACGTGTACGAGGCGCTGCAGCGCGCCGAGGCCGCGGCCGAGAAGAGCCGGACATGACAGACGCGCAACCAGACCGCCCACAGGGTGCCGAGCGCCCCTGGCTTCGCCAATATCCGCCCGGCGTGGCGGCCGAGATCGGCCCGTTGCCCCATCCCACCGTGCCGGCGCTGGTGGATGCGGCGGTGAAGAAATTCGGCGACCGGGCCGCCTTCGAGAACTTTGGCGTGCGGCTGTCCTACCGCGACGTGGACCACCTGTCCCGTGACTTCGCCGCCTGGTTGCAGCAGGGCCTCGGGTTGAAGAAGGGCGACCGCGTGGCGGTGATGATGCCCAACCTGTTGCAGTACCCCGTGGCGCTGTTCGGCATCCTGCGCGCCGGCATGGTGGTGGTGAGCGTCAACCCGCTCTACACCCCGCGCGAACTGGAGCACCAGCTCCAGGACTCGGGCGCATCGGCCATCGTCATCTTCGAAGGTGCGGCGGCGGTGCTGCAGCAGGTGCTGCGCGCCACGCCGGTGCGTACCGTGGTGGTAGCCTCGGTGGGCGACATGCTTGGATTGGTCAAGGGAACGCTGCTCAACTTCGTGCTGCGGCACGTGAAGAAGATGGTGCCCGCCTGGAGCATGCCCGGGGCGGTGCGGTTTCCCGAGGCGCTGGCGCGGGGCGCGGGGCTGCGCTTTGAACCGCCGGCGGTGGATACGGAGGACCTCGCTTTCCTGCAGTACACCGGCGGCACCACCGGCGTGTCCAAGGGCGCCATGCTCAAGCACCGCAACGTGCTGGCCGACGTGGAGCAGGTGCACGCCTTGTTTCGCGGCACGATCAAGGAGGGCGAGGAGGTGGCCGTGGCACCGCTGCCCTTCTATCACATCCTTGCGCTGGTGATGAACTGCATGATGCACTTCTCGCTGGGCAGCCGGCAGATCCTCATCACCAACCCGCGCGACATCCCGCGCCTGGTGAAAACCCTCGATGGCAGCGGGTTCACGTTCTTCGTGGGGGTGAACACGCTCTACAACGCCCTGGCCCACAACGCCGAGTTCGCGCGCCTGGACTTCAGCGCGGTCAAGGTGTTCGGCGGCGGCGGCGCGCCCTTGCAACTGGCGGTGGCCGAGCGCTGGAAGCGCATCACCAGCCGCCCGCTTCTGGAGGGCTACGGCCTCACCGAAACCTCCGGGGCCGCCACAATCAACCCGCCCACCATCACCGATCACACCGGCACCGCCGGCATCCCCACGCCAGGCACGGAGATCGAGATCCGCGACGAGCTTGGCAACGCCCTGCCCCTGGGCGGCACGGGCGAGGTGTGCATCCGCGGCCCGCAGGTTATGGCAGGCTACTGGAACCGCCCCGACGAAACCGCCCGCGCCATCGGCAAGGACGGATTCTTCGCCAGCGGCGACATCGGCCAGTTCACCCCCGAGGGCTACCTCAAGATCGTGGACCGGCTCAAGGACATGGTGCTGGTGTCGGGCTTCAACGTCTACCCGAACGAGGTGGAGGATGTGCTCGCAGCCCATCCGGGAATTCTCGAAGCGGCGGTGATCGGCGTTCCCGATGAGCACTCCGGCGAGGTGGTGAAGGCTGTGGTGGTGCGCAAGGACCCATCCCTCACGGCCGAGGCCGTCATCGCCCATTGCCACGCCAACCTCACCGGCTACAAGGTGCCCAAGCAAGTGGAGTTCCGCGACGCGCTGCCCAAGACGCCCGTGGGCAAGATTCTGCGGCGCGAGCTGCGCGCGCGCTGAGTTTCCGGCCGTTGCCTTGACCCAGCGCTTCGACGCCATCGTCATCGGCGCCGGGGCGGCGGGCATGATGTGCGCCGCCACCGCCGGCCAGCGCGGCAGGCGGGTGCTGCTGCTGGATCACGCCGCCAAGCTGGGCGAGAAGATTCGCATCTCCGGCGGCGGGCGCTGCAATTTCACCAACCTGCACTGCTCGCCCGCGAATTTCATTTCACGCAATCCCCATTTCTGCCGCTCTGCGCTGGCGCGCTATACGCCGCGCCACTTCATCGATCTGATGGAGCGCCACGGGATCGGCTGGCACGAGAAGAAGCTCGGCCAGCTATTCTGTGACGACAGCGCCACCCGCATCATCGCCATGCTCAAGGCGGAGTGCGACGCGGGCGGCGTGCAGTGGCGTACGCCCTGCGCCGTGTCATCCACCGTGCGCGGCGTCGCGGGGTTCGAGGTGGCCACTTCGATGGGATCATTCTCCGCGCCGTGTCTCGTGATCGCCACGGGCGGCCTGTCCATCCCCAAGATCGGTGCGAGCCCCTTTGGTTACCGCGTGGCCGAGCAGTTCGGGCTGCCGGTGGTGCCACCGCGTCCGGCGCTGGTGCCGCTCACCTTCGATGCACAGGAGTTGGCGCGCTTCGGCGATCTTGCAGGGGTGTCGGCGGAAGTGGCAGCCAGCGCCGGTGCAGGGTGCTTCCGCGAAAACCTGCTGTTCACCCACCGGGGCCTGTCGGGGCCGTCGATCCTGCAGGTGTCCTCGTACTGGACGCCCGGCGAGCCCATCCACGTGGATCTGCTGCCCGACCACCCGGGCGAGTCATTGTTGCACCAGCACCGCGCAAGCCGCGCGCTGCCCGCCACTGTGCTGGGCGTGGCGTTGCCGCGCCGGCTTGCCCACGCTTGGTGCGAAGCGGCCGGTGCAGCGCAGCCCATGGATCAGATGGCGATGAAGGCCCTGCGGGCGCTCGCCGCGGGATTGCACGACTGGCAGGTGAAGCCCAGCGGTACGGCGGGCTACCAGAAGGCCGAGGTCACCCTGGGCGGCGTGGACACCGAGGCGTTGTCCTCCAGGACCATGGAGGTACGCCATGTTCCAGGCCTGTTCTTCATCGGCGAGGTGGTGGACGTGACCGGCCACCTGGGCGGGTTCAACTTCCAGTGGGCCTGGGCCTCGGGCCACGCGGCCGGGAGCTTCATTGGCTAAACGGTCGAACTCAAGGCGCCAGCTCTGCGCCCTCGCGTAACTCCAGCAGGCCCTTCGGCGGCACCACGCGCAGCCGGGCGCGATCGCGCAGCCAGGCCATGCGTGCCGCCCGGCCTGCGGGTACGCCGGGCAACGGCGCCAGGTGATCAGCAAGAAAGCCCCAGTGGCCGCGCATGAGATTCCACCACACCACCTGATTGTTGGCGATGCCGTCGAAGACCACGCTGCCGTGCGCGGCATAGGTGTCCCGGTCGCCTTCGAAGGCGGCCGGCATTTCAGTCCAATGCATGGCGGGATGCCGGTGATGCACCGCGTGGTAGCCGTCGTTGAAGCAGCGCTCGTTGTGGCGCGAATTGAGCAGCACCGTGGCGTTGCCCAGGCGATCGTGCGGAGTGTCCAGGTTCACGAAGGCGTGCTGGGCCCAGTTGCCGGCCATCAGGAAGAAGCGCGACAGCAGCCAGGGCAACAGCAGCACCACCGTGGCGGGCACGGGTGCCAGCACCAGCGCGACGCCCACGGCGCCCATGAAAGCGATCTCTGTGGCGGCCATGCGCCGCAGCACTCGCCAGCGCCGCCGCGCGGCCAGGTAATGGCCCGTGTGCAGCAGGCCGAAGCACAGGAAGCGAAAGTAGTAGCGCAGGAACTCGGCAGCCGAGTCGCGCACGTAGCACAGGGTGCAGGAGGCATCCGGCTCGCCGTTGCCCTCGACATGGTGCATGGCCACGTGGTGCGCCGGATAGGCTTGCGGCGCGATGCCGTACAGCACCGGAATGCCCAGCAGGATCCACCGTTCCAGCCAACGGCCCTGGGCCGTGAAGGCGCGCCGGTGGGTGACTGCGTGCACCAGCAGCAGCAACGGGCCGCCGAAGCGCAGGTAGAGCACGGCCAGGTAGGGCAGCGCCAGTACCGCGCACAGCCAGGCGGGCACCAGGAACAGCAGCACCGCCCAGACTGCCATCAAGAGGGCCGCGGTCAGGGAAAGGCGCACAAAGGCCAGGTCGCGCGGGTCGCGCACCCAGCCAAGTGCGTGCCGCTCCAGGGTGCTGGCCGCAGCCTGGTGCGACGCCTGCCGTTGGCCCGTTTCGAACAGCCAGTCCCAGAAGGCGACGGTGATGCCGAAATTCACTCGAGGGTCTGCATGGTGCAGACGATGGAAGCGCACCAGCGGCATCATCCAGCGCGGCGGCGACGCGGCGTGCACCCAGCGGTGGACCTCGCGAAACCAGGAGTAGGCGAGGCAGCCGCCAGCCACGAGAGCGCAGGACGCGGGGACGCCGGCGCCTAGCAGCCATGCCAGGGGCCAGGCGGAGAAGATGATGCCGATGGGACCGAACCACGACAGGGCGTCCAGTTGCTCGACCGTTGGGTTGGCATGGTGGCGGGCGTGGGCACGGGCCACCGCGCCTCCGCCGTGCATGCCAAAGCGGTGCAGGAGGTAGGCCACGAGCGAGAGCAGACACCAGCCGCCCAAGGCCCAGGCGAGCGCAGCCGCGGCACCGTGAGGCAGGGCAACTGCCAGGAGCGCAGCGGCGCACGCCACCATGGTGAGGTGGTGCAGCGGGCCCAATGCCCTCTTCAGGAGTCCTTCGTTCCCGTCGTGTTCCATGGGTCCCAAGTATTCAGCGCTGAGATAGCGTGATGGTAACCCGCGTCCGCGAGGGCCTCCAGAGCGTGCCAGTGCGCCGGGTCGGCACCCGGCAGCGGCGGGGTGAGGTAAAGGGACGCGCTCGACCGGGTGGCGGCCGCCTGACCGGCGCTCGCCAGCAACATGGATCGCATGAGGATCGTGGCCAGCCCGGGTGCTGCGTGGTTGCCAAGCGCCCGCCAGCCGGCGGGTGCGGGGCCGTCGGGAAGGGCGGCCCTCAGAGCGGTCTCGCCGCTCACGTTCACCGCGATCACCGGCCCCGAGTTGCGTTGGGCAGCCACATCCACCGGCACGTTGTCGAGCAGTCCGCCGTCCACGTACAAATCGCCGCCGATGACCACCGGCGGCACGATGCCAGGCACGGCATTGCTGGCGCGCAGCCACAGGGCGAGGGGGCCGCGCGAAGGCACTTCCACCCCGCCACGGCCAAGATTGCAGGCCACGCAGGCGTAGGGTAACCACAGATCTTCGATGCTCTGGGTGCCGAAGACATTGTCCAGCGCGCGGGTGAGCCGCGTGCCCGACAGCAACGAGGTGACGGGCAGGGTCACCCCCGAGAACGGCCGCTGCGCCACCATCTGGCGCATGGCATCGAGCACGGCGCGGTCGTCCAGCCCGCGGGCCACCAGTGCGCCGATCACCGCGCCCATGCTCGTGCCCGCCACCGTGTCCACCGGGATGCCCGCCTCGCGCAGGGCGCGCAGCACCCCCAGTTGGGCGAAGGCGCGGGCACCGCCGCCGCCCAAGGCAAGGCCGACGCTGCGGCCCAGCAGGTGCCGGGCGAGCCGCGCCGCGTGGCCAGCGTCGCCTTCGCGAAGATGATGGTGCCGGTTCACGTCAAGGGCGTCCAGCCATGCGCCGCACGCCGAGGGCGCTTGCGCTTGGCGCGGGTGCAACAGCACCAGTTCGTTATCGCGCAACCCCGCGGCGTCGCGTTCCGGCGTGGTTGCCGCGTTGGGCGAATGGGAGGCTCGCGTCACCGCCAGCACCCGGTCGGCCTGTCGCAGCGCAAGGCGGGTCCAGCGCGAGCCGGGTCCGTCGCACACCATCAGCACGAGATCGTGCAACTGCTCAACATCGTTGAGCCACCGCGCCAGTTCGTCGTCGCCAGCCCCCGCGGCGTCGCCGGGGAATGTCGCCTGCACCGCAGCCCAGTCGAGGCGTGCCACTTTGGCGTCTGCCGCGAGTGCGGGTGCAAGCGCATCCGCCAGCGCGGCGGCTGTGCCCGGGGTACCGGCGTCGGTGAGGGCGAGCGTGGACAGGCGTTCGCGCCGGGTCGTCATGCGGTCCGTGGCGCGCTCCACCAGCACCCGCACGAAGGCCCGGGTAATGCCGTTGTGGCGTTGCATCAGGGCGAAGAAGCCGTCATGGGAGATGCGCAGCAGCCGCGAATCGCGCAGCGCCGTGACCGTGGCAGTGCGCCGCGCACCCGTGAACAGGCTCATCTCTCCCACCAGCTCGCCCCGGCCGATTTCGCCCGCGCGCACCGTCTTGCCCTTGGCGCCGCGCCTGGTGGCGGTCAGCCGGCCGCTCACCAGCACGAACAATGCGTCCGAGGGCTCCCCCTCGCGCACCAGCGTTTCGCCGCCGCGGATCGCCACGGCCTCGAAGGCACCCGCCGAGGCCTCCATCTCCAAGGCATCCAGTCCGGGGTGGAGCGCCGCGAGTTCCTGCAGGAAGGGCGCGGTCACCTATGGTTCACCCGCGATGCCAGCGAAGGTTTGTGAGGGCTAGAACCACGGTTCGGGCAGGCCCTCGGCCTCGAGGGCGGCGCGCACCGCCGGCCGCGCTGCCACGCGATCGAGCAGGGACGCCAGCAGGGGCACCGCACGCGCCGGGCGCTCCATGCCCAGCGTCCAGGAACACAGCATCAGGAGATAGGGATCGGCCACGGTATACGCCTGGCCACACAGCCACGGACCGGCGGCGCGGGCGATCTCGGCCGCCACGTAGTCCAGGTCCTCGGCGATCCGTTGCTCCGCAGCAGCCTTCACTTCCGCGGCCGCGGCATCCGTGGCGCAGATGCGATGGGGGTAGTAGTAACACAGCATGTGCGCCTGAAGCGTGTTGGTGAGGTACATGAGCCAGCGGTAGAGCAGAGCGCGGTCCGGTGTACCGGGTGGTGGGGCCAGTTGCGCGGCGGGTAACGCATCAGCGAGATGCAGGCAGATGGCGGGCGCCTCGTACAGGACCAGGCCATCGGCTTCGAGCACGGGAATGCGCGCCAGCGGATTGAGCCGCCGGAAGGCGTCAGACTGGTGTTCGCCCTTGGAGAGGTCCACGGGGACCAATTCAAAGGGAGCGCCAGCCTCGCGCAGCACCATGTGCGGGGCCATGCTTCCGAAGCCGGGGCTGTAATGCAGGCGAAACATGGCGTTCTCCTGGAAGTGCGGCCACTGGGGGCCGGTGATTGCAAGCCGTGATGGTGCCGGGCGGGCGGCCCGGCGTCCACGGTTCCATTTGCAGGCGGGACTCCCGCCGCGGGGATGCGCCCTGGCAAGGCTGCGTGGCCCCTGCGCCGGCCGGTTGTTTCCGCTCGTGGGATGGAAACGCGCTGCCCGGACATATGTGCTCCGGGCGGCCGCGGGCATTGCGTAGGCCGGGAACCGTCCAACCGCCCGACCTTCGATATCATGCGCTCTGGAACTATCGGCCAGTTCCCGCATCCCCCCGCCCTGGTTGGCCCCGCTGTCCCGGGACACCCGCGGGGCTGCGAAGCACGGGGCCCCGGAGAAACCGCGGGTGCCCCGACTCACTCAATCAGGAGGAAGTCAGGCATGACCAACGAGACACGCCGCCGCTTACTGCTCGGCGGAACATCCCTGTTCGCGGTCGCGGCCACAAGCCACGCTACCCGCGCCCGGGCCGATTCCCAGGACAAAGGAGCTGTACCTATGAAGGACGTGAAGGCGCTGATCTACGACGTGTTCGGCACCATGGTGGACTGGCGCACCGGCGTGGCGCGTGAGTCGAAGGACATCCTCGGCCCGCTGGGCTATTCGCTGGACTGGATCGCCTTCGCGGACGCGTGGCGCGCCGAGTACCAGCCCGCCATGGAGGAAGTGCGCGCCGGGCGAATCCCATTTTCCAAGCTCGATGTCATCCACCGCCACATGCTCGAGCGCATCCGCCCGCGCTTCGGTCTGGAAAAGGTGCCCGAGCCCGTGCTGCAGAATCTCAACCTCGCCTGGCACCGCCTGGACGCCTGGCCCGACGTGCCGGCCTCGCAGATGCGCCTGCGCAAGCGCTTCCTGCTGGCACCGTGCTCCAACGGCAACATCGCCCTCATGGCCGATCTCGCGCGGCGCAACGGCTTTCACTGGGACGCCATCCTCGGTGCCGAGATCGCCCGCGACTACAAGCCCAAGCCCATCGTCTACCTGGCCTCCGCCGAGGCCTTCAACCTGAAGCCCGAGGAGACCATGATGGTGGCCGCGCACAGCGGCGACCTGCAGGCCGCACGGGCCGTGGGGCTGCGCACGGCCTTCGTGGCGCAACCCGATGAGTTCGGGCTCAACACCGGCGAAACCAAGCCCGCTGGTGCAGTGGACCTCGCCGTGCCGTCCTTCACCGCCCTGGCCGACGCTCTGGGCTGCTAGCGGCAAGGGGGAGCGGCGTCCAGCGCCGCTCCCGGTGGTGCCTCGGCTCCGTGCGGCCCTTGCCTTTAGGGGCGGACGAGGAAGCGGCTGACCGCGTCCTCGTTCCACGCGATCCCCAGCCCCGGCCGGTCCGGAATCATCACTTGCCCGTTCTCCACGGCGAAGGGCGCTTCCAGGAAGGGGTGCGCCCAGTCGCGCCATTCCAGCCAGTGGGCGGTCTCGGCCACCCGCAGCACGTGCGCGGAAGCCTCCGGGTAGAGGTGGCTCGAGAGCGGGATGCCCGCCGCGCCGGCGATGGCTGCGCAGCGCAGGAAGCCGGTGATGCCGCCGATGCGCATCATGTCGGGCATGTAGAGGTCGGCGGCGTTCTCCTGGACCGCGCGCAGGAAGGAGCGCGGCCCGTAGATGTTTTCGCCGATCTGGAGCGGCGTCTTCAATTCGCGCGCGAGCTGGGCACAGCCCGCGAAGTTGTCGAACACCACCGGTTCCTCGAACCACTGCAGGCCCTCGGAATCGAGTGCGTGCAGCCGTACCAGCGCCTCGCCCATGTCCAGCGCTTGGTTGAAGTCCACCATCAGGCGCACTTCGCTGCCCACCGCCGAGCGCACCGCGTCCAGCGCCGCCACGTCGGCGCTCAGCCGTTCGCGTCCCATGCGCATCTTGATGGCCGAGAAGCCACCCTGCGCCACGAGCGCCACGGCCTCGTCACGCAGTTGCTCCACGGGCAGAAGCCACAGCCCGTTGGTGTTGTAGGCGCGCAGCCCGCCAATGCTGCCGCCGAGGTATTCCGCCAGGGGCAGCCCGGCCACCTTGGCCACGGCGTCCCAGATGGCCATGTCCAGGCCCGACGCCGCCACCAGGCCCACGCCCTCGCGCCCCGACAGGTGCATGGCCTTGATGGCGCCGGCGTACCAGTCCAGCGGCGCGAGCGGCTTGTCCTTCAGGGATGCGGCGATCGCCTCGATGGCTGGAAGGATGTAGGCCGCGGAGCCGGCCACGTAGGGCTCGAGGTAGCTTCGGCCCACCACTCCTTCATGGGTTTGCAGGTCGATGAGAATGAAGGGCCAATGGGTGTAGCGGCCCACCGTGGGGTTGGAGACGATGGGACGGGTGAGCGGCACGGACAACAGCCGCAGCGTGATGCTGTGCAGGGTAAGGCGGTGGGTATGGTTCATGTTGTGGCGGGAAAGTCCAGGATCGAGAACCGCCGGGCCAGCGTTACTTCTTCGCCTCGTTGGGCTTGTACGAGAACTTCTGGCCCCCGAGCGAAGCCTCGTACATGAGTCCGCCCTTCTCGCGGATGAACACTGCGGTACCGTCCTGGTCATAGGCTGCCTTGGCAGCCGCGCCCAGGGTGATGGCCACAGCCGAGGCCTGGGCTGCGAACTCCAGCCGGTTCGCCTTGAAGCGCTCGAAGGCCTGCGCGTCGCGGAAGAACAGCACTTCGCTGTAGGCCTGCCCGCCCCACTGAAAGCCCACGGACAGCTGGGTCATGCTGGCGCGGCCGACGAACTGCCCCTTCTCGAACACCACGCCGCGGCCGTAGGCGCCGCCGATGCCCACCCCGCCCTTGCCCACCGTGGGAAACACCACGTAGGCGTGCGCCTCGGCGAAGAACGACTCGATGCCGGGATCGTCCTTCTTGAACGCGGCCATGGTGGCGGCCGCCGCGTCGAGATCCTTCTTGTCCTTCTTCGGATCCCAGGCGGCCGCAGCAGGAAGGGCCACAAGGCCGGACAGGAGCACAACCAAGGACCTGCGCCGTGTATCGATCATTTGAGTGGTTCTCCGTGAGTCGTGTTGAATGGGGCTCCTGGCCTTCGCGGCCATCGGGGCGTGAGCATATACCGGGTGGCCGGCCCAACGGACCCGGGAGCGCGGCGGGTACGGAGCATCGAGCACGCCGGGCGAATCCCCTGTGCCTCGCATGGGTGCCGAGGCCCCGCCGTGCGGGCGGGCAACCGCGGCAGGGTGATGCGCTTCAATCGCCCCCGTGCTCCGCCGCTTCTTCAGGGTCGTTCCACAGGATGTGCGCCTCCACCAGCAGGCGGCGGCGGGATTCCTCCGCCTCCAACCGGGCAAGCGCGGCCTGTAGTGCCGATTCCACCGCCGCGCGCCGCGCGATCATCACGTCGGACAGGGCGGCTTCCTTGAGTTGCCAGGAGCGCGTCACCAGGTCGGCGTGGCGTTGCATGCCCGTAGCGGCGGTGCTGGCGCGCTGCCAGGCGGCGTAGGCGCCGCGCGCCTGGCCCTCCATCATGGCCACTTCGGCGCCCACCCGTTGCAGCACGGCGGCTTCCTGGCTGGTGGCGGAATCGGCGCGCGCCGCCTCAACGGCCGCAAAGGCGCGCCGCGCCTCTCCGGGGATGGGAACGATGAAGTACACGCCGGCGATGCGGTCGGCACTGCTGCGGTCCCGGGACAGCCGCGCGCCCACGGCGGGATCGGGGGCCTGGTCGGCGGTGGCGCGCTCGGCGAGCAACCGCGCCCGGCGGCTGAAGGCGCGTGCCACGCGCACTTCGTCGTTGTGGGCGCGCACCCGCTCGATGTACCAGTCAAGGCCGTGTTCGAGGGGGCGCGGTTCGCCGGGCATGGCGGCCGCGCCGGCCTCGATGCCGGGAAAGGTGCGCTCCAGGGCCGCGCGGGCGCCTTCCTCGCGCCCGCGCAGGCCCGCTACCACCGCCTCGGCCTGGGCCAGCGCCGCCTCGGCGAGTATCACGTCGATGCGCGGCGCGTCGCCGACCCGGGCGCGCTTGGCCACCACCTCCTGCTGCTGGCGCAGGAAGCCCGTCTGCTTCTCCCACAGCTCCAGCTGCTGGCTCTCGCGCATCCAGCCGAACCAGAGCTTGAGCAGCAGTCGCGCCGCGTCGCACCAGGCGCTGTAGGCGGCACGGCGGGCGAATTCCACGCCCTGGGCGCCCAGGGCTGTGTCGATGCGCGCCTTGCCCGGCAGGCGCAGGCCCCGCTCCACGCCCAGGTCCCATTCGGGGAAACGGCCGTCGGGGATGTTGTGGGCCTGATAGCCACCGCGCACCGAGAATTCGTAGGGGCCGGCCTCCAGGCGCCGGGCGTTGGCCTGCTCAGCGCGCACCACGTCCCGGGCCACCTTCACGGGCGGATAGGCCGACAGAGCCCGCTCTACCGCGGCCAGCGGTGGCAGCCCGGCAAGATCGTAGGCGGCGGTGGACTGGCCTGCCGTGGCGCCCGCGGCCAGCACCAGCGCCACGCCGCCGAGCGCAGCCATGGGGCCAGGCCTCACGGCGCCACGCCCTTCAGCGGGTCGCCGCCGCAAGCCGGCAGGTCGCCAAAGCGCTGGTAGAGCAGCGGCAGGATCAGCAGCGTGAGGGCGGTGGAGGTCACCAGCCCGCCGATCACCACGATGGCCAGCGGGCGCTGTATTTCCGACCCCGGCCCGGTGGCTGCCAGCAGCGGCACCAGACCCAGGGCGGCGATGGAGGCGGTCATGAGCACCGGGCGCAGGCGGCGCCGGGCGCCCTCGCGCACCACCTGTTCCACGGCCATGCCCGCGGCGCGCAGCTGGTTGAAGGTGCTCATGAGCACCACGCCGTTCAACACGGCGATGCCCAGCAGCGCGATGAAGCCCACCGAGGCGGGCACCGACAGATACTCCCCGGAGCCCCACAGGGCCACGATGCCGCCCACCATGGCGAAGGGGATGTTGGCGAACACCAGCAGCGCCTGACGCAGCGAGCCGAAGGTGGCGAACAGCAGCATGAAGATCAGCGCCAGCGCGATAGGAATCACCACCGCCAGCCGCGCCGCGGCGCGCTGCTGGTTCTCGAACTGCCCGCCCCAGGTGATGCTGTAGCCCTCGGGCAGCTTCACCTTCGCCGCCACCGCGGCCTTGGCGTCGTCCACGAAGCCCACCAAGTCGCGGCCCAGCACGCTGGACTGCACTACGGCGTAGCGCAGCGCGTTCTCGCGATCCACCTTCACCGGCCCGTCCACCCGCGCCAGGCTTGCCACCGTGGCCAGCGGCACGCTCTTGCCGTCGGGCATGACCACGTTCTGGTTCTGGAACAGCGACGCCGATTCGCGCAACTCGGCGCGGCCGCGCAGGATCAGCGGCGTGCGCCGCCCGGCCTCGATCACCGTGCCCACGCGCCGCCCCTCGAGCTGGGTGCGCAGGTCGGCCTCGATCTCGTCCACGGTGAGCTTCTGGTGGCCCGTGGCGAAGCGATTGATCTCGGCGCGCAGATACTGCATGCCCTCGTTGGTGAGCGTGAACACGTCGCGGTTGCCGGGCACGGCCTTGAGCGCTGCTTCGATTTCGCGCGACAGGCGGTTGAGCACCGGCAGGTCGGGCCCGAAGATCTTCACCGCCAGGTCGCCGCGCACCCCGGTGAGCATCTCGGCCACGCGCATCTCGATGGGCTGGGTGAAGGTTACGTTCACGCCCGGAAAGCCGGCCACCACCTGGCGCAGGGATTCCACGATGGCCTGCTTGTCCGGCGAGCGCCATTGTTCACGTGGCTTGAGCACCAGGAAGGTGTCGGTCTGGTTGAGGCCCATGGGGTCGAGCCCCAGCTCGTCGGCGCCGGTGCGCGCCACCACGCCGGAGACCTCGGGCACCTTTTCCAGCACGGCCCTTTGCAGGCGCAGGTCCAGATCGAGGCTCGAATCGAGCGAGATGGAAGGCAGCTTCTCCAGCTGCATGATGATGTCTCCCTCGTCCATCACCGGCATGAAGGTCTTGCCGGTGGCCAGGTAAGCGCCGGTGGCCGCCGCCAGCATGGCAGCCGCCACCGCTGCCACAAGCCTCGGGTGCCCCAGCGCCGACTCGAGCAGCGGCGCGTAGGCCGCCTGGGCCTTGCGCACCAGCCAGGGCTCGCGGTGCGCGCCCGCGCCCACCAGCGCCGAGGCCAGCACGGGAATCACTGTCAGGGCCAGCACCAGCGAGGCGCTCAGGGCGAAGATGATGGACCAGGCCACCGGCTTGAACAGCTTGCCCTCCAGGCCCTCCAGGGTGAGCAGCGGCAGGAACACGATGACGATGATGGCGATGCCCGAGGCCACCGGCACGGCCACCTCGCGTACAGCCTCGTACACCACGCGCAGCTTCGGGCCGCGCCCCGCATCATGGGCGAGGTGGCTCACCACGTTCTCCACCACCACTACCGAGGCGTCCACCAGCATGCCGATGGCGATGGCCAGGCCGCCCAGGCTCATGAGGTTGGCGCTCATGCCGGCGTGTTCCATGAGGAAAAAGGTGGCCAGTGCCGCCAGCGGCAGGGTGGCGGCCACCACCACCGCGGCGCGCAAGTCGCCCAGCATGAGCAGCAGCATGATCACCACCAGCACGATGGCCTCGATGAGCGCTCGCGACACCGTGCCCACGGCCCGGTCTACCAGCGCGCCGCGGTCGTAGAACACCTCGGTATGCACGCCCGGGGGCAGCAGCGGGGCGATTTCCGCCAGCCGCCCGCGCACGCCCTCCACCACGGCGCGGGCGTTGGCGCCGCGCAGGCCCAGCACCAGGCCCTGCACCGCCTCGCCGCGCCCGTCGCGGGTGACGGCGCCGTAGCGGGTGAGGCTGCCCACGCGCACCTCCGCCACCTCCGCCACCCGAACCGGCACGGCGTTGCGCTCCCCCACCACGATGGCGCGCACGTCCTCCAGGGTGCGGATGCTGCCCTCGGCGCGCACCAGCAGCGCCTCCTCGCCGTCCTTGAGCCGTCCGGCGCCGTCGTTGCGGTTGTTGGCCGCCAGGGCGGCTTCCAGGGCCGACAGGGTGATGCCGCGCGCGGCCAGGGCGGCGCTGTCGGGCACCACCTCGAAGGCGCGCACGTGGCCGCCCAGGGGGTTCACGTCGGCCACGCCCGGCACGGTGCGCAGCCGCGGCCGGATGGTCCAGTCGAGCAGCGTGCGGCGCTGCGCAAGAGACAACTCGCCGCCTTCGATGGTGAACATGAACATCTCGCCCAGCGGTGTGGTGATAGGCGCCATGCCGCCGCTCACCCCGGCGGGCAGGTCCGGCAGGACGTTGGACAGGCGCTCGTTGACCTGCTGGCGCGCCCAGTAGATGTCGGTGCCTTCCTGGAAGTCGATGGTGACGTCGGCGATGGCCACCTTGGACACGGAGCGCAGCAGGCGCTGGCGCGGAATGCCCAGCATCTCCAGTTCCACCGGCTGCACGATGCGCGATTCCACCTCCTCGGGGGTCATGCCCGGCGCCTTGAGGATGATCTTCACCTGCGTGGAGGAGACGTCGGGAAAGGCGTCGATGGGCAGCTCCAGCAGGGCCTGCACGCCCAGGGCCGCCATCACCAGCGTGAGCGCTGCCACCAGCAGGCGCTGGCGCAGACAGAAGGCCACCAGGCGGTTGAGCATGGCCGCGCGGCCCTCAGCCGCCGATGCCCAGCAGCCGTGCCTTGAGGGCGGCCACGCCCGCCACGGCGATGGCGTCGGTGCCCTGCAGGGAGCCGGCCACCAGGCTGGACTGGGGGCCTTCCTGCACCAGCGTCACCGGAACGGCGCGGAAGCCTTCCCGGGTGCGGGTGAACACCAGCAGCCGGCTCTGGTGGCGCACCAGCGCCGCGTTGGGCACGCGCCACTGATGGCCATCGCCCGCGGCGCTCGCCACCGCCGCCTCCACGTACTGCCCGGGGCGCAGCCGGCTGGCGTTGCGCACGATCAGGGCGCGCAGCATCAGCGTCTGGCTCTCGGGCGTGACCGCCTTGCCCACAGAGATGATCCGTCCGACGGCATCCACCGCGGGCACGCGCACCGCGGCGCCCTCCCGGATGCCCGCGGCGCGCGCCAGAGGCGCCTGGATCTCGAGCCAGAGCGGATCGAGCTGGGCGATCTTGTAGATGGGCGTGTAGGCCTCCAGGCGCTGCCCGGCCTGAGCCATCTGTTCCACCACCGCGCCGCTGGCGGGCGCCAGGATGGCCACGCTCGAACTGATGGCGGTGCCCGATTGCAGACGGGCGACGTCGGCCTCGGACATCCCCGCCAGCCGCAGCACATGACGCCGCTCGGCCAGCAGGGCCGAGGCCTCCACGTGGCTTGCCCGCGTGGACAGCAGCCGGCTTTCCGCGATCAGGCCCTCGGCGGCGAGCCTCTGGTCGCGGTCGAGATTGGCGGCGGCCAGCTGCAACTGGGTCTGGGCCTGCAGGTAGCCGCGCTGCGCTTCGGCCAGGGCCGAGCTTTGCATGCGCGCCAGCAGTTGCCCCTTGCGCACGCGCTCGTTCACGGCCACGTGGATGGATTCCACCAATCCGGGCAGCGGCGTGCTTACCACGTGCAGCTGGTTGTTGGGCACCATCACTTCGGCCGCCAGGCCCACCACCTCGCCGCCGGATTCGGCCGCCGGCGCTTGCACTGTCACGCCCAGGGCGCGGGCCTGATCGGGGGACAGGGCGATGTCCTGGGCGGGGGCGCAGGGTGCCAGCAGCAGCGCAGCGCAGGCGGCCAGGGGCAGCAGCGCGGGGAGGATGGGGCCGGAGCGGCGCGCGCGCGGCGCGCCTGTCCGGGCGCTGCGGACGCCGGGGATCATGGTCGCCATGGTACGGGGTGCGCGGGGCGGTGGCGATTGACGCCGATCAAGGCCGGTGGAGGGCTACACTGCCCCCCATGGAGGCTGAGGGAGCGCAGCAGGGGGAATACTTGGTACCGGCGGATTTGCCGGAGCGCATCCGCGCCTGGGGCCGCGCGCTCGGCTTCGATGCCGTGGGCATCACCGGCGTGGACCTGGCCGAGGCCGAGCCGGGGCTGCGCGCCTGGCTCGAGGCGGGTTTCCATGGCGCCATGGACTGGATGCAGCGCCACGGCATGCGTCGCGCCCGCCCGGCCGAGCTGGTGCCGGGCACGGTGAGCGTGATTTCAGCGCGCATGAACTACCTGGATGCCTCGGCCGCCGCTGCCCCGGACGTGCTGGCGCAGCCCGAACTCGGCTACGTGTCGCGATACGCCCTGGGGCGCGACTACCACAAGGTGCTGCGCCAGCGCCTGCAGCGCCTGGCCGGGCGTGTGGCCGAGGCGGTGGGGCCCTTCGGTTATCGCGTCTTCACCGACAGCGCCCCGGTGCTGGAAGTGGAGCTGGCCACCCGCGCCGGGCTGGGGTGGCGCGGCAAGCACACGTTGCTGCTGGACCGGGACGCCGGCTCTTTTTTCTTTCTGGGTGAGATCTACACCGACCTGCCCTTGCCGGCGGATGCGCCGGTGAGCGCCCATTGCGGCAGTTGCACGCGGTGCATGGAGGTCTGCCCCACCGGCGCCATCGTGGCGCCCTACCGGCTGGATGCGCGCCGCTGCATCTCCTACCTCACCATCGAGCACCCCGGCGACATTCCCGAGGCGCTGCGCCCGTTGCTGGGCAACCGGGTGTACGGCTGCGATGACTGCCAGCTTTTCTGCCCCTGGAACCGCTACGCCCGGCCGGCGGGGGTGGCCGATTTCCAGGTGCGCAACGGCCTGGACGCGGCCACCCTGGTGGAGCTCTTCGGCTGGAGCGAGGCGCAGTTCACCCAGCGCCTCGCGGGCAGCGCCATCGTGCGCATCGGGCACGAGCGCTGGCTGCGCAACCTGACGGTGGGGCTGGGCAATGCCCCGCCCAGCGAGCCCGCCCGGCGCGCGCTGCGGGCCCGCGCCGACCATCCCAGCGCCCTGGTGCGCCGCCATGTGGCCTGGGCCCTGGCGCGCCAGGCGCAGACCGCGGCGCCGGGCTGAAGCCCGCGCCCTTACTGGTAGCGCAGGGCCTCGATGGGCTCCAGGTAGGCGGCCTTGCGGGCCGGGTAGAAGCCGAAGAAGATGCCCACGCAGGCCGCCACGCCGAAGGCCAGCACAATGGAGGCGCTGGTCACCTCCGCGGCCATGCCCGTGAAGCGCGCCGCCACGCTGGCGCCGCCCACGCCCAGGGCCACGCCGATCAGGCAGCCCAGCACCGACACGAACACCGCCTCGGCCAGGAACTGCAGCAGGATGTCGCGGCGGCGCGCGCCAATGGCCATACGGATGCCGATCTCGCGGGTGCGCTCGGTCACCGACACCAGCATGATGTTCATGATGCCGATGCCGCCCACCACCAGCGACACGGCCGCCACGGCGCCCAGCAGCACGGACAGCACGCGGGTGGTCTGGGCCTGCACCTCGGCGGCAGCGGCGAGGTTGCGCACCGTGAAGTCGTTTTCCACGCCCTCGGCCAGCCGGTGGCGCTCGCGCAGCAGCGCGGTCATGTCCGCCTCGGCCTGGGCCATGGCGCGCTCTGAGACGGCCTGCACCATGATCATGCGCACGCTGTTGGGCACCGTGGCGCCGAACACCTTGCGCTGCGCCGTGGACAGGGGAATGAGCACCGTGTCGTCCTGGTCGCGGCCGTCGAAGCTCTGACCCTTGGCCGCCAGCACGCCCGCCACCACGAAGGGCACATTGCGGATGCGCAGGGAGCGGCCCACCGGATCGTCGTCGCCGAACAGCCGGTCGGCCACCGTCTGCCCCAGCACCGCCACGCGGGTGGCCAGGCGCACGTCGGTGTCGGTGATGGGGTCGCCCCAGGCGAGCTGCCAGTCGCGCACCCCGAAGTAGCTGGCCGTCACGCCGAACACCTGGGTGTTCCAGTTGGCCGCGCCGGCCACCAGTTGCGAAGTGCCCGGCTGCATGGGCGCCACATCGCCCACGCTGGGCAACTCGGCCAGCGCGGCGGCGTCGGCCAGGGTGAGGGTGGGGGCGCTGCCGGCGCCGCCGCGCACCCCGCCCGCGCTGGAGAAGCTGGACACCACCATAAACAGGTTGGTGCCCAGGGTGGCGATGGACTGCCGCACGGCGCGCTGCGCCCCCTGGCCCACCGCCAGCATGATCACCACGGCTGCCACGCCGATCATCATGCCCAGCATGGTGAGGAAGGTGCGCAGCTTGTTCGCCCCCATGGCGAGCCAGGCCTCGCGCAGCATGGCGAAGATCACGGCGGCCGGCCCGCATCGCTTTGGATCGCCGCCACGGCCGGTGACCAGACCCGGTCGGTCACCGGCGCGTCTTCCACCACACGCCCGTCCAGGAAGGCGATGCGCCGCGTGGCGAAACGGGCCACGTCCGCTTCGTGGGTCACCAGGACGATGGTGGTGCGGTCTTCGTGATTGAGGCGCGCGAACAACTCCATCACCTCGTGGCTGGTGGCCGTGTCCAGGTTGCCCGTGGGCTCGTCGGCGAGCAGCAACTGGGGCCGGTTGGCCAGGGCACGGGCGATGGCCACGCGCTGCTGCTGGCCGCCGGAGATCTGGCTGGGCCGGTGATGGCCGCGGTTGCCCAGGCCCACGCGCTCGAGCAGCTCGCCGGCGCGGCGCAGCCGCTCGCGCCGCGGCACGCCCGCGTAGACCATGGGCAGGGCCACGTTTTCCAGCACGCTGGCGCGCGGCAGCAGGTTGAAGCCCTGGAAGACGAAGCCGATGAAGCGGTTGCGCACACCGGCCAGGGCGTCGCCCGCCAGGCGAGACACGTCGTGCCCATCCAGCAGATAGCGCCCGCCCGTGGGGTGATCCAGGCCGCCGAGGATGTTCATGAACGTAGACTTGCCCGACCCCGAGGGGCCCATCACCGCCACGAACTCGCCCGAGGCCATGGCGAGGTTCACGTCGTGCAGCACCGGCACCGGGCCGGCCCCCGTGTCGTAGTGCTTCTCCAGGTGCTCCACCACCACCACGGCACGGCGGGCGGCCGCGCTCATCAGAAGGAACGCATACGCTGGGCTGGCCCGCCCAGGGGATTGGGCACCGTGGGCGAGTCGGGCAGCCGGTTCTGCACCGCCACCCGGTCGCCCTCTTTCAGCTCGCCCCCCGTCACTTCCACCAGGCGGCCGTTGGCGATGCCGGTTTCGATGCGCACCGGCGCGAGTTGCTGGCCGCGCAGCATATACACGCGGCCGCCGGGGCCGCGCTTCTCGCCCTTTGCCAGGGGCTGTTTGGGTTCGGGCGGGAGATCCTTGGGCCGGAAGCGCAGCGCCGCCGAGGGCAGCAGCAGCGCATCCGCGCGGCGGTCCACCTCGGCGGTGATGTAGGCGGTCATTCCAGGCATGAGCGCCTTGTCCTCGTTGGCCACGGCCACCACCACGTCGTAGCTGACCACGTTCTGCTGCACGATGGGATCAAGGCGGATCTGCGCCACCTGGCCCTCGAAGCGCCGTCCGGGGAAGGCGTCCACGGTGAAGCGCACTGGCATGCCGAGCTTCACGCGGCCGATGTCGGCCTCGGCCACGTTTGTGTCGATCTGCATGCGCGTGAGGTCCTGGGCGATGCGAAACAGTGTCGGCGTCTGGAAGCTCGCCGCCACGGTCTGGCCCACGTCCACCTGGCGCGACACCACCACGCCCGAGACGGGCGAGCGGATCACCGCGAAGCCCAGGTTGGCCTGGTCGCGGGCGAGCTGGCCGCGGGCGGTGCGCAACTGCGCCTCGGCCGCTTCGCGCGCCTGCACCGACTGGTCGAGCTCCAGGCGCGATACGTACTCCTGTTCGAAGAGCTGGCGGATGCGCGCCTCGTTGGCGCGCGTGAGGCGCAAGGCCGCCTCGGCTGTGGCAACGGCGCCGCTGCTCTGCTCCACTGCCGCGCGAAACAGCGTGGGGTCGAGCTCCAGCAGCACCTGGCCGGCAGCCACGGTGCTGTTGAAGTCGGCATGCAGTTTCTTCACCGTGCCCGACACCTGCGTGCCCACGTTCACGAGCACCACCGGATTGAGGGTGCCGCTGGCGGTGACCATCTGGCTGATCTCCCCGCGCGCCACCTCCTGGAACTCGTAGCGATCCTCCGGGCCGCGCACCGCGCCGCGCTGGTAGTGGTTCCATGCCCACCAGCCGGTGGCGGCCAGGGCCGCCACCAGCGAAAGTCTGAGGAACCAGGACAGCAGGCGCGATGGGTTCATGAGGGCCTTCATTTCGGCGCTGCCGGACTGGCCGGCAGCAGGGCGGCGTCCAGGTCGCCGATGGCGCGGGCCAGGCCCGCCTTGGCCGCATTCCAGCGGAAGCGGGCCTCGATGCGCTGCAGTTGGGCGCGCGATAGGGCGCTCTGGGCCACCAGCAGGTCGGTGACCGTGCCCACCCCGGCCCGGTAGCGGCCCAGCGCCACGGCGTAGGACTGCTCCGCGCTGGCCACTACGTCGCTGGTGGCTTCGAGGGAGGCGCGCTGGGTACGGACTTCCTGAAAGTTGCGCCACACGTCCAGCGTCACGTCGTTGCGCAGCACGTCCTGTTGGGCGGCCTGCTGCTCGGCCGTCTCGCGGGCGGCGCGAATGCGGTAGGTGTTCTGGTAGCCGGTGAACAGCGGGATGGACACCTGCACGCCCAGCGCCCCGGTACGTGGATCGATACCCGGTTCGTTCTGCGTGGCCGAGGCATTGGCGAAAAGAGACACGGTGGGCTTGCTGGCGGACTGCTGCACGCGCACCGCGGCATCGGCGGCCCGGCGGCGGGCTTCTCCCGCCAGCAGGTCGGGGCGCTGGGCGAGGGCTGTTTCCACCAGCCGGTCCACGTCAGCTGCCGCCAGGCGCTGCGCCGCCAGATCGTCAGGGGCCACGATGGCAAGCGGGCGGTTGGCGGGCTGGCCGATGCGATTGGCTAGCGTGCCGCGCGCGGTGGCCGCCGCGCCTTCGGCCTGCACCCGGGCGAAGCGCGACTGGGAGTGGGCAGTCTGCGCTTGCAGGACGTCGGCCCGGGTGGCGCTGCCGGCGCGCTGGCGCGCCTCGGCGGCATCCAGACTCTGGCGCGCCGATTTCTCCGCCGCTGCGGTGGCCACGATGGCCTCCTCGGTAGCGAACAACTGGTAGAAGGCCTGCACCGTGTCCAGAAGCACCGCCTGCAGCACGTCGTTGTGGGACCAGTCCGCCGCCAGCAGCGACTGGCGCGCCTGTTCGATGCTGGCCGCGCGCCCGCCGAAGTCGAACAGCAGGTAGTTCACGCTCAGGGCGCCCGTGGCCTGGGTGCGCTGACCGGGCAGGGTGGGCGTGGAGCGCTGGTCCAGGCGTTGCACCGTGCCGTTGGCGCTGACGTTGGGCAGCAAGGTGCCCCGCGCCACGCCCAACTGGGCCGCCTGCGCCTTGGCCGCCGACCAGGAGGCGCGGGTGCGCGAGTTGAAGCACAGCGCCAGATCCACCGCGTCCACCAGGGCGAGCGGCTGGGGCGGCGCTGGCTGGTCGGGGCAGGGGCGCGGTGAGCTACCCGACCAGCCCGCCGAGGGTGCGGGCGGATGCAGCTCGCGCACCCGGTAGGGGTCATCCTCGCCTGCCGCGTTGATCGAGCCCGCCGCCAGCGAGAGGGTCAGCAGGCTCGCTGCCAGCGGCCGGCGCATCCCCCCCTGCTGCGCGAGGCTAGTACTCATGGAGGGATTCTAGCGGCGCAGTGTGAAAGCTCAGCGCGCGTCAGCCGGGGGGGCAGCCGCCGGCTCGGCGGGCGGCGGGCGTCGCTGGGCCAGGAACGCCTCCACATGGGCCAGGGCCTCGGGCTTGCGCGCTTCCACAGCCTCCACCACCCGGCGCAACACGCCGTCGATGGTGACAACGAGCTCGCTCGATACCTTCTTGGCCACCAGGCGCACGTACTTCACGCCGGGGCAGTAGCGGCTCTCGGGGCTGCAGGCCACGAACTGAAAGGCCTCGGGGTTGCGCTTGGAGAATTCCAGTTCGTTGTCCTTCCTGGGGATCTTGGGCACGGCGATGCGTTGCAGCTCCTTCTGCTCGGCCTCGGTGCCCGGCATGTCGTACTGGAACTGGTTGGTGTAGGTGTAGCGAAACAGCACCGTCTCGCTCAGGAACCAGTCCATGAGGGCAAGCTGCTCCTTGCCGGCGTCGGATTCGAAATGGCTGGCGATCACGTCGGCCTCTTCGCCATCCAGGCCGGTGACGGCCGCCTCGGTCCACACGTTGCGCAGGCGCAGGTCGTCGGCGAAGGCGGCGGTGATGAGCGGAGGGCTGTCTCGCACCATAGCGGCCTCCGCGGCCTTCCAGTGGGTGTCGCCCAGTTTCCAGTCCGCACCAAGGTTGCGCTCGCGGCCCAGGTTCCAGAGATGCTCGCGGGCCGTGCGCAGGGCCGCCTGCCGCAGCACGAGCCGCGCGGTGGCGGTGATCATGGTGAGGTCGTGCGCCGCCGCCACGCGGTTCACGGCCGTGCGCTGTTGCTCCCGCCGCTCGGTCTGATCTTCGGGCGGCGCGGCGAAGGCCGCGGCGGTCCACAGCGTCCACGACAGCATCGCAGCCCCGGCGGCTGCTCGACCCAACCCGATCACTTCCCGTATCCCCGCAGTGGCGAGGCGCGATTCTAACCGCGGCCACGCGACCGGGCGCCCCGGGCGCGGGCCGCTGCCCATCGCCTCAGCGCTGGGTGGTCTTGCGAATGTCCTTGGTGTCGCTCCACTCCTCGATGCCGGTTTGCACGTTGGTGAGCGACAGGAACAGCTGGTAGTACACGTCCTTCACGTCCTTGGTTTCCTTGACGATGGAGCTGATCTCGCCCGAGAGGCGGAAGCCGGCCCCCACCATCTGGCCGATCTGGGCCGATTGCTCCTGCTTGTAGTACTCGGATTGCTGGCGCTGCAGCTCGGAGATCTGCTTCTTCATGTCCGCCTCGTCCGCCGCGAAGCGCACCCGGCGGCTCTTCTGCAGCGTGGCGCGCATGCGGTTGGTGATGGTGCGGGTGTCGATGTATTCGCTGGTCTTGTTCTTCACTTCCTGGATGGTGACGATGGGCAGGTTGCCGCTGCTGATCACCGGCGCCTCCGAGAGCATGGATTGGGACATCTGCTCGGCCAGCATCTGCAGGTCGGTGGAGCCGAACTGGTTGGTGACCGTCTCCACGGCGCCGGCATCGCCGTAGCGCGTCTTGGGCTTGGCGCAGCCGCTCAGGACGATGCAACCGGCCAGGGCGGCCACCGACAGCAGTCGAAGGGTGAGGTTTGCTTGCATGGCGTCAGTCCTGTCCCATGATGATGAATCTGAAGTCGCGCGCCTTGGGGTTGGGCGCCACGGTGGTGACGATCTGCCGGGAGTTGCCGTACATGAGCAGCGGCTTCCAGGACTCTTCTTCGGCGGCCCGCATGCCCTCGGCGTCGATCCAGCGGAACTTGTACATCAGGCGCTCCACGTCGGACTCGTCGTTGTAGACGCCCACGTCGATCTTCAGCAGCTCGCCGGTGGTGGTGCAGCGCACTTCCTCCACTTCCACATCGGGGCTCTTGCCGCCTTCCCGCACGGTCTTGGCCTTCACCAGGTCGGACATGGAAGAGATCCTTTGGTCGCCGATGGGGCAGCCGAAGGCGAATCCGGGCTTCTCGAAGCCTTTCTTGGTGCCGCAGGCCGACAGGGCCAGGGCGGCGAACAGCGTCACGATCAGGGTCAGGGGTTTCATCAGGGGATCCTCCGGGAGGCAAGGGAAGTGCTACGGTCCAACTGCTGGATGCTTACGACCGCCGTCGCGCCAGGCGCGGGGTCGATCATGGTGGATTTCGCGTCCGCTGGTGGCAGCGGCTGGCCGGGAGCCACAAAGAGCCGGCCACCTGCTACGCGTACAGCCACCACGGCGTGGGAGGCGGACAGGTTGACATCGAAGCTCACCGCCCCCGAGCTGGTGTCCACTTGCACGGAGTGCACACCCCGCGACAGGCGGCCCCGGGCCACGGTGACATGGGCCGGCAAAGAGCGCCAGGTGCGCTCGTCGGCGGACTCGAGAACGATGCCGCCGATCTGCAAGGCCAGCAGTCCCAGCGCCATGCCCAGGTTATCCTCGTCGCGGTTGCGGCGGCGTCCCTCTTCCATTTGCCGCTGCATCTCGTACTGGGCGAGGGCCCGCGAGGCGGAGCGGGCGAAGGTGCGCAGCATGATGCCCGGCATCTCGTCGGCCAGGGCGCGCCGGGCCATGGCATCCACATCGAGAACGTGCGCCGAGCCCACGCCGAGCGAGCGGTCCACCGTGACCGCGGGCGCAGTGTAGGCGGCCCGGTCCGATAGCACGGGGAAGGAGGCGCTCACGTAGATCCATCGCCCATCGGGGCCCACGGGAATGGGCAGATTGAAGTCCCGAGAGGCTCGTGCCGGCGCAAGACCCGTCTCGATCACGAACAGCGTGTCGCACTTGCCGTCATCGTCCAGGGCCATGCGCTCGTCAAGCCCGCCCAGGGAGTCCTCCAGCAGCGCTTGTCCGGGGCGCAGTTCGATGGCGGTGCGATAGCCTGGTGCCGCCAGGCTGCCCTCGCCAAGGGCCTCGTACACGAAGCCGGCCAGGTAGTGGGAGAGGGCGTTCTGGTAGCCGTTTTTCAGGGCGAGGGCTTCGGGTACCTCCAGGGTCTGCACTGGGTAGCCGCCGATCTCCTTGAAGCTCTGCCGGGCGCCCTTGCGCTCGGCATCCTCCCGGATCTCCACATACTGTTTCGCGCGCACCTCCGCGATGAGCGCTTCGCGTTCGTGGGTGCGCTTGATGTGCACCCGGGCGTTGTCCCAATCGCCCACGGCCAGGTAATCCATGGCCATGCGGGTGGCCACCATCACCTTTTCGTAGTCGATGCCTTGGTAGACACGCACCTTGTCGTTGACCAGAAGACTGGCCACCGAGCCCGAGAGCTTCGAAGGGTCGAGCTTCGCGGTCTGCTCCCAGGCCTGAATCACGGCGTCTGCCGTGCGGAAGGCCTCGAGGCTGCGCGGGTACTCGCCGTTGAGGCGCCGCAACTCACCGAGTTCCAGGTGGAACAGCAGGTCGCGATCGCCGCCCTTATTGTTTTTCTCCAGAACCTTGATGGCGCCCGGCACATCGCCGTCCACCACTCGGCGGAGGGTCACATCCATCTCCTGGCGGTAGGTACGCAGGCTGCCGCAGCCGGCGAGGTGCAGTGCCGCTGCTGCGAGCAGCAGCAAACGCAGCGCGAAGCCCGCGTGGAGTCGATTGATCAAGGCAGTGGAGGAGGGCGCGAGAAAATCGACCCTATTCTGGCATGGGGCAAGCGCCGGCGGCGCCGGTTGCTCCCGGCAGGCACCAGGCCGGTCCGGTCAGCGGATCACCACCCCCCAGGGGATCTCGCCCACGGGAATGTCTCTCAACTTGCGGTTCGTGGCCGTATCGATAACGCTCACGGAGTTATCCCTGCCGTTGGCCACGTAAAGCTTGGTACCGTCCGGGGTGATGGCCATGTTCCAGGGGCGCTTGCCCACGGCGATGGTGGCGCTCACCGTGTTGGTGGCGGTGTCGATGACCGACACGCTGGCGTCCTTGCCGTTGGACACGTACACGCGCTTGCCGTCGGGGTGGACCGCGACGCCGTTGGAGAAGGTGCCCGCCTTGATTTCGGCCACCACCTTCTGGGTGGCCACGTCGATGGCAAACACCTTGCTGTCGAACTCGCAGGCCACATAGGCGCGCGATCCGTCGGGCAGGAAGGCGATGCCGCGCGGGCGCTTGGCCACCTTCACCGCCGCCACCTGCTTCTGTGCGGCCACGTCCACGATGTCCACCTGGTCGGCCTCCTCGGCGCTCACATACAGCCAGCGGCCGTCGGGGCTGAACACGGCGTGCTCCGGATTCTCGCCGCGGGTCTTGATATTGAACAGCTTGCGGCCCGAGGCGGTGTCGATGAAGGCGGCGCTGTTGCTCATCTCCACCGCCACCACCACCCACTTGCCGTCGGGCGAGCGGCTCACGCCCTCGGGCGATTCGCCCAGGTCGATGGTGCCGGCCACGGCTCGCTTCTCCAGGTCCACCACCAGCAGGGCGTTGGCGGGCTGGTCGCTCACGTACAGGGTGCGGCCGTCCGCACCCACAGCCTGGCCGCGGGGCTTGGTGCCCGCCTTGATGCTGCCCACCACCTCGTCGGTGGCGGTGTCGATGATGGAGATGGTGCCCGACTTCTCGTTGGCCACGTAGGCCAGGGGCGCAGCGGCGGCTTGCAGGGCGCAGAAAAAGCCCGCGGCGAGCGCGGGCAAGAGGCGTTTCATGGTGAAGTGATCCTCGTGGTGGTTACCGGCCACCGCTAAAGACAACTCAGCGCGGCTGGCGTTCGAGGAAGTATCGCACGCCGATCCAGGCGGCCCGGGGCGCGCCGGGGCCGTAGAAGGTTTCGCGGGCCCAATCCCCGGAGTTGGTCTGGAACACGCCCGCCGCGTTGAAGGGGTTCTCGGCCAGGATGGCAGCGGTGTTGAAGCGGTTGTCGAACACGTTGTTGATGCGCCCGAAGAGCTGCCACTGGGAGGTGAGCTTGTAGTTGGTCACCAGGTTGAGCACGGTGTAGTCGGAGGTCTTGCCCGCCCCGGTGAAGGTACGGATGTCGCCACCGATGGGATCAGTCACGGTCCCGGCCTGGTGCTGGTTGTTCTCGTTGCCGCGGGCGTATACCCCGGTCATGGCGATCACGTTGGCGCCCACGGTCCAGGCGTCGGTGAGGCGGTAGTTGGCGTTGATGCGGAACTGGTGCTGGGGAATGCCGGGAATGCGGTCGCCGGGCCGGACGCGAATCTGGTCGTCCGCGGCCACCCCGCCGAAGCCGCGGGACGAGTTGTTCTCGGCCAGCAGGTCGGCCGCGGATTCGAAGGTGGCCCGCAGGTAGGTGTAGTTGGCGCGGAAATCCCAGCGGCCCTTCGCCCCCGTGAGCCCAAGTTCCACTCCCTGGCGCTGAGTACGGCCGAAGTTGGTGAAGAAGCCGGCGCTGGTGGTGGTGCTCACGAACAGGATGTCGTCGCGGTTGATCGTGCGGAACAGCGCCGAGCTGTAGCCGAGCCACTCGTTGAACATGCCGCGCGCGCCCACCTCCACGGTGGTGGCCACCACCTGCTTGAGGAAGGGGTCGGCGGCCATGGCGTTGGGCAGGCGGCACGGGTTGGCGGGGTCCGCGCAGCCCAGCTCGATGGGCGTGGGCGCGCGGTTTCCCTGGTTGACCGTGCCATAGACCGTGAGGGCGTCGGAGGGGGTCCAGTTCAGGCCCACCGCCGGGTTGAGGCGCGGATAGACGTAATTGCCATCCAGGTTGCCCGCCACGCCGGGGTTGAGGGTGTCGTTGTTCTTCACCCGCGTGTAGTTGTAGCGCGCCGAGCCGGTGAGGTGCCAGTTGGGCCGGAAGGTCCAGGTGTCGGTGAGGAACAGGCTGGAGGTGACGGTGCGGCCGATGAGGGCCGCCTCGTCGGTGGTGGCGTTGGTCTCGGTCACGCCCCGGTCGGCGTTGACGACGCCCAGAGTCTGGGTAGAGCGGAAGTCGGCGCGGGCGTTGTCGTAGCTGCCGCCGAAGGTGAACTGGTTGTTCTGCACCGCGCGCGTCCACTGGAGATTGGCACCGAAGGAGCGGCTGTTGGTGCGCGAGCGGTTGTTGGCGCCGGTTTCGGTGTTGCACCCGGCGCCCGGGCAAAGGCCGCCGTCGACGGCAGCCGTGTCGCCGTCGAAGGCCCCCCCCTCGAAACCGTCGTTGGCATCCCCGTTCAGGGTGCGGATGCGCGTGCCGCGCATGTACACGTTGCCCTGCACACTGTCGGTGTCGTTGAGCCAGTGGCTGCCCGTGAAGTTGAGCATTGCCGTACGGGCGATGGTCTGGTCGGGCTGTGTGAAGATGCGGTTGCGGCTCTGGTTGAGGAAGCTCTGGGGCGCCACGCCGTTGCCGGTGAGGTTGGTGTCGGCCAGGGTGAGGGACACGTCCAGATCGGTGCGGCCGTCCTGCCAGCCGCTCTTGGCGAAGAAGGACTTCACCTCGGACGGGGAAAACTGGCGCCAGCCGTCTTCCTTGAACCAGTTACCGGCGATGTAGTAGTCCTTGTTGCCGCTGTAGCCGCCGTGCTCGAACTTGCCGTTGGCCCGGCCCCAGCTGCCGCCCGACAACTCGAAGGCCGTGTTGGGGAACTGAAAGCCGCTCTTGGTGCGCAGCGACAGGGCGCCGCCCAGGGTGTTGAGGCCGAACAGCGGATTGGAGCCGGGAATGACGTTCATGGTGCTGATGGAGTCCAGCGGTACCAGCGCCCAGTTCACCACGTCGCCGAAGGGCTCGTTGATGCGCACGCCGTCCTGGAACACTGACAGGCCCTGAGGCAGGCCCAGCAGCGGCGAGGCGGTGAAGCCGCGGTAGTTCACGTCAGGCTGGAAGGGGTTGCCCTGCACGTCGTTCACGTTGACCGAGGGCAGCGCCGTGGTCATGAGATCCGGCAGACCCACCGCCTGCTGCTGCTGCACGTCCTTGGCGGTGAGGGTCTGCACGTTGCCGGGCACCTTGTTGAGCGGCAAGCCCACGCCGGGCAGCGGGGTGACGCCGATCACCTTGACGGTGGGGGCTTCGAGGGTGGCCGGGCGGTCGTTGTCGGCTACGGCGGGGCCGGCGAAGGCGGCGGCTACGGCGGCGGAAATGGCGCTGCGGGTCAGGCGGGTGGGGGCTGGACGCATGAGGAGGCTCTCGGGCGGTTTGGGATCGAGGCGATGACTGCGCGTGCCGCCACAACGGCGGCAGCGCATCTTCTTCTGAAGGCCAGAAGGGTATTCGGTGCGGGTGCCGGGAGCGGCAAGCCGGATTCCCGCGCTGGGCCGGGAAATTCTCCCGCTTCACGCCTCGGGGGCGGCAGGAGCGCGGCCCTGGCTGCCGCATCGGGAGATATTCCCGGCTGCGGACCGGAATCCCGCGGCCTTGAGGCAAGCCGCCCTGTTTCGGTATAAGCCTCACATGGCCCCGAAGAGGGGCACTCCCGCGCTCGATCGCTCCCCCCTGGCCCTGGCCCATGCATGCACCTTCCCTGAATCCCGGCAGCGCTGTGCTGTCCGGCGCAACTCCGGGTGAGCACCGCCCTCTCAACCAGGCGCGCCGCGACCTCGCCCTGGTGGCCGGCATCACCCTGGGCACTTTCCTGCTGGGCTCGTGGCTCGAGCTATCGGAGGGCTTCGCGACCCGCATGCGCGCTCTGGAGAGCTGGCAGGTGGACGAACTCCCGCTGGCCCTGGTGGCCATGCTGGCAGGCCTCACCTGGTATTCCTGGCGGCGGCACCGCCAGGCGGCGGCGGAGATGCGCCTGCGCCTGCACGCCCAGGACCGGCTGGCAGCCACCCTGGCGGAGAACCGTCTGCTGGTCCAGCGCAGCATCCAGGTGCAGGAGGACGAGCGGCGCAACATCGCCCGCGAGCTGCACGATGAAATGGGGCAGTGGCTCAACGCCCTCAAGCTCGACGCCGTGGCGCTGCGCGATCGCACCGACCTGCCGGAGGACGCCCGGGCGCTGTCGCGCGCCATCATCGAGGTGGCCAATCACGTGTACGAAGTGGCCCGCAACCTCATGCGCCGGCTGCGCCCCGTGGCCCTGGACGAGCTGGGCCTGCCTTCGGCGGTGCAGTACTTGGTGGACCAATGGCGACGCCGTCATCCGGAAGTGCGCTGCAGCTTCGAGACCGACGGCAGCATCGACGGCCTGGGCGAGAGCCTCAACATCACCGTCTATAGACTGGTGCAGGAGTGCCTCACCAACGTCACCAAGCACGCCCAGGCCAGGGAAGTGCGCATCGAACTGCGCCACCTCCAGGGCGCTGCCAGCTTGCACGTGAGCGTGGAAGATGACGGCAAAGGCCTGCCGCCCGGCGGCGAGCTGCGCCTGGGGCTGGGGCTGCTGGGCCTGCGCGAGCGGGTGGAAGTGCTGCGCGGCCGCTTCGCGCTGGAGCGTGGCGCCCGCGGCGGTTTGCGGGTGAGCGCCGTCATCCCTCTTTAGAGACTTTTGCCGGAGAACGAATCCATGCCCCCGAACAAGACCACTGTTCTGCTCGCCGACGATCACGCCGTGGTGCGCGAGGGCTATCGCCGCCTGCTGGAGCGCACCAGCGACATCACCGTGGTGGCCGAGGCCGCCAGCGGCGAGGACGCCTATCGGCTGTTCGTGGAGCATGCCCCGGACGTGACGGTGCTGGACATCAACCTGCCGGGTATCGGCGGGCTCGAATGCGCCCGGCGCATCCTGGCGCGCGAGCCGCAGGCGCGCATTCTCATGTTCAGCATGCACGAGGACGTGGTGTTCCCGTCCCGGGCGCTGCAGATGGGCGCGCGGGGCTACGTCACCAAATCGAGCGCGCCCGAGGTGCTGGTGGAGGCGGTGCGGCTGGTGGCGGAGGGCAAGCTCTACATCAGCCACGATATGGCGCAGGAGCTGGCGGTGCAGATGCTGCCCGGCCACGACAACCCGCTGCAGGCCCTGAGCCCGCGGGAGTTCGAGGTGTTCCGGCTGCTGGTGGCCGGCCATTCGATTGGCGAGATCGGCCGCATCCTGTCCCTTTCCTACAAGACCGTGGCCAACCACCAGTCCAACATCCGCGCCAAGCTCGACGTCTCCAACACCGCCCAGGTGGTGCGCATGGCCATGATGCACGGCATGCTGGACAACGACCCGGTGGCGGCGGTGGAGAGCGCCGGCGGGCGCTGACAGCGGCCGCCTCGAGCGGCTGTTAGACTTTTGCCGCCGCGCGTCCGCGCGACACCCCGCAATTTCCAGGAGACAAGTCATGGCATCGCGCATCCGCGCCGCCTCGCTCGCCGCGGCGCTCGTTCTGTGCGCGCTTCCCGCGCTGGCGCAGAAGTACACCGGACCTGGCGTTACCGAGACGGAGATCCTGATCGGCCAGACCATGCCCTACAGCGGACCGCTGTCGGCCTATTCGGCCCTGGGCAAGGCCCACAAGGGCTTCTTCGATGCCATCAACGCCGCCGGCGGCATCAACGGCCGCAAGGTGCGCTTCATCAGCCTGGACGACGCCTCGTTGCCCTCCAAGACCGTGGAGCACACCCGGCGCCTGGTGGAGCAGGACCAGGTGCTGCTCATGTTCAGTTCCGTGGGCACCCCCAACAACCTGGCGGTGCGCAAGTACCTCAACGCGAAGAAGGTGCCGCAGCTGTTCGTGGCCGGCGGCGACAGCGCCTGGGGCGATCACGAGAAGTTTCCCTGGACCATGGGGTGGATGCCTTCCTACCGCCACGAGGGCCAGCTCTACGGCCGGCACATCCTCAAGACGCGCCCCAACGCAAAGATCGGCACCCTCACCCTCAACGACGAGTACGGCCGAGACTACCTGGCGGGCCTGCGGGACGCCCTGGGCGACAAGGCCAGGACCATGATCGTGGCCGAGCAGACCTACGAACTCACCGATCCTACCGTGGACACCCAGGTGGTGGCGTTGAAGGCCTCGGGTGCCGACACCCTGTTCAGTGCCATGGGCGGAAAACACGCTTCTCAGGTGCTGCGCAAGATGGGCGAAATTGGCTGGAGGCCCGTGCACTACACGGGCATTGCCAGCGCCGCAGTCAAGACGGTGCTCGAGCCCGGTGGCCTGGAAAACGCCGCAGGCATGCACTCGGCCTACTACGCCAAGGCGCCCGACACCATCGCCTTCGCCCAGGACGTGGCCATCCGGAAGTACCTGGAATGGGCGCGCAAGTTCTACGACGGCAACCCCATGGACGGGATCGCCGCCCATGGCTACCAGGTGGCCCAGGCGCTGGAATATGTATTGCGCCAGGCGGGCGACGACCTGTCGCGCGACAACATCATGAAGGTGGCCACCAGCATGACCAACGTGGAGTTCCCCATGTTGTTCCCGGGTGTGCGGGTCACCACCTCCAAGACCGACTACTACCCGGTGGAGGACCTGGTGTTGCTGCGCTTCGACGGCCGCAATTGGCAGCTCGCGCCCGCGGTGCCCTGATCCTCACGCGGGAAGCATTCCCGGGTCCGAACGGGCGAAGCTGCGCTATCGCCGCCCCGCCGGTGCGCCTATCGTGGCGTCGTTGCGGTCGAGGTGGCGAAGCAAGTGGGGATGTCAGCCCGGCCGGGCGCAGCAGGCTCGCAGTACGGTAGTCGTTTCAACTCCTCTCGATTTAAACCCGGCGGCTGTCCGCCGGGTTTTTTTTCGTGGAGGGTAGAATCGGTTCACACCCTGCACGAGCCTGCGCCATGCGCCTGGAAAAGATTCGCGTCGATTTCGAACCCGAACAGGACCGCCTGGTGATGCGCATCCTGGTGGATGGCCAGACCGAGGTGTTGTTGTGGCTGACGCGGCGCTCCGTGAAGCGGCTGTGGCTGGCCATGCTGCAACTGGCCGAGGGCAAACCCGAGATTCAGCGCCAGGCCGACCCCGAAGCGCGCAGCGCCATCCTGCAGTTTGCCCACGAAAAGGCGCTGCGCGAGGTGCAGCTTTCCACCCGCGAGGAGCAAACCGCACCGCAAGGGCCCCAGCCGCCGCGCGACCGGCCGCTGGGTGAAGCGCCGCTGCTCATCATGCGCATCCAGGCGCGCCGCGTGGATGCCGAGCGCAGTCTGCTGGCGCTGCTGCCCGCCGAGGGCCAGGGGGCGCACCTCACCCTGGGCGATAGCCTTTTACATGGGCTCATGCGCCTCACCCAGGCCGCCGTGGAAAAGGCCGAGTGGGATCTGCGTCTGGAGTTGCCGAAACCGGCCCTGGGCGCTTCCGAAACTGGCGCGAGCCGGGTGCTCAACTAGCGGCAGGCGGGGGCTGGTCCAGCACCGCGTCGATCCACTGCACCCAGTGCTGCACCGGCAGCGCCGTGCCGCTTTGAATGTGGGTGAGGCAGCCGATGTTGGCCGTGGCCACACCCTCGGGCGCGCCCGAGGCCAGCGCAGCCACTTTGTTGCGCAGCAACTGCTGGGACAGTTCGGGCTGTAACAGCGAATAGGTGCCGGCCGAGCCGCAGCACAGGTGCGCGTCGGGCACGGCCGTGAGGTGGAAGCCGGCGGCCTCCAGCAGTGCTTCGGCCTTGCCGCGAATCTGCTGACCGTGCTGCAGCGAACACGGCGAGTGCCAGGCCAGGGGGCGGCGGGGCCGCGACGCGGCTGCCCGTTGCAGCAGCGGCACCAGCGCGGCGCTTTCGGCTTCCAGCACTTCGGTGAGGTCGGCGCTGGCGACCGACACCCGCTGCGCGGCCCCGGCGAGGCGCGGGTGATCGCCAAGGTGATGGCCGTACTCCTTTACCGTGCTGCCGCAGCCGCTGGCCGTGATGACCACGCGCTCCACGCCCTGCTCCAGCAGCGGGAACCAGGCGTCCACGTTGCGGCCCATGGCCTCGCGCCCGGCGTCCTGGTAGTTGAGGTGGAATTCCACTGCGCCGCAGCACCCCGCCCGCGGCGCACGGATGAGCGAAATGCCGATCCGGTCGAGCACCCGCGCGGCAGCGGCATTGATGTCCGGCGCCAGGGAGGGCTGCACGCAGCCCTCCAGCACCACCATGCGCCGGGCGTGGCGTGCGGGCGGCCAGGGGCCGGCCGGATCGGCGTCGGGCAGCTTCTGGCGCAGCGACTGGGGCAGCAGGCCGCGCACCGCGCGGCCTGCGGCGGCAGCGGACCCGAACAGCGCCGGACTGGACAGGCCGGTGGCCAGAAGCTTGCGCTTCAGGCCGTCCAGGGGGCCGCGGCCCACCTGGTCTTCCACCACCTTGCGACCGATGTCGGCCAGCCTGCCGTAGGCCACGCCGGAGGGGCAGGTGGATTCGCAGGAGCGGCAGGTGAGGCAGCGGTCCAGGTGCAGCTGGGTGTTGGCCGTGGCGGGTGCGCCTTCGAGCACTTGCTTGATGAGATAGATGCGGCCGCGCGGCCCGTCCAGCTCGTCGCCCAGCAACTGGTAGGTTGGGCAGGTGGCGGTGCAGAAGCCGCAGTGCACGCAGCGGCGCAGGATGGCCTCGGCCTCGCGGCCCTCGGGTGTGTCCTTGATGAAGTCGGCGAGATGGGTTTCCACGGGCAGCGCTCAGAAATCAGGGTGCAGGCGGTGCGCCCCGAACAGACCTTGCGGGTCGAGGGCCTGCTTCAAGCGCTGGTGCAGGGCCAGCACGGCGGAGCCCAGGTGCTGGATGCCGCCGGACCGCAGGGCAGCGTCGGCGCGATACAGGGTGGCGTGGCCGCCGGAGCCGCGGGCCGCGGCGTGGGCAACCTGGGCTTCCAGCGGCGCGGCGATCCAGCGCAGCCCCCCGTGCCACTCCGTGAGCTGCGCACCCAGCCCGAGGGGTGCAGCCGTGCCCCGGATCGACAGCCGCCACAGGGTGGAGGCGGTGGCGAAGAACGGGTGGGTCTGGTCGCGCAGCGAGGCCCAGAAGCGCGCGGCTTCGGCATCGTCCACGCGCTCGCCGCCCAGCCGCGCCAGGGCGGCGTCCACGGCGGCACAGGCGCCCGACAGCCGTACCCACAGCGCCGCGTCCATGTGGCAACTAGCGGACAGGGGCAGGGGCTGGCCGGCCCAGCGGTTGACGGTGTCCAGGGCGGCGGCTTCATCCAGCTCGAAGCGCAGCGTGGCCTCGGCCACGGGGCGCGGCAGCACCTTCAGGGATACCTCGGTTATGAGGGCCAGGGTGCCGAAGGAGCCGGCCAGAAAGCGCGACAGGTCGTAGCCCGCCACGTTCTTCATCACCTGTCCGCCAAAGGACAGCGGCCGGGCGCGGGCGTCGAGCAGCCGCACGCCGAGCACGAAGTCGCGCGCCGAGCCGGCAGCCACTCGACGGGGGCCCGACCAGCCGCTGGCGATGGCGCCGCCGATGGTGCCGGCGGCATTGAGGCGCGGCGGCTCGAAGGCGAGCATCTGGCCACGCCCGGCCAGCACCGCCTCCACCTCCGCCACCGGTGTGCCCGCGCGCACGGTGATCACCAGTTCGGAAGGGTCGTAGTTCACCACGCCCGTGTGGCCGGTGGTGTCGAGCACGTCACCCTCCAGACGCACGCCGTAGAAGTCTTTCCCGCCACCGCCGCGGATGCGCAGGCTGGCGCCGCGGGCGGCGGCGGCGCGGATGGTGTCGGCGAACTGATCGAGCACGGGCGGGGGGCGTTGCAGCGGGCGGCGACAGGGTGAGGATCAGAACCGCGGTAGCTCGGGAAACTTCTGCTCGCCGTGGTGCACGTGCATGGCGCCGAATTCCGCGCAGCGCTGCAGCGTGGGCACTGCCTTGCCGGGGTTGAGCAGACGCTGCGCATCGAAGGCGGCCTTCACGGCATGGAAGGTGGCGAGTTCGTCGGGGCGGAACTGCGCGCACATCTGGTCGATCTTCTCGATGCCCACGCCGTGCTCGCCGGTGATGGTGCCGCCGGCCTCCACGCACAACTCGAGGATGCGCGCCCCGAAGCGGCTGGCCTGCTCCTGCTGGCCCGGCACGTTGGCGTCGAACATGATGAGCGGGTGCAGGTTACCGTCGCCGGCGTGGAACACGTTTGGGCACTTGAGGCCGAATTCCGCCGAGAGCTTCTCGATGCCGCGCAGCACCCGGCCCAGCTGGCGCTTGGGGATGGTGCCGTCCATGCAGAAGTAATCGGGCATGAGGCGCCCCACGGCGGGGAAGGCGGACTTGCGGCCCGACCAAAACCGCAGCCGCTCCGCTTCGTCGCGCGAGAGGCGGATCTCGGTGGCGCCGCTGGCGCGCATTACCTCGATCATGCGCTCGATTTCCTCGGCCACCTCCTCGGGCGTGCCGTCGGATTCGCACAGCAGGATGGCTTCGGCGTCGAGCGGGTAGCCGGCGTGCACGAACTGCTCCACCGCGCCGGTGGCGAGCCGGTCCATCATCTCCAGGCCCGCCGGGATGATGCCCGCGCCAATGACATTGGCCACGGCTTCGCCGGCTTTCTCGAGCGAGCCGAAGGCGGCCAGCACCACGCGCGCCAGTTGCGGCCGGGGCAGCAGCTTGACGGTGATTTCGGTCACCACACCCAGCAGGCCCTCCGAGCCGATGGCGAGCGCCAGCAGGTCGAGGCCGGCGGCGTCGAGTCCCTCGCCGCCCAGTTCGAGCACTTCGCCCTCGATGGTGACCAGCCGCACGGCCAGCACGTTGTGCACCGTGAGGCCGTACTTCAGGCAGTGCACCCCGCCGGAATTCTCGGCCACGTTGCCGCCGATGGAGCAGGCGATCTGCGAGGAGGGGTCGGGGGCGTAGTACAGGCCATGCTTCGCGGCCGCCTCGGAGATGGCAAGGTTGCGCACGCCGGGCTGCACGCGCGCGGTGCGCGCCAGAGGGTCGAGGGCGAGGATGGACTTCATCTTCGACAGGCCCAGGGTCACGCCGCGCGGGTGGGGCAGGGCGCCGCCCGACAGGCCGGTGCCGGCGCCGCGTGCCACCACCGGTACGCGCACGCCATGGCAGGTGCGCAGCGCGTGCACCACCTGTTCTTCGGTCTCGGGCAGGGCCACCGCCAGCGGCACCTCGCGAAAGGCCGACAGGCCGTCGCATTCGTAGGGCTTGAGTTGCTCGGGGGCGTGCAAAACGCAGTGCGCGGGCAGGCCCTCGAGCAGCCGGCGCACCAGTTCGTCCTTGTCCGCCAGGGCGTCTGGAATGGTTTCGAAGAGTTCGGGTTTGCCCATGGCAGAAGCGCGCGAGCGGCACGCCGCTCAAGCGGCGAGAAGGATGGCGCGGAAGTCGTTGACGTTGGTGAGGGTGGGACCGGTGATCACGGCATCACCCAGTTTTTCGAAAAAGCCGTGCCCGTCATTATCGGCCAGCGCCGCCTTGGCGTCGATGCCGAGCGCCGCGGCGCGTGCCAGCGTGTCGGGCGCCACCATGGCTCCAGCGCGCTCTTCGGCGCCGTCGATGCCGTCCGTGTCGCCCGCCAGGGCGTACACGCCCGGTGCGCCGTCCAGGGCCACCGCCAGGGCCAGCAGGAATTCCACGTTTCGCCCGCCGCGCCCGCTGCCGCGCACCGTGACGGTGGTTTCGCCGCCGGACAGCAGCACGCACGGGCGGGGCAGCGGTTGGCCGTGGCGCAGCACCTGGCGGGCGATGCCCGCGTGCACCAGCGCCACCTCGCGCGATTCGCCTTCCAGCGCATCGCCCAGGATGAGCGGCGCCACGCCCGCGACCCGGGCCACGGCGGCGGCAGCTTCGAGCGCGCGCTGGGGGGCGGCGATCATGCGCGTTTCGCAGCGCGCCAGCCGCGGGTCGCCGGGCTTGGGCGTTTCGTCCATGGCCGCCTCCAGGTGCTCCACCGCGGCGCGCGGCTCGTCGATGCCGTACTTGCGCAGGATGGCGCGCGCCTCGGCGAAGGTGGTGGGATCGGGCACCGTGGGGCCCGAGGCAATCACCGCGGGATCGTCGCCGGGCACGTCGGAGATGAGCAGCGTGAGCACCTGCGCCGGGGCGGCGGCGGCGGCCAGGCGGCCACCCTTGATGGCCGAGAGGTGCTTGCGCACACAGTTCATCTCGCCGATGTTGGCGCCGCAGCGCAGCAGCGCGCGGTTGATGGCCTGCTTGTCGTGCAGCGTCAGGCCGGGCGCGGGCAGCGCCAGCAGCGCCGATCCGCCGCCGGAGATCAGGCACAGCACTAGGTCGTCGGCGCCGAGCCCGCGCACCTTGGCCAGGATGCGTTCGGCGGCTTCGCGGCCCGCCAGGTCTGGCACCGGGTGGGCGGCCTCCACCACCTCGATGCGCCGCGTGGCCACCCGGTGTCCGTAGCGGGTGACCACCAACCCCTCCAGTTCTCCCGGCCAGTGTTCCTCCACGGCACGGGCCATAGCCGCGGCGGCCTTGCCGGCCCCCACCACCACGGTGCGTCCGCGCGGCGGTGCCGGCAGGTGCGGGGGCAGGCATTGCGCGGGCAGGGCGGAGGCGATGGCGGCGTCGAACATCTGGCGCAGCAAGGCGCGGGGATCGGCAGGCATGGGCGCGGGACGGAAATGAGCGGACAGGACGGTAGTGTAATGGGCGCTCCCGCCGGCGGCGGCAGGCCACGGCAGGCGCGGGCGGTGTGGCGCCGCTCCGAGGGCCCCGTAGAATCGGCGCCCTCGCGGGCATTGCGGCGCGCCGCCCGTGGCGCGCCCACCCCCTTCAAGGACTTCAAGGAGATCTCGGCAATGGCCAAAGTCGCTTTCCTGGGCCTCGGTGTCATGGGTGCTCCCATGGCGGCACACCTGCTACGCAAGGGCGGGCACGATGTGAGCGTCTTCAACCGCACCGCCACCAAAGCCGCGCAGTGGGTCGGCGAACACGGCGGGCGCGCCGCGGCCACGCCGCGCGAGGCCGCCAGCGGCTGCGAGGTGGTGCTCATGTGCCTGGGCAACGACGATGACGTGCGCTCGGTGGTGTACGGCGAGCAGGGCGCGCTGGCCGGCATGCACGGCGGTGCCATTTTGGTGGACCACACCACCGACTCTGCCAGCCTGGCGCGCGAGCTGCACGGGCGCTGCGCCGAGGCTGGGGTGGGCTTCGTGGATGCGCCGGTGTCGGGCGGCCAAGCCGGTGCCGTGAATGGCCAGCTGGGAGTCATGTGCGGCGGGGAGCAGGCGGTGTTCGACCGCGTCAAACCGGTCCTGGACGTGTACGCCAAGAGCTGCGTGCTGATCGGCGAGCCTGGCGCCGGCCAGCTGTGCAAGATGGTCAACCAGATCTGCATCGCCGGCCTGTTGCAGGGGCTGTCCGAGGCCATGAATTTCGGCCTCAAGGCCGGCCTCGACATGGAGAAGGTGATCGCCGTCATCTCCAAGGGCGCGGCGCAGTCCTGGCAGATGGAGAACCGCTGGAAGACCATGGCCGAGGGCCGCTTCGATGGCTTCGGTTTCGCCGTGGACTGGATGCGCAAGGACCTGGGCATCTGTCTGGACGAGGCGCAGCGCAACGGCGCCCGCCTGCCGGGCACCGCGCTCATCGATCAGTTCTATGCCCAGGTCCAGGCGCGCGGCGGCGGCCGCTGGGACACCTCGTCGCTGATGCAACTGCTGGCGAAGGACTGATCCACCGCCACGCAACGCCTGTCGCTGCATACGGGCTCCTATTGACGGGGATCAATCCGGTTGCGGGCGGGACGCAGTACTTTGTTACAGGTGCAACCCAGCGCATCTGCGCTGAACTGCAGCGCCCGTCCGTTTTTCCAAGGAGATCGAGATGACGACGATGAAGAACAGCTTCGCAATCCTGGCGTTGGCCGCCGGCCTGTCCGCATCCCCCGCGGGGTTTGCCGGCGATGCTGCCGCCATGGCGCGGGAGCATCAGGCGTGGGCCAAGGAGCACGCCACCTGGAAGGCGGGGCACGAGGCGCTCCACAAGGATCACGACCGCGTGGAGGCGGCCGTGAAGAAACTCGCCGGGCTGGTGGAAGCACACGACAGGATGATTGCCGAACACGAGAGCGACATGCAGGCTCACGATGAAGCCATCAAGGCCCACGAGGCTGCCCTGGCGGCGGGTCAGGCCAGTCCCGAGCTCGACAGGAAGCATCAGGAAATGGGTACGAAGCACGCCAAGTGGAAGGCGGAGCACGCGCGCTTTGCCAAGCTGCACCGCCAGCTCCTCAAGCTGGTGGGGCAGATCGAGAAGATGCCTGCTTCGGAGTAACCGCAGGGGTGCCCGTGGCGGCGTGGCGGCCGCCGCGGCCCTTGCCCGCCTTGCCAGCGGCCGGTCAGGCAAGGATTTCGCGGGCGGAAAGTCCAGTGCGGCGCTTGCCGGAGCGCGGCGGCGCGCTTCTGAGGCGGATCACGGGGCTGCAGGAGCGCTACGCTGCCTTATCCTGCGAGTCCTCCGTGCCCTGTTCCGGCGGCAGGGGCGACACCCAGCCCATCAACAGCATCAGGGCTCCCACGCCGACGAAGGAAACGATGCGTGCGAAGGTGCCCACATTGCTCAAGTCCACCAACAGCAGCTTTGCCACCACCACGGCCATCAGGCTCGCGCCGGCGATCCATGGCGCGCGCGCGCCGCGCCGCGAGGCAGTCCACATGGCGGTAAGGGCCACGGTTGTCCAGAGCAGCGACAGGCCAGCCTGCACCTCGCTCGATTGCCTGAGCATCTCTCCCCAGTCCTGGAAGCCCAGCACCAGGGCGAAGTCGCGCAGCAGCGCGGTGTTGAGGTTGATGAAGCCGAGCACCGATAGCGCCACGGGCAAGCGGCTCGCTTCGCGTGCGATGGGGCTGCCGGTGAAGCGCGCGCGGATCGCCCGCAGCCAGGGCAAGGCCAGCAGTGGCAAGAGCAGCACGGCGAGGTCGAGGACATTGATCACGGGCCACCAGGGCAGGGGCGGTGCTGCGCCGATTTTCGACAGTCCAGCCAACAGCGACCAACCCAGCAACCCCGCGGTGAGCAGCGCGCCACCCAGCAGTAGCCAACCCTCTTCAACGGCGCCGGGCGCCTGACTCGCGTCCTCTCGCCGCCTCCAGGTGTATGTGACGAGCGCAAGCAAGGCTGCTGCCGGCAACGCCCAGCCTATGACGCTCCAGGCGTTGCTGCCCAGGGCGTCGAGAAGCCACAGGTCGAGGTGCCAGCCAAGCACCACGGCCATGCAGGCTGGCACGGCCGCATGCAGGACCGCCAGGGTGTCGGGCGGTTCGTTGTCGTGACGGGTGAGCAGCGCCAGGTGCGTGAGCCAGACCGCGGGCCATGCGAACAGGCCGGCGCCGGCGAGCGGCGCCTGGGCCTGGGGCTGCTTCCACAGCACCAACAGCGCCAGAGTCATGGCTACGGGTAGAGACAACGCCGGCCAGCGCGCGCTCTGCCATCGCAGCCGCTCGTAAGCCGCCTGGAACGCCGTTGCGCTCAGTAGCGCAAACAGCAGGGCCGTGGGCACGGAATCCGGGCGCGGCACATGTTGGGAGATTTCGCGCAGCCCGGCAAAAATCCACCAGAAAAGCCCCCAAATCAGCAGGGCCCAGGCCAGCCCCGGGCGGGCGATGGGGTCGGCATCGCGCTCGCCGGCTTCCCACGTGTCTTGTTCGAGACGCCAGGCGCTGAACAGCGCGGCGACGGCAAGCAGCACCGCACCCAGGCATACGCGATTGAGCACTGCCACGCCGGGTTCGGGCTGCATTTCCGCCACGGCGTAGGTACAGGCCGCCGCCAGTTGCAGGCCAAGGCCCATTACGAGCACCAGGCGGCGCTGGTTGCGCAGCGCCACCCAGACGAGCCCGGCGCCCTGCAGCGCCCAGGCGGCGGCCGTCCAGCGCGCGTCCACGGCCAGCGGCACGGCCAAGACGAGGAATCCGGTGCCGAGCGCGTTGTAAGCGTCGGCGAGCATGCCGAATGCGCTGCCCCGGCGACGCATCCGGGCCGCGAGCACCAAATAGAGCAGGGCAAGCACCGCGGCCGAGATGGCCGTGCCGTGCTCGAAGTCTTTGACCAGGCTGGCCTGCAGGCCGAAACCCACCAGCGGCACGCCGAACACGCTGCTGGCGTCCACCAGATCGGTCCAGCGTGGCGCGCGCAGCAGGGCGAATCGGACCTGTAGCGCGAGGTAGATGGCGAAGAACAGCAGCAGAAAGGGCTGGGTGGACGCGTACAGGTGGGGCTGAAAGAACTTCCAGCCCCACAGTCCGGCTGCCCCGAAGGTGAGCGCGAAGCCCGTGAAGGTGAGCGGCCGCCAGGCACGGTTCCAGGCCACCGCTGCAAGACCGGCGTTAACCAGGGTGTAGTAGCCGAACAGCACCACATGACTGCCGCTGCCGGTGGAGGCGAGGAGCGGGGCGAGAAAGCCGCCGCCGAAGCCCAGTACGGCAAGCGCCACGGAGTCTTGACGGACGGCAAGCGCGGCACTGGCAGCGGCCACCAGCGCCATGAGCGCGAACGCCAACGGCGCATCCACCATGCCGAACAGGCGCAATGCGCCGTACACGGTGAGGTACAGGATCGCCACACCGGCGCCCTGGAGCGACACGGCGTAGCCGGGCCGGGTGTGACGCATCCTCCAGCCTGCCGCCAGAAGCGCCGCTCCCCCCAGGGCTGCGCCACCCAGGCGTGCCGCCGGTGTGACGGCGGTGTAGACGAGTTGCATCAGGAAGGCCAGGCCCACGAACAGAATGAGCGCGCCGGCGCGCGCCACCACATTGCCCCGGGTAAGCCAAAGCACTGCGCGGTCCCACCGGTCGCCGGCAGCGGGCGGGTGGGCAACCCCATGATCGGCGGACGGCGGGCTGGTGTGCGCTGCTGGAGGATAAGCAGGCTGCGGCTCGCCCCGGGTGCTTGCCGATGGGCTGGAAGTGCCGGCGCTTGACGCGGCAGTAACTTCGACGTTTTCGCCCTGGGCAAGGCGGGCGAACAGCTCGGCGGGCGTGAGCTCGTATGAAGGCGTTTGCGCCACCGCCGAGGCGTCGTCGTCGGCGTCAGGCGCGACGGTGGCACGGGGCGCGGGCGTGGGGGGGGTGGCAGGCGTCGCCGCCAAAGCCCGTGCCTCGGGCTGCGCAGCATCGGCGGCCGTATCGGCCGGTGGCGCCGTGGCGCGCCGCGACCTCGTTTCCAGGTCTGAAAGGCGGGCCTCCAGGGCGCGCAGAGACTTGCGATCCGCCGCCAGCCGATGCGCCAGAACACCGCCCAGCAGGCCGCCAAGCACAGCGGCGGACCCATCGCCCGCGATGCCGAAGGCAAGGGCACCCAGCAGCATTCCGATCAACCACATGGCAACGGTTCCTGGCAGCGAGGGAGGAGGACAGTGCGGGCGCGGCGTTTCGCAACGCCGTGCGCTCGTGCGAGGATGCACGGTCTGCGCCGCGGCGGGAAGACCCGGTAGCGACGGTGCACCACCAGCCACGAGGAGATTTCATGAGCCTGACCGATTCCGCCGTCACCGCCGACCAGCAGGTTGCCCGGGTGTTCGAGTGGCGCCGCGGTTTCAATGCCATGCATGTCATGGACCTGGGCATCGAGCTGGGCCTGTTCCGGGCGCTTGCCCAGGCGCCGGGTTCCAGCGCCGCCGCCCTGGCCGAGGCCGCCGCACTGCACCTCCCGTACGTGCGTACCTGGCTGTGGACGGCCCACGGTTTCGGCATGGTGGATGCCGAGGGCGAGGACGCCTTCCGGCTGGCGCCGCACTTCGACGCCATCCTGGCCAGTCCTGGCCACCCGCGCTATCTGGGTGGTTTCGTGCGCCTGGGCACCGAGTTTGCCGCCGAGGACTACCGTGCCGCCCGCGAGGCGTTTCGCACCGGGCAGGTGGCGCCCTTCCAGGGTCGCGGTGAGGCCTTCGCCCGGGCCATTGCCGAATCCACCTGGGGCCTGCAACTGGCCACGGCCAAGAAGCTGTTGCCGGCCCTCGAGGGTCTGCCGGCGGCTCTGGAGGCGGGCGCAACCGTGCTGGAAGTGGGCTGCGGCACAGCGAATTTCCTGGTGCAGTTCGCCAAGGCCTTTCCCGCCGCCCGGGCCCTGGGGGTGGACATCGACCCCTCCGGCCTGGAGGTGGCCCGCAGCCGCATCCGCGAGGCTGGCCTGGAGCAGCGCGTGGAACTGCGGCAGGGGCGCGTGGGCGAGGTGGTGGCGCCCGGCAGCGTGGAGGCGTGCGTGATGATCGAGGTGCTGCACGAAATAGCCCGGCCCATCCGCCCCGCCGTGGTGGCCGAGGCGGCGCGGGCCCTCAAGCCCGGCGGGTGGATGCTGATCGTGGACGAAACCTATCCCTCCACGCTGGCCCAGACGCGCGAGCCGGAGTTTCGATTCCCGCTGCAGACTGGCATCGAGGAACTCACCTGGGGCAACGAAATCCCCGACCGCGAGGAGCAGGAGTGGCTGCTGCGCGAAGCCGGCTTCCAGGGTGAGATTCGCCGGTCGATCATCGGTGAGGGGTTCACGGTGCTGGCCGCCCGGCACTGACGGGCCCGGCGATGCATCGATGAAGGCGTCATTTTTGGCGCGGCCTTATTTGTAAAAACACGTTGACGCCCCGCCGCCATGGGGACCAAACTGCGCGCCACTCGGAAAAGCGTTCCGAATCAGTCCTTAAGAAGAACGCGCCGATTGTAAGAACTCGGGGCCGTGCGAGGCGCCTGGGCGGAAGAGAGCCAACGGGAGCCATCTCGCGGAGCGTCTCTTTCATCTGGATGTTGTGCCGTGTTCCGTCGGCGGTTGCGGGTTTCCCGCGAACCACAACACAAGGAGAGAGCGATGAAGAAAGCTGTAATCGCAGGGCTGCTCGGCGCCGCCACCATGGCGCTGTCCGGTGCCGCATCGGCGCAGGTGAAGGGCGTGTACTGGACCACCAGCGGCATGTTCGGCCCCTTCAATATCCGCGGCCTCATTCCGGCGCTGCCCGAAGACAAGGCTCGAGACATTACCATCCCGGTGTCCATGTGGGTGATCGACCACGAGAAGGGAGTGGTGGTGTTCGACACCGGCAACAACGTGGCCATCTCCGGCGGCCCGGACAATTGCAAGAAGTACTGGGCCGCGGGCAACTGCGACTTCCTCAAGCCCTCGCAGAAGCGTGAGGACGTGATCGACGCCCAACTCAAGAAACTGGGCTACGACCCGGCCAAGGTCAAGGTGGTGGTCACCTCGCACTCGCACCTTGACCATGTGGGCAACATCGCCATGTTCCCCAACGCCATTCACGTACTGCAGAAGAAAGAGCTGTATCAGGGCTGGTGGCCCGAGAAGTTCCAGGGTCGTGCCGTGAACGGCAGCTTCGTGCTGAACGACCTCGCCTCCGCCCGCGATTACAACTTCCTCGAGTTGAACGGCGACTATGACCTGTTCGGCGATGGCACGGTGCAGATCCTCAGCACTCCCGGCCACACCCTGGGTCACCAGTCCCTGAAGGTGAAGACCAAGAACTCCGGCACCATCATCATCACCCAGGACGCCATCTGGATGAAGGAAAACCTCGATGGGTACCCGGCCGGCCTGAACTACTCGGTGAAGGATTACACCGACTCGGTCAACCGCCTCAAGATGATGCGCGACCTGGAAGGCACCGAGATTTTCATGGCGCACGACCAGGACCAGTTTGCCGCCAAGGGCAACCGCTGGTACAAGTAAGCCTCTCGAGGCTTGCACCATGACGAGGCCCCCGCAAGGGGGCCTCGTCATTGTTGCCTGCCTGGGAGATCATTGCCGTGGTCTCGCTGCCATGGGCGGCTCCGGATCGAGTCCGGCCAACATGCACAGGCCGACGCATCACGTCCCCACTGTTTCCGCTCTCCCTCCGCTCCATTCCGTGCCTGCTGCCATTTCCCTGGAGTCGGTTTCCAAGCGCTACGGCTCGCGCACCATCGTGCAGGATGTCTCCTTCACCGTGGATGCCGGCGAGATCGTGGGCTTTCTTGGCCCCAATGGTGCGGGCAAGACCACCACCATGCGCATGATCGCCGGCTACACCACGGCCAGCAGCGGCCGCATTCTGGTGGCCGGTCACGACATGGCGCTGCACCAGGTAGCGGCGGCGCGGCACCTGGGCTACCTGCCCGAGACGCCACCGCTCTACGATGTTCTCGAGGTGGGGTCCTATCTGCGCTTCGTGGCCGATGTGAAGGGCGTGCCGCGGGGGCAGATGAGCGCCGAACTCGAGCGCGTGGCCGCTGCCTGCCGTCTCGAGGCGGTGATGCGCCGCGAAATCTACAAGCTGTCCAAGGGCTACCGTCAGCGCGTGGGCCTGGCCCAGGCGCTGCTCGGCGACCCCGACGTGCTGCTGCTGGACGAGCCCACCGCCGGCCTCGACCCCGGCCAGATCCAGGAAACCCGCGAGGTGATCCGCGCCGCGGGCGAGCGCCACGCGGTGTTGCTGTCCACCCACATCCTGCCCGAGGTCACCATGATCTGCCGGCGTGTGGCCATCATCAGCCAGGGCCGCCTTCTGGCCATCGACACGCCCGAGGGCCTGCGCAGCAAGGCTGAGGAGAGCAACCGCGTGCACGTGCTGGTGGAGGGCGCCGTCGAGGCCGACCTGCGCCAGGCGCTGGCGGCGGTGGACGGCGTGGAGGGCGTGTCGCTTCAGGCTGCAGGCAGCGATGGCCGCCTGCTGCGCGCCGAATGCTTGGTGCGTGCCGATAGCGGCGTGGAGGCGCGCATTGCCCGGGCGGTGGCGGCGCGCTTCGAACTGCTGCGCCTGGAGCGCCTGCAGCCCACGCTCGAGAACGTGTTTCTGCGCTACGTGGGCGACACCACGCTCGATGCTCACGGCGCGGCCGAGCGCGCCGCGGCGGCCTGAGAGGGAACCGGTCAATGCGCGCGCTCCTGGCCCTGTATCGCAAGGAACTGCTGAGCTACTTCCGCTCGCCCATCGCCTACTTCGTGGTGGCGGTGTTCCTGGTGGGCACGGGCTACTTTTTCCTCTACAACACCTTTCTCACCGGCAATGCCAGCATGGACGAGACGTTCCAGAACATGGGCATCCTGCTGGTGACGCTGCTGCCCATCGTGTCCATGCGCCTGTTCACCGCCGAGGTGAACGGCAAGACCATGGAACTGCTGGCCACGCTGCCCTTCCAGCCGTGGCAACTGGTGCTGGGCAAGTACCTGGGCGCGGTGAGCATCCTGCTCATCATGACGCTGGGCACGGCCATCAACTTGGTGCCGCTGGTGATGTATGGCAACCCGGAGCTCAGCACCATCCTGTCGGGCTACCTGGGGTTCGTGCTGCTGGGCATGGCCTGCCTGGCCATCGGGCAGTTCTTCTCGGCCCTCACCCAGAACCAGATCGTCGCCGCGCTGCTGACGGTGGTGGTGGTGCTGGGCCTCTGGTTCGTGGGCCACGCCCAGGCGTTCCAATCCACGCCGGGCATGCGCGCGCTGCTCTCGCACCTGTCCTTCGCCATCCACTACGGCGGTTTCATCCAGGGGCTGGTGCGAAGCGAGGCCATCGCCTTTTACCTGGCAGTGACGGGCATCGCCCTAGTGCTCAACGCCGGCTGGCTGCAGTGGCGCCGCTAGGACCGCGCTGATGGATCGCAACTTCCGCCATGGTCTGGTGCTGCTGGCCGGCCTGTTCCTGCTGGCACTGGCGGGCATCCTGCAGCTTCTGTTGCTTGATCCCGACCCATGGGCGCTGGCCGTGGCTGCCGCGGGGCTGGCCATCACCGCCTGGGCTGGCTGGCAGCTGCGCGCGGACCTGCGCCAGCTCGCCCGCGGCAGGCGCGGCGAAGTGGCCCTCACCACCCTCGGCCTGGCGGGTATCCTGGTAGCGGCGGCGTGGCTCATGGCGCTGGTGCCGGCGCGTTTCGACCTCACCCGCGGGGGGCGTTACTCCCTGAGCGAGCAAAGCGTCGCCATGCTCAAGCGCATCGACAAGCCCATGCGCATCACTTTTTTCGGCGACCCCATGATGCGCGAGACGGCCGATCTGTACCGGCTGATCGCCCGGCAGAATGCCCGCATCAGCGTGGAGTTCTTCGATCCCACCCTCAACCCGGCCCAGGCGCGGCTCATGGGCGTGACCTTTGCCGGCACGTCCGTGGTCGAGAGCGAGGGGCGCAAGCAACTGGTGCAAAGCGGCAACGAGGCCGACATTGCCAATGCCATCCTGCGCGTTTCCCAGGGGGTTACCCAGAAGGTCTGTTTCCTCGAAGGTCACGGCGAAGCCGACCCCTTCAGCCTCGAGTCCCACGACCACCTGGAGGGGCAGGGCGGCCACGCCCACGGGTTGGGCGACAAGGTGATCGTGCAGGAGCAGCACGGCATGGCCAAGGCGCGCGCAGCCCTGGAGACCATGAATTACGCGGTGGAGAAGGTCACCCTGGTGAGGGGCGGCGAGGTGCTCTCCGGCTGTGCGGTGCTGGTGGTGGCAGGGCCGAAATTCGCGCTGCTGCCGCCCGAGGTGAAGGCGGTGGAGGCATGGCTGGCCAACGGCGCCAATGCCCTGTTCCTGCTGGACCCCTGGATCACGACCGGGCTCGAACCCGTGCTCAAGGGCTTTGGCATCCTGGTGGACAACAATCTGGTCATCGACGAGCCGAGCCATTTCTGGTCGGACATCTCCTCGCCCGCGGTGAGCGACTACAACCGCCACCCCATTGCCCGCGAGGTGCCCCTGTCCTTTTTCCCCGGAGTGCGGTCCTTCTCGCCCACGGAGCTGCCGGTGCCGGGAACCTCTGTGACGCCCATCGCCAACAGTTCCAAGGGCAGTTGGGGCGAGACCCAGCCCGAGCGCGTGGAGTTCACGCCCGACAAGGACCGCAAGGGCCCGTTGCCGCTCATGGTGGCCTCCACCCGCAAGGCTGGCACCCAGGATGCCGCCGCCACCATGGAGCTGCTCACCCGCGAGAAGGGCATCGTGGAAGCAGCTTCGCTGCAAAAGCAGGGCCGCTCCCGGCTGGTGGTGGTGGGCGATTCCGACTTTGCCACCAATTCCTTCTTCCACATCCTCGGCAACGGCAAGCTGTTTCTCAACACAGTGAACTTCCTCGCCGAGCAGGAAAACCTCATCGGCATCCAGCCGCGCAGTTTCGACGCGCCGCGCGTCAACCTCACCAACCGCCAGATGAAGGGCACCGTTTTCCTGTCGGTGATGCTGATCCCCGGGCTGCTGGCCCTGGTGGGACTGGCGGTATGGTGGCGGCAGCGATAGGGCCGTCCGGATGAAACCCAAGCTGCTGGCCATCTGGGCGGTGTTCGCGGCGCTTGCCGCGGCGGTGGCTTGGTTCGAACTGGGCGGTGGCCTGCACTCCGACGACGATGGCCACGGCCACGGCAAGCTGCAACAGGGCATGTTCGTGCCGCTGGCCCTGGCCGAGGTGGGCGCCGTGGAGGTGGTGCACGGCGGTGCGCTGCACCGCTTCGAGCGCGATGCCGCTGGCCTGTGGGTTTATCACGGCGTCCACCAGGCGGTCTCCGACCCGGCCCACAGCCACATCACCGATCCCGACGGCGCCAGGCGCATCGAAGCGGCCTTCACGGCGCTCAGCCGGGCGAAGCTCGAACGCGAATTTCCCGTGGGCGATGGCGGCGCCCAGTACGGTCTGGCATCGCCCTCCATGGTGCTGCTGTTCGTGCGTCGCGGCGAGTCCCAGCCCGTGGTGCAGTATGCCGTGGGCGACGTGGCTGCCGACACCGTGAGCCGCTACGTGATGCTGGTGGGCGGCAAGCAGGGCGCCACCATTCCCGACTACCAGATCGGCAACCTGCTCAAGCTGCTGGATTCCTTTGCCCAGGCGCCGGCGCCGCTGCCTGGCGTGCCCGGCGTCGCCAAGCCCTGAGGGCGGTGGCGCGGGGGACCCTCAGTCCGCGGACCTGGCAGCGGCCACGCAATAGTCGGCCAGCGCCGCCAGCACCACCGAATCCTCGCCCGCCGCGGTGACGGATTCCAAGGGGATTCCCGCCGCCGCGCGCGCCTCGGCGAGCTGCACCGGCAGATCCCTGCGCAGGTGCCGGCCCGTCCCGAGGAACAGCGGTACCACCACTGCGCGGCTGGCCCCGGCGTCCGCCACGGCCCGTGCCGCATCCGCCAGCCCCGGCGCCATGTGCTCCAGAAAGGCGAGCGCCAGTGGCCCATGGTGGCGGGTGCGCACCAGCGCCTCGAGCCGGTCGAAGGGTTCGCGCCAGCGTGGGTCGCGGGCGCCGTGGGCGAACAGGATCAGGGCGGTGGTCACGGGAGAGGCCTGATGATGGGAGCGCGATGATGCCAGAGCGGCCGGGGCTTCCGGTATTCTGACCACGTCGAATCCCTCCACCCCGGACGCGCCATGTGCCAGCTGCTCGGCATGAACTGCAACGTTCCCACCGATATCGTGTTCTCGTTCACCGGCTTCCAGCAGCGAGGCGGCAACACGGACCACCACGCCGATGGCTGGGGCATTGCCTTCTTCGAGGGCCGTGGTTGCCGGCTGTTCCTGGATTCCGCGGCAGCTTCGTCTTCGCCCGTGGCGCAGCTGGTGCGCACCTACCCCATCCGCTCCACCAACGTCATTGCCCACATCCGCAAGGCCACCCGGGGCGCCGTGGCACTGGAGAACACCCACCCCTTCATGCGCGAGCTGTGGGGGCGCTACTGGATATTCGCCCACAACGGCACGCTCGATTCCATCGCTCCCCCCGCCGATGGCCGCTTCCGGCCCGTGGGCGGCACCGACAGCGAGGCCGCCTTCTGCACGCTGCTCGACGCCCTGTGGCGGCGTTTCGGCGACACCCAGCCCGGCGAGGCCGCGTTGCGCGACGCCGTGGCCGAATGGGCGCGGCGCATGTCCAGCTTGGGCAGCTTCAACTTCCTGCTCAGCAATGGCGAGCGGCTGTTTGCCCACTGCGCCACACAGCTCGCCTACATCGTGCGCCAGGCGCCGTTTTCCCGTGCCCGGCTCTCGGATGCGGAGGTGGAGGTGGACTTCAGTGAGCTCACCACGCCGGCGGACCGGGTGGCGGTGGTGGCCACGTTGCCACTCACCGACAACGAGACGTGGACAGTGATGCGGCCGGGGCAACTGGCGTGCTTCGTCGACGGCGCTCCCCTGGAGCCTTGAAAAAAAACGCCGCGGCTTGCGCTGCAGCGTAGGTAAACCTCCGCCTCCTGGCGGGGGAGTCTCGAAGGGGCTGGGTCGCGCGCCAGGGCCGCGCGACCCATGAAGCTCAGGCGTTGACGGCGAGCTTCGGCTTGGCGCTGGCCGCTGCCAGCGCCTGGTCGATGTCTTCCAGCAGGTCGTCGATGTGCTCGATACCCACGGACAGGCGGATCAGGTCTTCGCTGACGCCTGCCTTGAGCAGTTCCTCGTTGGAGAGCTGACGGTGGGTGGTGCTCGCGGGATGCACGGCCAGTGACTTGGCGTCACCGATGTTCACCAGACGCGTGAACAATTGCAGCGCGTCGATGAATTTCGCCGCCGCCTCGCGACCGCCGTCGATGCCGAAGCTAAGGATGCCCGAGCCGCGTCCGCCCAGATACTGGCGGGCGAGTTCGTGATAGGGATCTCCGGGCAGGCCGGCATAGCGGACCCACTTCACGCTCGAATGAGCCTTCAGGTGCTCGGCGATGGAAAGCGTGTTGGCATTGATCCGGTCCAGGCGAACGGCGAGGGTTTCGATGCCTTGAAGGATCAGGAAGCTGTTGAAGGGCGAGAGGGCCGCGCCGGTGTTGCGCAGCGGCACAACGCGCGCGCGGGCGATGTAGGCGGCCGGGCCAAGCGCCTCCACGTAGTTGACGCCGTGATAGGAAACATCTGGCGTGTTGAGTTGCGGGAAGCGCTCCTTGTGGCTGCCCCACGGGAACTTACCCGAGTCGATGAGCGCACCGCCGATGGAATTGCCATGACCGCCGAGGTACTTGGTGAGCGACTCCACCACGATGTCGGCGCCGTGCTCGAAGGGGCGCAACAGGTAGGGCGTGGCCACGGTGTTGTCCACGATCAGCGGCACGCCCTTGGCGTGAGCGATTTCCGCAAGCGCGGCGATGTCGGCCACATTGCCACGCGGGTTGCCGATGGATTCCACGTACACCGCCTTGGTGCGTTCGTCGATCAGTGCGGCGAAGGTTTCGGGGCGATCGGAATCTGCGAAACGAACCTTGATACCCAATTGCGGCAACGTGTGCGCGAACAGGTTGTAGGTGCCGCCGTAGAGCGTGCTGGCGGAGACGATGTTGTCGCCCACCCCGGCGATGGTGATGATGGAGTAGGTGATGGCAGCCTGACCGGACGCGAGCGCCAGCGCCCCCACCCCGCCGTGCAGTTGCGCGAGGCGCTGCTCCAGCACGTCGCTGGTGGGGTTCATGATGCGGGTGTAAATGTTTCCCTGCACCTTCAGGTCGAACAGGTCGGCACCGTGCTGGGTGTCGTCGAAGGCGTAGGAGGTGGTCTGGTAGATGGGCACCGCCACCGACTTGGTGACGGGGTCGGGCTTGTAGCCGCCGTGGACGGCGATGGTTTCGAGACGAGGCATGATGGGCTCCTCCGATTTCATTGGGATGCGCCAAGCAGGAAGCCGACGCTGCTGGAAAGCAGTGTAGGAGCCGCGACAGCAAACTCAAACGAATAAAGAACAATATCTTTATTCTATTTTTGGTGTTTTCTCTGGGCCATCGCCGGGCGCTACACCGCCTGCGAGCGCGGCATCCACCACCTCACGGGTGAGGTGAGGCGCGAACATGGCGATGAAGTCATACACGTAGGCGCGCAGGTAGGTATTGCGGCGGACGCCAATGCGCGTGACGCTGTTCTCGAACAGGTGGCTCGCATCCAGGGCCACCAGGCCGGTATCGCGCTTCGGGTCATAGGCCATGTGGGCGATGATGCCCACGCCCAGCCCCAGTTCCACATAGGTCTTGATCACGTCGGCGTCGATGGCCGTGAGCACCACATCGGGTTTCAGGCCGCGCGCCGCGAAGGTGCGGTCCATCTGGGTACGGCCCGTGAACGCGAAGTCGTAGGTGATGACGGGGTAGCGGGCAATCTCCTCGAGGGTGAGCCGGCGCACTTTTACCAGTGCATGGTCCGGCGGCACCACCACGCAGCGGTTCCACTCGTAGCACGGCAGCATGACGAGCTGGTCGTACAGGTCGAGTGCCTCGGTGGCGATGGCCAGATCGGCCGCGCCGCCGATCACCTGTTCCGCGATCTGGGTGGGGCTGCCCTGGCGCAGCGACAGGCGAACCTGTGGGTAGGCGTTCATGAAGCTGCTCACCACCCGGGGCAGCGCATAGCGCGCCTGGGTATGGGTGGTGGCCACTGCCAGCGATCCGGTGGTCTCGTGGTGGAACTCGGCGGTCACCTCCTTGAGGTTGTGAGCCTCCAGCAGGATGCGCTGGGCGATCTGGATGATCTTCTCGCCGGGTTCCGTAACGGCCGTGAAGCGCTTGCCGGACCGCACGAAGATCTTCACCCCCAGCTCGTCCTCGAGCTGAAGAATCTGCTTGCTCACGCCCGGCTGAGAGGTGAACAGCGCCTGGGCCGCTTTGGAAAGATTGAGGTCGTTGCGAGCAACCTCGCAGACGTAGCGCAGCTGCTGGAGTTTCATGGAATTAATAACTAAAAGAAGTAAACAAATTGCTAATTCTACTTGAAAGGCATAAGAAGGATACACATAATGCGGCCCGTGCGATATGCCGTATCAATCTTATGATCGCTCTCCGGGCCGCTGGTCCTCCTTGTCAGTTCCAAAGGAAACCGTCATGACGTTACGCATCGGCGACACCGCCCCCGACTTCGAGCAGGAATCCAGCGCGGGGCGCATCCGTTTTCACGAGTATCTCGGATCGAGCTGGGGCGTGTTGTTCTCCCACCCCGCCGATTTCACGCCGGTATGCACCACCGAGCTGGGGTACACGGCCAAGCTGGCGGCGGAATTCGCGCGTCGCAACGTGAAGGTATTGGCGCTTTCGGTGGACACGGTGGAATCCCACCGCGGCTGGCTTCCCGACATCGAGGAAACCCAGGGGACGAAAGTGGAGTTCCCGGTGCTGGCCGACGCCGACCGCAAGGTGGCCACGCTCTACGACATGATCCATCCCAACGCCAGCGTGGCCGCCACGGTGCGTTCGGTGTTCTTCATCGACCCTGCCAAGAAGGTGCGAGCCACCATCACCTATCCGGCCAGCACCGGGCGCAATTTCGACGAGATCCTGCGGGTGATCGACTCGCTGCAGCTCACCGATTCCAACAGCGTGGCCACGCCCGTGAACTGGAAACCCGGCGAGGACGTGATCATCGTCCCCTCGCTCACGGACCCGGCGGTGCTGAAGGAGAAGTTCCCGCAGGGCTACCGCGCGGTGAAGCCCTACCTTCGCTACACCACCCTGCCGCGCAAGTAGCGACCCAGGCCCCCGCCTCCCGGGGGGGGTGCCAGCGGCGCGAGGGCGGGGGCGGTATGCTTGGGGTTGCGCGCCGTCTTGGCAAGCTTTCCTTTTTCGCCTCTGCCCCCCCCTGCCGTGAGCAAGCTCTACGACGAAGTCATCCTCGACCACATCCGCAACGCGCGCAACTATCGCGTCATCGACGCGCCCGGCACCCTGGGCGGCGAGGCCGTCAACCCGCTGTGCGGCGATACCTTCCAGGTCTATGTGCACGTGGAGCAGGGCACGGTGCGCGATGCGGCGTTCCAGTGCGAGTGCTGCGGGATCTCCATGGCTTCTGCCTCGGTGATGACCGAATGGGTGAAGGGCCGCAGCGTGGCCGAGGCGCTGCAGGCCAGGCAGGCCTTCATGGCGGCGGTGACCAGCCGCAGCGTGGCGCCTTTGCCTGGTGCGCCGGAGGATCACGCCGCGGTGCTGCAATTGCTCGCCAACACGCCTTCGCGCGAGGGCTGTGCCCTGCTCGCCTGGACGGCCCTCGAGCAGGCTCTCGCCGCCAGGGGTTGAGGGTCCGGCCCGGGCTTCGGCGGGCCCCGCGTTCGCGGCATCGCGCGCGGCATATGTAAATCGGAAACCATTCGTTCTCCGCGAGCGCGGGCGCTGCCATCATCGGTGCCCATGGTTAAAGCCGATTCCGATTCCCCCGCCGCCGCGGTGACCAGCGCCGCAGGCGCCGGCCTGCACAGCGGTCTGGATGCCACTCTGGCTCGCGAGCTTGCGCGGCTGCTCGCCGGCCTGCGCTTTGGTTCCGTGGAGATCGTTGTCCACGACGGCGCCATCACCCAGGTGGAGCGCCGCGAAAGGCTGCGACTGACAGGCGTGCCCTTCCGGCGGGCCTGAGGCACGCGCGGCGCCGCCGCGTTTCATTTGCAAACAATCCCACCAGACCCCTGGAGGAAGCGCACTTGTCCCCCGTCCGCGGAGAACCCACCGGAAAGCCGGCGGTGCTCGCACATCACATGTGGAGAGTCACCCATGAGGTTTATCCAGGGTTTGTTGTCCGGGGTTATCCCGGCCATCGTGCTGGCCATGCTGGCCGGCGCGGCCGCGGCGCAGTCCACCGAAAAGGAAGAGGCGCTGCTACGTCGCATCGAGGCGCTCGACCAGAAGATCGAGGAACTGGAGCGGCGCCTCGGCAATGCGCCGCCTTCACCTCGCGAGGAAGCCTTGAAGCAGCGCGTTGACGACATCGACCAGCAGGTGCGCATCGTCGGCCGCAAGCAGGAAATCGAACAGGAGGCGGCGGCAGCCCGAGCCAAGGACGGCCCCCAGGCAGTTGCGGGGCGCGATGGCTTCGGCGTTCGCACGGCCGACAACCAGTTCGCCTTCCGCCTGCGGGGGTACCTCCAGGCCGACGCCCGCGTCTACGATGACGAGGCCCAGACCGCGGCCCCGGACACCTTCACCCTGCGGCGCGTACGTCCCATCTTCGAGGGCACGCTGTTTGGCAAGTACGGATTCCGCTTCATGCCCGATTTCGGCCAGGGCAGCACGCAGATCTTCGACGCCTACGGCGACGCCAATTTCAATCCGGCCTTCCGGGTGCGGGTTGGCAAGTTCAAGCCTGGCGTTGGCCTGGAACGGTTGCAGAGCGCCACGGCCTTGAGTCTCGTGGAGCGCGCCTTGCCCACCAACCTGGTGCCCACCCGCGATATCGGCGTGCAGGTGTCCGGCGACTTGCTGGAAAACCGCCTCACCTACGAGCTTGGCGTGTTCAACGGCGTGGTGGATGGCGGCCAGGCTACCGGCGGGTCGGGCGACCGTGACTCCAACAGCGGCAAGGATGCGGCCGTACGCCTGTTCGCTCATCCCTTCCGGGCCAGCGAAACCCCGTGGCTGCAGGGCCTGGGCGTGGGTGTGGCCGGCACCTGGGGTGAACAGCAGGGCACAGCCACCAACGCCGTTCTTCCCGCCTTCGTCACCCCGGGGCAGCAGACGTTCTTCTCCTACAGCGCCGGCGCCTTCGCCGACGGCGAACGCACCCGGTTCGCGCCGCAGTTCTACTGGTACTGGCAGACGTGGGGTCTGCTTGGCGAGTACTACCTCAACAACCAGCGCGTGCGCCGCGGCACCAGCGTGCGCGATGTGGATGTCACCGCGTGGCAGCTCACGCTCAACTGGGTGCTCACGGGCGAGGACGCCTCCTTCGGCGGCGTGCGGCCGCGCCAGCCCTTCGACCCCGCCGCCGGCGGCTGGGGCGCCTTCGAGCTGGTGGGGCGTGCCCAGCAGCTCGAGGTGGATGACGCGGCCTTCGCCGGCACCGCCGCCACCCGCCTGGCGGATCCCTCCACCGCAGCCCGCAAGGCCACCGGTTTCGGGCTGGGCCTCAACTGGTATCTCAACCGTGCGGTGAAGGTCCAGGCGGCTTTCGAGCGCACGCGGTTCGACGGTGGGGCTGCCAACGGCGGCGACCGCCGCGACGAGAACGTCTTCTTCACCCGTTACCAGGTCTCGTTCTGACGCAGACCGCCTCGCACACTGGAGCCCTCCGATGAATTCCCTGTTCCGCACTTTCGTTGCCTTCGCCAGCCTGGCGCTCGTGGCCGCCAGGCCAGCCCTTGGCGCGGAAACTACCTTGCTCAACGTTTCCTACGACCCCACCCGCGAGCTCTACCAGCAGATCAACGCCGCCTTCGCCAAGCAGTGGGAGGCAAAGACCGGTCAGAAAGTCACCATCAAGCAGTCCCATGGCGGCTCGGGGCGCCAGGCCCGCTCCGTTATCGACGGGCTGGATGCCGATGTGGTGACCCTCGCGCTGGCCTATGACATCGACGAGATCGCCAGCCGCGGCAAGCTGCTGCCCCAGGCTTGGCAGAAGCGCCTGCCCGACAACAGCGCGCCCTACACCTCCACCATCGTGTTCCTGGTGCGCAAGGGCAATCCCAAGGGCATCCGCGACTGGGATGACTTGGTGCGCAAGGATGTGGCGGTGATCACGCCCAACCCCAAGACCTCCGGCGGGGCACGCTGGAACTACCTGGCCGCCTGGGCCTACGCGGTGAAGAAATTCGCCGGCGACGAGGCCAAGGTGAAGGACTTCATCGCCGCGCTCTACCGCAATGTGCCGGTCCTCGATACCGGCGCACGGGGCTCGCTCACCACCTTCACCGAGCGCGGCATCGGCGATGTGTTCATTTCCTGGGAAAACGAGGCCTTCCTCGCCACCAAGGAACTTGGTCCCGACAAGTACGACATCGTGCTGCCCTCGCTCAGCATCCTGGCCGAACCGCCCGTCACGCTGGTGGATCGCGTGGCAGACCGGCGCGGGACCCGCAAGGTGGCCGAGGCCTACCTGCAGTTTCTCTACACCCCGGAGGCCCAGGACATCATCGGCGCCAACTATTACCGTCCGCGCGACCCGCAGGCGGCGGCCAAGTACGCCAGGCAGTTCCCCAAGCTCAACCTGGTGACCGTCGACGGCGAATTCGGCGGCTGGCAAAAGGCGCAGAAGACGCATTTCCTCGACGGCGGGGTGTTCGATCAGGTCTTCACCCGCTGACGCCCCGGAGCCGCCGACCATGCCCCTGCTCCTGCGCCGCCACAGCGTGTTGCCCGGTTTCGGGCTGGCGCTGGGCTTCACGCTTCTTTACCTGAGCCTGGTGGTGCTCATTCCCCTGTCGGCGGCGTTTCTCAAGACGGCCTCGCTCACCTGGGGCGCCTTCACTGCCGAAGTGACGGCGCCGCGGGTGCTGGCCTCCTATCGGCTCACCTTCGGCGCTTCGTTCCTGGCGGCCAGCATCAATGCTGTGGCGGGGCTGCTGGTGGCCTGGGTGCTGGTGCGCTACCGGTTTCCCGGCAAGCGCCTGGTGGATGCCCTGGTGGACCTGCCCTTCGCCCTGCCCACGGCCGTGGCGGGCATCGCCCTGGCCGCGGTGTATTCCACCAACGGGTGGATCGGCCGGCTGTTCGTGCCCCTGGACGTGAAGATCGCTTTCACGCCCCTGGGCGTGTTGGTGGCGCTCACCTTCATCGGGCTGCCCTTCGTGGTGCGCACGGTGCAGCCGGTGCTGGAAGACCTGGAACCCGAGCTGGAGGAGGCCGCAGCCACCCTGGGCGCGGGCCGCCTGCAGACCTTCGCGCGGGTGGTGTTTCCCACGGTTCTGCCGGCGCTGCTCACCGGATTCGCCCTCGCCTTCGCACGCGCTATTGGCGAGTACGGCTCGGTGATCTTCATCGCCGGCAACATGCCCATGGTGTCGGAGATCACGCCGCTGCTCATCATCACCAAGCTGGAGCAGTACGACTACGCGGGCGCCACCGCGCTGGCGGTGGTGATGCTGCTGGTGTCCTTCGCCCTGCTGCTGCTTATCAACCTGTTGCAGTGGTGGACCCGTCGCCGCCGCGCCGCCGCCTGAGGCCCGTTCCATGACCGCCCTCGCCCTGCCGTCCCAGCCTGCCGCGCCCGCTGCTGGCGCGCGGCGCATCGATCGCGCCACCGCCGAGCCCGCGTGGGTGCGGCTCGCGCTCATCGGCTTGGCGCTGGCGTTTCTCACCACTTTCCTCTTCGTGCCGCTGGCGGCGGTGTTCTACGAGGCGCTGCGCAAGGGGGTTGTGGTCTACGCGCGGGCCATCACGGAGCCCGACGCGCTGGCCGCCGTGCGCCTCACACTGCTGGCAGCGGCCATCTCCGTGCCCCTCAACCTGGTGTTTGGCGTGGCCGCGGCCTGGGCCATCGCCAAATTCGAGTTCCGCGGCAAGAACGTGCTGGTGACGCTCATCGACCTGCCTTTCTCCGTCTCGCCCGTGATCGCGGGCCTGATCTACGTGCTGGTGTTCGGCCTGCAGGGCTGGCTCGGCGAGACGCTGCGCGACCACGACCTCAAGGTGATCTTCGCCGTTCCCGGCATCGTGCTGGCCACGGTGTTCGTCACCTTTCCCTTCGTGGCGCGGGAGCTGATCCCCCTCATGCAGGCCCAGGGAGTGGAGGAAGAGGAAGCCGCCGTGGTTCTGGGCGCGCGCGGCTGGCAGGTGCTGTGGCGCGTGACCCTGCCCAACGTGAAGTGGGGCCTGCTGTACGGCGTGATCCTGTGCAATGCCCGCGCCATGGGGGAGTTCGGCGCGGTGTCGGTGGTGTCGGGCCACATCCGCGGCATGACCAACACCCTGCCGCTGCACGTGGAGATTCTCTACAACGAATACCAGTTCGCCGCCGCCTTCGCCGCCGCTTCGCTGCTGGCGTTGCTGGCGCTGGTGACCCTGGCCCTCAAGGCCTGGGTGGAGCGCCGCTTCAGCCATTGATCGCGCCCGTCCCGGGCGCCTTGCGCAAGGAAACGCCATGAGCATCGAAGTCAGGAACGTCACCCGCCGCTTCGGCAGCTTCGCCGCCCTCGAGGATGTGAGTCTCGAAGTTTGTACCGGCGAGTTACTGGCCTTGCTGGGCCCGTCAGGGTCTGGCAAGACCACCTTGCTGCGGGTGATCGCCGGGCTGGAGACGGTGGATTCGGGGCAGGTGCTGTTCCACGGCGAGGATGCCACCACCCAGCATGTGCGCGAGCGGCGCGTGGGCTTCGTGTTTCAGCACTACGCGCTGTTCCGCCACTTGAGCATCTTCGAAAACGTGGCGTTTGGCCTGCGTGTGCGGCCGCGGTCCCAGCGGCCCCCCGAGGCGGAGATCCGCCGCCGGGTTCACGAACTGCTGGCGCTGGTGCAGCTCGACTGGCTTGCTGACCGTTATCCGCACCAGCTCTCGGGCGGGCAGCGTCAGCGCGTCGCCCTGGCGCGGGCGCTGGCGGTGGAGCCTCGGGTGCTTCTGCTCGACGAACCCTTCGGCGCCCTGGATGCCAAGGTGCGCCAGGAGCTGCGCCGCTGGCTGCGCCGCCTGCACGACGAGATGCACATCACCAGCGTGTTCGTCACCCACGACCAGGACGAGGCGCTGGAGGTGTCCGACCGGGTGGTGGTGATGAACGAAGGTCGCATCCAGCAGGTGGGCACGCCCCAGGAGGTATATGACCAGCCCGCCAATGCCTTCGTGTATCGCTTCCTCGGCAACGTCAACCTGTTCCACGGGCGGGTGCAGGAGGGCAGGGCGCTCATCGGCGGCGACTCGGTGGCCGTGCCGGCGCATGGCGACACGCCTGCCGGGGCGGCGCTGGCCTTCGCCCGGCCGCACGATATCGAGGTGCTGCGGCCGCGGGCGGGGGCCCAGGGCATCGCGGCCCGGGTGGAACACGTTCTGGCGCTGGGGTCGCTGGTGCGGGTGGACCTGCGGCCCGACGCAGGCAACGAAGTGATTCACGCCGAGCTATCGCGCGAGGACGCGCGCGGCCTTGCCCTGGCTGCCGGCGAGCGCGTCCTGGTGCGTCCGCGCGAGGTGCGCGTGTTCGCCGCCTGAAGCGCGGCGCCGGCCTTACATATGGCTGTCCAACGCGGCTCTCATTCCGTGCGCTTCTAAGCATTGCCGAATTGATTCGTTCGCCGGGTGAAGGGCCGCGCCTAAAGTGCGCGCCTCCGCCGGCGGCCCGGTCTCCTCTCAAGCCCATGTACCGTTACGACACCATCGACCGCACGCTCGTGAACGAGCGTGTGGCCCAGTACCGCGATCAGCTTGCCCGCCACCTGGCCGGCGACCTGTCGGAAGATGAATTCCGGCCGCTGCGGCTGCAAAACGGCCTCTACATCCAGAAGCACGCACCCATGCTGCGGGTGGCCATTCCCTACGGAATGTTGTCGTCGGTGCAACTGCGCCGGCTGGCGGATATCGCGCGCCGCTACGACCGCGGCTACGGGCACTTCACCACCCGCCAGAACATCCAGTACAACTGGCCTCGTCTCGAGGACAGCGCCCACATGCTCGCCGAACTGGCCGAGGTGGAGATGCACGCCATCCAGACCAGCGGCAACTGCGTGCGTAACATCAGCTCGGACGAATACGCAGGCATCGCGCCCGACGAGATCGTGGACCCGCGCCCGCTGTGCGAAATCCTGCGCCAGTGGTCCACTTTTCATCCCGAGTTCGCCTATTTGCCGCGCAAATTCAAGATCGCCGTGAACGGCGCGCATGAAGATCGCGCGGCCACGGCGTTCCATGACATCGGGCTCACCTTGCGCCGCGATGACAGCGGGGCCCTGGTGGTGGACGTGCTGGTGGGCGGTGGCATGGGGCGCACGCCCATGATCGGAACGGTGATCCGCCACGGACTGCCCTGGGCCCATACGCTTGCCTACGTGGAAGCCATCCTGCGCGTCTACAACCGTCACGGGCGCCGCGACAACATCTACAAGGCGCGCATCAAGATCCTCCTCAAGGCCCTGGGCGCGCAGGAGTTCACCCGCCAGGTGGAGGCGGAATTCGCCCACCTGGAGAACGGACCGGGCACGCTCACCGTTGAGGAGTACCGGCGCGTGGCGGCGTTTTTCTCGGCCCCGGCTTACGAAAGCCTGGCCGACCACGACGCCGCCCACGAGCGTGAACTGGCCCGCTCGCAGCCTTTCGCCCGCTGGGTGGGGCGCAGCGTGCGCCCGCACCGCGTGCCTGGCTATCGCGCCGTGGTGATTTCCCTCAAGAAGACCGGCGTGCCGCCGGGCGATGCCACCGCCGAGCAGATGGAGCGGGTGGCTCAGTGGGCGGAACGCTTCGGCTTCGGCGAGATCCGCGTCTCCCACGAGCAGAACCTGATCCTCTCCGACGTGCGCGTGCGCGACCTGCACACCTTGTGGAGCGAGGCTAGGGCTGCCGGGCTGGCCACCGCCAACCACGGGTTGCTCACCGACATCATCGCCTGTCCGGGCGGGGATTTCTGCTCGCTCGCCAACGCCAAGTCCATTCCCATCGCCGAGGCCATCCAGCGGCGCTTCGACGATCTCGATTACCTGCACGACATCGGCGAGCTGAACATCAACATCTCCGGCTGCATGAACTCCTGCGGCCACCATCACGTGGGGCACATCGGCATCCTCGGCGTGGATAAGGACGGCGAGGAGTGGTACCAGGTGTCGCTGGGCGGTGCCGACGGCTCGTCGCTGTCGGCGGGGCGCGCGGCCCTGGGCAAGGTGATCGGGCCGTCCTTCCGGGCCGGCCACATGCCCGAGGTGGTGGCGCGCCTGATCGAAACCTACCTGCAAGCGCGTCTCGCGGAAGAGCCCTTCATCGAGACGGTGCATCGGCTCGGGATCGCGCCCTTCAAGGCGCGGGTGTACGGCGCGCCTCTGGGCGAAGACGGTCATGCCGAGGAGACGCTCGCCCATGGCTGAGATCATTCGTGGCGGGCGCGCCGAGGCGGACCGCTTCAGCGTCTGGCGTCCCCCGGCGGGCGTCGAGGGGCAAATCCCGCCGCCGGGCCCGGTGCTGGTACCGCTGGCGCACTGGCTTGCCGGTGCTGAAACCCTGCAAGGGCGCCGCGACACGGGCGTCTGGCTCGCGCCCGACGACGATCCTCTTGCGCTCGCCCCTTGGATTGACGGGCTGGCGGTGGTGGCGGTGGATTTCCCTAAGTTCACCGACGGCCGCGGCTACTCCAGCGCCTACCTGCTGCGCAACCGGCTGGGCTATCGCGGCGAGTTGCGGGCCATTGGTGACGTGCTGCCGGACCAGCTGGCCTACCTGAAGCGGGTGGGCTTCGATGCCTTCGCGCTGCGCCCGGACAAGAAGCCCGCCCAAGCCCTGGCGGCAATGGGTGCCTTCAGCGAGGCTTACCAGGGTTCGACCGACCAGCCGCTGCCGGTATTCCGGCGGGGCGAGCGCCCCGGGCCCGCGGAGTGGAAGCGTTGAGCGCGGACAGCTCTGCGCCACTGGCCCTTAAAGGCCAGCTGCGCACCACGCTCGCGGAGATTGCCAGCACTTTCCCGCGCGTGGCCTTTGCCAACAGCCTCGGGGCCGAGGACATGGTGCTCACCCACGCCCTGGCCGAGGCCAGCCTTAGCCTGCGCCACTTTATGCTCGACACCGGCCGCCTGCCCGATGAGACGCTGCGGCTGGCCGATGAAGTCCAGCGCCGCTATGGCATCGTCGTCGACCGCGTGCGGCCCGACGCGGCGGCGGTGGCGGACTACGTGGGCCGGCACGGGCGCGATGCCTTCTACGATTCGGTGGAACTGCGCCAGGCCTGCTGCCGCATCCGCAAGGTGCAGCCCCTGGCCCGCGCGCTGTCCGGCCACGACGCATGGATCACCGGCCAGCGTCGCGCCCAGTCCGTCACCCGGGCGGACATCGCGCTGCGCGAGCACGACGCCGCCCACGGGATCGCCAAGTTCAACCCGCTGGTGCACTGGAGCGAGCAGGATGTGTGGGACTACCTGCGCGCGAACCGCGTGCCGTGGAACGCCCTGCACGACTGCGGTTATCCCTCCATCGGCTGTGAGCCCTGCACCAGAGCTGTGCGTCCCGGCGAGGACGCGCGGGCCGGACGCTGGTGGTGGGAGAGCGCCGCATCGCGCGAATGCGGCCTGCACGTGCCCCCCGCCAGACGTACCGGAGATGCCCATGAGCATTGAAGTTGCCGCGCCGCGCCTCGACCATCTCGATTGGCTCGAATCGGAATCCATCGCTATCCTGCGCGAAGTGGCGGCCGAGTGCGCTAGCGCGGCGCTGCTGTTCTCCGGCGGCAAGGACAGCGTGGTGCTGCTGCGCCTGGCGCAGAAGGCCTTCCGGCCGGCACGATTTCCCTTCCCGCTGCTGCACATCGACACCGGCCACAACTTCCCGGAGGTGATCGCGTTCCGCGACGCGCGCGCTGCCGAGCTAGGCGAGCGCCTGCTGGTTCGCTCGGTGGAAGATTCCATCGCCCGCGGCAGCGTGGTGCTGCCGTCGCCAGAGGCTTCGCGCAACGCCGCCCAGTCGGTCACCCTCCTGGAGGCCATCGAGGAGCTAGGGCTGGACGCCTGCATCGGCGGGGCGCGTCGCGACGAGGAGAAGGCGCGTGCCAAGGAGCGCATCTTCTCCTTCCGCGATGCCTTCGGGCAGTGGGACCCGAAGGCCCAGCGGCCCGAGCTGTGGAACCTCTACAACGCCCGCGTGCACAAGGGCGAGCACGTGCGCGTGTTCCCCATCTCCAACTGGACCGAACTGGACGTGTGGCAGTACATCGCCCGCGAGGGCCTGGCGCTGCCCTCGCTCTACTACGCCCACCGGCGCGAAGTGGTGCGCCGGCGCGGCCTGCTGGTGCCGGTCACGCCGCTTACCCCGCCAGGCGCGGGCGAGACGGCGGAGATTCGCAGCGTGCGCTTTCGCACCGTGGGCGACATCTCCTGCACCTGCCCGGTGGAAAGCGAGGCCGCCGACGCCGAGGCCGTGATCGCGGAAACGCTGGTCACCGACATCACCGAGCGCGGCGCCACGCGCATGGATGACCAGACCTCCGAGGCTTCCATGGAACGCCGCAAGCGCGAGGGTTACTTTTGATGAATGCTCCCCTGGACCCCGGCCGCCTGGAGGATCGAGGCGTTCTGCGGTTTATCACCGCGGGCAGTGTGGATGACGGCAAGAGCACGCTCATCGGGCGGCTGCTGGTGGAGGCCAAAGGGGTGCTGGCCGACCAGCTCGCCGCAGTGCGGCGCGCCTCGGAGCGGCGCGGCAGCGGCGAGCTTGACCTGTCGCTTCTCACCGATGGGCTGGAGGCCGAGCGCGAGCAGGGCATCACCATCGACGTGGCCTACCGGTACTTTTCCAGTCCCGTGCGCAAGTTCATCGTGGCCGACGCGCCGGGCCACGAGCAGTACACGCGCAACATGGTGACTGGCGCCAGCACCGCCGATGCCGCCGTGGTGCTGGTGGACGCGACCCGCGTGGGTGTGGATGGCCTGCTGCCCCAGACGCGGCGTCACTCCGCCATCGCCGCGCTGCTGGGCATCCGTCACGTGGTGGTGGCCGTGAACAAGATGGATCTGGTGGGCTGGGAGCGCGCGGTCTTCGAACGCATCGCCGGCCTGTACGACGATCTAGCCCACGCCGTGGGGCTGAAGGACGTGCGCTGCGTGCCCGTGTCCGCGCTGCAGGGCGACAACGTGACCCGCCTCGGGTCGAGCAGCCCCTGGTACGCGGGCCCCACCTTGCTGGCGCTGCTTGAGGCGCTGCCCGCGGACCGCGCCGACGCCGCCCGCCCGCTGCGCTTTCCGGTGCAACTTGTGATCCGCGCCAACGGCGCGGCGGCTGAAGACTACCGGGGCTACGCCGGGCAACTCTGGTCGGGCGTGTTGCGCGCGGGCCAGGAGGTGCGCATCCTGCCCTCCGGCGAACGGGCGCGCGTGGCATCCATCGACACGCTGGATGGCGCGCTTGCGCAGGCCGTGGCCGGGCAGTCCGTTACCGTGCGCCTGGACCGGGATGTGGACCTGTCCCGCGGCGACTGGATCGTGGATGACGCTGACGAGGCGAAACTGGGCACCGCGCTCACCGCCGAGCTGTGCTGGCTCGACCGCTCACCCCTCGACCCGCGCCGGAAATACCTGCTGCGGCAAGGCACCCGCACCTCCCTGGCGAGCGTGCTGGCGGTGGAGGACCGGCTGGACGTGAGCACCCTGTCCGAGCGCCGCGAAGCCGCGGCGCTGAACCTCAACGACATCGGACGCGTACGCATCGCCGTGCAGCAACCCGTACTGCTCGACGCCTATGCCCGCAACCCGGCCACCGGCGCCTTCATCCTGGTGGACGCCGCCACCAACCAGACCGCCGCAGCTGGCATGATGAGGGTGACATGATCGCGACGGGCCGCCCCCGAGCGATCAGCCCGGAGCGCGCAGCGCGGAGCCACCAGATCGCGACGGGCCGCCCCCGAGCGATCAGCCCGGAGCGCGCAGCGCGGAGCCGGGCGTGATTCCGCCGGGCAAGGTCTGGCTGGTGGGCGCCGGCCCCGGTGCGGCGGACCTCCTTACCCTGCGCGCAGCCCGTCTTCTGGCCGAAGCCGAGGTGGTGCTGCACGACGCGCTGGTGGACGAGGCGGTACTGGCCCTGGCACCCCAGGCGCGCCGCGTGGCGGTGGGCAAGCGCGCCTGCCGTCCGTCCACGGCGCAGCGATTCATCAACAAGCAGATCGTTGATGCGGCCCGCGCCCATGGCACGGTGGTTCGGCTCAAGGGCGGAGATCCCATGCTCTTCGGGCGTGCCGAGGAAGAGATCGAAGCCCTCGAAGCGGCCGGCATCCCTTGGGAAGTGGTGCCCGGCGTCACGGCTGCCAGCGCGGCCGCTGCCGTGCTGGGACGCTCGCTCACCCGGCGCGGCACAGCCCGCAGCGTGAGCTTCATCACGCCTTCGGTGGGGGAGGGCGAGGCGCCCAACCACGCATGGATCGAAGCGGCACGCGGCACCGACACAGTGGCGGTGTACATGGGCGCCAGGCAGCTCCCTGCCCTGGCAGCGGCCCTGGTGGCCGCCGGCAAGCCGGCCGCAACGCCCCTCGCCACGGTGGCGAACGCGTCCCTGCCGCAGCAGCGCATCTGGCGCGGTACCCTCGGCAGTGCCACCGAAGCAGTGCTGGAGGCCGGCGTGCCCGTGATGGTGCTGATCGGCGCGCCTGCCCAGGGGCGGCTGGAGCAAGCGCCCGGGGGGGCGGAGCCAAGCGCGATGGAACACGCGGCCTGAGGGCCTTGCAGTGACCCCGCCCCGCGGAGCCCTGGCTGGCGCCAGGGTTCTCGACAGCGTATCCGCCGGCGCGATGCTTCGGACTCCACGCCGCTTCCGGCCCTCCCCTTTAACCGGTTGCGCGCGGCCCGAGCCGTTCGTGTCGCGGGCGGCTTGTCGGAGCCCGTGGCCTGGCTGACGGTTCTGGTGGCGCGGCGGCGTGGCTTATGATCGCTGCGCTTCACGTCTGCATGCGCGCGCTTCGTCGGCACTCCACCACAGGACAACCCGGTCAAGACCCATGTCCGGTCGCAATCGCTTCAACGAGGGCCTGGCGCCGAATCGGGCCAATTACGCGCCCCTGACTCCCGTGTCTTTCCTGCCCTGGGCGGCGGAGGTCTACCCCGGGCGCGTGGCCGTCGTGCACGGCGATTGGCGCCTCACCTGGGCGCAGGTGCACGAGCGCAGCCGACGGCTCGGCTCGGCACTGGCGGCCCGCGGCATCGGCGCGGGTGACACGGTGGCGGTGATGGCCTCCAATACGCCCCACATGATCGAGGCGCACTTCGCCGTGCCCATGACGGGCGCGGTGCTCAACGCCCTGAACACGCGCCTGGATCCGGCCGCCATTGCCTTCCAGCTCGGCCATGGGCAGGCGAAGGTGCTGCTCACCGACCGGGAGTTCTCGCCCGTGGTGCGGGCGGCGCTCGAGTTGCTGCCGAGGCGGCCGGTGGTGATCGACATCGACGACCCGCTGGCAAGCGGCGGGGCGCTCATGGGCGAATGCGACTACGAGGCCTTCCTGGCACAGGGCGATCCGGACTGGACGGCGCCTGGCCCCCAGGACGAGTGGGATGCCATCGCCCTGTCCTACACCTCGGGCACCACGGGTAATCCCAAGGGCGTGGTGACCCACCATCGAGGCGCCTATCTCAACGCCACCGGCAACGTGGTGAGCTGGGCCATGCCCCACTTCCCCGTGTACCTGTGGACGTTGCCCATGTTCCACTGCAACGGCTGGTGCTTTCCCTGGACGGTGACGCTGCTGGCGGGCACCCACGTTTGCCTGCGGCGCGTGGAGGCGCGCGCCATCCTCGATGCCATCCGCGCCCACGGCGTAACGCACTACTGCGGCGCGCCCGTGGTGCACAACCTGCTGATCAATGCGCCCGACGAGTGGAAGCGCGGCATCGGCCACAAGGTGCGCGGACTCGTGGCGGCGGCCTCGCCGCCGGCGGCCATGATCGAGGGCATGGCCCGCATGGGATTCGACATCACCCACGTGTACGGGCTCACCGAGGTGTACGGACCGGCGTCCGTGTGCGCCAAGCATCCCGAGTGGCAGTCGCTGCCCCTGGAGGAGCAGGTGCGCCTGAACGGCCGACAGGGGGTGCGCTATCCGTTGCAGGAAGCCATGGCGGTGCTGGATCCGCAGACCCTCGCGCCTGTTGCGCGGGACGGGGAGACCCTGGGCGAGATCATGTTCCGCGGCAACATCACCATGAAGGGCTACCTGGACAATCCGGCGGCCACGGCCGAGGCCTTTGCGGGCGGCTGGTTTCGCACCGGCGATCTGGCGGTGCAGTACCCCGACGGCTACGTGAAGATCCGCGACCGCTCCAAGGATGTGATCATCTCGGGTGGCGAGAACATATCCTCCATCGAAGTGGAAGATGTGCTGTATCGCCATCCGGCGGTGCTGGAGGCGGCGGTGGTGGCCCGGCCCGACCCCAAGTGGGGCGAGACGCCCTGCGCCTTCGTCGCGCTGCGCGAGGGTGCCACGGCCACGGAAGCCGAACTGGTGGCCTTCTGCCGGGAGCGCCTGGCCCACTACAAGGCGCCGCGCAGCGTGGTGTTCGGCCCGCTGCCCAAGACCTCCACGGGCAAGGTCCAGAAGCACCTGCTGCGCGGCCGCGTCTGACAGGCAGCCGCCCACCGTTGCCGCGGCGGCAGCGGTCCTTGTCCAGGGGCGCGTTGTTCAACCTGTCTCGCGCGAGGTGGCTGGGCTAAAATCCGCGATTCTTTTTTCAGCCCCCGAGCCAGCCGCGATGAAGATTCTCGTGCCCGTTAAGCGCGTGGTGGACTACAACGTGAAGGTGCGCGTGAAATCCGACGGCACCGGCGTGGAGACCGCCAACGTCAAGATGTCCATGAATCCCTTCGACGAAATTGCCGTCGAGGAAGCCGTGCGCCTCAAGGAGGCCGGTGTGGCCACTGAGATCGTGGCCGTGTCCATCGGCGCCGCGGCCTGCCAGGAGACCCTGCGCACGGCGCTCGCCATCGGCGCCGATCGCGCCATCCTGGTGGAAACCGCCCACGAAACCCAGCCTCTGGGCGTGGCCAAGGCCTTGAAAGCGCTGGTGGACAAGGAGCAACCACGGCTGGTGATCCTCGGCAAGCAGGCCATCGACGACGACTGCAACCAGACCGGCCAGATGCTCGCCGCGCTGCTGGGCTGGGCCCAGGGGACTTTCGCCTCGAAGGTGAAGGTGGACGGCGGCACGGTGCACGTCACCCGCGAGATCGACGGCGGCCTGGAGACCCTGGCCCTGAAGCTGCCCGCCGTGGTCACCACCGACCTGCGCCTGAACGAGCCGCGCTACGTCACCCTGCCCAACATCATGAAGGCCAAGAAGAAGCCCCTCGACACCGTCACGCCCGAATCGCTGGGCGTGGATGTGACCCCACGGGTGCAGACGCTTCGGGTGAGCGAACCCGCCAAGCGCGGCGCCGGCAAGGCCGTGAAGAGCGTTGCCGAACTGGTGGACAAGCTCAAGAACGAAGCGAAGGTGATCTGACCATGGCCATACTCGTCATCGCCGAACACGACAACGCCCGCCTGAAGCCGGCGGTCCTCAACACCCTCGGCGCCGCCGCGGGCATCGGTGGCGAAGTCCACCTGCTGGTGGCCGGACAGGGCTGCCGTGCCGCGGCGGAGGCCGGAGCGGCCGTGCCGGGCGTGGCGAAGGTTCTGCTGGCCGAGGCGCAGGCGCTGAAAGACCCGCTGGCCGAGAATCTCGCCGCGCTGGTGGTGCCCCTGGCCCGGGGTTACAGCCACGTGTTGGCACCCGCCACCGCCTTTGGCAAGAACCTGCTGCCGCGCGTGGCGGCTTTGCTGGATGTGGCGCAGATTTCCGATGTGGTGGCGGTGGAATCGCCCGACACCTTCGTGCGGCCCATCTACGCCGGTAACGCCATGGCCACGGTGCGCAGCGCCGACCCCATCAAGGTGCTGACCGTCCGCGGCACGGCCTTCGACGCCGTGCCCGCCGCGGGCGGCGCGGCCCCCATCGAATCAGTGGCGAGCCCGGCCGCCCCCGGCCTTTCCACGCTCGAAGGTCAGGAACTCACCGTCTCGGCGCGCCCCGAGCTTACCGCCGCGCGCATCATCGTCTCGGGAGGCCGTGGCATGGGCAGCGGGGAGAACTTCGTCATCCTCGAAAAGCTCGCCGACCGGCTCGGTGCCGCCGTGGGCGCCTCCCGTGCCGCTGTGGACGCGGGCTTCGTGCCCAACGATTACCAGGTGGGCCAGACCGGCAAGGTGGTGGCTCCGGATCTCTACATCGCCGTGGGCATTTCCGGCGCCATCCAGCACCTGGCCGGCATGAAGGACAGCAAGGTGATCGTGGCCATCAACAAGGACGCCGAGGCCCCCATCAACGCCGTGGCCGACTACTGGCTCACCGCCGATCTTTTCCAGGCCGTGCCCGAACTCACCGAGGCGCTGGGCTGATTGCCCCGCCGGGCCCCTCCAACCGCAGCGAGAATCCCCCATGTCCATCTATGCCGCCCCCATCCGAGACATGCAGTTCGTGCTCCAG
>Ga0209985_10000130_pt1 | contig 84349 bp, 58 predicted proteins | sample NOAtaG_FD_187305 | JGI IMG/M metagenome (GOLD analysis project Ga0209985, IMG submission 187305) | Freshwater lake microbial communities from Lake Erie, under a cyanobacterial bloom - NOAA_Erie_Diel6S_1000h metaG (SPAdes) (version 2) | ecosystem: Environmental > Aquatic > Freshwater > Lake ... | reverse complement strand
CGGGAGCACCCCCTCCGCCGCGAAGACGCGCCCCCCCACCACCTCCCCCGCTGAGCGGGGGAGGATCTGTCTTCTTTGCTGCTTTGAGAATTTGCTGCTTTGAGCTTTCGCCCCGCCGCCCCCTCCGGCTCGAAGACTCGCCACCTCCCCCGCTGAGCGGGGGAGGATCGTTTTCTTTGCTGCTTTGAGAATTTGCTGCTTTGAGCTTTCGCTCCGACGCCCCCTCTGGCTCGAGGACTCGCCCCCCCCACCACCTCCCCCGCTGAGCGGGGGAGGATCTGTCTTCTTTGATGCTTTGAGAATTTTCTGCTTTGAGCTTTCGCCCCGCCACCCCCTCCGGCTCGAAGACTCGCCACCTCCCCCGGTAGGAACCGGGGGAGGAGCTTGAAGAAACGGGGGAAGAGCGTTTCGGCTCCGCCACTCCGCCACTCCGCCACTGCGCCACTCTGCCACTGTGCCACTCTGCACCCGCCCCGCGTTCATCCGCGGAGGCGGGCTTCGGTTTGGCGGTCCTGAAGGTCGCCCGTCAGGCGGTCGAAGTCGCCGGATTGCAGGTCGCTCAGGGCGTATTCATCGGGGAGGCGTTCATCGGCGACGATGCCTTCTTTGAAGCGGTAGGTGCGGATCTTTTCGCTGCGATCGCCGCCGCCGATCTGGGCCACGCGGGCGGCGGAGCGTTCGGCGTGTTTTTTCTGGCGTTCGATCTCGTGCAGGCGGGCGATGAGCAGGCGGCGGGCGCGGTCGCGGTTCTGGCTCTGGCTTTTGGCCTCCATCATCTTGATGATGATGCCGCTGGGTTTGTGGCGGATCTGCCAGGCGGTCTCGACCTTGTTGACGTTCTGGCCGCCGGGGCCCTGGGCGCGGGTGGCGGATTCTTCGACATCGGCGGACCAGTCGATCTTGACATCCACCGCTTCCGGCTCGGCCAGCACGGCGACCGTCGCGGTGCTGGTGTGGATGCGGCCCTGGGCCTCGGTCGCGGGAACGCGCTTGACCGAGTGCACGCCGGCCTCGAACGAGAGCCAGGACCAGACCCCCGGGCCGCGGACGGACAGGGTGACGCTGCGGATGCCGCCGCCGCCACCCCCTCCCCCGCCTCCCCCCCCTCCCCCGCCGTCGGAATCCGGCGTCAGGTCGAGCATCTCGAAACTCCAGCCGCGGCGGGCGGCGAGCTTGCGGTACATCTCCAGCAAGTCGCGGGCCCAGAGGCAGGCCTCCGCGCCGCCGGTGCCGGCGCGGACCTCGAGGATCACCGAGCCGATCGCGTCATCGGCGCTGTTGACCAGCCGCCGCTTGAGCAGGGCGGTCAGGTCGGCGATGCGACGCTCGGCCGCGGGGAGCTCCTCGCGGGCCAGGGCGATGAGTTCGGGGTCGGCGGGGGCCGGGGGGGCGGGGGGGGCGGGAGCCGGGGGAGAGAGGATGCGGGCGAACTCCGCGGCGTCGGCAAGGACCGCGCGGAGCTGGCGGAAAGGCTCGACGAGCGCATCGAGTTCGCTGCGTCGCAAAGAGAGCGTGCGAACGAGCCGATGATCAGTGAGCGTGGCCTCATCGGCCAGGCGGCGGCCGAGCTCGGTGTGCTCACGCTCCAGGGCCTCCAGCCGCGCAAGGAGCATCGGCGGGATGGCGCTCGACGGCTCGGGCGTGTTGGCGGGCTCGGGCATGCGGGGGAGAGTGTACCGCGGGCGAAGAGCGGGTACGCTTGCCCGGCGGCCCCGGCGGCCCCGGCGGCCCCCTGCGGATGCCGGCGCGGATGCCGGTCCTGACGCTTCCGTTCGCTCGCCCGCACGCTCGGGACTGCCTTCACTGCCCCCGCCTTCACTGCCCCCGCCTTCAGTGCCCCCACTCGCACCGACCACTCGTACCGACCACACTCACCCCCCGGCCCGGAGACCACTTTGCCCGACGCGATTGCCATCAAGGGTGTCCGCAAGACCTTCGGGACCAAGGTCGCCGTCGAGAACCTCGACCTGGTCGTGCCCGAGGGCTCGCTGTGCGGGTTCATCGGCCCCAACGGCGCGGGCAAGACCACGACGATCCGCCTGATCATGTCCATCCTGTTCCCCGACTCGGGCGAACTGCGCGTGCTCGGCAAGGCCAGCGCCATCGAGAGCAAGGACCGCATCGGCTACCTGCCCGAGGAGCGCGGGATCTACAAGAAGATGCGCGTCGGCGAGTTCCTGCGGTACATCGCCCGGCTCAAGGGCATCGACGCCGCGCCCGCCGATGCCAAGGTGCGGCAGTGGCTCACCCGCGTCGGGCTCGAGGAGACCTATCGCAAGAAGTGCGAGGAGCTCTCCAAGGGCATGCAGCAGAAGGTGCAGTTCATCTCCGCGGTGATCCACGAGCCGGACCTGCTGATCCTCGATGAGGTCTTCACGGGGCTCGACCCGGTCAACCGCCGCCTGATGCGCGAGCTCATCAGCGAGCAGCGAAGGGCCGGACGCACGATCATCTTCAGCACCCACGCGATGCGCGAGGCCGAGGAACTCTGCGACCACCTGTTCATGATCAACAACGGCATCAAGGTGCTCGACCTGCCGATGAGCGAGGTCTGGAAGCGGTACGACCCGCGGACGATCACCGTCGAGCCGATCGCCGGCGGGCCGAGCCTGCGCGAGGTGTCGGAGGCCTGGGGCCGGATCCCCAATGTGCTCCGCGTGGTCATGGGCCCGGGGGCCGAGCCGGGGGCCGAGCCGGGCACGTGCGACCTGCTGCTGCGCGATGACGCCGACCCGGCGGGCGTGATGCGCGCCGTCGCCGCGTCGATCACGCCGCGGCGGCTGGAGCTCCGGCGCGCCAGCCTCGAGGACATCTTCATCTCGATCGTCGGCATCTCGGCCGATGAACTGGAACGGCAGAACTCGAGCCAGGGACAGGAGGTCGCCCGTGCGTAAGGTGTTCATCATCGCGATCAAGGAGTTCCTCGCGACCGCCGCGACCAAGGGCTTCATCTTCGGCATGCTGTTCCCGCCGATCATCCTCGGGGCGATCATCACGATCATGCCGCTGCTGATGAACAAGAAGCCGCCGGCGGTCTTCGGCCACGTGGCCGTCATTGACCGCTCGGGCGCGGTGGCGCCGCGGCTGGTCGAGGCGTTCGCGCCCGAGGCCGTCGAGAACCGCCGCAAGGAACGGACCGCCAAGGTGCGAGAGGCGATCGATCAGGGCGCCAAGTCCGCCGGGCTCGATGCGGATACAACCAAGGCCCTCAGCGGCGAGCTCGACAAGAGCCTCAAGGCCGCGGAGGAGCTCGCGCCCGCCACGAGCCTGCGTGTGGTCGTGCTGCCTCCGGAGACCGATGAGGAATCCGCCAAGGACGAGATCCGCAAGGGCGGCAAACGCGACACCGCCGCGAGCAACGGGACGGGCGCCGGCACAGGCACGAGTACAGGCACGAGCACCTCCGGCAACGCGGCCGACCCCGGCCCGCGGCTGGCCCTGATCATCATCCCCGACCAGACCGTCCGCGGCAGCGACAGCGCCCCGCCCGGGGCACGCTTCGGCGAGTATCAGCTCCTGACCGCCCCGCGGCTGGATATCGAAGTCCAGTCGGACCTGCGCTCGCAGGCCAACCGCGCGATCGTCGACGCCCGACTGGCCCTTGCCGGACAGAACGTCGCGCAGATCCGCGAACTCATGCAGAGCCCCGCGGCGAAGGAGACCACCGTCACCGCCGACGGCACGGCCAGCATCAACGAGGTGACCAAGCTGATCGTCCCCGCGGCGTTCATGTTCCTGCTGTGGATCAGCGTGTTCTCGAGCGGACAGTACCTGCTGATGAGCACGATCGAGGAGAAGTCCAGCCGCGTGATGGAGGTGATCCTCTCGGCCGTGAGCCCGATGCAACTTATGTGCGGCAAGATCATCGGCAAGGGCGCGGTGGGTGTGCTGATCCTGGCGTTGTATTCCGGCGTGGGCATCACCGCGTTGATCTTCTTCGCGGTGGCCGAGCTAGTGCCGTGGCAGAACCTGGTGTACCTGGGCGTCTACTTCGCGCTGGCGTACGCGGTGATCGCGTGCTTCATGGCGGCGGTCGGCGCGGCGGTCAACGACATCAACGAGGCCCAGACGCTCATGGGCCCCATCATGCTGATCCTGGTCATCCCCATGATGCTCTGGCTGCCGATCCTGCGGAACCCCAACTCGACCTTTGCCGAGGTCTGCTCGTTCGTGCCCATGATCAACCCGTTTGTCATGGTGCTGCGTCTCTGCGGCAGCGAGCCGATTCCGTTCTGGCAGGTGCCCGCGAGCATCGCCGTGGGCATGGCCACTGTGCTGTTCATGGCGTGGGCATCGGCGAAGATCTTCCGCATCGGCGTGCTGATGTACGGCAAGCCGCCGAACTTCGCCACGCTCGTGCGCTGGGTGCGGATGGCGTGAGCCGATCATCACGCACAAGGCCGAAGAGCGGCGGGACTGCACGCGGTGGCTCAAGCGGCGCGGCTTCGCGGGCGGCTGAGGCGAACGCGGCACCGTCGTACTCCCGCCATGATCTGTACGAAATCTGCGTGCAGAATCCCGGCGCGCTGGTCCCGCTTCTGCGCGCGATCCATCCCGGCAAGCCGCGGGTGCTCGGCGAGGACTTCTCCGCCGCGGCCGCCGTGAGCCGATGCTGGCTGGCGCGGGTGCCGGGATCGGTCGCGATCGCCGCGGACCTTGATCAGTTGTGTCTCGATCGAGCCCGCGCACTGTGTGCCAGCCCGCGGCTGCGACTCCACCGCGCCAACGTGCTCACCAGCACTCCGCTTGGACCGAAGCCGGATCTGATCTTCGTCGGCAACTTTTCGATCTGCGAGATCCACGCGCGTAAAGCGCTCGTCGCGTACCTGCGTCGCTGCCGCGCACGCCTTGCCGCGAAGGGCGTGTTCGTCTGCGACATTTACGGCGGCGAGTCGGCCTTCCGCACGGGGCACGTTCAACGCATGCACGAGGTCCCCGGCGACGATCGGGTCCGCATCCGCTACACGTGGCAACAGCGGGCCGCCGATCCGATCACCGCCATAGTCGAGAACGCGCTGCACTTTCGCGTGCTTCGCGACAACGAGGTGATCCAGGAGCACACCGACGCGTTTGTGTATCGCTGGCGGCTCTGGTCGCTGAGCGAGCTGCGCGAGGCGATGCTCGAGGCCGGCTTTGCCCGCGTGGAGGTCTTCAACCAATTGCCCGATGCGCAGGATGGCGACGGCAATACCTACGCGATGCCCATTGCCGATCCGGCGGATCTTGATGACAGCTACATCGTCTGCGTCGCGGCCTTCGCCGGACCCGGCCGCCGCTGAACCTCGCCCGTCGGCGGGTGCTCGACGAGCAATTCATCGCACTCATTCAGGAACAGGCCGTGGTCGATGACCCCTGCCATCGCCTTGAGCCACGCGGCCAGTTCGTGCACATTGCACGCCTCGGGAATGTGCGCATCGAGCACGAGCCCCGCGTTGTCGGTGACAAACTCCGCGCCGCTGGGTCCGCGGCGAACGTCGCTCCGCAGCCCCCGCATGCTCAGCGCCCGGCCCACCTGTGCCGCGGCCATCGGCACGACCTCGACCGGCAACCTTGCCCGCTCGCCGAGCCGGGGCGAGAGTTTTCCCGCATCGATCATGTACACGCAACGCCCGCCCGAGGCCCGGCAGAGCGCCGCGACAATCCGCTCGCGCGTCATCGCTCCGCCGCCGCCCTTGATCATCAAGCCATCGGGCGAAACCTCATCGGCACCATCGAACAGAAAGTCCACGCGCTCAACCGCCGACAGCGCGACGACGCGGAGGCCGAGCTGAGTCGCCAGCGCCGTTGTTGCCTCGCTGGTCGAGACGCAGGTCATGCCCGAGGGATCGAGGTCGCTGCGGCGAGCCAGTGCCCTCACGCCCCGTGCCGCGGCACGCCCCGTCCCCAGCCCCACCACCATGCCCGCACGCACGCCCGCGACCGCCGCGTCCGCGAGCGCATCGCGTTCGGCACCATGTCCAGGTGTTGCAGCAGTGTTGCTCACGCTCGCAGTCTAGTCGCGAAGGCTCAGGGGGTGCGGCGTCGCACACGCCGCCGTTGCCACACCCGAGCCAGCATCGGGCTCAGCGCTGTACACTGGCCCCGTGCCGCTCGATGAGCCCGACATTTCGCCGACACGTCCGGAAGCACCGATCGCTCGCGGACGCCGCAAGTTGCCGGGATTGCCGGACTGGCTGAGGCGTGCGCAAGTTCCCAAGTGGGTCTGGCTGCTGATCATCGCCGCGGGGATCGCGGTGGTGCGGCCGCTGCTGCCGCTGGGCGAGCCGGCGAGCGAGATCGCGCTCGACGGCGTGATTGTGCGGCGTGGCGATCCGTCGCTCGGCGATGCGGGGCTTTCGATTCAGGAGCGCGACATCGGCGGTCTTCGCGAAGCGCGGGAGACACTCGCCAACGTGCGTTTGCGGATGGATGTGGGCAAGCCCGATGGCGACATTCTGGGCGTGCCCTTCCGCGTCCGCGACTCGCTCCAGGTCACGGTCGACCGCGAGGCCGCCGCCGAGCCCGTTGCGGGCGGATCGACCGCCGGGACGAACGCCGCGGAGTTCCTGGCCGACCGCGCCCGCGTGCGCGCGGTGCTCGAGCGAGATCTGGTCCGGCTCTCGGGACGGAGCGACATCGTCGATTTGCTCGGCGATGATGCAGCCGGCGGCCCGCGCGAGCGGACGCGGATCACGATCGCGCCGATCTTCGGGTCGCTTCTATGGGTGGCCGTTGGGGTGCTGGTCGTCGTCGCGGCGTTCCTGTTCAGCAGGCCAAGCGCTCGCACGCTTCGCGCCCGCGCGATCGCGAACCGCGCTTGCCCCCGCTGCGGCTTCGAGCTGCTGCACATCCCGCGCAACGCTTGCCACAAGTGCGGCGAGCCGCTGACGGTCGACGAACTGGCGATCCTGCGCGACCTGAACGCCCGGGTCATCGACCGGACGCTCGCGGCCAAGCGCGATCAGGCCGCGAAAGGCGCATCACCGCGTCAGCGTCCCTGAGCACCGGGGCTCAGCGGCTCGACTCGAACGACGAGGTAAGGCGGCTGGGCTTCCATCTTTCCGTTGTTGAGCGGCGCAAAGCGGTGCAACTGGTTCACCGTCGCGTACAGCGTGCCATCTGGCCCGAACGACAAGCCGTCCGCCCATCGCAGCCGCGCATCATCACGCACCAGCACCCGCGATCGCCCGTCGGGCGTCGTCACGCTGATGGCGTTGTTGTTCACGTCGGTGGTGTAAACGTTGCCGGCCCGATCGATCGTGATGCCGTCGCTCACGGGCTTCTCGCCGAACTTCTCGAGGCGCAGGGCCAGTTGCTCGTCGTTGAGCTTCGCGTTCGCCAGGTCCGCCGCGCGGATACGCCAGAGCGTTCGTCCGTGCATCGCGCCGAAGACCACCCACTCACCGCGATGATCGATGGTGATCGGGTTGATTCCAAGCGAAGGCGCGAAGGGTTTGCCATCGCTCCCGGTGGCGAGAACGGCCCTGCCGTCGATGACCATCGCGGCGCCGGGCTCGCTGCGGAGCGCCGGGGCGTTCTCGAGCACACGCCGCGATGAGCCGTCGCGCAGGTCCACCACGATGATCACGGGCAGCGTCGCACCGCCAAGACCGGTCAGGCCCATGTCCGCGATGTAGATGAACGGGCGAGCGGAGTCGATCGCCAGATCCTGCGGGAAACCGCCCTTGACGCTCGCCGGCGGCTGAATGCTGATCTCCCGCGACAGCGCATCGCGCGACAGATCCCACGCGACAAGCCGCGGCACGATCGCGTCCGTGCCCATGTCCAGAATCCACAGCGTGCCGCGCGCGTCGCACTCGATGCCGATGACGCTGGCCAGACCGATGCCGTCGGCCCCCGGCTTGCCGCCCCATGCTCCCGACGGAAACACGCGCGTCGAGCCGTCGGAGAGGACCTCGCGGACGCAGTTGCTCGGGTTTCCGAACGGATGCATCGAGACGAACACGCGTCCGTCCGGCGCAACGGCGACGTTGCCCGGCACGTCGTTCATCGTCGCGAACACCTCGAGCGACCCGGGCTCGGACCGTCGATCGGTACCCGCGCAGCCTCCGATCGTTGCCGCCGCCGCGGCCATCATCGCGAGCGTTGAGATCCGCAGCAACGTTCCGAATCGAGCAGACTTCATCGAGTATCTCCCGGTGTTGTCGGTTCACGATCCCCGAATGACCCAGCACCACGCCGCACAGTCCGGGCGATCAGCCGAAAACGATGCCCTGCGCCAGCGCGAATGTGCCCTTGGCGTTGATGGCCGTGGTCTGGCGACGCATGTACGCCTTCCACGAGTCGCTGCCGCTCTCGCGTCCGCCGCCGGTGTCCTTCTCTCCGCCGAACGCCCCGCCGATCTCCGCGCCGCTGGTCCCGCAGTTGACGTTCGCGATGCCGCAATCGCTGCCGCTGCCGTCGGGCGCGAGGAACCGCTCGCTCACGCGAAGGCCCTCGGTGAAGATCGCCGATGAGAGCCCCTGATCCACGCTGTTCTGCATCGCGATCGCTTCATCGAGATTCGTGTACGTGAACACGTAGAGAATCGGAGCGAACGTCTCCTCCATCGCGATCGGCAGATCGTTGGTCTTTGGCGAGAGCACGATCGTCGGCTGCACGAAGTGCCCGCCAAGATCCGTGATCGCCCGGCCACCGACGAGCACCTGCCCGCGCTCCTTGTCCGCCTGGGCGACGGCCCTCTCGAACATCTTCACCGCCTCGCCGCTGATCAGCGGGCCGACCAGCGTGCGCTCGCTCGTCGGATCGCCGATGCGCCCCGCGGCACCGTTCACACCGATCACCTGCTCGTACGCCGTGCAGAGTTTCTCGCGCAGCGACTCGGCCACGTTCTCGTGCACAATGAGCCTTCGCGTCGTTGTGCACCGTTGCCCCGCGGTGCCGATGGCGCCGAAGACGATCGACTGCGCCGCGAGCGAAACGTCCGCGTCCTCGTGCACGATCACCGCGTTGTTGCCGCCCAGTTCCAGCAGCGTCCGGCCCAGTCGCTGCCCGACCACGCTCGCCACGCGACGGCCCATGCGGCACGAGCCTGTCGCGCTGATGAGCGGGAACCGCCGATCCGCGATCAGCCGCTCACCGATCTCCGCATCGCTGCCGATGACCAGGCCGAACACATCCGGGTGCCCCATCTCCGTGGCGACGCGCGACGCGATCGCGTTGCACGCCATCGCCGTCAGCGGAGCGAGCAGGCTCGGCTTCCACAGCACCGTGTCGCCGCAGACCGCCGCGAGCATCGCGTTCCAGCCCCAGACCGCAGCGGGGAAGTTGAAAGCCGTGATCACGCCGACCGGCCCCAGCGGCAGCCACTGCTCCATGAGCCGGTGCCCGGCCCGCTCGCTGGGCATCGTCATCCCCGGCAACTGCCGCGAAAGGCCGACCGCAAGGTCGGCGATGTCCACGATTTCCTGAATCTCTCCGACACCCTCGGCCAGGATCTTGCCGACTTCGAGCGTCACCAGTCGCCCGAGCGCTTGGCGATGCGTGCGGATTTCCTCGCCGATGGCCCGGACCACCTGCCCGCGTGTCGGAGCGGGCACGCTGCGCCAAGCCCGGAACCCCGCGGCCAGCCGCGAAACCGTCCGCTCGTATGCCTCGGCGTCGTCAAGCCGCACGCCGCCGAGCACTTCGCCCGTCGCGGGGTTCTCGCTGGCGACGATGTCGCGGCGGGCGTTCTTGCCGATCGCCGCGGGGGCCACGAAACGCGGATCGTTCGTTACGCCGAGAGTCTGGAGCAGTTCGATGCTGGTCATGACCCGAGCGTAGCCAAATCTCGTGCGGCGGGGCTGATTGGAGACGTGCGACCGGAATTCGACCACCGAGTTGGTCTGCTTCCGAGCGCTTTTCTCCTCCCGCCGCCCCCGCGTCAGCCGATAAAGACATGTATGGGCCTGTTCACAAAGAAGCCGACGTTCCCGCCGATCTACGCGCAGCTCGCCGCGCTGATTCCACAGTCGCCTCCGCCGGTGATTATCGAGTGCGGCTGCCACGTGGGCGTCGACACCCAGCGGCTCCGCGAGACCTTTCCCAGCGCCCGACTGATCGCCGTCGAGCCGGATCCGCGGAACCTGGCACAACTCTCATCCCGCGGCATCACGTCGATCGCGGAGGTTCTGCCGATGGCCGTCAGCGATCACGACGGCACGGCGACGTTTCACCTCTCCGAGGCCGACCTGAACACGGAGCACCCCTCGTGGGTCAAGAGCCGCGACTACTCGGGCAGTTCATCGCTCAAGCGGCCCGCCGAGCACGCGGTCCAGCACCCGTGGTGCGTGTTCGAGAAGTCTGTTGAAGTTCCGACCATCACGCTCGACACACTCGCCCGCGAGCGATCGATCGATCGCATCGATCTGATCTGGGCCGATGTGCAGGGGGCGGAAGATCTGCTGATCGCCGGTGGGCAGGCCGCGCTCGGCCGCACCCGCTACCTGTACACCGAGTTCAGCGACACCGAGGTCTACAAGGGCCAGATCCCCTTGGCGCAGATTCTCGACCGTCTGCCCGGCGGTCCGCAGGCGTGGTCGATCGTCGAGAAGTTCCCGTACGACGTGCTGCTCCGCAACAACGCCTGCGCCTGAGCGTCGCCGCGGCGATCATGCACCAGCGACCAGCGACTCACCGAGCGCCGGCTCGTAGATCCTCACCACCGCCGCGCCGCGGAGGGCCGCCACCGGGCTCCGCTTCGCGACCAGTTCCGCCGCACGCCGCGCGAGCGTCGTCTCGTGCGCATCGCTCGAAACAACAACCGCCCTCACGCCCCGCGGACACTTCGCCGGCAGCACGACGGGCACGCCGTCGATCTCGCCGCTGGGCCGATCATCCAGAATCGCCGCGACCCGAAGACCGCGGCGGCGATACCCGTCGAGCCCGACCCGAGCCGTGTGCATGCCCCCGCCGAGAATCGCGATCGTGCGCGCGCCGCGTGCGACGCACTCGATCGCGGCCCGATCGATGAGCAGATCCACGCGTCCCGCGCCCGCCGCGGCGTTGGCGCTTGTTGCCGCCGAGCCTGCCCCGGTTTGCTGCATCGGCACCATCGACAGGGCCGCGGCGGCCGCCTCAAGCCGAGCGCCCGCGCTCGCATCCACGAGGCCCGCGTGTCGCAGAGCGGCGACCGCGACCGGCAGGGCTGTCGGACCAAGGTGGACGCGATCCGGGAAGAACTCACGACGTTGCGCGCCCGCGTCATCGGTCACGTCGGGACCGATGTCCACCATCGTCGCCCCGATGCTCGTGGCCGCGCGGCGTAGTGACGCGTTGAACGCCCGCGTCGCGCTCGCTCGCTGGCGGTATGTGCCGACCGTCGGCGTCTCGGGATTCTCGACCACCTCTGCCGCGGGAACCGCACCCCAGAACGCCAGCCTCAACGATTGTCCTCGCGCTCGCACAATCGCCGCACACGCCCGGACGTATGACTGGGCCAGTTCCTGAGCGACACGGGCGATCGTCCGGCCGCTCCGCGCCGCTTGCGCCACGACGTGGCATCGGCAGTCGATCTCGCCGAAACACATCATCACGACCTCGCCCGGCCTTGTCGCGCGGAGCGCCGCGTGCATCGCGGCCTGAGCCGGATGCCCCTTTCGCGTAAGGCTGTACGCCAGAAACGGCCCGAGACGAACCGCATGCACACCCGGCAACGCGCAACGACCCATCGCCGGCCACACCGGCGGCATCTGGCCAAGCCCCGTGAACAGTCCCGCGTGGCTATCGCCAATGACGTGGAGTGTGGGCGTTGCCCTGGTCATGCCGCCGTCCTCCATCGCTCGCGTCGAGCGGCCGGCCTCGGTCGATCAGCGTGCGAACTCGACCGCACGCGTCTCGCGAAGCACCGTCACCTTGATCTCACCGGGGAAGGTCATCTCGTCGCTGACCTTCTTGGCGATGCTCTGGGCCATCGCGAATGCTTCGTCGTCGTTGATCCGACGCGCGTCGACCATCACACGCACCTCGCGCCCGGCCTGGATCGCGTACGCCTCGGTCACGCCCGGGTAGCCCTTGGCGATGTCCTGCAGCTGCTCGAGCCGCTGGATGTACTTCTCGAGACTCTCGCGCCGCGCACCGGGCCGCGCCGAACTCACGGCGTCGGCCGCCATGACGATCGGCGTGTAGAAGCTCGTGCTGGGAATGTCGCCGTGGTGCCCGCCGATGGCGTTGAGCACCGGGTCGCGTTCGCCGTACTGCTTGGCGAACTCCATACCCAGCCTCGGATGCGTGCCCTCCTGGTCCTGGTCCATCGCCTTGCCGATGTCGTGCAGGAACCCGCATCGCCGCGCCAGCGTGCCGTCCAGCCCCAGCTGATCCGCGATCAACTGCGCGATGAAGCCGACCTCGATGCTGTGGCGGAGAACATTCTGCCCGTAACTCGTGCGGAAGTGCAGCCGACCCATCGCCTCGGAAACCTTCGGGTGGATCCCTCGCAGGTTCACCTCGAGGCACGCGTCCTTGCCGTACTTGACGATCCGTTCTTCGATCTCGCTCTGGACCTTTTCAACGACTTCCTCGATCCGCGACGGGTGCATCCGCCCATCGGCCACGAGCCTCTGCAGACTCTCCACGGCGATCGCCTGACGCACCTTGTCAAAGCACGAGACCACGATCACGCCAGGCGTGTCGTCGACGATGATGTCCACGCCCGTCGCCTTCTCGATCGCACGGATATTCCGCCCCTCGCGGCCGATGATCCGGCCCTTCATGTCGTCGCTGGGGATCGGGACCGCCCGCACCGTGCTCTCGGCGGTGTGCTCGGTGGCGTACCGCTGAATAGCCATCAGCGTGATCTCGCGCGCCTTCTCCTTGGCGTGCCCCTCGGCCTCCTCGATCACCTTGCGCACAACCTTCGACATGTCGTGCCGCGTCTCGTCCTCGACACGCTGCAGCAGCAACTGCCGGGCGTCATCCAGCGACAACCCCGTGATCTGGACGAGTTTGTCCCGCTGCTCGGCCAGAACGCCGGCCAGTTCCGTCTCCTTCTGGCTCAGGCTCGCCTCGCGGCCCTTGTAGCTCTCGATCTGCCGGGTGAGCTGCTCTTCCTTGGTCGTCAGCGTCTCGAGCTTTTTGTCGATCAGGTCCTCTCGCTTGGACAGCCTGCTCTCGGCTTCACGCTGCTTGTCGCGGGCAACGCTCAGTTCCTGCTCGAACTTCTCCTTCCGCTCCATCGCCAACTTCTGAGCGTCGATCTCCGCCCGCTGGGCCACGGACTTGGCGTCCGCCTCCGCACGCGCACGGATCGACTCCGCCTCCGCCCGGGCCTTGCTGACCGCCTGCCCCGTGAAGAGCCGGTACGCAAACGCCCCCACCGGCCCCGCGATGATGATCCCGATCGCAACGCCGAGCGCAAGGCTCAGCGGGTCCGTCTCGGCAAGTACGTACATCGAAGGCCTCCTGCCGACAGGGGCGACACGGCTCGCGCCGCATCCGCCCACTCCCGGCAAACAGTGCCCCGACACACCGACGGATGTTCACAACTCGGCAGCCCTCCCGGGCCGCCGATCGAACGGCATCGTTCTTCGCCCTTCATCGCATCCGGTCTCTTTCCGCTCATGCTCGACCTTTTCCACTCTCGACTGTCCGCATGTCTTCCGGATTGCCCGCGCTCGAACGTGCTCGATCTATCGACCGATCATCCTGATCGGCCGTCAATGGCCCCGCCGGCTCTCGTCGCCGGCCGAACCATCAACATGAACGTCCGCCCGCATGTGCGGGTCGTGACGAAATCCCCGGCCACCGAGTGACCGGACAAAACTATTACAGGTCCACCCGGCCTCCGCGTCAAGTCACAAAGACTCGGTGAAGAACTTTCTCCCTCCCCTGTCACAAAATCCCTATCCAATCAGAATACGAACCGCAACCGCGACGAGGCACCCCGCCAGCACACGCATCACCACGCTCCCGGGTGTATACCGCGACAGCCTCGCCCCGATCTGCGCCCCCACCACGGCGCCCGCGCCGAGCGCCGCGGCGATCCACCACACCCCCGCCAAGTTTCCGCTGGCGATGTTCATCACCGTCCCCGCCACCGCCGTCACCGCCAGCACAGACCCCGATGTCGCCGTCGCCGACCGCACCGGAAACGCCAAGAGGAACACCAGCGCGGGAACGTGAAACAGCCCACCGCCGATGCCCATCATCGTCGCGATGAGTCCGACCGCGAGCGAGATCCCGATGATCATCGCCCACTCGCGACCACCGAGACTCGGCGGCGCCTCCATCAACCTCTTCACCGTTGCTTCATCGTGCCCCCGGGCCAGGAGCCCCTCGCGTCGCCGACGCTCCCGCGCCGCCAGGCCCGCCTTACCCCCGACCAGCATCAGCATCATCGCCGCCAGCAGCATCACGCAGGCCAGCCCAACCGCGAACATCCGCGCATCGATCATCCGCACCAGCAGCGGCCCCGCGACCGCACCCGGCAGCGTCGCCAGGGCGATCACCACCGCCGGCCTGACCGCGATCGGCATGGGCCGCTGGCGCAGGTATCCGATCGATCCGGAGATCCCGTTGGCCGCGACCGCCACGAGAGACACCGCGACCACCTGCGCGTGTCCCAGTCCGGGCATGAACGCCAGCAGCACCGGCACGATGATGAACCCGCCGCCCACGCCGACCAACGTGCCGAGCGCACCCACGACCACACCGAGCATCAGCAGCGCCGCGATCTCCATGTGCCTCCATGAGCCCACGCTCAGCGCGGAATCGTCACCCGCCGAAGCGGGTCCGGGGGCGGGCCCTTCCACGCAAATGCATGCCGGAACGACGCACGCAGACACTCGCCAAGCTCCTCCATCCCGATCACATCGCGCACCAGCAGATTCTCATACTCCCCGGGCAGGCGAACATTGTGCAGCCCGCCGTTGTCCGTGCAGATCGCGATCGGAACACCCTCGGCCCTGCACTTGGCAAACACCGGCCGCAGTTCCGTGTAGTCGCGGAGCGTGCCCGTCCGCAGATAGGTCGTCGGGCACACCTCCAGGCACTGCCCATCCCGCGCCAGACGTGACAGCAACTTCGGATATCGGAGCGGAATCTGGATGCCGTGACCGATCCGATCCAGATACGGCAGCAACTTCGGGAAGCAGCCCGCGCGGGTCTCGAACACGTGGGCCGTGGTTTTCAGACTCCCACTGCTCCTGCTCTTGGCACGCCGAAAGAGCGTCACAAACTCGTCGATCCGCTCGGCGTACGGCTCGTTCGGCCCGGCGAGGTCCAGCGCGACAACGCCGCCGTTGTACCCCGCCATCGGCTCGTGTTCGCCGCTCATCTCGATCGCCAATTCGCAGATCGCCTCATTGACTTCCCGCGGCAGCGCCGAGTGCATGCACAGAATCTGCCGGAGCACCAGCGGATACTGCGGCTGCGCGCTGGCCGCGGCACTGATCGCTTGCACGACGCTCCGCATCTGCCCGATCCGCCCGCGCATGTCCAGTGCCGCATCGGTCCGGTTGTACGGCGTGTGCCGCAGTTCCATGTACGCGAGGTTGTCGAACAGAAACGCGCCGCGGACAAGCCGCGTGACGAAGTAGAACATGTGCTGGTCCGCCGGTCTCTGCAGCCGCTCCACCAGCGCGTGCATCTTGAGATAGTCGGCCAGCCCCGACCGCCGCCGCGTGAAGAAACGCTCGAAACGCTCGTACGTCGAGTATCGCTTCATCAGCGCGTGCCCGTCGCGCTGCATGTGCGCGAACAGAATGTTCGGCAGAATCGCCCCGCCCAGGTGCAGGTGCAGTTCCGCGTACAGCCCGATGTCCGCAACCGCCCGCGCCGCCACATCGGGCGAAACGGTCGTACGGGTTCGTGCTCGCGCTCGGGCCATGCTCTTGCCAGCATACGCCAAACCGCCACCTCACCGCCGCTCGTACTGCGCCGCGGTCTCTTTCGCCAGCCGCGCCACCCGATCGGCAAGTTCCGCAGGCCGGATCACGCGGCAGTGCGGCCCGTGCGAAAGCACCCACCACTTGATCTCGTCGAGACCAGACACCGTGCACCGCAGCGTCGCCGTTCCGTCCGGGTGCTCCTCGACCTGCTGCGTCTTGTGCCAGAGCGTCTCGCTCATCGTCATCGCGTGGTCCTGATCAAACAGGATCTCAACCTCATAATCCGGCGTGCCCCGCACCATCCGCCACGCGTTGCCGAGATACTCATCCAGCGAGAACGGCTGGTCCATCGAGAACGCGAGCTTGCTCGGCTTGACGCTGCTGAACCGCCCGAGCTTCAGCGACCTGATGCCCTGTCGCCCGTGGTGATACCCGATGACATACCACGCTCGCACCGAGAAAAACAGCACATACGGGTCCAGCCGGAACTCCGGCCCCGGCTCGGCGTCCGCCGACGACGAGTCCACCGACTCATACCTGCACATCACGCTCGTCCGCGTCGCGATCGCGTGCTGCAATCGCTGGTACACGTCCTGGGCCTCGTCCGGCGGGGTCGCCTGCGCCGTGCGGATCGCCACCGAACGCGTCAGCTTCTCGATCTCCTCGCGCACGCTCGCGGGCATGTTCGCCTGGATCTTCGCCATCGCCCTGCTCGCCGGCGACATGAACCCGATCTGTTCGCTATCACCGAAGTGCTCGCACAACACCGCCAGCGCGAGCGCCTCTTCGGGCGTCAACTGGACAGGCGGCAGGAAGAAGTCGTCCCGGATCCGATACCCGCCGCTGGCCGGGTCGAACGCGAGCGGAATGCCCGCTCCCTCCAGTTCATTGATATCCCGGTAGATCGACCGCTCATCAACCTCGCACAGTTCGGCCAGCGTTGATGCCGTAAGGCCCCGCTTGCCCTGCACAAGGTTGATGATCTTCATAAGCCGATGGATGCGCGTGTACTTCATGCGCGCAGAGCGTACGCAACACGCCGCCGACGCGACTCGCCCGCAACAGGCCTCCGCAACCGCACCGGAGCGTCATCCGCCCGCGGAGCCCTCGCCGCCCGGCAGCGTCATCGCGTGCGGGTCGAGGAGCGCATCGAGCTTGTCCTTGCTCAGCAGCTTCTTCTCGCTGGCCAGAGCGCGGATCGTCTTGCCCTGCGCATAGGCCTCCTTCGCCAGCGCCGCGGAGGCGTCGTAGCCGATTACGGGCACAAGGCTCGTGCACATCGCCAGCGAGCCCTCGATCAGGTCCTTGCACCGCTTCTCATCGGGCTTGAGTCCGACGAGCAGATTGTCGTGGAACATGTTCAGCGCCGCCGCCAGCAGATGGATCGACTCCAGCAGGTTCCGCGCCATCATCGGCATCGCGACGTTCAGGTCGAGCAGCGACCCCACGCCGCCCAGCCCGCCGAGCGTCACCGCCGCGTCGTTGCCGATCACCTGGCAGCAGACCTGAATCAGGCTCTCGCAGATCACCGGATTGACCTTGCCCGGCATGATCGACGAGCCCGGCTGCACCGCCGGCAGCACCAGCTCCCCGATCCCGCACCGCGGCCCCGAACCGAGCCAGCGGATGTCGTTGGCGATCTTGCTCGCGCTGACCGCGATCGTCTTGAGCAGCCCCGACACCTCCACGCACGCGTCCTTGGCGTGCTGCGCCTCGAAGTGGTTGTCCGCCTCGCGGAAGTGCAGCGAATCGATCCCCGAAATCGCCTGCAGAGCGACGCCCCGCTGGCCCACAAACTCCGTCAGCGCAGCCGAGACCCGCTTGCCGAACTCCTCGTGAGCGTTGATCCCCGTGCCCACGGCCGTGCCGCCGATCGGCAACTCCGCCAGCGACTCCAGCGCGCTCTCGAGCCTGTGCATCGCGTGCCACATCTGCGACGCATACCCGCCGAACTCCTGCCCCAGGCGGATCGGCGTCGCGTCCTGAAGGTGCGTCCGCCCGATCTTGACGATCGAATCCCACGCCGCGGCCTGTTCTTCGAGCTTCTGAGCAACCTTCTGCACCGCCGGCAGCAACTCGTCATGAATCGCCAGCGCCGCCGCGATGTGCATCGCCGTCGGGAACGTGTCGTTGCTGCTCTGCCCCATGTTCACATGGTCATTGGGGTGCACCGCACCCGCGATCTTCAGGTACGCGGGGTCCTTGCTCGAGCCGATCGGTTTGCGCAGCTTCAGACACACGAGGTTCGCGATCACCTCATTGGCGTTCATGTTCGTGCTCGTGCCCGAGCCGGTCTGGAACACGTCCACCGGAAAGTGCTTGGCGATACCGCCGTGGTTCTTCAGCCCCGCCGCGATCTGATCGCACGCCTCGAAAATGTTCCGCGCCTGCGGCCCCGAAAGCCGACCCAGGTCCAGATTCACCTGTGCACACGCCCGCTTGAGCATCGCGTACGCGGTGATGATCCCCGTCGGAACAGGCTGCCCGGAGACCGGAAAGTTCAGCACCGCTCGCTGCGTGCTCGCGCCGTACAGGACATCCGCCGGAACAAGCATCTCGCCCATCGAGTCCTTCTCGATTCGCGTCCCCTTGCCCGCGACGAGCTTCTTCACTTCACCCGTGCCCGCATGGGCCTTGGCCGACTTGACGCCGTTGCTCCCCCGCTTGCCGTTCTCCGAACGCTTGATGCTCTTGGGCATGAACAGGTCCTTCCTGAAATCTCTGTCACAATTCGCCGCGCCGGATTCGGGCACCAACCCACGATTCCTGCCGCCTCGGCCCCAACCTTGGCCTCTCACCCACATCACGAATCCAAGGTTAGCGGGCCACACCCCGCGATCGCCTGATGAGACCTTCTCACGCCCAACCAATCCAAAAAATGACCCGATCCGAGGGGGATCCCCCTCCGGCAGGAGTCCCCGGGCCCGCGTCCGTCTACTCCGCCATGCTTCCAGCCCGCCGGAGCGTTCTCGGTCCGCCCGTACACTCATCCTCACCGCAACCCTCCCCACCCCGAACGAAGTTTCGATCCCGCCACCCTCCCGGCAATATCGCCCCAACTGCGTCGTTGACCCTTCAGCGGTGATCACCCGATGCGACAGCCCACCGATCTGCACGCTGAGGAACACGTCACCGAGCCGGGGGACCAACCCCCCTGCCAGTCGGCGGAACTCTCGCGCACGCTCGAGGCCGCCGCTCGCGGCGACCAGGCCGCATGGCGTGCCGTGATCGACCTGTACGGCAAGCGGGTCTTCGCGCTGGCCAAGTCCCGAGTCCGCCGAGCCGACCTTGCCGAGGAGATTGCCCAGTCCGTGTTTGTCACCGTTGCCACCAAGTTGAACGACGCCACCGGCGGCTACACCGAACAGGGCCGCTTCGAGGCATGGCTCTTTCGCATCGCCATCAACCGCGTGCGCGATGAACTCCGCCGGCTCAAGCGCCACGCCACCCCGACCGACCCCGAGGTCATCGGCCAAACCACCCAGGCCGCCGCCGCCAACGACGCGGCGGACACCGACACGATCGACCGACTGCGCTCGGCGATGCTCAGCCTCTCTGACCCCGACCGCGAAGTCATCGAACTCCGCCACCACGGCGGTCTCTCCTTCGCCCAGATCGCCGACATGCTCCAGGAACCGCTCGGCACACTGCTTGCCCGTCACCACCGGGCCCTTCGCAAACTCAAGAGCCACATCGAGCGTTCCGCCACGAACCAGCCTCGCACGACCGAGGAGATCGACTCATGACCACACGTCCCAACGACAACACGAACGACCACGCCGCGATCCCTGCGGATCTGCACGACGTTGAGGCCGCGCTCGCCCGGGCGATGCGCGCCGACCGCGTGAACGCGCCCGTCGGTCTTGAGGACCGGCTCTTCGCGGCATCCCGCAGCGCGCTGCCAGCGCCACAACTCCGCCTGAGCGAACCGCTGACACCGGCGCAGGCCGACATGGGCCGCCGCATCGCCCGCCACGCGTTCAACTCGACACTCTCTCGGCTCCGCATGGCCGCGGCGATCGCCCTCCTGGTCATGGGTGGCCTGCTCGCACTGGCGATCCTCCCGAACCTCCAGGGCACCACGTCTTCAACGAACCATGCGCACAATCCAAGCAGCACCATTCATCTTGCCGATTCCGATGTTGCCGACTCGGTCCTCAGCGCTCTGGCCCTGAGCGAGAACTCCTCGTTCAGCACCGAGCTCGAGTCCATCCGCACCGCCGCGGAGGCCCTCGATCAGTCCATCCAGTCCGACGGCCTGAGTATTCTCGATCTCTCGGAGACGGGCGTCTGATTCGCCTCATCACGGAGCGACGAATGAACCGCAACACCTCCAGCACGCGCACACCGCTGATGATCATCGCCGCCGCGATGATGCTCAGCGTCGCCCTCCCGCATTCGCGCGCCCTCGCGCAGCCCGGCGCGACCGACGCCCCGCCCGCCCCCGCTCCAGCACCCGCGCCGCAAGCCCCCGAATCACCCGGCACGCCGCGACCGCCGCGCGATGGTCCCCAACGCGCACGCGATCCCGAGGCCCGCAAGCGTCCGGCACTCGACCGCGATTCGATGCTCCGCATGATGCGCGCAGCCGTCGATCGCACCAAGCGATTCGAACAGCAGCTGCAGGTCGCTATCGATGATCTCGAACGCGGCACCGATCCCGCGGAAGTCCGCCGCAAGTTCGAACGCACCATGCGGGATGATCGCCAGAACGCCGCCCGCGAGATCGGCTTCATCTGGGAGTACCTCGAAGGCCCCGGCATGCGCGAAGGCCCACGCGACGGCCCACGCGACGGTCCACGCGATGCCATGCGCGAAGGCCGCGGCGAGGGCGACCGCCCGCTCGATGCGCCGCCCGGTGGCCCCGGCCCAGACGGCGGCCCTGGCGGCGGCCCCGGCGATCGCCGCCCCCTCGGCCCCGAAGATCGCGCCCGGCTCATCGCCCTGGTCCGCGAACGCAACCCGGGATTCGCCGATCAACTCGAGCGTTTCGACCGCGATGCTCCCGAGGCCTCGGGACGCTTCTTCGCCGGCCTCGCCGGCAGGCTCCGCGACATGTCCGATCTGGAGAAGCGCGATCCCGAGCTCTTCGACCTGCGTGCAAATGAACTCATGGCTTCGTTCGAAGTCATGAGCGCCGTCCGCGACTTCCACCGCCTGCGTCGAGAGAACGGCGATCAGGCCGCACTCGACGCACAGCAACTCAAGGTTAAAGAGGCCTTCTCACGCCAGTTCGATGCCAACATGCGCATCCGCCAGCGCGAGGTCGCCGATCTCGAGAAGCGCCTCTCCCGCATGCGCGATGAGATCGCGCGGGCCGGCAGCGAGTCCGAGCGTTCGAAACTCGTCGACGAAAAGACCCGCGCCGTGCTCTCGGGCCGACCGTCACGCCCGGGCCCCGGCCCCGATGGTCCGCGCGGCGAGCGACCGGAGCGTCCGGTGCGCGAACCCGAACAGGGCCGCGAGACGCCACGAAACCCGTAACGCCGTGACACCGAGGCCGCTCCACCCGCGTTCCGCGTGAACCGCGCCGCACTGGCGGCAGCCGCTCAGACCGTCTCGATGTCCTTCTGCTTCGCCGCGGCCAGCGTGTCTGTCTCGGTCTCGTACTTCTTGAGCAGATCCTGAATCTCGGTCTTGAGTTGCTCGAGCTCATCCTCGGGGATGTGGTTCGCACCGCTCTTGAGCGCATCGGCGTGCTTGTTCGCATCACGCCGCGTGTTTCGCAGGCTCACCTTGGCGTCCTCCGCCAGTTTCTTGCAGTGCGCCGACAACTGCTTGCGGCGATCGCCCGACAACGCGGGGATGTTCACCCGCAACTGCTTGCCTTCGCTGATCGGGTTGAGCCCCAAACCGCTGGACTCGATCGCCTTCTTGATGTCGCCCACCGCACCGGCATCGAACGGCTTGATCAGCAACTGCGTCGGCTCGGGGACCGTGATCGACGCGAGGGACTTCAGGTCCGTCTGCGAGCCGTAGTAATCGACCTTGACGAACTCCAGAATCGCCGGCGACGCTCGCCCGGTCCTGATGCTCTTGAGCTCCTTCTTCAAGTGCTCGATGGCCTTGGTCATCGACTCTTCGGTTTCCAGCAGAATGGTGTCGGGGTCGGGCATGGATGTTCTCGATCGTGATACGAAGAATGTGGAATCGCAACAGAAAAATCAGGCTTCGATGAGCGTGCCGATCGGCTCGCCGTTGACCACGCGACGAATGTTCCCGGCGGTCTTGAAGTCGAACACGAGGATCGGCATCTTGCCCTCGCTGCACATCGTAAACGCGGTCATGTCCATCACGTTCAGGTTCTGCGAGATCGCCTGATCGAACGTCAGCCGATCAAACTTTCTGGCATTCGGGTCCTTCCGCGGGTCGGCCGAGTACACGCCGTCAACCTTCGTCGCCTTGAGGATCACCTGGCAGTCAAGTTCCCGCGCACGCAGCGCCGCGCACGTGTCCGTCGTGCAGAACGGGTTGCCAGTGCCGGCAACCAGGATCACCACACGCTTCTTCTCCATGTGCCGGACCGCACGGTTGCGGATGTACAGCTCCGCCACCGACCGCACCTCGATCGCCGACATCACGCGGCAATCGATCCCCTCGGCCTGCAAACCCTCCCTCAGTGCCAGCCCATTGATCACCGTCGCCAGCATCCCCATCTGGTCCGCCGTCGCCTGGTGAATCTTGCCGATCGAGGCGAGCTGCGCACCGCGGATGAAGTTCCCCCCGCCGACCACGATCGCCATCTGCGTGTTGAGTTCCAGAGCGGACTTGATCTCACGCGCAATCAGCGTGATCTCCTTGGCATCCAACCCCGATGCTCCCGCCCCGCCCAGCGCCTCGCCCGACAGTTTCAGCAGAACCCGCCGATACCTCCCCGTCTGGCCCCCGCCGGCCGAACTCGGCTGCGAATCAGGTTTCTGCGCACTTGCCGGGGAACTGGCGGTCGATGTCGGCACGGTGGGCTCCGGTTTACTCATGGAAAGACCTGCAAATATCGCGCCCCGAACGCTCGTGACGCGATCGCTCGAACCTCCGCATGATAGTTCCGACCCGGGCTTCGCGCCGGGCTTCTACCCGAAGGACCGGGAATAACCGGGATTGTCTCGAACCGCTGGCCCCGGAGAGCCGAAAAGAGTGACAGGCATGCGTTCGGGGTATGCTCAACATCGCACTCCCGGCGTCAGGGCAAGGACCGACCGATCATGAGCCAAGGCACACCCAACGGAGCCGCCGAGCCGATCCCTGCCGCCCCGGCCAGCATGCCGCAATCGCGCACCGTCGCCGACCTCGCCGGGGACGACTCGAGCGACGACGCAGAGTTCTCCCGCCGCGTTCTCCGCTGGGTCACCCGCGCAAGCGTCGCCGGCTTCGCCATCTCCGTCATCGCGCACATCGTCTTCCTCATCGTTTCCGGTGTCATCAACTTCGGCGGCAGCGGCGGCCGCGGCGGGCCACCGCTGCCCAGCGGCGCTGTCGAGGTCGCATTCATGACCGAGGGCGAACTCGGCGCCCTTCAGGAAGCAACCGTTGATGCCCAATCCCCCGGCGTAGACGCCGCGACCAAGGCGCCATCAGCCGAACTGGTCATCGAAACCTCCCTGGATATGCCCGGCGGACAGGGCATGATGGATGCAGGCGACCTCGGCGCCATCGGCGAGGGCCTCGGCGCCGCGGGCACAGGCACCGGCATCGGCATCGGCCCAGGGGCGGGCGGCGCCGGCGGCGGCAGCGCCAAGTGGTTCGGCGTCGAGGCCCGCGGCTCGCGATTCGTCTACATCGTCGACATCTCCGGCTCCATGGCCGAGAACAACCGCCTTGAAATCATGAAGGACCAACTCATCAAGTCCATCGACGGACTTCCCGAGAACTCCTCCTTCCACGTCCTGTTCTTCGAATCCGACGTCGTCCCCATCCTCCGCCGCGAACGCTGGATGGAATCCACCAGCCGCTGGAAGGCCGACGCCATCCGCGCCATCCGTGCCATCGACAGCCGCGGCGGCACCATGCCGCTCAAGGCCTTCGAACTGGCCTTCGGACTCCGCCCACGCCCCGACGCCATCTACTTCATGACCGACGGCATGTTCGACCGCGAAATCCCCGCCGTTGTCAATCGCCTCAACTCCGGCACACCCAAAGTCCCCATCCACTGCATCGCCTTCCAGATCCGCGACTCCGAACCCATGATGCGCCAAATGGCCCGCGAGTCCGGCGGGTCGTACACCTTCGTCGACCGCGGCACCCGCTGACGCACCCCCACGTCCCGTCGCCGCATCCCACGCCGCCGTCGGCCACCATGCACACCCTCCCACGCCCACATCCCGCCCCCAAGACCGCTCCCCACCTGTTGAGCCCCTCCGTCGCGCTCGCGCTCATCCTCGCCGGCGTGCTCCCCGCCACCGCCCAACTCGGCGGGCCCGGCGTCGTTCCCACCAACCCTGCCGCACCCGCACCGGCAAACCCCGCCGTCCCCGCCCCTTTATCGGGACAACGCGAGGTCACGCTCCGCCTGCGCCCCCCACTCACCGCTCTTCTGGGCACCCTCCAATCCGTCGATCACGCCGGCGTCTCCCTCAGATCGTCCACCGGCGAACTGCTCGTGATCTCTCTCGATCGCGTCATCAGCATCGAAGCCGACCCTGCCGCAGACCGCTCGCCGCTGACGCCACTGGCGGCTTACGCCGACGGCCTCTGGCGCGCCCGCACCCGCCTGGAACGCGGCGACCTGGACAGCGCGGAGCGCCTGCTCGACAATCTCGCCCGCGCTTGGCGTGCTGAGGGCATCCGCCCCGCCGGCCCCACCGGCTCGATCCTCTTCGAGGGCCAGGTTCGCGCACGACTCGAACGCGGCTGGACCGCCGGTGCAGTCTGGGCATGGCTCGATTGGGTCGGCGTCACACGCCAGGCCCGTGTCGACGCCGCGGCGCGATGGATCGGCGCTGCGTACGCACTGCCCGAGATCTTCGATCCCGGCTCGAGCGCCTGCGTCGCTCTCCCGCCCATCTACTCGACACGTCTCAACGCCCGCTCTCTCCGCGCCTTCGCCGACTCGCCCGAGTGGGACCGCTTCGCCGACGGCGACCCTGTCGCTCGCGACCTGGCCCTCCTCCACCGCTTTGCGGCACGCTACGAACTCGCCCTCATGATCGACGAGGCCACCGCGTCCGGCCTCACGCTCCCGCGCCCCGCCACCACGCACCCGGCGGTCGAACTCGCCTCCGACATCCTCGCCGCTCGCACCGGTTCACCGGATGCACGCCGCGACGCCCGCATCCGCCTCGAACGCCGCATCGGCAATCTGCTGCTCGCCCAGGGCCGCTCGGCCGAAAGCGCACCCACCGCCCCGTCGGGCAACGCACCCTCAGCCGTCACACCAAGCGACTCGCTTCTCCCTGGCTCGAGCGAACTGGCCCAACTCGCCCCGCAGTGGGAAGAAGCATGGTGCCGCGTCGCCATCGGCCGTTCGCTCCTGCGCGAGCCCGACATCCGCGATCGCCGCACGGGCCTTGTCTCGATGCTCCACGTTCCCGCCCGCTTCGCGGATCAACTCCCCGCCCTCAGCGCTCTGGTCCTGACCGAAGTCGCCGCCGAACTCGCGCTCATGGGCGACGACGCCGGCGCCGCCCGCATTCGCATCGAACTCGAGCAACTCGGCTGGCGCCTCCCCGCCGACGACTCGCCGCCCCCAAACCCCGGCCCCGACGCGGCCAGCCCCAGCACCGCCAGCCCCGACCCCGCCAATCTCGAACCGTCGACCGACCCCGCCGCGCCCGGCGGCACGTCACCGTAACGTCGCTCACCATCATCATCTCGCTCACGACCGCAACCACCACCACACCCGCATCCACACGCCCATCGCCGCCGCTCATGGGCCGGAACGAAACTCGGACCATCGCTGAAGGGAGTCACTGTGCTCGCAATCGCATCGGGGATCGAACTTCTCACTCTGCTCGACCGCGCTCTGCCCGGCGCACTCATGCTCGCTCAGGCCGCGGGCGACTCCGCCGCCGCGGCCGCGGGCGCAGCAGGCACAGCCGCCGCCGATGCCCCCGCCCAGAGCAAGTCGCTGCTCGAGTACATCCAATCCGGCGGCATCATCTCCTACGTCCTCATCCTCCTGTCCATCGCCGCCGTCGGCCTCATCATCACCAGCCTCCTGCAACTCCGCATCGCCGCCCTGGCACCCGAACCCATCGTCGAGCAACTCGACCGCCTCCTTCGCGATCGACAGGTCGACCAAGCCATCACTTTTTGCGCTCAGCCCGCCAACGCCTGCTTCCTCACACGCGTCCTCGGCGCCGGCCTGCTCAAGGCCAGCCGATCAACCTTCGGCATGCTCGAACTCCGCCCGGCCCTTGAAGCCGCGGGCCAGAAAGAGGTCGAACGCCTCGACAAACTCAACCACTGGATCGCCATGATCGCCGCGCTCGGCCCCATGCTCGGCCTTCTCGGCACCGTCATCGGCATCATCGGCGCGTTCGAAACCCTCGGCCAGGCCACCGGCGCGGCACGCTCCGCGGGCCTTGCCAAGTTCATGTCCCTCGCGCTGGTCACCACCGCCGAGGGCCTCATCGTCGCCATCCCGTGCACCGTTGCGCACGCGATCTTCAAGCGACGCGTCGACCGCCTCGCCACCGATGTCAGCGAGGTCATCGAAACCCTCACCGCCCCACTCCAGCCCGGCGCGCAGGCCGCCAAGAACGCCCCGCGTCCTCCCTCCCGCGCCGCCGCCCCCATGAGCCCCGCCAACGTCGCCTGATCCGCCGACGCTCTCGCTCCGAGCACCCATGCGCCTCTTCAAACGCAAGGACATTCCGGAAGCAGGATTCGACCTGACCGCGATGATCGACATCGTGCTGCTGCTGATCATCTTCTTCACACTCACCAGCCAGTTCGTTCAGACCCTCCAGCGCCCCATGCCCCTGCCCGCCGAACGCGGCGAGGAACGCCCGGCCGAAACCGCAAAGTCGATCGTCGTCGATCTCGACCGCGCCGGCTCCCTCTCGCACCTCGGCGGACAGCCCATCACCCCCGAAGAAATCGGCCGCGAAATCCGCAACGCCCGCGCCGCACGCACCGGGACCGAAATCGAACTGATCATCCGCGCCGACCGCGACATGCCCTCGCTCCACCTCAATCGCCTCGCCGCCTCCCTCGCTCGCAGCGGCGTGCGCGTCTGGAAACTCGCCACCAGCGGCGAGGGCGAGCCCGCGTTCGCAGGCCCCGAAGCCGGAGGGTCTGCACAGTGAACCTCCACCCCGCCCGCAGAAGAAACTACACCGTCCACCCGCTCCCGCTCGTCGCCATGATCGACGTCGTCCTCTTCCTGCTTCTCTACTTCATCATCGCCGGCTCCATGGTCCCCGCAGAGAGCCAACTCTCCGCCGCCCTCTCAACCGCCGCCCGCGGCGCTGGCGGCGGGAGCGACCTCTCGGCTCAGGTTCTCTACGTCGAGCGCATCGGCGAGCAGACCCGCTTCCGTATCGGCGGTCAGGCCGTCACCGATCGTGGTTCCCTCGCCGCCGTTATCGCCGCGCTTCCCAAAGATCCCGGCGTCGTCATCCGCGTCAGCGACGACGCTCCGGTCTGGGCCACCGCCATGGCGCTCCAGGTCATCCGCGACGCCGGCTTCAGGAGGGTCAGTTATGTCGCCGCCGGTCAGTGATCGATGGACCGCCCTCACCCTCGCGGCGTCCCTGGCCGTGCTCGCGGGGTCCTCGCGCACCATCGCCGTGCAACCCGCGGTCTCCGCCGCTACGGAAGCCAGCCTCGCCGTCGAAAGCTATCTCGAGTCCCACGCCCTCAAGGCCCTCCTCGCCGAGCAACTGGGCCAGCGCTTCCGCCAATCCTCCACCGAAGAGCGCCTCGCCCTGGCCGAGCGCCTCGGCTCGCTCTACGTCGAACTGCTCTCCGCCGCCACCGACGACGCCTCGCGGCAGATGTGGGAGCAACGCGCCCGCGAACTCATCGCCGCCGCTCCGGAGGCAAAGTCCTACGAACTCCGCATCACGCTCGCCCGCACGCTCTACGCCGAGGCCGAGGATCTGGCCGAGCGTCACCGCCTCCGCCTTCTCGACCCGCCGCAGGTCGCGGCACTCGAGCAGAGCCTCCGCAAACTCTCGCAGGAATTCGAAACCCTCGCCACCGACACCGCCCGCCGATTCGACTCCCTCGACCGCTCCGCCGCCGCGGGCCGCGAACCCGAAAAGTTCCAGCAGGAGATCGCCGACCTCCGCCGTCTCCGCTCCATCGCCTCGTACTACGCCGGCTGGGCCTCGTACTACCACGCAACCGTCACCGGCTCCTCCGCCACCGCCGATCGCGCACTGGAGAACTTCGCCATGCTCCTCGGCCGCGCCACAAGCGACAAGCCCCGCGCGGAGAAACTCAACCTCGACCTGCTCAAGTTCGACCACATCGCCCGCGCGTCCATCGGTGCCGCCCTCTGCTACAGCCTCAAGGACCAGCACGTCGAAGCGCTCCGCTGGCTCGATCTTGTCGAGAAGAGCCCCGACACGCCCGCCGATGTCCGCGAGTCCATCTTCCCCCGAAGGGTCAGCGTCCTCGCACGCGCCGGCCGCTGGGATGAAGTCTCCCGCCTCGTCGACGCCGCTCGCGTCAACATCGTCCCAACCCACGCGTCAACCCCCACCGCCGCCGCACGCAAGCCCCTGCCCACGCTCTGGGCTCGTCTCATCGGCGTCCTGACGCTCGAGGTACCGACCCCCGCACCCGATGTCGTCCGCGATCTGGCCCAGCAATCTCTGCAGGACCTCATCGCCCGAGGCGAGGCCGCCCACGTGCTGGACATGGTCAAGCGCTTCGGCACCGCGAGCCTCGGCGACTCAGGCTTCATCGCCCTCTACGTCCGCGGCTCGCGCGACTTCGACGCCGCCATGGACCGCCTCACCGCCTCCGGTGCCGACACCGACAAGCCCGCAGCCGATCCGGCCATCATCAACGCCTTCCGCGACAGCGCGACGCTCCTGGAGAGCAGCCAGCAGCAGCCCGACGCCGCGAACTTCCCCGGCTCCCGCGTCCGCGCGCTCCTGCTGGCCGGCCGCGCTCGCTTCCATGCCACCGACCTCCGCCCCGCCGCGGAACTCTTCGCCCGCGCCGCCGAACTCGCCCACGCTTCAGGCGACCAGACCACCAGCCAGGACGCAACGTGGCGAGCCGTCGTCGCCCTCGACCTGGCCCTCTCGCTGAACACCGCCTCCGCAGAAGCCGCCATCATCGAGCAGCGACTCGAAGAAGTCAGCACGCTCATGATCCGCCGCTTCCCCACCAGCCAGCGCGCCGCGGCACTCCTGCTCAAGCGCAGCGAGCGATCAGGTGTCGGCGACCAGGAAGCCATCCGCATCCTTCTGGGCGTGCCCAAAGGAGACTCGCTCTACGACGGCGCACGACGGCAAGCCGCACGCCTGCTCTACCGCGCGTATCGCGCCGCCTCGCCCGCCGACCGCGCCATCGCCTCCGCCCGCTTTGTCAGCATCGCCGAGGAAGTCCTCGCCCTCGAGCACGCGCTGACACGCGCCGACAGCGAGTCCGAGTCATCCGCCGCCAGCGACCGCGTCGTCATCCTCGCCCGCCAGACGCTCGACGCACTCCTGAGCGTCCCCTCCCCCGACATCCGCAGGGCCGAAGATGTCCTCTCGCTGGTCCAGAGCGTCATCGCCTACCGCCGCATGGACACCAGCGCCTTCCGTGATGAACTGGACTTCCGCCGGCTGCAACTCCACCTCGCACGCGGCGAGACCGACGCCGCCGCGGCCATCGCCGATGCGCTGACCAAGCCCCTCGACCCCGGCTCCACCGCCGATCCTGCAACACGCCAGCGCCTGGCCGTGTCCGCGCAGCGTCTGCTCTACATCCGCGCCGCCGAACGCTGGCGCGCCGCCCGCCGAAGCGGCACCACGGGCCAGTCATCGACGCCGTCCGCCGCGAGCGTCCCCGGTGCCGAAGTCATCGACCACGCCCGCGCCGTCATCGCCCACGGACGCATCGTCGCCGATCAGTTCGGCTCATCGACCGACCCCGCATCCGTCAACGTTTTCGCCACCATCGCCGCCGCCGCCGCGGACATCTTCCGCGCCTCGGGCGATCCCGCCATGCGTGACCTTGCGCTGGCGATGGACGCGCGCGTGCTCAAGGCCGTGCCCGCCGAGCGCGATGCGCTGCTCCGCACCGCCGAACTGGCCGAGGGTGCCGGCAACGCCAAACTCTCTCTTGATTGCTGGCGCAAACTCCTCGTCGGCCTTCCGCAAGGCTCCCCGGAGTGGTTCCGCGCACGCTTCGAGTCGATCCGCATCCTCGCCATCACCGACGCCGAGGCCGCGCGTGTCGCCATCGCCCAGCATCGCGTCCTCTACCCCGACCTCGGCCCTGAACCGTGGGGCTCACGCATCCGCGACCTGGCCACCATGCTCGGCGAACCCGAACGCCCGGTCCGCGCACCCAAAGGCGGCAAAGGCGGCACCTCGCCCCGCGTCCTCATGGACGATGCGCCCGCCCATCGCACCGAAAGGACGGTGCTCTGATGGCCTCACACGAGGATCGCCGCATCGTCGCCGAGTTCCTGGGCCGCGGCATCGCCGACGCGTGGGGCCCCGGCCGCCACGAATCGCTCCTGGGCCTCGAGCCGGGCCAGACCGATGCCGACTCCGTCCGCACCGCGCTCTCTCAGCGCCTGATGGTCCTTGCCTTCCACCCGCGCGCCCAATCTCCCGAGGCCGATCGCCTCCGCACACTGCTCGAACTCGCCGCCCAGCGCCTCGCGCCGGCCAGCGCACTCCCGCACGAAGGTCACGACGTCGTCGCCGACATCCGCGTCGCCGAACCGATCACGCCCCGGCCCGCCGCCCCTCAGCCCGCCGCGGAACACCCGGATCTTCAGGCCCGTCAGATCGCCGAACTGCTCGGCCTGAGCACGCCCGCGACCATCGAGTCCTTCGATGGTCACGCCGTCGCGATCAACGACGGATCCGCTCCGTCCCCCGAGCTCAGCGCGGCCGACGCGAACGCTCCCGACGCAATCGCCGATGACGCCGCCGGCGCCGAAGACCTTGGCCCCATCGAGCTCGACATCCCCGCGAGCGACCCGCTCGGCACCGCGCTGCCCGAGCCGAACTCTTCTTCCTTCACCGACGATCCATCGCCCGACACCGCGCACCCTCGCGCGGCGATCACCATCCCCGAGGGCACACTCGTCCTCACCGGCATCGAACGCGCCGCCGGCGCGCTCCTCTCCCGCTCCGGCGGCGTCACGCCCGCCCTGCTGCACGAACTCGGCCTGCTCGCGCTCCAGCGCGGCCTGCCCGTCAGCGCCACCGAGATCGCGCTCAGGAATGTCGCCACGATCATGGCCCACCCCATGATCCCCGTCATCGATGCTCCGCCCGGCTACTTCGACCAGCCCGGCATCGCGCACACCGCAACCGCCCCCGCCCCCATCACGCGGCCCAAACCGCGGCACACGCCGCAGGCCACACTTCAATCCGCCCCTCAGGCCCCGCTCCCCTTCGCACCAGTCTCCGCCCCCGCCGTCGCACCAGTTTCTGCCCCAGTCTCCGCACCAATTTCCGCACCAATTTCCGCCCCCCGCGCCGCGCAACCCGCCAACCCATACGACACCGACACCACCATGTATCGCCGTCCCGAGGACGTGCTCCTGAGCCGATTCCTCATCGCCGGCGCGGCCGTCGTCGTCCTCGCCGTCGTCGGCATCATTCTGCTCATCGTCCTTTCGAGCCGCTCCTCGACCTCCGCCCCGCTCGCCGGTGCCCCCGGCGGCGCACCCGCCCCCACACCCGGCGGTCAGCCCGCCGCCCAGCCCACACCCGCCACGTCGACACACACCAACGCCGATCCCGACCGCGGCGGCGTCGTCGACGCCGCAGCCTTCATCCGCCAACTCACCGGCGCCCGCGTCGATCCCGGCACACGCCCCGAGCCCGCCGATGTCATCGCGCGCCTTCGCCAGTCCGCCGACGACGTCGCCGCGAACCCAGCCGCGGCACTGTCCGAGTTCGAACAGGCCGCCCGCTCCGTCCGCTTCTGGTGGCCAACCTTCGGCTCACCCGAGCGCATCGCCTGCGTCAACAGCATCGTCGACTTCGTCCTGCGCATGCCCGATGATCCCGCCATCGTCCGCCGCGCCATCGCCGCGCTGACCACCCGCGTCACCCTCGAGCCGCCCTCCGGCCGCGCCGCCGCGATCGATCCCGCCGACGTCCAGCCCGCCATCTGGTCCAGCGGCGTTCTCGCTCGCCTCTCCCGCGAGCGGGACATCCCCTCCGCCCTCCGCAACGAAATCCAGCGTGCCGTCGCCGAGATGTATCCCGGCGAGCCCCTGAACACCCCCGACTTCGCCGGCGGCACCGCCCGCGCCCTCCGCGCCATGCCCCGCCGCCTCCTCGGCCCCGCGCCCGACCCATCCTCCACCGCCGCGCCCGCCACGCCCGCGGGCCGCGCCCCCGCGGAACTCGCCAAAAGGGGCCTCGAAAAGTGGCTTGAAGCCCTTCTGGCCCTCTCACCCACCAGCCGCCCGGGTCGAGATCCCGCCGAAGTCCTCATCGAGCCCGCCACCCAGCGCGAACTGCTCAGCGCCATCGAGCTCATCATGCTCGCCAGCCCCGATGTCACGCTCGATCCCGCCGCGTTCGAACTCCTGGGCGACCTTGTCTCTCGCGTCCGCTTCCGCGAAGGTTCGCCCGGCCAGGCTCAACTCGTCGCCTGGCTCGATGACCAGCACATGACCTCGCCCAACCTCGCCGTCGTCACGCGTGTCGCCGTCAACGGCACACAGATCGAAGGCGTCGGCCCCGCCATGGTCCTGGCCCCTGCCGCCTCGACCAGCGAACGCGCCACCGTCCGCGATGAGTACATCCGCGCCTGGTCCATCGCCGTCGGCGGCGCAGTCGCCGATCTGGGCGCACAGTTCACCCGCGTCACCACCGAGCGCCTCGCCCGCACCGCTCCCCCGGATGCCCCGCCCATCGAAGACCTTCGCCTGGCCGTCGGCTTCGCCCTCATGAACCGCGCCGTCTACCAGCGCGACCGCGGCCAGAACGAAGACGCCCGCGCCAGCCTCACCCAGGATGCACCCGAAGCCGTCGCGCCCTCCCTCCTGCCCTCGCTGGCAAATCCTGCCGCCGGCGACTCATGGGCCGTCCGCTACCTCGGTTCCGACCGCTCCCTGGCCGTCCGGCTCGAGCGCCTCAAGGAACTCGAGACCGCCGGCATCTCCTCCCGCGCCGACGGCGACGTCCTGGCCGAAATCGCCTTCCTCGCCCCCGTCCCGGAGCTCCGCTCCGCCGCACAGAAACTCTGCATCAAGTTCTCCGATCGCATCGAGGTCATCGACGGCCTGCTCAAGGTCCTCCCGCGCGCCCCGCGCTCGCGCATCGTCGTCGACACCGTCCAGCGCGTCACCAACCGCCCCGTCGCTCCCGCCAGCAGCCCGCGCTGGATGCTCGACGCACGCCGCGCCCTGGTCGCCAAAGCCCTGGAGGTCATGGCCAGCAACGACCCGCGCACCGGCCCCGATGCGCTCGCCGCGGATCTGGCCAGCGCGTACCAGGTCTGCGCCGGTATCGAGCCCTCCGGCAGCACCGTGCAGATCGACGACGCCCCCGCCGTCGCGCTGGCCGCGGTCGAGAAACTCCAGCGCGACCTGCTGACGCAAGCCCGCGCGCTCGTGCCCAACGACGCGGCACCGATCCGGCTTGATGAGATCGAACGCCGCCGCACCGGCCGCCTCATGGTCGCCACCGGCCCCATCCAGCAGTTCGCCGCCGAGCAGGTCACCTGCGCCGAACTCGTCGCCTTCATCGTCACCGCCCGCATCCCCGCCCGCTCGGATCAGGCCAAGGTCATCCTCGACGAGATGCACCAGTCGCGCAACGCCGCACGCCACATCTTCACGCAGATCCACGCGTGCGAACGCGCCATGTCCCGCCTCTGGCTCCTCTTCCTCCAGCCACGCGAGTCGCAATCATGACCACCACATCACCCTCCACGCCCGTGCGCGCGATCGCCCATCTTCGTCGCCGCGGCGTCCTGCCCCTGCTGCTGCTCCTCCCCGCCGTCTGCACGGCCATTGCGCTCGGCCAGTCCCTGAATCAATCCTCCCCCACAACCCTCGCCCCCCCCGCCCCCGCCTCCCCCACCACCCCCGCCATCGCCAGCATCCGCGATCTGCCCGCGCGCCTCTCCGCCCTGGACCCGCGCCGCCCCGCCGACTACTTCCTCCTGGCCGAAGAAGTCGCGATGGAAGCCGACCTCTCCCCGGCCATCCGCGATCTGGCCATCCGGCTGTACGTTCTGGCCGCGGTCATCGACATCGAGCAGCACGCCAGCGCCAACACCCCCTCCGCCCCGCCCGACTCCACCGCCAACGCCATCGCCGCCAGCGCCTGCCTGGGCATCGCCGCGCTCTGCCCGAAGGAATCGGACAAGCGCTGGCTCGTCGCCGTTGCGCAGCTCATCGACCAGCAACGCACCACGCCATCGGCCCGCCCCCGCGCCGCCGCAAAGGTCGTCGCCGCGCCGGAGAATGTCGCCCTCGACCTGGCCTCGGCCCTCGGCCTGGCCCGCGCCGGCGAGGGCCGGCGCGCCGAGCAACTGCTCAACCGCCCCGGCGTGACCGAGCTCCTGCGCGCATACCAGAACCTCATCCGCACCGACGCATCCTCCGTCTCCGGCGAGGACCGCCTCCGCGAGATCATCCGCGACTGGCCCGTCTGCCCCGAGTGCCGCAACCGCCGCGTCATCTTCCGCAGCGACAACCCCGGCCGCGCCCCCGCCCGCGCGCACGCGTGCAACACCTGCAACGCCTCCCCCGGCCCCGCGCTCTCGCCCGATGAACTCCTGGCCGACCTGCGGCTCGAAGACGCCCTGCTCCGCGGCATCCACCGCGTTTGGTCCGCACAGGTCGAGGCCGACCAGGGCGCGCCGCTGGTCGACCCCGAGCCCGCGCTCTTGGCCCAGCGCATGCGCATCGACCCCTCGCTCCGCGCGTTCCGCCGCGGCGAGTGGGTCGCTCCATAACCGAATCCCCCCACCCCCAGCCACCCCGCGCGCCCGGTCGCCGAACCCGCGGTCTACACTGGCCGCATGACGAATCCCGCCACGAATCAGCCCGCGCAGTCACCAACCACCGCCCCCGCAGCCGCGCCCGCGACGGGCCCCTCCGCTGCTCCCATTGCGGGCGCCCCCAAGCCCACCGTCACCTTCGACGAGTTCGCCAAGCTCGACCTCCGCGTCGCCCGCATCCTCTCCTGCGAGCCCCACCCCAAGGCCGACCGCCTCTGGAAACTCCAGGTCGATGACGGCTCGGGCACGCCGCGTCACCTCTGCGCCGGCGTCCGCGATCACTACACCGCCGACCAGATGGTCAACCGCCTGATCATCATCGTCGCCAACCTCGCCCCCAAGGTCATCCGCGGCGAAGAGTCCCGCGGCATGCTCCTGGCCGCGAGCGACATCCCCAAGGACGCCGCCGCCGCCGACCCGAACGCCGTCCGCAAGGTCATCCTCCTCCGCCCCGATGCCGACATCGCCCCCGGCTCGATCGTCTCCTGAGCCGCCACGCCCGGCACCATCGACAACACGCACAGCCCGATCGCTCACGCGGCCGGTGCGACCGATCGCGCGTACGGAAATTCACGGATTTTCGCCGTGCGTTCACCGCAGATCGCAGCCACTTCCCAACGCGTTCGCCGAACATCGGCTTTTTCGAGAGGGCCGTACGGAGACTTTTGTCGAACGCCCGGAGCCTTCCGCCGTTCGCCCGAAGCCGTCCGTCGCGCCCCCGGCGTGTCCGTTCGGCCACCCGAACCGCCCCGCCGCCGCGTCAGCCGACTCGCCCGCTTCGGGCGCACGACCGTTGCCGGTGCCGCGGCAAGGCCCGTGCTCGGACGGCCCTCGCAAGCCACCGGAACACGGCCACTTGTCTAGTTCCCTTCCTGTCCACGCCCGTCTGAGGGCGGACGCCCCCGCCTGCGCACAGGGCTCGTCCGCCCTCAGCCGGGCGGAAAGAAACGCGCGAAGGGGCTTGTTGCTCTTCATCCCCGGCGGCTTGCTCGCAAAGCCTCGCCGCGCCGCCGGCAACGCTCGTGCGCACTATGTGCGGGGAAGGGAACGTCGGTGACGGGTGGCGGGGCTGGTGCCACGCGCGCGTGCGAGAGTGGCACAGTGGCAGAGTGGCACAGTGGCAGAGACAAGGGCCATGCGTTCCCGGGGCCACGCACCGCGCGGCCCCGCTTTCATTTCACCATGCTTCCCCTCTTCGCTTCCCCTCTTCCCCTGCTCCTCTCTTCTCCTCTTCTCTTCTTCTCCCTCCTCTTCGCGCCTTCGCGCCTTCGTGCAAATCACCCCTTGAATACGATCGCCGGCTCCAGTCGCATCACCTTGACCAGCGAGATCGTCGCCGACAGCATGCAGATGAACGTGATCGCCCCGCCGGTCACCGCCAGCGTCTGCCACAGCAGGCGGAAGCTCAGCTCCGTCCGCCCGGCCAGCAGGCCGAAGCACGACGCCAGCCCCACGCCCAGCCCGTAGCCGATCAGCCCCACGATCAGCGCCTGGAAGAGGATCATCCCCAGCAGCCTCATGTTGCTCGCGCCCATCGCCTTGAGCGCGCCGAAGTGCCGCAGGTTGTCCAGCGTGAAGTTGTAGAACGTCTGCCCCGCGATCGCCGTCCCCACCAGGAAGCCCAGCGCCACCGCGATCCCGAAGTTGATCGGGATGCCCGTGTACTTCATGAAGTACTGATACGTCTTGACCGAGAAGTCCCACTTCTCCATCGCCCGCAGCCCCGTGTTCACCTCGATCCGCCGCGAGAGCTCGCCGATGTCCTGCCCGGGCTTGGCCTTGACCAGGATGAAGCTCAGCAGCTTGCGCTCGCGCGGCGCGAACGTCGTCGCCCTGGTGTACGTCGTGTAGATCACCGGCTGGCTCTGGAACGTCCGCCCAACGCGGCAGATCCCCACCACCACCGCGCGCTTGTCGTTGAGTTCCAGCGCATCGCCGATCTTCAGCGGCACCGGCGCCGCACCGGGGATCGGGTTGCCCGCTTGGTCCCGCGGCATCCTGGCCAGGCGCGTCCGCGCGCCGACCTCATCGACAATCACCCCGTCCGCTCGCCGAAGGTCCGACAGGCTCCCCTCGACCATTTCCGGCGGGCCGCCGATCATCGTCGCGTCATCGATCCCCACCACGTTGCACTGCTGAAAGTTCCCGTTCTCCAGCCGCGCGCGGATCAGCCCCTTGTACAGCGGCATCGCCCACTCGATCCCGTCCACGCCGCGCACCCGCAGCAGCTCCGTGTCCTGCAGCGGCTTGATGTCATCGACGAACTGCACCTTCGGGTCCATCACCCAGATGTCCGGCTGGCTCGTGTCCGTGATGAAGCCGAAGGTCCGCGTCATCAGCCCGATGAAGATCGACGACTGCTGCGTGATCAGCAGCGCCGCGAAGGTCAGACCCATGATGATGCCGAAGTACTTGGCCCGATCGCCAACGAGCATCTTGAACGCAACGGAATACATGCATCACTCCAGCGGCCGGGCCGCAAAGAACACTCACTCCACCGCCGCCGCCGTACCGCCACCGCCCCCCCCGCCCCGCGCCTTCTCGATCGCCGCCACCAGATCGCTCGGCTTGAAGAACGACTGGAAGTACACCGGCTTGTCGATCCCCGGTCCGAAGACCGCGATGAGCGGAATCCCGCCGCCGCCGGAGATCGCGCGGACCGTGCCCCATCCCTGCTCGCCCGTCGAATCCGTCAGGTCCACCTTGAACTCCACCACATCCGCGGCCTTCAGCGCCGCCAGGCTTTCCTCCGCGTAGATGATCGTCTTCTCGATCACGTGGCAGTTCGTGCACCACTTGGCCGTGAACTTCACCACCACCACGCGCCCCGCCGCACGCTCCTGCTCGATCGCCGTCACCAGCTCCGCATCCGGCTGGTTCATGAACACCCGCCACTCCACCGGCGGCGGCCGCGTCAGCGACACCGTCACCCAGATGCTCGTCACGATCCCGATCACCCCGATCGCCGTCGCCCAGTTCTTCCCCACGCCGGTCTTGAGCATCCGCCGACCCTGCGCCACCAGCCACCCGAACGCAAACACGCTCAGCAGCCCCACCACGTACCACGGCCACTTCTCACGCACCAGGTTCCCCGCAAGGAATGCCGCCACCGCCAGCATGAACAGCCCCATCACCTGCTTGAGCAACTCGCTCCCCGGCCCGCCCCGCGGCACCTTGTTCAGCAACTTCGGGAAACAAATCAGCAGCGCATACGGCGACGCCATCCCCACACCCATCAGCACAAACACCCCGATCCCCACCGCCGGCGGCTGCGTCAGAATCCACGCCAGCGTCGCGCCCAGCAGCGGCCCCGTGCACGGCACCGCCAGAATCCCCGTCAGCACGCCGCCGACAAAGTTCCCCGTCGCGCTCTCACCCGTCGGGTTCACCGCGTACACAAAGTTCGGCAGCCGGATCGTGAACCACCCCATCATCCCCACGCCCATCACCGCCACGATCACCGACATCCCGATCACGAACCACGCGTGCGTGAAGATCTGACCCCAGTCATACTTCTGCCCGCCCGTGATCACGCCGAAGGCCAGCAAGCCCAGCACCCCGTACATCGCCACGATCCCGATGCAATACACCGTCCCGTACCACACCAGCTTGCCCGGGCTCTTGGCGTGCGACTGGATCGACAGCACCTTGATCGGCACCACCGGCAGCACGCACGGCGTGAAGTTCATCAAAAGCCCCGCCAGAAACGCGATCCCCAGAATCAGCACATACGCGTTCTCGGCCACGCCGAACGTGTAGCCGAGAAAGTCGAACTGCCGCACCTTCGCCGCGGCCGTCGGCACATCCCCCGCATCGATCCGCGAGAACACCGACGGGTCGAACCCATCGAACGTCGCCGAGTCGAACGCCGGCGTCGTCATCGTCCCCACCGGCGCGATCTCGAACGTCGCCTCCACCCGCACCGTCTCCGGCGGGAAGCACATCGTGTCGTTGCACGCCTGGTACCGCACATCGAACGGCATCGTCACCTTGCCCGGCGGCGCATCGTTCAGCACCACCACCGGCACGTAGACGTGCGTCGTCTTCTTGTAGCTCTTGATCACCACCGGGTCGCCAAGGAACGCGACCTCGACATCCTCCGCCGCGGGCCACGCCGTCAGCGTCGTGTACACCTTCACACCCGCCGGCAGCGCGGGCGCGTCCTCTCCCCCCGCACCCGCACCCGCACCGGCACCTTTGCCAACCTCGATCGTCGTCGGGATCGGGACCAGCCCCTTGAGCTCCGGCGGCAGCACCGGGTCATTCGGCCAGATGTGCATCGCCTCGGCGAACTCGAACCGCACCGCCACCGCGAACCGATCCCCCGGCACCGCCACCGGCCGCTGCACGTGCGCCGTGACCGTCACCCGGTCATCATCCCCGCCCGGCTGGGCCGCGGCCGTCGCGACACCGACCCCCAACACCACCATCAGGCTCGCCAGCAGCGCCGAGAGCGCCCCCGCCACGCCCCCAGCCCGAACACCCGACTTTGTCCGCATTCCGTTCGGCATCGTTCATCCTTCCTGAGCCTCGCCACCGCCCCCGCCCCAGACAAGCGTAACCACGCGGCATCCCATTTGATGTTCTCACGACGGTTCGGTTTCAAGCCCCTCGGCAAGACGGGCCGATACCCGAATCATCTACCTGTGCGCACTCCCTGCGCACGCATCCTGCCGACGTGCGCACCTCATGCCCGATGTTCTTGACCAAAGTGAGATCGATGCCCTCCTCGCGGCGGTCGATACCGGCGTCGTCGAGCAGAAGGCCGAGTCCATCCAGATCTTTTCGCGCACGCGCAAGGACGCGGCCAACATCGAGGTCCGTCCGTACGACTTCAAACGTCCCGAGCGCGTCAGCAAGGACCAGATGCGGTCCCTCCAGACGCTCCACGAGGCCTTCGCCCGGAACTTCGGCGCCAGCCTCTCGGGCTTCCTCCGCACCATCGTCGAGGTCAAGGTCGCCACCTGCGAGCAGATGACCTACGGCGAGTTCATCGGCGGGCTGCCCAACCCCACCTCGTTCAACCTCATCGAGGCCAAGCCGCTCGAAGGGCAGATCTGCCTTGAGATCTCGCCGCTGATCATCTACCCCATCATCGACCGCCTTCTCGGCGGCACGAACCAGGACCTGTTCATCCCGCAGCGCCCGATGACGCTGATCGAAACCCGGCTCATCTCCAAGGTCACCAGCCGAGGGCTGCTGGCGCTGAGCGAGTCGTGGGCGTCGATCAAGCAGATCAACTTCGAGATCACCGCGCAGGAGTCCAATCCGCAGCTGGTGCAGATCGTCCCGCCGAACGAAGTGGTCGTGGTCATCGGCTTCGAGGTCAAGCTCGGCAACCGCGCCGGCACGATGAACCTGTGCATCCCATTCGCCGTCATCGAGCCGGTCATGGAGGAACTGGCCAGCCAGAGCTGGTTCAGTTCATCGAAGGTCGGCAAGGGCTCCGACGCTCGGATGCGGATCGAGGGATCGCTCAGCCGCGCGGGCCTGACGGTCACCGGCCTGCTCGCCGAAACGAGCATCACGCTGTCGGATCTTCAGAACCTCGCCCCCGGCGACCTGCTGACCACGGAAAAGGCGCTGAACGTGCCAGTGGTCGTCTGCGTCGAAGGGGAGAAGAAGTTCCTCGCGCAGATCGGACAGTTCAAGGGCCAGCGCGCCCTGCGGATCCTCCGCGGCATCCAGCCCGGCGATCGCATCTGATCCGACCGGCACGCTTGAACCCCCACGCCGGAACGCGAACACTCAGCCGTGCGCCGCGATGAGCAAAGACTGAAGTCCGAGGAATCGCTCCGCGCGCGGTGCGAGTTCGACCCCGCGCTGCCGATCAACCAGCGGCGCGATGAGATCGCCGCGGCGATCCGCGATCACCGCGTCGTGGTCCTCTGCGGCCAGACCGGCTCGGGCAAGACCACGCAACTTCCCAAGATCTGCCTCACGCTGGGCCTGGGCAAGCGCGGCATCATCGGCCACACACAGCCGCGGCGCCTGGCCGCACGCGCCGTCGCGGCCCGCATCGCCGAGGAACTCCGCATCGCGCCGTCGGATGAGGCCGTCGGTGTGAAGGTTCGCTTCGAGGACCGCACCGGGCCGGGGACGGTCATCAAACTCATGACCGACGGCACGCTCCTGGCCGAGACACAGAGCGACCCGCTGCTGTCGGCGTACTCAGCGCTGATCATCGACGAGGCGCACGAGCGCTCGCTGAACATCGACTTTCTGCTGGGCATTCTCCGCGGCGTGCTCCGGCGGCGGCAGGACCTCAAGGTGATCGTCACGTCGGCGACGATCGACCCGGCGAAGTTCGCGGCCCACTTTGCGCCGGTGGTGGGACCAGTACTGGGACCAGTGCTGGGGCCGGCTGCAGGAGCGGTCGTGCCGGTGATCGAGGTCTCGGGTCGAATGTTCCACGTGGAACATCGATACGTTTCTTCACAATCCACAAGCGCGGATTTGTCGCGAAATCCGCCGGGGGTCGAGCCGGAACTGGTCGGCGATGCGGTCGATGAACTCCTCGGCCCGCGCGGCTGCGGCGGGGATGTGCTGGTCTTTCTGCCGGGGGAAAAGGAAATCCGCGCCTGCCAGACGCACCTGCGGCGGACGCTCGGCGACTCGGTCGATGTGCTGGCGCTGATGTCGCGGATGAGCAGCGATGAGCAGGATCGGATCTTCCATGTCGGCGGACGGCGGCGGGTGATTCTCTCGACGAACATCGCCGAAACATCGCTGACGGTGCCGGGGATCCGCGGCGTGGTCGATACGGGGCTGGCGCGGATCAGCAGGTACGACCATCGCACGCGCGTGCAGACGCTGCCGATCGAGCGGATCAGCCGCGCATCGGCGGCGCAGCGGTCGGGCCGGTGCGGTCGCGTGAGCGAGGGCGTGTGCATCCGGCTGTACGAGCGAGAGGACTTTGATTCGCGGCCGGAGTTCACCGAGCCGGAGATCCGCCGGTCGAACCTTGCGAGCATGATCCTGCAGAGCAAGGTGCTGGGGCTCGGGCCGCTGGAGGACTTTGACTTTCTCGAGAAGCCCGATGCGGGAATGCTGCGCGACGGGTATCGGCTGCTGTGGGAACTCGGCGCGCTGAGCTCGAGCCAGAGCGACGGCGAACTGACGGCGATCGGGCGGCGGCTGGCGGGGTTGCCGGTGGATCCGAAGATCGGCCGGATGGTGCTGGCCGCGGAGGAGATGCGGTGCCTGCCGGATGTGCTGGTGCTCGCGGCGGCGCTGTCGATCCAGGACCCGCGCGAGCGGCCGATGGGGCGAGAGCAGCAGGCGGATGCCGCGCACGCGGTGTTTCGCGATGGAACATCGGACTTCATCTCGCTGCTGAACCTGTGGCGCGAGTATTGCGCGCGCGATGGGCACGCGCGCGATGGGCGTGGCGGCGGATTCGCGTGGGCGCGGGAGCACTTTGTCAGCGGCGTGCGGATGCGCGAATGGGTCGAGGTGTGGGAGCAGTTGTGCTCGATCGCCGCGGATCTGGGCCTGCGCGGGGCCGGGCGCGAGGGTGATGCGGCGGGTGACATCGCGCCCGAGAGGGGCGGCGCAAGCGAGGCGGGCAGCGCGAGCAAGGCGGGTCGCGAGCGGCTGCATCGTGCGTTGCTGACGGGGCTGGTGGGCTCGGCGTGCTGCCGCGATGAGGCGGGGGGCGGCTTTGAGTATCGCGCTGCGCGCGGCGTGCGGTGTTCGATCCATCCGGGCAGCGTGCTGTTCAAGCGGTCGCCCAAGTGGATCATGGCGGGGGAGGTTGTGCAGACGACGAAGAACTACGCGCGGTGCTGTGCGCCGATCGAGCCGGAGTGGATCGAGGCGGTCGCGCCGCACGTGTTCGAGCGGCAGATGTCGGATGTTCACTTTGATTCGGAGGCGGGCGAGGCGCGGGGGTTTGAGCGGGTGAGCATGGCGGGGCTGGTGATCGTGCCGCGGCGGAGCGTGGCGGTGGCCGGCACGGACCCGGCGCGAGCGCGGGAACTGCTGATCGAGAAGGTGCTGTGCGCAGAGGATGGCGGCGCGGCGGGGCTGAGTGCGGGCCCAGGAGCGGGCCCAGGAGCGGGCCCCAAAGCGGGCACAGAAGCGCGTGCAGGAGCGGGCGAGTCGCCGAGCGTGGTCGCGTTCGCGGCGCACAACCGCGGGATCTGCGCATGGGCGGAGGGTGTGCGAGCGAAGCTGCGCGATCGGGCGGTGATCAGGGGCGAGCGGGAGATCGCGGCGTTCTTTGATCGGACCCTGCCGCGGGATGTGGTGGATGTGCGGACGCTGCGCGCGTGGCTGGCGCGGGAGCCGGGGGCGGATGCTCGCCTGCGGCTGTCGCGGGCGGATGTTGCCGCCAATACTGCTGGGGATGCGGAGGAACTGGAGAGGCGCGCGGGGCCGGCGCGGTTCCCGGAGGAGATGGCGGTCGGCGCTGAGCGCGGGCGGCTGGAGTACCGGCTGTCGCCGGGCAAGGATGAGGACGGGGTGACGCTGCAGATCGGGCTGCTGGGGCTTGCGGCGCTGCGTGATGAGCGGCTGGCGTGGCTGGTGCCGGGGATGCTCGGCGAGCGTGTGCTGGCGATGATCAAGGGGCTGGGCAAGGACCAGCGGCTGGCGCTGGAGCGGGCGGGGCCGGGGGAGGCTGGCTTGGTGGGGTTGGGGGGGTTGGCGGGGCTGGCGGGGCTGGCGGGGCTGGCGGGGCTGGCGGCGGAGGTCGCGGAGGTGATGACCTTCGGCCAGGGGGACTTGTGCGAAGCGCTGAGCGAGGCGGTGGAGGTGCTCACGGGCGTGCGCGTGAGCGCGCAGCAGTGGCGGGCGAGCGAGCGCGGCGTGCCGGGGCACTGCGTGATGAACGTGCGGGTCGTGGATGAATCGGGGCGGCCGCTGGCGGCGGGGCGCGACATTGCGCAGATCCGCGGCAAGCTCGCGGCGAGGCTGGCGCGGGCGCAGGCGCAGGCGGCGCGGTCGCGGTTTGCGCAGGACGGGCTGACGGCGTGGACCTTCGGGGATGTGCCGCAGAGCGTGGAGGATGATGAGGATGGATCGCGGTGGTACCCGACGGTGATGGACATGGGCGGCAGCGTGTCGCTGTCGCTTGCGGCCAGCGCCGAGGATGCGCGGGTGATGAGCCGGGCGGGGGTGCGACGGCTATTCGTGCTTTCGTGCAGCGAGGAACTGCGGCACCGCATCGGGGCGCTGGCGAACTTCGAGACGATGAAGCAGCAGTACAAGGCGCTGGGGAGCGTGGAGGAACTGGTCGACGGGCTGATGTGCCAGATCTGCGAGCGGACGTTCATGAGCGGTCAGGCGGAGGTGCGCGAGCGCGCGGTGTTCGAGGAGCGGCTGAGCGGCGGATGGGGAAGGCTGGGGCAGGTGACGTTCGAGATCGCGGATCTTGTGTCTCGGACGCTGGAGTCCAGGGCGCTGGTGGCGCGGCGGATCGGCGGGGGCACGCCGCGGCTGTGGGCGGCGTCGATCGCGGACATTCGCGAGCAGGCGGCGTACCTGATGCCGCCGGGGTTCCTGGGGCTGGTCGCGTTTGAGCGGCTGCGCGAGTACCCGCGGTATGCGCGGGCGATGTGGGAGCGGCTGCTGAAGCTGCGCGAGGATGGCTCGGGCGTGGAGAAGGAGGCGCTGGCGACGATCGGGCCGGTGTGGAAGAAACTGACGCTGTGGATCGCGCGGCGGCAGGCGACGCTGCGCGCGGAGGCCGGGGGGACGGGGGGGGCAGGGGCCGGCGGGGCGGGCGGGGCGGGGGGGGCGGGGGCGGGCGGGGCCGGAGCGGGTGCTGCACGCGTTCGCGCGGCGCTGCCGGCGGGGCGGCGTCAGACGGTCGTGATCAACGCCGATGCGGCGGTGTGGGCGATGCAGCCCGGGGCGATGCCGCCGGAGGTCGAGCAGTACCGCTGGGCGTGCGAGGAGATGCGGGTGGGGCTGTTTGCGCCGGAGCTCTCGGCGGGCGGGATGAAGTGGACGGCGGGTCAGACGCCCAAGTGGCCGGTTGCGGAGGGGTGAGTCGGGGGTATTGATGGGGTCCGCGGCCGACCGCGATGAAATGAAACCGGGGCCGCGCGGTGCGCGGCCCCGGAATCACGTTGCCTCTGTCTGTGCCACTGTGCCACTGTGCCACTGTGCCACTGTGCCACTCTGCCACTCTGCCACTCTGCCTCTGGGCCTCTGTGCCACTGTGCCACTGTGCCACTTCCTCACGCCGCCTTGCTGCGTTCCTGGCTGGCGATGCGGAGCGCGCCGCGGGCGCCGGTGGAGAAGCGGACGGTGAGCGTGACGCTCGGTGCGCCGATGCTCTGGCCGCGCTGGCCGCGGACGGTGTAGACAACGCCCGCGACGCCGACGGGGACGGTTTCATCGATGAACGACTTCTTGCCGGAGATGCCGACCTCCTGCGAAGGGCCGAGCTCGCCGGTGTCGGAGATCGTGGCGCGGGAGACGCGGTAGACCGACCCATCGTTGTCTCGGGCCTTCCATCGCAGCGTCATCGTGCCGTCGGTGGCGTTGATGGTGGCGCGCAGGTCGGTGGGCTGCGTGGGGGCGGGGCGTGCCGAGGGGGGCTGCGGGGCGGGGAGGTTGGCGGTCTGGTAGATCAGGCCGGGGTTGGCGGCGCGGTCGGCGGTGTTGCGAATGTCACGAATGAGCCCGGCGGTGGCGTCGCGGACAGCGCGGAAGGCGTCGTTCTGCGCGGCGAACGCGGCCTTGGCGGTGTTGCGTGCCTTGCTGGCGTTGGAGAACGCGGCGTTGGCGTTGGTCACGAGCGTAACCCACGATGCGGCGTTGCTGGGGCTAATTCCGAGGACCGTTGACGAGTCCGACCAAATTTCGGTGCGGTCATTGAGGAACGTCAGAAAGTCTTCATTCTTCCGAGGCACGATGGACATGAGTCGTTCTCCGGTTGCGGTGTTGCCCACCCCGCGACGCACGCCGCGGCGATGGACATGGAATGAAGATTCGGCCGACCCGGGGGCCGACTTGAGCGCGACGGAGGAGAAGTGATATCATGGGCCGATCGGGCTGATTTCTCGACGCACGCGCTACACGCAACCTTTGCGCCCAGCGCCACGGCGAAGCGTTCACCCGAGCTGTCGCGCCGTCACGGCCACGTCGGGTCGTACCTACGAAGCGCCGCAGCGACATCTTTTGTTGACGGATGAACAGGACCGAGGGCCTTGAGGCGGATGGCATGGGTCTTTCGCCATAATGTTACGGCTTCAGGGATCTTGCCCTCGGCGACGGCGATATGGGCGAGGTTATTCAGGGCCGTTGCGAGGTGAGGATGGTCAGGGCCGTAGTGCTTGCCCATGATGCTGATTGCTCGCTCCATGCTAACCCGTGCCGCCGGAGTGCTCTCCTCATCCAGTTGAATCATCGCAAGGTTTGCGAAACTGGTAGCGAGAATCGGATGATTTGGATCGAAGTGGCTTTGCTGAATGGCGATGGCTCGCTCCATGCACGCACGAGCTTCCTGCGGGTTACCCATGGCGGATTGAATGATCGCGAGATTGCCGAGGCTAATCGCTATATTCGGGTGGTCCGAAGGCAGGTGCTTCGATTGAATGTGCAATGCCTTCTGCATACTCGATTGTGCCGCCTCGAGGTCGCCAGTGGCTTGCTGAATCACCGCCAAGTTTGACAGACTAACCGCGATGTTCGGGTGGTCCGAGGCGAGGTGCTTTAAGTCGATGGCGATGGCACGCTCTATGCTCGTTTGCGCTCCTTGCAGGTCTCCTTGGTCCCTTTGAATCGCCGAGAGGTTGGAGTAAGTGGTAGCGAAGCTGGGGTGGTCCGGATCGAAGTGCTTTTCTTGAATAGAAATGGCCCGGTCCAAGCTTGCCCGCGCCCCCGGCAGGTCGCCTTGAGCCGACTGTACCAACGCGAGTTCATTGAAAGCGGCTGCCAAGCTCTCATAATCCGTCGGGCGGAGTTTCTCCGAGAATTCAACGCGCCAGCGCGCGGCACTGGCCGCCTCCGTGAACATCCCCTGCTCACGGAGTTCTGCGACGAGGTCGCCGACCTCCGCCGCGGCTTGGGATGGCTCTCCGGATGTCGAGTCGCGATGCGACCACAGGTTCTCGACCAGTCGCTTTAGAAATGCCTGCCTCTTTGCAGTCAGTTCCACCGGTAGCGCCGGAGGCACCTCCGGCAGTTTTTTCTTGTCATTCACTTATGAAACCTGCCTTCCTACAGAGCGCGCGATCACTAACGCTTGTGCTTGGATTGCTTCAGCTGGAGCAGGGAGCGACGGAATCACACGGCGAATGGCGGTCCGCGCAGCGGTGCGAGCCGTAGATCGCCCCTCCGGAGCTAGTCGCTCGCTCAGATCGTGAAGCGCGATCACTTCCGCCCAAGGCACTTCGGACAGACAGGGCTCCACCCACCGAGCTTCGATTGCGAAGACAAGTAGTTCGATGCCGTACATTATCACCCTGCGGCGAATTAGCTGCGCATCAAGTTGCTGGCGCACAAAGGCCGCGTAAACGCGGTGAGGTGATACAAACCCGCCTGGTTCAGCCGAGCCACGCAGCATGTCCAGCCTCAGGAGACGTTCCAGCACGCTTCGCGCCAGCGTGCCCGGTACGCCCTTTGCCTTCACGAGCGTCACGCTCGTGTCCGCCGCCAGCAACTCTTCGAGCCAGCCTGCCGGGAAGCCTCGTACCGGTAGCAGTGCGGCGTGCTGCATCGCGGCTTGCTCCGGCTTGGGAAGAGAGTTTATCGCGTCCGCGAGAATCTTGTGTAGGTGGCGCGGGTAGTCGATGGTCGTGCCGATGCCGTCAACCTCCGCGGGGATGGCGTCGATCGGCGAGTGCCTCACCTCGTCCCAATATGCCGCCCATGTGGCTCCGGGGGTGTTGCGGAGATACGCGCCGATCGCCGCGACATACACCGCGATGAACTCAACGTGCTGCGCTAGGTGCAGCACCGGGCCCCAGCGGGGCTGGGCGGCGTCAGAGGCGGCGTGCGGGCCGTCAAGCTCGGCATCGGTGACGCCTACGTTGGCCGCGACTCTGCGGGCGGGCGCGGGCGATCGGTCGTCCTCCAGATACCGAGTCAGCAGCCTCACCGCCTCACGTGGCGTGAGCTTATCGACCGGCACCATGTGGCACCCTCCCAGCCGCTCGCGCCGCGTGGTAGCGACGATGTGAACGTTCCGGCGCGGCAGGAGCCGCTTGAGCGGCTCGTGGCTCCAGTGTGACTCGTGCGAGATGTTGTCGAGCACGATGAGGGCCATGAGCGGCGACTTCTTGTCGTCAACGTTCGACTCGAAGTACGCCGACACAGCACACGCGGCGGCGAGCTGCTTGTCGGCATCGGCAAAGCGACGCGCTGCGGCCTCGGCCTCCCACGTCGCTTCGGGTATCTTCAACTTGCCCGCCAGATCCGCTAGTCCGCGGGCCAACGCGAGCAGCGCCTGCTCGGGCGCGAGCGGCTTCTCGTGAGCATCTTCGGCGGCTGCGTCGATCCAGACCGCGCCGCCGGGGTAGTCGTCCCTGTGTGCGTGAGCGTACAGCGCGGCGGCGACGCTCTTGCCGAACCCGCCGCCCGCGTGAGCGACGGCCTGCGACAGGCTCGCCGTGCCGCCGCTCGTCAGCGCCGCGCGGATGCTCTCGACCAGCGCCTCGCGGTCGATGCGGTTGGTGGGCAGGGGCGGGATGGTCCAGAGCGGCAGGCCGGCGGGGCGCAGGCGGCCGACGAGCTTCCGCTTGATTTCCTCCGTGTCACTCTTGATGGCGTCCAGCTTCGCGTTGAGCCGCTCGTCCCACTGCCGAAGCCAATCCGCACCCGCCCTCTGCTCCTCCCAGATGTGCAGCGTTCGGAGCCATGTCTCCTTGATGTATCCCTCAAGGTGCGAAACCTGCTCCGCAGTGGCGAGCCCTGCGTCGTCGAGCGCCGCGATGATTCGCTTGGAAACATCGTCGCTCAGTTTGGAGAGGTCCTGGTGCTTGGCCGCATCGACGATCGAGCGCAGGTCGATGACCGCGTCGGCGTGCAGCCGAACGCCCGTCGACTCGATCGCCTCGCGCATAACGAGCACCGCTTCCTCAACGGACTTGCTGCGCGTATCGATCGCCTTGAACTTCTCTTCGAGTTCCTTCTGTTTCCGGGCGTTGCATACGGCCTTGAATGCCGCCGAGCCGCCAAGCGCGGCCAGAATGAGCGCGGCGGGCACGAGCGTCCCGCCGCTCAAGCCCAGCGTTGCGAGTCCCGCGGCGACGCCGCCCGTACCCATCGATTCGATGACGGCGGCGGAGATGCCGTTACACAGCAGCCCGGCGTTGAACGAGCCGGTCGCATCGCACGCACGCGCGAGGAGTTTTGAGGTCATCCCCATGCCGACATAGTAGGGAATTCCGCGATGGTCGTTGCGCGCCCATTCGTTGCGGCACGGCGGGTGTCGCGGACGGACGGGGCGGGCATGGCGGGTACCCGACGCCGTTGCGGGATGGAAGGGGGCGGCGGCGCGCGACCCATCAGATCCTCAAGGGTCCCGTCCGGGGCCGCCCGATCGGCCGAACGGCGGCTCCGGCACCGCCGCAGACGTCATCTGCACGGCAGCGGACGGCGTCTGCGAGGCAGCGGACGTCATCTGCTGGGCAGCAGACGACATCTGCTGGGCAGCAGACGACATCTGCTGGGCAGCAGACGAGACCTGCTGGGCAGCAGACGAGTCCTGCTGGGCAGCGGACGGGATCTGCGAGGCAGCAGACGTCGTCTGCTGGGCAGCAGACGACGCCGTACGCGGCCCCCGAAAAGTCCGATGTTCCGCGAATGAGGCGGGAAGTTGAGTCGAACTGCGGGGAACACGCGGCGAAACGCCGCGAAAGTTCAAAGTTCAATTGGGGAAAGGTTCAAGGCGGAACAGGCGGCGGGGGGTTGGGGGTTTGGTTGGGGCCTTGGCGAGTGCGGGGCGTTCGCCCCCTCCGCCGCGAGGACTCGCCCCCCCACCACCTCCCCCGGTAGGAACCGGGGGAGGATCGGGATGAAGGCGAAGACGAAGAGTCGGCACGGGAGTGCCGACCTACCCGGGAGGGGAGGATCTGGATGGTTTGAGCTTTGAGCTTTGAGCTTTGAGCTTTGAGCCCACCCTCCCCTCCCTCCCCTCTCCTCACCCTCCGTCGATGCGTTCGCGGGCGCGGCGTTTGGCGGCTTGGAGGGGGGACTCATCGGCCGCGGGCTGGGGGGCGGTCGCGGCGGGGGGAGCGGGCGTGTCGGCGGGGGCGGCGGGGCCGGGGCCGGGGGAGGCGGGGGCGGGGGTGGCCAGGCCCGCGGCGCGGAGGCGGTCGGCGCGGCGGCGGTCGGCGGCGGCTTGCGCCACGCGGGCGGCGTCATCGCTGGTCAGGGTCGGCACCCCGGGGGCGGGCTGGGCCGAGCGCGGGCCCGCGGCGGCGCGGGTGAGGCTGGCGAGGGTCTGGGCGGCGCGGCGGGCGCTGTCGGCGGCATCGAGCGGTGCCGCGTCGCGCATCAGCAGCCGGTCCCACGCGATGCGGCGGGTGGCGATGTCCAGCAGCAGCACCGCCAGCGCGAGCCAGATGAGCAGCGTCCAGAGCGGAAGGCGGGCCTGCCGCGGCTGGACCTGGTCGCGGTCAAAGAGCGCGGCGGTGCTGGCGGTCGGCGGCGGCCAGAGCGGGTAGACGCTGCCGCCGGCGGTGCGGGCGATCGCGGCCAGGAGCGTGTCGTTGGAGGCCAGGCTGCGGAACTCCGCGCCGGGGGGACGGAAGGCGCCGACGACGATCGGCGGGGGTGGGCGGAGTGCGGGGGATGCGGCGGCGGGGGACGAAGGCGAGGTTGGTGCGCGGGCGGAGATGGTGGCGATGGTTGCGCCGGGGATGGGTGCTGCGCCCTGCGTGTCCGCCGCGGCGGTGGCGGCGTACACGCCCGGGGCCTCCTGCGTCAGCGCGAGAACGCGCCGCGAGCCATCGGGCGCGAAGATGCTCGCGGTGACCTCCAGCCCATCGGCGGGCCGGTCCTGCTCATCGTTGAGCTCGACGCGGATGCGCAGGCGGTCGCCGTCGAAGGCGAAGGTGGCCTCGCCGCGCTGGGTGTTGGCGGAGCGCGCGATGAGGCGGACGAGCTGGGACCAGAAGCGCGCGTAGCCCGGCCAGTCCAGCCACGGGCCGGCCCAGTTGTGCGCATCGCTGGTGAACGCGGCGACGTTCCCCAGGCCCGCCTGCCAGTGGCTGAGCAGGGGCTCGCCGGTGGGCGTGATGAGGGCGTCGGTCACGCCGGTGGGCTTGTTGTCGGTGATGGCGGGACGCTGCTGGGCCAGGGTGATGCCGTTGAGCGGCGGGAAGGGGAGCGGGAGCGCATCGGTCGCCGGGGAGGGGACGAGCGAGATGGGGTCGAAGGGCGTTTCGCGGATCGCGGGCGTGCGCACGACGCGGACAGCGCGGAGGAAGACGCGCGGGAGGAGGTTGGGATCGACGACCGAGTAGGCCTGCCCGCCGCCGATCTGCGCGAGCACGGCCAGGCCGTCGGCGTCGGCCCCGTCGCCGACGGAAATGGTCGAGACGCGGATGTTGTCAGCGCGCATCTGGCGGACCAGGTCGGGGAGCGTGGAGCGGCCGGAACTGATGCCGTCGGTCAGGACGATGACGTGCTTCTGCGAGGCGTTGACGGCCTTGATCTGCTCGTACGCGGCGCGGAGCGCGGGAGGGATGTTCGTGCCGCCGCCGGGGGACAGGGCGCGGACGAGATCGGCGGTAGCGCGGGGGTCGGTGTTCGGGGCCAATGGCGCGACGACGGAGTAGGACGTGTCGAAGGCGATGACGCCGACGAAGTCGCGCGGGTCCATGGTCTCGATCGCCAGCGCGGCGCCCTCGTTGGCGATCTGCTGCTGCGTGCGGCTGGAGCCCATGACGGTGAAGCCCATCGAGCCGGAGGTGTCCAGGACGATGATCAGCGCGGTGGGCGGGGCGACGAGGCGCTCGGGCAGGTCGAGCAGCACGGGGAGGATGGGTTCGATGGGCGTGTTGCGCCAGCCGCCGGCCCCGAACGACGCCGGGCCGCCGGACATGATCAGGCCGCCGCCGAACTCGGTGACGTAGCGCTGAAGGGCGAGCTGGACGGGGGGCGCGAGGGCATCGGCCGGGACGTTCTGGAGGATGACGGCGTCGAAGGCCTGAAGGGCCAGGAGGTCGTCGGTCAGCGCGGCGGGGGCGATGACGGAGGTGCGGATCCCCGCGGCATCGAGGGCGCGGGGGAGAATGCGGCCGGGGCTGTCGGCGTCGGCATCGGCGATGCCATCGAGAACGAGCACCGAGCCGCCGCCGGGGGTGATGGTGAAGGACTCGGCGCGGTTGTTGGCGTCGGCGGTGTCGGCGGGGGGGGCGGGTGTTGAGGCGGAGGCGGCGGGCTCGAAGACGGCGCTGAGGCGGTGGACAAGGCCGGTCGAGAGCGGGACGCTGAGGACGATGACGTTCCGTCCGGCGGTGAGCGAGACGGGCAGGCCGAGCCGCGGGTCGGCGGGTGAGACATCGACCTCGGAGGACTCTTCGAAGACGCGGAGGATGCCGTCGGCGGGGCCGGTGCTGGTGAGGGTGACGCGTGCGGCGATGACGGCGCCCGGGCTGGCGCGGGCGGGGGTGTCGAGGGACTCGACGATGACTTCGTTCTGCACGCGATAGGAGAGCGGGACGACATCGATGCGGATGGGGTCGCGCGCGCCGGGGGCGAAGGTCTCGGCCAGCGCGAGGGCGTCGCCCTGGGTCTGGTTGCCGTCGCTGAAGATGATGATGCGGCGGCGCGCATCCGGCGGGAACATCGCGCGGGCGAGGCGCAGCGCGCCGGCGAGGTCGGTGCCTTCGGCGCGTGAGCCCGGTGCATCGAAGGGGCGATCGATGACATCGGGGATGCGGCGGTCGTTGTCGGCGGGGTCGGCCAGGAGCGCGGCGCGGCGGCCGGGGGTGGGCGGGGCGATGGGAACGAGGCGGCTGTCGAAGGCGATGATGCCCAGAAGGTCATCCGGGCCGCGGGCGCTAGCGGTGGCGCGGAGCCAGTCGCGGACGGCATCGAGGGCGGGGCGCGTGGCGGGGTTGTCGGCGGTGGAGGACGCCGCGGGGGCGGTGGCGAAGGTGCGGACGCTGGTGGAGACATCGACCAGGGCGACGACGGCGACGCGGTCGCTGGTGCGGATGGTGCTCGCGCCGGCGAGGGCCAGGGCCAGGAGCGCGAAAAGGACAAGGCGGAGGGTGATCGCGGAGATGCGGCGGGCGCGCGACATGGCGCGGAGGGCCAGTGCGCCGACGGTCGCGAGAAAGACACCCGCGAGCGCGATGAGGAGCCAGGCGGGTTGCTCGAGGACGAGTTCGGGCATGGAAGATCAGCGGGGCGCGGAGGAGGGCGCGGCGGGGGCGGGGGATGCGGGCGCGGGGGTGGAGGCGGGGGTGGGCGTTGCGGCGGGAGGTGTTGCGGGTGCTGCGGGTGTGGCGGGGGTTGTCGCGGGTGCGAGATCCTGCCGGAGGCGGTCGAAGTATCGTCGCAGGAGGGGCCTTTGGCGCGCGGGGACGGACTGGTCTTCGATCGCGCGCTGGGCGGTGTCGGCCGCGTCGCGGATGGCTTGGCGTGCGGCGGGAGCGGGGGCGGTACGGTCGCCGGCGGGGCCGAGCCACTCGCTGATGATGCGTTGTGAGGAATCGGGCGCGGGGGCGGTGCGGGCGTCGATGGTGGTGGTGCGGGCGTTGTCGAGTTTGGTGGCGGAGTCGTTCAGTCGCGGGCCGCGGGCGGAGGTGCCGGGTGTTGATGAGCCGGGGCGCGGCGTGGCGGAGGGATCGCCCGGGGCGGGCGCGGCGGCGCGGTCGGGGTTGGCGGCGTCGGGCGGGGTGGAGTTGGTCGGATCGGGAAGCGAGGCGGTGGGGTCCGGAGAGGACGGGATTGATGAGGGGGGCGTGAGTGATTCATCGGGCGAGCGGCCGGCACGCTCGGCGGCTTGCCGCGCGAGGTCGGCGAGTTCGCGCTGTTCTTCGGGCGTGGCGTTGTTCCAGAGGTCTTCGGCGGCTTGGCGGAGGCGATCGCTCTGCTGCTGGCGCTCGGTGGCGCGCTGCGGGGCGCGGGAGAGGTCGTCGAGAGAGTCGCGGAGGCGCTCGATGGCGGAGCGCGCCGAGGTTGGTGGCGCGCCGTCGGGAGCGGCGCGGTCGCCGGGCGAGTTGGAGGGCTGCTGGTTGGGCTGGGTGGAGTCCGATGCGCGGGGTTGGCCCGCAGGTTGTTCGGTGGGTTCGTTGGGTTGCGCGGGGATGGAGGGTCGGCCCTGTTGCTGGCCTTGCTGTTGGCCCTGTTGCTGGCCCTGCTGTTGGCCGGGTGTTGCGGGCTGGTTGGGAGATGGCGTCGGTTGCCGCGGCGACGTGGACTGGCCTTGCTGGGAGACGGGGACCGAGCTGGGGGTGGGGTTGGGCGTGGTCGTGGGCGCTGGTTGGTCGCCGGGGGCGGGTTGATCGGAGGGCGAAGGTTGATCGCTGGGCGCGGAGCCGGGCGCAGCGGGCGGCTGGCCGGGTTGGTCGGCGGGTTGCGGGGTTTGTTGCTGGCCGCTCTGTTGGCCCTGCTGTTGGCCAGTCTGCTGGTTCTGTTGCTGGTTCTGCTGTTGGCCTTGTTGGCGTTCGCCCGGTTGCTGGGTGGATTGTGGATTCTGGGGCGATGGCTCGCGCCCGGGCGCAGGTTGGGTTTGGGGCTGAGTTTGCGGTTGGGGCTGTGCGGGCGGCGGTGCGGATTCGCGTGCTGCTTCGCGCAGCGTTTCGGCGAGGTTCTGTTGCTGCTGGCGTGCGGCGTTGTCGGCCTGGCGCTCGCGCTGCTCGCGGGCGGCGGCGTCGGCGAGTTCCGCCGCGCGCTCGGGGGGGATACCGGCGTCGCGGAGGCGCTCCTCGATCTGACGCGGGTCGGTCGACTGCGGCGACTGCGGATCGATCGGGGGTTGCTCGCGGGCGGCAAGTTCCTGATTGACGCGGTCGGTCGCGGGGGTGGGCTGCTGGGTGGGCGGCTGGGTGGGCTCGGGGCTTGGCGGCGTGTCGGCTCGCTGGCCGTCGCGTGAGGGGGGCCGGCGAGTCGGATCGTTTGCTGGGGGCGTGTCGGGCCTTGACGGCGGCGCGGGGGGTGACGGCTGGTCGAGTTGTTGAGCGAGGTCTTCCAACGCGCGGGCGGCTTGGGCTCGCTCATCGGGGGACATGGAGGGGAGTTGGCGGGCGAGTTCGTCGGCGGCGCGGGCTGCGGCGGCGAGGTCGCCGCGGGTGATGGCTTCGCGGAGATTGTCGGCGGGGGATTCGGGGGTGGTGTCGCCAGCCGCGGCGGTTGCTTCATCGAGGGATGAGGAGGGCGAGCCGGGCGTGGGGCCGGGGGCCGAGCCGGTGCTGCGTGCGGCACGCGCGGGGGTCTGCTCGCGTGCCGCGGCCTGTTCGCTCAGGCGACGCGCGAGGGCGTCGGCGGCATCGCGGTCGCGCTGGGCCTGGCGGGAGAGTTCACCGGCGAGCGATTCGACGGCCTTGGCCGAGCGCGTGCGGGACTCATCGGGTGAGATCTGGCCGGAGCGGAGTTCGGACTCGATGCGAGAGAGTTCTGAGAGCGCGCTGGCGGAGCCGGCATCGGCGGTCTGGGCGGTACGCTCGTTCTGCGAGGCGCTCTGGGCCTGGAGTTGCTCGCGGAGTTGGCGGACGCTTTCGGCGGCTCGGGCGGCATCGGCGGCGCGTTGCTCGGGGGTGACTCGGATCGGGCGAGGCGAGTCGGTGATGCCGAGCGTTGCCAGAAGAGAGTTTGCGGGCTGACGGAGGATGCCGACGGGCGTGAGCAGAAGGACGGATGCGCCGGCGGCGAGCGCAGCCAGAGCGGACCCGAAGCGGAGGGCGGTGCTTCGGCTGGTCATCGGGAACGCGGCGGCGATGCGCGCGGGGGTGATCGCACGGATCGCATCGTCGGCCTCGGCGCGGGCGAAGCGCTCCATGGCGGTGCTGGCCCCCACTTGCAACGCGATGATGAGTTGGTCGTTGAGGTTCAGGCGTGCATCGGCGATTGATGCCGCGCGGATGAGGCCGGGACGGCCGCGCCAGGAGCGTGCGGCGAGCACACCGGCGATCATCGACAGCAGGACCGGCGGCGCAAGGAGGATGGCGAGCGATGTCGGCGTGGCGGCCAGAGGGGCGACGTTGAGTGCGTGCAGCGAAACGCTGGAGATGCCGGAGATGGCGGACCCGAGCGCGGCCCAGCGCGCGGCGGCGCTGAGGGCGGAGGCACGACGGAGTCGGGAACGGATCGACGCGGCGTGGCGCTCACTCGCGGACATGCATGACTGTACGACGGCTCGGGGGTGTGTGATCGGTGCGGAGCGTCGGCACGGCGATCAGGGTGGTGTGGCTGATGATTCGGGGTCGGCCGCGGCGGATGGATCGGCGGCGGGTGAGAGGGGCTCGGGGGTCTGCGGCGGGGTGTTGAAGAGGGACTCTGGGAAGGGCATGAGCAGGGCCGAGCGGATGGAGGACACGGTGTCGACGCGGGCCGTGGCGGCGACGACCCATGAGCTGAGGGAGACCGGCTCGGTGCTCGCCAGGCCGAGGATCATGATGGCGTCGATCTGCGGCTGAGCGGGATCGGATCGGCGAGAGTCGAGCCAGATGCGGGTGCGGTTGAAGGCGTCGCTGGAGCCGTGCGGGACGAGGCCGATGGCGGCGCGGTATGAGGCCTCGAGGGTGCTCAGTGCGGCGGGGCTGAGGACTTTGTCGGTCTGGTTCTCTGCAGGGGTCTTTGTCGCGGGCGAGACTTGTGAGTCTTCAGGGGTCGCGGTCGGCGCAGAGTTCTGGGCGGGGTCGAGGATCGTAAAGCCTGCGGCGCGGAGGTGGTCGATTCGGTCATTGACCAGGAGCGCGGGCAGACCGAGGGTGAGCGCGGGCTCGCGCAGGATGAGGATTCGCGCGGGTGTTCTGATTGATGTGATCGTCGCGGCGGGAACGCGGACGGTGTTGAAACGCGAGACGATGTTTCGGGGCGCGGGGACGGGCACGCCGTCGATCGACACGGCGATTGGGTGGGGCGTGCCGGAGAGATCCGGCCTGGGAATGGTGCGCACGCGGTCATTCTCTCGGCTGGCCTGGATACCGGCGAGGGCGAACATCATGACGAGGAAGGCAATTCCGGCGGCGGCAAGGACGCCGGAGTTGAGGGTGATGGGTCTGCGCGGGCCGTGAATGCCCAGGACGCCGGGGTGGCGTGACATGCGCTCGTGTGCACGCTGGCGGCGCTGTTCCATTCGTGCGCGGGCGGAGAGGAGTTGCTCGCGTGCGGGCCGAGAGGGGGACTTCGGCGGCAGAGGCGTCGCGGCGAAGGCGGGGATAAACGCGGGCGGGGTGGCTGGTGCGGTGTCGGCGATGCCGGGGGAAGCGGATGCGTTCTCGGGAGACGGGGCATTGGCGAGCGCGGGGGCGGCGACCGCGACCGCGGCGGCGTCATCGGCGGAAAGGGCCGCGCGGAAACTTGGCAGTTGAGCGGGGCGCACGGCGAAGGGGTCGGGAGACTCGGCGACGACTCGGAGGTCCGCGAGGGCCTCGGCGGCGGAGGCGTAGCGCTTGTCGTAGTCGGTCATCGCGCGGCGGACGATCCAGCGGAGAGCCTCGGGGCAGCGGCGGGTGATCTGGGAGAGTGCGCCGTGAGCGGGAAAGTTGTTCTCGATCATGGCGAAGAGGACAGCGCCGGAGCCGTAGATGTCGAACTTTGCGCCATCGACATCGGCGACCTTCACGCCGCGGAGAGCCATGCGGACCATTTCGGGATCGCGGAAGTACTCGGTGCCGTGGGTTGTGAGGGTCATGGTCGAGCGGAGGGGCGTGAGGAGCCCGAAGTCGACCAGATGAGCGCGATGGTCGGCGGAACTGACGATGATGTTGTCCGGCTTGATGTCCTTGTGCCAGAGGCCGGCGCGGTGGTATTGATCGAGGGTGGTCAACAGGTCGAGCGCGTAGCCGGTGATCGTGCGGATGGCGGGTGTATCGAGGCCCTGCGCGCTTGCGGCGGCGTGGAGCGATTGGACCGCCAGGCCCAGCGACGGGCCCGGGACGAACTTCATGACGTAGTAGAAGCGGTCGCTCGAGAGATCGTGCTCGAGAACCAGACCCATTCGGCGCGCGGCGATGAGGGCGCGGTTCTCGCGCACGATCTGCGGGAGGCTGCTGCCCTCGCGGACGGAGAAGGACTTGATGACGACCTGATCGATGCCGTCGAAGCCCGCGGCGGCGAGTTCGGCGAGTTTGCGTGCATCGGGACGTGCGATGTAGAGGCGGCTGCCTGATCCGCCGCCGGGGAGCGTGCCGGTGATGGTGTAGCCATCGAAGACGCCGGGGCGCGAGTGGCGCGGTGCGGAGGCGTTGGTGTCGGGCGTGGGCTGGCTGAGGGTGTTGAGGTTCTGATCGCTTGTGGGTACGACGGGGAGGGTCGGGCCGGGCGCGCCGAGCATCGCGGCGGGGACGCGGCGCTCGATCCCTTCGACGAGCGGGTCGAGCATGAGCAGGCGTGCGGGGTGGCCGATGAGCAGGCGATAGAAGCAGGCGGCCAGGGCGGTGAGTTCTGTCGCGACGGCGTTTGAAAAGTGCCGCGAGGCGGACCAGCGGCCGACGAAGACGTTTCCGAGGACCAGGAAGATGAAGACGATCGCGGTGATGAGTGTGCCCAGAGCGCGGAGGGTGTCGGTGATGGTGTTGCGGATGAAGCGTGAGATGAGACCGAAGAGATAGCCGAGCCCGCGGAGGATGGGCATGATGGCGAACATGAGGGCGACGAGCACCAATGGGATGATGACGAAGAGGGCGAACAAGCCGAAGATGCCGAAGATGAGTTCCATGGTGGCAGATCCGCTTGGGGCCGTGGCGGTGGTGCATTCGCGGTGAGCGCGATGGGCCGACGCCGGGGGTTGCGGATGTTGTTCGGTTTTCGCGCGGCGGGTTTTCGCGGGGGCGTTGCAGCCGGACTGGGACGAGTGTACCGGCGCGTGCGGTTATCGGCGCGGGCCGGCTTCGTCGCTTTCGCCGGCGATTCGGGCGCGGCGGTAGATCTCCCCCACTGCTTCGTCGAACTGCGTGTCGTCGCCTTTGGAGGCGAGCAGGTCGACGCCGTTGACGCGGGCCTCGGCGAGTTCCTCCGCGGTGAAGGAGTAGGTGGCGATGATCTCCGAGAGGTGCCTGCGGAGGACATCGCGAACGCGGGCGAGGCGGCGAGAGACGGTGGGCTCGCTGATGCCGAGGTTCTCGGCGACGTCCTTGCCGGGCTGACCGTCGAGGACACGCATGCGGAAGATCTCAAAGTCGGCGAAGTCGCAGTGTTTCTCGGTGTGGCGGAGCGCGGCGTGGACCTTCGCCGCGAAGACGGCGGCCTCGTATGCGTCATCCGCGGCGGGGACAGTCGCGGCGGTCATCCAGGCCTCGTCGAGGCTGATGGCCTTGCCGACGGGCAGGACGCGCGGGGTGTCGGAGCCGGAGGTGGGGCCGGAAGCGGGGCCAGAGGTGGGCGGTGCCGAGGACGGGGCGATGAACTTTCCTGCGCCGAGTCCGCCTCGTTTCTGGGCGTTTCGGCGGTCGATTTCATCGCCGAGGACGTGCTTGGCGATGGCCAGCAGCCAGGTGCTGAAGCGGGCGCCCTTTGAGGGGTCGTAGCGATCGATGCAGTCGCTGAGCGCGGCGAGGGTTTCCTGTGAGAGGTCCTGAACCGTGTCGGGGCCGATGCGTCCTTTGCCCCAGCGGGAGAGTTGGGCCTGGAGAACGGGGCCGAAGGTCTGCCAGAGTTCGAACCAGGCGGCCTGATCCTGGGCGCGGAGGCGAGAGATGAAGTTGGTGGTGAGGCTGTTGAGCATGGATGGCCGCGGGTCGGACGGCCGGCAGAGCGTACAGCAGAATGGGCGTCGCGTGGTGGGTTGTCGGGGCGTGCGGGTGGGATCGGGTGGCGGTATCGGGCGGGGCGGAGTTGGCGGGGCGGAGTTGGCAGGGCGGAGTTGGCGGGGCCAATTTCGCAGAACCGGCGTTGGGCTGGTCGGGGGTGTGAAATGTGCGCGCGGGGGTTCCCAAGAACGGAGATGGACCCCGTTCGGTCGGGCGTGCCGAGTGCGAGTGCGGGGCGAGTCGAGCGTCTGCGAGCATAAGGAGCGTGCGATGAAAGTCGGTCGAATCATGGGCAGGTCGTTGGTGATCGGCGGGGTTGCGGCGGGGTTGCTTGTGCTGGTTGCGGGAACGGACCGCGTAATGGCGCTGTTCCGCCAGACGCAGGACTCGATCAACAGCGAGATCGACAAGCACATCAAGGACCCGGTGGCGCTGCGGGCGCAGTTGCGGACGCTGGAGGGGGAGTATCCGCGACGGCTGGCCGCGGCCAGGAGCGACTTGAGCGAAGTGCGGTCGAACATCGCGCAGCTTGAGCGCGAGCGGCAGGTGGCGGCGCGCGTGATCGACATGACCGAGACGGACCTGAACACGCTGAAGAACCTGATCACGCGGGCGGAGGACGCGAAGGTCGTGAACGCGTCGATGGAGGCACCGCCGGCGGTGGAGATCCACTTCGCCGGAAAGGTGCTGGACATCGAGCAGGCGTACGCGAAGACGACGGACGTGGTCAACACGCGGCTGGCGTACGCGCAGCGGACGAGCGACATCGATCGCGACATGGGGTATCTCAAGCAGCAGGAAGAGCGGCTGAGCTCGCTGGTGAAGAAACTCGAGGGCGAGCAGCGCGAGTTCCAGGTTCAGTTGTGGCAACTGGATCGGCAGGTGGACTCGATCGCACGCAACGAGCGGATGATCGCGGTGTTCACCGAGCGGCAGAAGTCGATCAACGAGCAGAGCCGGTATCGCGCGACAAGCCTGGATCAGATCACTTCGCGGCTGAGCGACATCCGAGCGCGGCAGGAGGGACAACTCGCGTCGCTTGGCGGCGGGGGCGCGGCGAGCGACTATGAGAGCAGGGCGAAAACGACACTCGACCGCGATCGCGGACTGGCGGCCCTGGAGGCGGCCAACGCGGCGCGGACGCAGAAGCGCGAGGCGGTACGGATCCAGGTTCAGCCGGGAGACGAGAAGGCCCCGCCGCCGATGAGGCCCGAAGGCGGGCCGAAGAACCCGGATGTGCCGGGGAGCACGACGGTGACCAGCAGCGAGGGCCGCAACTGACAGCGGGTTGAGACTGCTGGATGCGTGATAAGCACAACGCCGTCGACGAGCCCGCGCGGGATCGTCGACGGCGTTCTTGTTGACCGGCGGAGAGCGTTACTTGAGCGGGGAGTAGAAGAGCGGGGCATCGGGGCCGAGGGGGGCGCCGACGAGCATCCAGAGAAGGAGGAATCCGGTCCAGATGAGGCCGAAGACGATGCTGTACGGGAGCATGAGGGAGATGAGGCTGCCGAGGCCGGCGTCCTTTTTGTACTTCTGGAGTACGACGAGAATGATGAGCAGGTAACTGTTGAGCGGGGTGACGATGTTGACGACGGAGTCGCCGATGCGATATGCGGCGGTGGTGAGTTCGGGGGAAATGCCGACCATCATGAACATCGGGATGAAGATGGGGGCCATGACGCCGAACTTGCTGAGCATACCGGACATGACGAAGTCGCCGGCGATGACTAGGAGGATGAAGAGGGAGATGAGCAGCGGCAGCGGAAGGTCGACCGCGAGAAGGAGTTTGCCTCCGGCGAACGCGAGCATCCGGTCCAGGCCGGTGTAGGTGAAGTAGTTGACGAATTGGCCCATGAAGAAGGCGATGGCCAGCACGGGGACAATGGATCGGATGCCGTGGTAGAGGGCTTCGATGAAGTCCTTCTGGGAGCGGAGCGCGCCGGTGACGATGCCGAAGGCCATGCCCGGGAGCAGGAATGAGAGGAAGATGGCGGGGACGATGACCTGCGACCACTTGTCGCTGGGGCGCTCGAGGACGGTGGGTTTGCTGCCGGGGTTCTGTTCGATGAGCCAGCCCGGTTCGGTGATGCCGCCCTTGGTTTCGGGCTTGACGAGCATGAGGGTGCGATCGCCGGGTACGTCGGGCAGGGTGGTGCCCTGGTGGAAGGTGGCGGAGACGGCCGCGGGGATCTGGCCGCTGGCGAGTGTGGGCATGCCGACGCCGCTGAGCGGGGCGTTCTTGAAGAAGACCAGAGCGGAGAAACTCGCCAGGACGATCACGAGGACGACGCCTGCGACGGCCAGGCCCTTGGTCTCAAGCCGCGTGAGAGCCATGGTGCTGATGGCGGAGGTGTCGGCGGAGTCGACGGCCTGCTGGCGCTTGAGTCGTGGCTCGATGAGAAAGTCGGTGACCAGCCAGCCGGCGAACATGACGACGACGGCCGAGCCCATTTTGAAGAACTGGTTGTGAACGGCCTGCACAGCGGGGTACGCGGGGTCGATGATCGCGGCGGACTGCGTCGCGACGCCGGCGAGAAAGCCGTCCGCGGCGGTGGGGAAAAGGCCGCCGCCGAAACCGCCGGCGACGCCCGCGAAAGAAGCGGCGAGGCCGGCCACGGGGTGACGGCCCACGGCGAGATAGAGCGCGGCGGCCAGCGGCGGGAGGATGATGTACCCGGCATCACTGGCGACGGAGGAATTGGCGCCGATGAAGACGATCACGGGCGTGAGGAGTTTGGCGGGAGTCAGCAGCGCCAGGAATCGCATCAGCGCACTGAAGAGGCCGAACTTCTCGGCCAGGCCGATGCCAAGCATGGAGACGAAAACCAGCCCGAGCGCGGGGAGGCCGGTGAAGTTCCGGACCATGGATGAGAACATCCAATAGATGCCCTCTGAGGTGAGGAGGCTGCGGGGTTCGAGGGGTTGGCCGACGTTCTCGGTGGTGCGCTTCTGGTGGCCGTGCTCATCCAGAACGGGGATGGGCTTCTTGTTCGCGTCGAGTTTCTTGACCTGGGAACCGTCTGGGGCGGTGGTCATTTCGTACACGCCGACGACGCGAATGGGCTGGACCTTCCAGCCGACTGCACTGCCGATCGCGGCGGCGACGATAACCAGCGCGGCGAGGAAGACGAAGATGAGCGCGGGTTCGGGGAGTTTGTTGCCGAGCCGCTCGGTGAAGTCGAGCAGGCGGGTGGTGAACGAGGCTTTGGCGGGCGCGGGCTGCATGGTGATGATCCCGAAGAAGAGGGCAGGTCGGCGCGGGCGGTGACGAGTGTCGGCGTCCCACGCGAATGGGGTTGAGGATACTCGATCAGCGGTGAGACGGTGCGGAGACGCGGGCGGTCGATATGCTCGGCGGGATGCAGAACGCCAACGGAAGCGGGACGAACGCGGGGATGCACGATCATGGCCGCACGATCATGGGCCATCCGCCGGGGCTGTTTCTGCTATTCATGGTGGAGATGTGGGAGCGGTTCAGCTTCTACGGGATGCGGGCGATTCTGGGGTTGTACCTCAAGTGCAAGTTGACGGGGATCGAGCCGCTGCCGCCGGGCGCGGAGCCGGGATTCAACCCCGGCCGCGGATGGGAGCAGGCGGAAGCGAGCAATCTGGTGGGCTGGTACGCGGGGATGGCGTACTTGCTGCCGGTGTTCGGAGGCTTGATCGCCGACAAGTTCATCGGGACACACCGATCGATGGTGGTGGGCGGGCTGCTGATCACGCTTGGGCACCTGATGCTCGGCGTGAGCGGGCTCGGCGGGATGGGGACGAGCGACGTGGGGATGAGCGTGTTCGTGACGGGGCTGGCGCTGATCGTGATCGGGACGGGGCACTTCAAGCCATCGGTATCGGTGATGGTGAACCAGTTGTACCCGGAGGGGGACAAACGGCGCGAAGGGGCGTTCGGGATCTTCTACATGGGCATAAATCTGGGCGCGCTGCTTGGCGGGGCGGCGGTGGGGTATGTCGGCGAGCGGATCGGCTGGCACTGGGGCTTCAGCCTCGCGGCGGTGGGGATGTTGGCGGGGCTGGTGCAGTACACGTACTTCCGGCGGCGGTACCTGGGTGGTGTCGGCGTCGCGCCGGTGCTGGCGCCGGGGCAGGGCTGGCGCGAGCGGACGGGGCCGTGGTTCTTTCTTGCGGGCGTGATCGCCGCATCGGGGGTCGGGGTGGCGTATCACCTTGGTGCCCTGGGGGCCATTGATGGGTTTGTCTCGCAGTCACGGGTGTTCTGGACGCTGATCGGCGGCGGGCTGGGATGGGCGCTGGTGTTCACGTTGAAGCAGCCGCGGGGCGACCGTGGTCCGGTGGCGAGCATCTTCATTTTCATGCTGTTCAACTTTCTGTTCTGGCTGGCGTTCGAGCAGGCGAGCACGAGCGTGAACTTTTTCACGGATGATCGGATCGATCGGAACCTCGGGAGGTTTGCGGTCCCGACGAGCTGGTTTCAGAACATCAACCCGCTGGTGATCATTCTGCTGTCGCCGATTTTCGGTGCGATGTGGGTGACGCTCGCGCAGAAGAAGATCGCGGTGCCGCAGCCGGTGAAAATCGGGCTGGGGCTGATCTGGCTCGGCCTCGGATATGTGTTCATGGTGATCGCGGGTCTGCAGATCAAGGGGGACGGTCTGCTGGCGAGCATGTGGCTGCTGGTGGCGACGTATGTGCTGCACACCATCGGGGAGTTGTTCCTCTCTCCGACCGGGCTGGCGTATGTGACGCGGGCGGCGCCGAAGTCGTCGACGTCTCTGCTGATGGGCGTCTGGTTCCTGAGCAGTTTCCTGGCGTACACGGTGGGCGGCAAGGTTGCGGGCGAGGCGGACCCTGCGACGATCGCGCAGTCGCGTTTCTTCGTGCAGGACATCGGGCTGGACATGGGAGCGCCGTTCGCGAACTTCTTCCTGCAGTTCGTGGTGCTGACCATTGGCGGCGGCATCGCGATCATCGCGCTGACGCCTCTGCTCCGGCGGCTGATGCGCGACCCGAACGACTGAGGTTGACGGAGCGCACTACGGTTGCTTCATGTCCAGGACGGTCAGCGGAGCAGGCGGGACGATCCGGTTCAGCAAGCCTCAGTACGGGCTGGCGCTGAAGATGGCATTTGACCGCGGGTGGAAGCCCCGCGGGACGATCGCGCCGGCGGATTGGGGCGAGCGGCCCGAGCATCTGGACAAGTACGGCAACGTGCGCGAGTGGCCCGTGATGAACTACTTCGCGGGCATGGGCGAGCGCGTAAGCGACGAGGATGCGGCGGAGATCGCGCGGGTTCTCGATGCGGTGATGGACGACATACCGGATCACGATGCGCTGGCGCACAAGGTGCTGACGACGGTGGACCTGCCGTACCACGAGGACATCCGGTTGCTCAAGCCCGGGGCGAAGGTGAACATGTTCGAGTTCTTCAGCGGGAAGAACAAAGGACTGCTCAGGCAGTTCGTGGAGTTGTGCAGGAAGGGCGGGTTTGAGATTCGCCGCAGCGCGTAACGTCGCGTGACCGCGACGCGTTCAGAGTATCGAAACCGGGAGCGGATATGGCGCACACACCGTCGACGATGCTGGCTCTGGGGACTTCTGCGCCGGTGTTTGCGCTGCCGGATGTTGTGAGCGGGAAGGTGGTTTCATCGGCAGACTTTGCTGGGCGGGCGCTGGTGGTGATGTTCACCTGCAATCACTGCCCTTTCGTCAAGCACCTGCGTGACGGGTTGGCGGCGTTCGGGCGGGACTACGCAGGACAGCAGAACGCGACGCGAAGCGGGCACCGCGGCGTGGGGATCGTCGCGATCTCATCCAACGATGTCGCGGCGCACCCGGAGGACGGCCCGGAGAAGATGCGTGCGGAAGCCCGCGAAGCCGGGTATGTGTTCCCGTATCTGTTCGACGAAAGCCAGGAGGTTGCCAAGGCGTATCGGGCGGCGTGCACGCCGGACTTCTATGTGTTTGATGCCGCGCACAGGCTGGTGTATCGCGGACAGTTCGACGACTCGCGGCCGGTGAGCCGCCGCGGCGGGAACGCGCTTGCGGTGACCGGGCGGGATCTGCGGATGGCGGTGGACGCGGTGTTGGCCGGCAGGATGCCGCCGCTGGAGCAACGGCCGAGCATCGGGTGCAATATCAAGTGGAAGCCGGGGAACGCGCCGGCGTACTTCTCGGCGTGATCGGTAATCTGATCGGTGGCCCGGGAGTGCGGCCGGATCGGCCCGCGGGCGGATGTTGACGATGATCAAGCCCAAGCGCCAGTATCACGTTCACCCCCCATTGCTGCTGTACTGCGGCGTGTCGCTGCTGGTGGCGGTCGGCGCGTTTCATGCCCAGAACAACCTGCTGTTCTGGGTATTCGGGCTGTCGATGGGCATGGTGATCGTGTCGGGCATCATCAGCGGGTGGATGCTCATGTCGGTGTCGGTGCGCCGCGAAGCGATCGACGCGACGCAGGTCGGCGAGGCGATGCGCGTGCGTTACGAGGTGCGGAACACATCACGATTCATCGCGCTGCACTGCCTGACGATCCGCGAGTTGATCGACGAAACGCCCGAGGCTCGCGGCGGGGGGTCGCGGACCGGGGCTGGCGCGATGGCCGTTCAGCGGGGGAGGCTGGAGACGGCGGCGACGGCGTTTGTGCTGCATGTCGGGCCGGGGCAGGTTGTTCGTGTGGAGGCGGAGGGTCTTGCGGTCGAGCGAGGGGTGGTGCGGAGCAAGGGGTACATGGTGACCTCGTCGTTCCCGTTCGGGATCATCCGCAAAGCGCTGCGGTGGGACATTGCGGGTGACGGGATCGTGCGTCCGGCGGCCGAGGCGGTAGCGCTGGTTCCGCCGCGACGGGGGGAGGTCAAGCGTCAGCAGGATGCGCGGTCGAGTAACGACCCGGGGCCGGGGGACGACTTTCTTTCGCTGCGCGAGTATCGCGAGGGCGACCCACCAAGGGCGATCGCGTGGCGGCTGTCAGCCCGGCACGACCAGTTGCGTGTTCGGTTGTCGAGCCAAGAGGCGACGGGCCAACGGTGGATCATGCTCCGGCTGGAGGCGATGTCCGGCGCGGCGGGGCGAGCGGAGGATCGGGCGGGTGAGTTGCGGCGCAAGCGGGGCGAGCGCGCGATCTCGATGGCGGCGGGACTGCTGACGCGGTCGATCGATGATGGCGTGCGCGTGGGTCTGGTGATTGTGGGTACGGGGCTGAGCATGCCGCCGCGCGATGGGCCGGCGCATCTGCACGCGATGCTCAACGCGCTGGCCATGCAGCGGCTGGACGATCCGCGGCTTGGCGGGCCGGAAGATCGGCGGACGATGGGCCCGCGAAGCGGCGATCACGTGATGGTTGTGCACGCGGGAATGGTGGATTCTTCGGTGTGGCCGGGCGCGGTGCACCTGGCGGCGGGGCGAGAGTTGGCGGACGGCGAGGAGGATTCGGGCGGCGGCTCCGGGACCGCGGCGACCGGGGATACCGGGCACAAGCCGATGCAGCGAATCCGTCGCCTTTGGCGGAAGGCGGTGGCCTCATGATCCGTCTTGCGCGGCTGCGCCTGCTGATCCTCGGGAGCGCGGTGACGGCTGCGCTGTGCTTTGTCGCGGCGGATGTGAGGCCGGGGCTGGGGCTGGTGGTGGCCGCGGCCGCGGTGCTGTCGCACGTGCTGACACTGATGAAGCCGGTACGGGCGTTGCCGTCGCTCGGGCTTAACGCGCTGGTGCTGGCCTCGGCGGGGTATGCGCTGCTGCAAGCGGCGCAGCAGCGGACGGAGCTGATCACGGTCGTGGCGGAGTTTCTGACGCTCGTGCTGCTGATCCGGCTGCAGGATCGGCGACGGCTGCGTGATGAGGCACAGACGATTGCGCTGTCGTTGTTCGTTGTCATCGGGGCGATCCTGACGAGCAACTCGCTGGCGCTGGGCCTGCTGCTGATGATCTACACGCCGCTGATCGTGACGGCGATTGTGTACTTTCAGGCTCACGCGGGGCATGCGCAGGCGCTGCGGGCATCCGGGGCGCTCGGGCGCGATGCACCGGAGCCGGCGACGTTCGGCGTTGCAGGGGCGGCGATCTGGAGCCTTCGGCGCACGGCGTTTGTGGCGATCGTGCTCTCGTTGCTGCTGGGCGTGATCGCGTTTGTGGTCACGCCGCGGAACCTGATTCCGAGCGTTTCGAGCACATGGGGCGACATCGGCGCGACCAGCCCGAGCGGGTTCAGCGACACGATCAGGCTCGGGGCCTCGGGGGTGATCTCGCAGTCGCCGCAGAGCGTGATGGAGGTGGTGCTGCGTGATGGCGATGGGCGGAACATCTCCGGCGAGTGGTTGACGCTGTACTTGCGCGGCGCGGTGCTGACGGACTATGACCGCGACACGGGCTCGTGGGAGCGGCGCGATCGGTCGGAGGATCGAAACGACACGGATGACCGCCCGGCGTCTGCGGGGACGGTGGTGGTGTTTCGACCGGAGCCGGAGGGCACGACGCGTGTGCGGCAGGAAGTGACGGTGCGCCGAGTCCGTGACGGCACGGCGCCGCTGTTTTCGATGTTCGAGCCCGCGACGATCATGGGCGATGAGCCGGGACGGTTCATCCGGAGCAGGTCCGACGGGATCGTCTATCGCCAGGGCGCGGCGGGCCCGTTTCGCTATGTCGTCAGCAGCGTTGTCAACTCGACGATGAGCAACCCGCGGCAGGTTCCGCCAGCGATCGACCCGGGGCCGCGGATCAGGGAGTTGGTTGACGGGCTGCTGGACCGCGCGGGCGTGTCCCGGAATCCACTCGAGCGGGATGCGCCCGCGAATCGGCGTGCGATCAACGAGTTTCGAGCGTTTCTGCGCGAGGGATTCTCGTACACGCTGGAGATGACCTCGCCGATGGAGGACGAGGACCCGATCGAGATGTTCCTGTTCCGCACGAAGGCGGGGCACTGCGAGTACTTCGCATCGGCGCTGGCGATCATGTGCAGGACGGCGGGGATCGATGCGAGGGTGGTGACGGGCTACGCGGCGGGGGAGTTCAACCCGGTGGTTGGACACTTTGTTGTGCGGGAGTCGGATGCGCACGCGTGGGTGGAGGCTCGCGTGGTGCCGACGCGATGGGAGACGATCGACCCGACGCCCGAGGGCAGTGTGCCGCATGTGGCGCGACGCCGAACGGGGCTGCTGGCGACGCTTCGGCAGTTTTACGATGCGCTGGAGTTCACGTGGGTGACGTCGGTCGTGTCGTTCGATCAGTCTCGCGTGGGGACGGCATCTCGGAGCGAGAGCGGCCGCGGGCCGGTGCTGGAGATGCTCAGCAGCGTTGGGCAGACTTTGCGGGGGCTGGTGCCTGAGACGGGGCTGGGGCGATGGGCGGCGCTGGTGCTGATCGCGGGTGCGGGCGTGTTCGGCGCGGTGGTGATCTCGCGCGGGCTGGGCGGCGTGATGCCGACGCTGATGCGGGCCATACGCGGGGTGCTTTCGCGGATGACAGGACGCCCGACAACCGGCACCGACCCGGCGACGCGGTTCTATGGCGAGGCACTGGCGGCGCTGGCTCGGGCGGGACACGAGAAGGGCGAAGGGGTTGCGCCGATGCACTTTGCGCGGTCGATTTCGCACGGCGATGCGAGGGTCCGGGAATTGGTGATCGAGATTGTCGAGCGGTACTACCGCGTGCGGTTCGGCGGGGTCGCGATGGATAGTGCGGGGCGCGCGTGGGCAGTGTCGGCGGTGGCGGAGCTTCGCTGGCGGCTACAGGGGGCGCGGGATCGGGTCGCGTGATGGGAACGGGCCGATAAGCGCGGGGCTGCGTGGGTGCGAGTTCAGGAGTCGGGCTGTTGGCGTTACAGACGGCGCGGCTTGCCGCGCTGCCCGGGGGCGTGCGAGCGGGCGTTGCAGGGGCGACATGCGGGAGCCGATGTCACCAGCGTTGTCAGGGGAGCAATGCGAGGCGTCGCAGTGACGACGCTGCCGGCGCCGGGGCGACGACGTTCGTCGCCGATGAGTGCGGCTCCCCGAGGACCGACGAGCGAACCTGGAGAGACCCAGTGCCCGCCAACCGATCACGGACCGAGAACTTTCGTGAGAGCCTGCATCAGATTCATGAGCGCGGGGGCTCGCTCGAGCTGTCGTTCAAGCCCGCGAGCGGGACGCAGGAGCGCGATGTGGTCTTCCGCGTGCGACTGCTGCGCCTGAACGATCACGAGCTGATCGTGTCGCTGCCGGGCTTTGCGGGCCAGGGCCTGCGTGTGATGGCGGGGGCGAATGTGCTCGCGTCGTACAGCGTGGGGCAGAATCGGTGGTCCTTCCCGACGCAGACGCTGGGCGTGAGAGCACCCGTCGGCAATGGCGAGCCCGGGCTGGCGCTGCAGATGCCCACGGGCGTCACGCGGTGCCCGCGGCGTGCGCACGAGCGTGCGAGCACGAACTCGTTCAACCTGCCCGACGTGATCGGACGGCCGCTGCTTGATCCGCTCAGCGCCGTGCCGGCGGAAGCGGCCAATCGAGCGAACATCGAGGCCTACTTGGCGAACGCGGCCAGCGGGGTCGGGCTGGTCAGCGATGAGACGGAGCGGGAGTTGCTGCTCCCATACGCGGGGCCGGAGTACAACGCCAAATTGCTGAACATCTCGCCGGGCGGCGTGGGGCTGGCGATCTCGCAGTCGCAGGCGCCGGTGCTGGAGCGACGGGCATTCAGCTGGCTTCAGTTGCCGCTGAAGCCGTTCCTGCCGATCCCCGTGACGGTGACGGTGCGTCGCGTGCACACGCACCTGGACTCGGACGGGACGGTGTACGCGGGCTTCGGGTTCGACTTCTCGTTCCACCCTGAGCAGCAGGCGTTCGTCGTCGGGCTTGTCAGGCAGTATGTCGCGTCGATCACGGGCGCCGGGGGCCTGACGGGCGGCGATCGGGCCGCGGCGTGACCGGGGCGGGCGGAGGCTCGGGCTGTTCCGGGCCGGGCTTGCGCATGAGGAAGAGGTAATTGAAGCCGCGCAGGTAGAAGTTCTGGGCTTCGGCGGCCATGCGCCAGTTGCCCTTCTCGATCTTGGCGCTCTGGCGTGCGACGATCACGATGTCGATGGGATCGAAGCGCTCGAGCAGCCTCGCGTAGAGCTCGAAGCCGATGGGCATGAATACATCGCGTTTGGCCCGCTGCGTGCGCCGCCAGCTGTCACTGACGAAAAGGCCCATCGCGCAACCGGGGCGGAGTACCCGCGAAATCTCGGCGATGACCTGTCGCATGGCGTCGTAGTACGCGCGGCCCTGATCCTCGCCGGCGGCATCGAGGCGGCCGATGCAGCGGGGATCCTCACTGTAGTTGATGTGCGTCGAGTACGGCGGGTCGATGAAGACAAAGTCCGCGCTGTTGTTTGGCAGCGCGATCTTCCGGGCATCGCCCTGTCGGATATCCGGTCGGCTCGGTGCGAGGTCGAGGCCGATGCACTGGCGGTCGAGGTCGGCACAGACGTCGATCGTGGTGCCGCCGCCGCACATGGGATCAACGACGGTCTGGCCCGGGCTGGTGTAGCGGCGCACGCACTGCCAGACGACCCAGGATGGGGTTGCGCCTTCGTACGCCTGTGAACCCTGCTGGGCAAAAGCACGGGACGTGCGGGCGGCGCGGGTTGTGCGAACGGTGCCTGTGTCGTCGAGGAATCGCTCGTAGTGCTGAGAGGGGTAGTCCCAGAGCGTCGTGGGCTGCACGGTCAGGACGGGCTTTTCGATCGGCCGCGAGCGTGCGGCGTGTGCCGGCCCGGTGGCCGGGTCGGGAGCCGCGGGGCGAGAGAACGGGCGGCTGTGTGGCCCGGCGTTCGGTCCACCGTGTGGGCCTGAAGTCGGACGTCGGCGATCTGGGCGTGGCATGGGCGGGCGTCCGAACGTGCGGGTCAGGTGCCGGGGGTCGCGGCATGGGCGGAGGCGCACGCGGCGGAAAGGGCCTGAAGGACTGCGGCGCGTGCCTGTTCGATGGGCATGGCCAGCTTGACGCCCGCGGCGCGGGCGTGGCCACCGCCGCCAAGGGTCGCGGTGACGGCCGCGACATCGATGGCGTGCGGGCCGGGCTTGCTGCGGAGGGAGCCCTTGGTCAGTTGGGTTGGCTGGCCCGGGCGGCTCATCTCGGTGAGGGTGCAAACAACGCTGACGCCGGCGACGGCCATCACGCTCTCGGCGAAGCCGCCGGTGTCCTCGGTGCCGGCGCCGGTGGCGTCGAAGTCGCTCTGACGCAGGCACATCAGGGCGATCCTGCCGTCGGCGTGAAACTCGAGACTCGAAAGGGCTTTGCCCAGCAGCCGCGGGCGCGAGGGATCATCGGTCTGCTCGGTGAGCTGGTAAAGACGGGCGTGGTTCACGCCGCTGGCGAGCAGACGCGAGGCGAGGGCGAGCGTGTCGGGAGTCACGTTGCTGTACTTGAACCAGCCGGTATCGGTGGCCAGACCAAGGTACAGCGGCTCGGCAATTTCTGGCGGAAAGCCGTCGAGAACGTCAAGACCGAGCAGATGCTCGATGACCTCTGCGCAGAGTTCGGTGACCGCGGCGGCCGATGTGTCGATGTATCGCAGTGACGCGATCGAGGCATCGCCATGGAGATGGTGATCGATGATCAGGGTCTGATCGGCGCGGGTGGCGAGCCAGTCCTTGAGGCCATCGAGCTGCGACCAAGAGCCGGTGTCGGTGATGATGGTCGTATCGATCGGTGCCGAAAGGGACACGTCCGGCGCATCGGCGGAGACTTTTCGCAGCGGGGTGTCGCCCGCGATCTGGGGCATCCAGCGCGGCCAGGGACCGACAACCCAGACCTCGCCCTGGGCGCCATGACGCGCCAGCGCGCGGGCGATGGCGAGCGTGGACCCCAGCGCATCGCCGTCGGGCTTCGCATGAGTGGTGACGATGAATCGCTTGGTCGCGGAAAGCCGGGCCGCGATCTCCGCGGCAGTGGCGTTGGCGGTGTATGGAGGTCGCGACGCGCTTGCGGCGGAAGCGGTCGATTGAGAGGAAGTCGCGGCCTGAGGCGTCATCGGAGCGGGACCTCGGTGGATCATCTGGGAACGACGGGATCCAGCGTCGGCAGGTTCCACCCGCGAGCGAGCATGTTAGCGTCGCCGTTCGTGGCCATCGCGACAGAGTCTCGGGCGCGATCGACATCGCGGCGGAGTTGCTCGACGAGCGCGCTCAGCGCCGGGAAGCGGACCTGGTCGCGCAGGTGTGCGATGAACGAGAGCCGGATGCCCCAGCCGTACTCGATGCCGCGGAGAGCGGGGATTGGGGACCATGCGGGGATGGTGCCGTCGCGGTCGATGCTCGCTGGCGGATCAGGAAGAATGAGGTGCGCTTCGAGCGTCGGCGGAGCGTTGGGAAAGGTCGGGCGTGCGCCGACGTTTACCGCGGCAGGAACGCGAAGCGTGGCGGCGTCGACCAGGCCCAGCCGCGCGATGGAGTCGGCCGGCTGCGAGGTGATCGGGACGACCTCGGCGATGGCGCTGTAGACGCCGTGGGCGGGCAGGAGCTGCGTGGTCTCGATGTTGGCCGTGGGGAAGCCGATGCTTCTGCCCCGGCGGTCGCCACGAACAACGACTCCCTCAATCTGATACGGACGGCCAAGGAGCGACCATGCATCGTGAACCCGGCCAGCGGCGACGAGCGTGCGGATGACCGTGCTGGAGGCTCGGACGACGGTGTGATCCGATAGTGCTCGGTCAACTGCGGGGGCCTGCTCGACGGAGGCGGGCTGACCGAGGGCGGCGCGAATGGTGTCCATCGTGCCGCCGCGGCCCTTGCCGAAGCGGAAGTCCGGGCCTGCGACCCAGCCGACGGCGTTGAAGCGGTCGCGTGCGCGGGCGACGAATTCGTCGGCAGTGAGCGAGAGCAGGTCGGGCGTCGGGATGAGCTGGACAACGTCGGACGCCCCGAGGGCGGTGAGCCAGCGGTATCTCTGGGCAAAGGTGCTGAGCCTCGCGGGGACGCGCTGGGGGTTGAGAATCGTGACGGGTGATGGATCGAAGGCGAGGGCAACGACGCGAGCGCCGGGGTGGCGGTTGGCTGCCAGATGGCGTGCGCGGGCGATGAGGCTGGCGTGGCCGGCGTGGACGCCGTCGAAGTTGCCGATGGTCAGAATGCTCGGATCGGGCATCGGCAGGAGGGTACACACGGCGGAGCTGCACCACCGGCACGCGTGCGGGTGATAGAGTGACACGAGGTCGGCGGTCCAGATCCGGAAGCACCGAAGCGGCGCGTGGGCAGGAATGCCGCGCCAGCATGAAGGGGAAGCAGCATGGCCTGGTTCGGACGCAAGAGCAGCACCGGTGCGACCAAGCCCGCTCAAGCGGCGGCCCCCCACTCCTCGCACGCTGGCGGAGACGCGAACGGCGCGGCGGTGGTGTCCGGATTCGGCCCGGAGCATGACGCGGCGATCACGAGCATCGGATCGGAGATGCTGCGTCGCGCTCGCGGGCACAAGGCGGGAGTGTTCTCATCGCAGTTCTACAGCGATGCGCTGATGGAATGGTCGATGAAGGACCAGGCGTTCAAGGTGCAGTTGTTCCGGTTTGTCGACACGTTTCCGGTGCTGAGGAACACCGAGGACACGTACGACCATCTGGAGGACTATCTGGCGCAGCCGGGCGTGACGACGCCGACGGTGATCGCCGCGGCGATGAAGGCCGGCAAACTGGCCAAGGGACTCGCCGTTTCGCAGATCAGCAAGCAGATCACGGGGATGGCGAGCAAGTTCATCGCGGGAGCAGACGCCGCGGGCGCGATGAAGAACCTGCGGGCGTTGTGGGACGAAGGAATCGCCTTCAGTGTCGACCTGCTGGGCGAAGCGTGCGTGAGCGATGCGGAGGCGGATGCGTACCGCGACAAGTACCTTGATCTGATCAACAACCTGCCGGGGAGCGTGGCGTCGTGGCCGGCGAGCGAGCGGCTGGAGCGTGACCACCTCGGGGCGATTCCGCGGACGAACGTGAGCGTGAAGATTAGTTCGCTCAGCGCGCGGTGCGATCCGATCGACGCCGAGGGTGCTCGCAGGGATCTGATGAAGCGGCTGCGGCCCATCCTCGAGGCGGCCAAGGCGCGGGGCGTGTTCGTGAACTTTGACATGGAGCAGTTCGCGTTCAAGGACTTCACGCTGGACCTGTTCATGCGCTGCTGCGAAGAGGTGGACTTTCATGCGGGGCTGGCGATGCAGGCCTATTTGCGCAGCGGTGAAAGCGACGCGCGACGGATCTGCGAGTGGAGCGTGCGGACGGGTCGCGTGGTGACGGTGCGGCTGGTCAAGGGTGCGTACTGGGATTACGAGGTGATCAACGCCGAGCAGCGCGGATGGCCCGTGCCGGTGTGGCCCACCAAGCGCGAGACGGACGCGTGCTTCGAACGGATGGCAAGGATCTTCGTGGACTCATGCCCGAGGACGGCGGGGGCCGGGGGTGTGAAGCTGGCGCTCGGGTCGCACAATGTGCGATCGATCGCGGCAACGGTTGCTTACAGCCGGAGCAAAGGTCTGCCGGACAGCGCGATCGAGCTGCAGATGCTTCACGGCATGGCGGATCAACTCAAGCACGCCGCGGCGGAAATGGGGCTGCGGATGCGCGAGTACGTGCCCGTGGGGCAGATGATTCCGGGCATGGCGTATCTCGTGCGGCGGCTGCTGGAGAACACCAGCAACGAGAGCTGGCTCAAGAGCGGATTCCTCGACAACGCCGACGAGGGCAAACTGCTGGCCAGCCCTCACGGTGAGCCGGCCCATGAGCACAAGACCACCGGGGACGCCAACACGATCAAGACCAAGGAGCCGACGGCGGCGAATCTGGAGCGAGCGCCGGAGCGGCACAGGCTCACGCCCAGCGTGAAGATCGGCGGAAGCGTCGTCCGTCCGTTCTGCAACGAGGCGTTTCGGGACTTCGCGGATGCCGCACAGCACAAGGCGTTCGCCTCGGCGGTTTCATCGGCGAAGGTTCCGACGGTGAGGAGCGACACGAGCCTCGAGCAGGCCCGCGCGATGGTTGCGCGGGCGCACGCCGCGTTTGACGCCTGGCGCGATGTCGCCCCGGGAACGCGGGCGCAGGCGCTGCTCACGGCGGCGGAAGTGATGCGTGCGCGGCGAGACGAACTGGCCGCGATGATGATCCGCGAGGCGGGAAAGACGTGGCGTGAGGCCGATGCGGACGTCTGCGAGGCGATCGACTTCTGCGAGTACTACGCGAGGCTGAGCGTCGGGCTTTTTGAGCGCGAGCGGATCGGTCGGTACATCGGCGAGCTCGATGAACAGTTCTACCAGCCGCGGGGTGTGTGCGTGGTCATTTCGCCATGGAACTTTCCGCTGGCGATCTGCTGCGGCATGACGGTGGCGGCGCTGGTGACCGGCAACACGGTGATCGTCAAGCCCGCCGAGCAGACACCGGGGATCGCGCGGGTCATGACGGACATTCTGCACGAGGCGATCAACCGTGCACTGGCGAACGTGAGCGGCGCACCGAAGGCAGTTGACGTGCTGCACTTCTGCCCCGCGCCGGGCGAGACAACGGGCGCGATGCTGGTGCGCGATGATCGCGTCGCGGTGATCGCGTTCACGGGCTCGAGAGATGTCGGCTGCGACATTCTGCACGCGGCCGCGCCGCGCTCACCGTTCGCCGGCGATCGCGCGGCGTTCGAGGCATGGGCGGGCGGCAGCGATGCGCAGGTGAAGAAGGTCATCTGCGAAATGGGCGGAAAGAACGCGGTGATCGTCGACACCTCGGGCGACCCTGACGAAACGGTGCTGGGCGTCCGTCACAGCGCGTTCGGATTCCAGGGCCAGAAGTGCTCCGCGTGCTCGCGATTGATCGTTGTCGATCCGGATGGGCCGAACGGACCGGCGATCACGCACCTGCGGCAGCGACTGGTGGAGGCGACGCGAGTGCTGACCATCGGCGACCCGTCACTGCCCGGGACGGATATCGGCCCGGTGATCGACGCGGACGCGAAGGCGAAGATCTCGGGCTTCATCTCCCGGGCGAAGACATCGGGGCTGCCGGGGTTTGAGTTGCCGGTTCCGGCGGGGCTGGAAGCCGCCACGGGGCGGCACTACGTGGGCCCGGCGATCTTCTGGAACGTGCCGGAGACGCACGAACTGGCCCGGGCGGAGATCTTCGGGCCGGTGCTGGCGATCCTGCACGCGCCGACTTTTGCTGAGGCGCTGCGGATCGCCAACGACCAGCCGTACAAGCTGACGGGCGGCGTGTTCACTCGCAAGCCATCGCACATCGAGCTTGCGCGACGGGCGTTCCGTGTCGGAAACCTCTACATCAACCGCGGCATCACCGGTGCTCTCGTGGCCAGACAGCCATTCGGCGGGTTCGGCATGTCGGGCGTGGGCTCGAAGGCCGGCGGCAAGGACTACTTGCTGCAGTTTGTCGAGCCGCGGGCGGTGTGCGAGAACACGATGCGTCGCGGGTTCGCGCCGGAACTCTGAGCGAGCGTCGCGGCACTTTCGTGGGGCCACGCGACGGACGGCGTGCCGTATCGAGCGTGCCGGGCCGGGCCATCGAACCGCCGCGCGCCGAGGCTCGTACCCTCGTGCATGCCGATCAAGCCATTGCTGGGTGCGCTGCTTGTTGCGATTCTGCTGGGCGTTCTGACGCTGGGCGTCGTGCTCGTGCCGAGATGGATGAGCCGCACGGTGGAGCGGCTGTTCGTCCTTCCCGGTGAGCGACTGGTGGACATGGACATCGGGCAGGTCGAGGAGATCGTCGTCGGCGATGCGAGCGGTGCATCTCGCTGCGTGCGCTCGGCGGACCTGGCTTCCTGGAGTCTGCTTCCCGGCGAGCCGAGCGTGCCGGGCGCGGCGAGCGCCGGGGCCACGGAACTGGATCCGGAACTGGTCCGCGTTGCGATTCGGCGAATCTTTGAGACGCGTGCATCAGCCCAGCCGACGAACGAAGCGCTCCGCAGCGCTTCGGAGGGCGTGCGCCAGCGCGCAGCCGCTCTGGAGGGGGCTTTGCGAGGTGACGGGGCGTTTGTGCCCGTGTTCGGCGAACGGACGCTGAGCGTGCGGCTGCGAACGAGCTCGGGCGTTGCGCGCGTGCTGCACCTATCGCCCACGACACTGGGCGGCCAGTCGCTCGTGCTGGTCTCATCGCCAGGTGGCGAAGGCAGCGCGGCGGATTGGCGGTTGGCGGTGATTAGCGAGAACCTTTACGCGGAGATGGATGAACGCGGCCCGATGGCGTGGCGGCTGCGCACGCCGTGGACGCGACTGGCAACCCGGCTTACAAGCGTGCGGATCATCGGGGAAAGCGGCGCGAGCGTGGTGCTGGGCCGCAGCGGCGCGGCGTGGTCCGTCACGGAACCGGTCAGGGCTCCGGCGAACCCGGAGGCGATCAGCGCGTTGCTCTCATCGCTGGCGAACGTACGGATCGCGACGTTTATCGATGACCCAGCGGCACGGGCCGAGGCGGAGAGCTCGCTCGCTTCGCCGAGGGCGAGGGTGGCCGGTGAGGCGGACGGCGCGACGCTGGAGTTGCTCATCGGCCGCGCGGCGGACCCGGCGGCGCGAACGGTCTTTGCGCGGCTCGATCAGCGGCCCGCGGCGACGATCGATGCGGAGACGCTCAGCCGAATCGCGGCCGAGCCGACTTCGTACATCAGCCCGATGATCGCGTCGCTGGAACAGGCCGACATTCACGGTCTGACGATCACAGGACATGAAGGCGACAAGAACCTGCTGAACCTGGCGCGATCCGCCAGCGGCTGGGATGAGATCCGCGAGGATGGCCAGCGAGTGGCGCAGGCCGAGGAGCGGGCGCGTGAGGTGCAGTTGATGCTGAACTTTCTGACGCGAGCTCCGGCGATGTCGATCCGAATCACGACTCCCGAGCCCGATGCGACGCCGATGGGCAGGGTTGTGCTGCGCGATGCTCGCGGCGGCGTTGTGCAGACGGCGCGAGTCCTGCGGGGTCAGCCCGCGATGATCTGGGTCGAGGTAGATGGCACATTCCGCGCGGTCAGTTCGCTGCCCGACCTGCTCCAGCGATTGCTCGCACAGCCCGCGCTGAATGTCGGCACGCCCGCAGCGCCGGCGACACCGGTCGAGCCGCAGAAGTAGCCTTCCCCGCGCCCACTCAGCCGACGATGTCGGTCCCGATGTCGCGGCGAACCTGCTTGCCCTCAAAGCGGATCATGTCGGCGGCGGCGTACGCACGTTCGCGGGCTTGCTCGAGCGTGTCGCCTCGGGCCACGACGTTGAGCACGCGTCCGCCGGCGGTGACCAGACGACCGGTGTCATCGGTGCGGGTGCCGGCGTGGAAGATCTGCACGCCTTCGATCTTCGCGGCGTTTTCGACGCCGTCGATCACGAGTCCGGCTCGCGGCGAATCGGGGTATCCGGGCGCGGCGAGGACGACGCAGACACTCACGCCGGAGTCCATGCCGATCTCGATCTCATCCAGCGAAGCACCGAGGCCCGCGCCCGCGCCGCCGCTGCAGGCCAGCAGAGCGGCAAGGAGGTTGCCGCGGAATCGCGACATGAGGACCTGACATTCGGGGTCGCCGAATCGGCAGTTGAATTCGAGAACTTTGGGACCGGCGGGGGTCAGCATGATGCCTGCATAAAGCACGCCGCGGTACTCGATGCCATCGCGACGGAGCGCATCGACGGTGGGAACGAGGACTTCACGTTCGATTCGCTCCATTGAGCGGGCGTCGATCGCGCGCGTCGGGCAGAGCGCTCCCATGCCGCCGGTGTTGGGGCCCTTGGCGCCGTCGAGCAGTCGCTTGTGATCCTGGCAGGGATCGAGCACGAAAATGGTCCGGCCATCGGTGAGCGCCAGCACGGAGACCTCGCGTCCCTTGAGGCGTTCCTCGATGAGCACGGTCCGGCCCGCGTCGCCGAACTCCTGCTTGATCATGATCCGATCGATCGCCTCGAGGCCTTCCTCAAGGCTGGCCGGAAGGATGACGCCTTTGCCCTTTGCCAGACCCGCGGCCTTGATGACCGGACCGTCGTTGCGGGAGCGGAGGTACTCCTTCGCGGCGCTGGGATCGGTGAAGACTCTCGCCTCGGCGGTGGGGATCGAGGCGGAGCGCATGAGCTGCTTTGCGAAGGCTTTGTCCGCCTCGAGCATGGCCGCGGCCTTGAGCGGACCGAAGACGCTGGGGACGATGCCACCCAGACCGCCGCCGCCGGTGAGTGGGCCGGCGCGAAGCGCTCGCTCGAGAGCGGCGGTATCCATGTGCGCACCGCGCGCAGCGGCGGAGAGAACCGCGCCGGGTGCGATCTCGCGCACGCCCAGCAGCGAATCGGCGAGGCCCATCGCCAGCGGATCCTCCGGACCGATGACCACCAGACCGATGCGATGCTCCTTGCAGAAACGCTCGATCGGGAACGTGTCCTTCGGGTTGAACCGGCCGGTGGCACCCCAGCAGTCGGCAGGCTTGCAGAGCGCCCGGAGGCCGGGGTTCGAGGGTGAGTCGGTGTAGAGCTCGCCAAGCCCATCGCTACGACGCAACGCCGCGGCCAGAGCGTGCTCGCGGCCGCCCGATCCGATGAGAAGCACGTTGATCGTCGTGTTCGATGCACGGACGGCGGATTCGGCGGGCGTGGGCGGAGTCATGGGGGCCATGATATCTGCGCGGCGGTCGGCAAGAACGGCGATGGAGTAGAATCGCCTACCGGCTTTCTGCGAGCATTGCTCACGGCCGATCGCGACAGCCCGGATGTGTATGGACCAGCGCGTGCTCACGCCGGAACTCATGGACGACGCGGCGATCGACCCGCGCGAGCATCGGCGTGCGCTGCGAGGGCTCGCTCGGCTCAACCGGCTGAGCAGGGCACACGTGAGCGTCGCCCGCGCGGTCGCCGACCTGCTGCGAGAACGGAGCTTGCCCGCTTCGGATGCGATCCTGCTGGATCTCGCGGCCGGGGGCGGGGACCTGCTGCTTGGTGTTCGCGATGTCATCGGCCGATGCGCATGCAGGGGAGCAGCGGATGTCGCGGCGGATATCAGTCCGACCGCTCTGGAGGTCGCACAAGGGCACGCGAGGGCGCGTGGGCACACGGTGCGGACGCTCCGGGCGGACGTTCTCGCCGCTCCACTGCCGATTGACGACTCGGCCGTGGATGTCGGTGTGTGCTCCCTGTTTCTGCATCATCTCATGCCCGTGGATGTGGTTCGTGTCCTCGCGGAACTCGCCCGCGTTTCTCGCGTTGGCGTCGTGGTATCGGACCTGGCACGATCGCGGCTGGGGCTCGCGATGGCGTTCTGCGCCGGCCGCATCGTGACAAGATCTCGCGTCGTGCATGTCGATAGCATCAAGTCGGTTCGTGCCGCGTTTACGCGCGAGGAACTCGCGGAGTTCGCGTTCCGGGCGGGCATGAAGGACGCCATCATCCGTGAGGTCTGGCCCGAGCGGCTGCTGCTGACGTGGAGGCGAGCATGAGCGCCGGCGAGCAGGTTGATGTTCTGGTCATCGGCGCGGGAGTCGCCGGCGCGTGCGCAGCGATCGGTGCTGCTCGCACGCTCGGCACACGTGGCCGCGTGCTGCTGGTTGACAGATCGGCCTGGCCTCGCGAGAAGGTCTGCGGCTGCTGCCTCGGGGCACGCGGGGTCGCCGCGATCGAGCAGCTCGGCGTGAATCTGGCCTCTGGCCCGGCTCGCGGCGTATCGCTGAAACACGTTCGGATCACGTCACGCGGAGGAGCAACGTTTGAGCTGCCGCACGCGGGCGGAAGGGTGCTGTCACGGAGCATGCTCGACGCAGCGCTCGTCGATGCCGCGGTTCGGAGCGGAGCGACGTTCCGAGACAAGTGTTCGGCGAGCGTCGTTGAGCGACGGCGTGGATACTGGCGCGTGATGCTTGGCGGCGAGTGCATCGGCGCTCGGAGCGTCATCGTCGCCGATGGCCTCGGCGGGCACGCGCTCGAGGGTCTCCCCGCACTGGTGCCGACGGTCGCACGCGGATCGTTCATGGGCATCGGTGCAAAGCTCTCGCCATCAAACGTCGACGCGGCGGTGGTGCCCGATGGGACCGTGCTGCTTGTGCATGGCGTTGGCGGGTATGTTGGATTCGTGCGGATGCCCGATGGGACGATCGACCTCGCGGCGGCAATCGACCCGAGGCGAGCGCGTGCTGCGGGAGGGCCGATCATGCTGCTGCGTCGCATCATCGAGCAGGCACGCGTGGCCGTGAGGCTCGACGAAAACGTGCGGCTCACGGGAACGCCCCTGCTGACACGACGAAGACGGATGCTGAGCATGCCCGGATTGATCATCGCGGGCGACTCTGCGGGTTACGTCGAACCTTTCACGGGTGAGGGCATGACGTGGGCGGCGCTTTCGGGAGCGCAGGCGGGCTCGCTTGCCGCCGCCGCGGGGCGTGAGGGGGAGTCTGCGATCGATCGGGTTGGCGACGCCTGGGCATCATGGCACGATGCCAGTATCGGGCCGATGCAAACGACTTGCAGGACGATCCGTGTTCTGCTGCGCACTCCGGGATTGCTGCGCGGAGTCGCGACCGCGGCGACGCGCTGCCGAGCACTGCGGCGAGCCCTGGCGCAGCTGAGCACCCGCATCACCGGCCGCGACACAGCCTGCAGAGGGCCGCTCGATTCTCGGCTCGCGCCTGCGAGCCTCGTGGCGGAGCCGGAGCCGGGGGCCGCGATGGCAGCAGTGAGTCATGGCGAGCGAATGGGCGAGGTGAAGCCATGATCGCACCCGCCGCGGCGATTCTCGGCATGGGGTTGGCGACGCCGACATACTCGGCGCGGCAGCCGCAGACCACGGCGCTCGCGCTCGCGGCGACGCTCGAAGACCCTTCGCAAGCGGCGCTTGTCGCAGGGCTCTACTCGCGGGCGGGCGTGGACCGCAGGGGCAGCGTCTTGCTGCGCAGCGAGACCGGCGATGGACACGGCCCGGATCAGTCGGTGTTTCCGAGTTCGACGGGCGAACATTGGCCGACAACGGCCGATCGGATGAGAGTCTTCGATCAGCACGCGACAGGCCTGGCGCTCGAGGCCGCGCGACGCGCGCTGGCCGATGCGGGTGTGCTCCCGGGGCAGATCACGGACCTGTTGACGGTCAGTTGCACAGGATTGAGTTCGCCGGGGGTTGATGTGTCGTTGATGACCGGCCTGCCGATGGCGGCGGATGTGCGGCGAGTGAACATCGGCTTCATGGGCTGCCACGGCGCGATCGTCGCGCTGCGCACCGCCGCGGATCTGGTGGCGAGCGGGATGAGCAGCGGTGGCCGTGAGCGGCGCGTGCTGGTGGTATGTACCGAACTCTGCTCGCTGCATCTCCAGCGGACATCGCGCGTGGATCAGCATGTCTCCAACGCGCTGTTCGCCGACGGCTGCGCGGCGGCGGTCATCGGGGCAGCCACGCCGAGGAATGCTCTGCGGATCGTCGGCTCCTCGTCGATGCTCTTTGCCGGGAGCGAGGCGGCGATGGGGTGGCACATCGGTGATCATGGCTTCTCGATGTCACTCGATCGCAGCGTGCCCGCGCTGCTGGAACGGAGCCTCGAGGCGTGGATCTGGCCATGGCTGCGATCGCACCTCGGCAACGCGGCGGGCGCGGATGATGTTCGCTGGGCGATCCATCCGGGAGGCCCGCGCGTGCTCGATGCCGTGGCACAATCGCTCGGTCTCGATGACGCGCACGTGCGAGAGAGCCGAGCGGTGCTGCGCGATCATGGAAACATGTCATCCCCCACTGTCCTCTTCATCGCGAACCGGCACCGAGCACGCCGAGATGACCGCCGTCCGATCGCGCTGCTGGCCTTCGGCCCCGGGCTCTCCGGCGAAGCGACGCTATTGGCGGTCGGGGCGGATGAGGTGTGACGCGGCGCTGGACCGCGCCGGCGCCAGAGCCGCCATGAGGCCAAACGCGCTCCACGGGTCGATCTGCCGGCCGGGTGCCGGAGCGGCGTCAGGTCTATGGCTTGAACTTCGCCGTCTGGCGGCTATACTGAAGTCCAGTTTGCGGGGTAGAGCAGCCTGGTAGCTCGTCGGGCTCATAACCCGGAGGTCACTGGTTCAAATCCAGTCCCCGCTATTACCCGGGTCGTCCAGAAACTGGGCGACCCACCCGTTAGAAGTGAACGCCCCGACCGCAAGGCCGGGGCGTTTGCGTTTCCGGGCCGCGTTTTGCCGAGTCTCTCGACATGCCCCACCGCGGGAAGTCTCACCGACTTGTGCCGTGAGACTCACGGGGCGCGGCATCTGGCCTGCCGGGACGCGCCGGAACCGAAAAAGTCTCAGAGTCTCTGCGTCTCACCCGGCACGCCGTTATAGCCGTGACTCGAAATCTCGTGGGTCGGCAACACGTGGCGGGCCCGGCAGCGGCGACGGCGATCTCGAACGCAAACTCGATCCGTGTGATGCCAACGCATCGACGAGCTTCGCGTGAACGCGGCAGCGAAGGTGGTGGCGATCCCACCGCGCAACTCGAATCAGATCGATCCCTCACATGCCCAGTGCGGACAGCCCGCCTCCGCGTGGCGTATGTAGCCGGGGAGAAGACATGCCTTGCCTTCTCGCCCCCACGCCACCTCAATCGTCCGACGACGAGCCGGGAGCACCGCCGATGGTTGCCAATAACGATGACGCCAATCTTTCCGCCGACCAGCGCCGCCGCGAGGTGATCGACTTACTGGCGACGGGCGCGATGCGCTGGCACCGGCGTGCCAAGGCGACGGGCCTCGGCGTGGGATC
>Ga0209985_10000129_pt1 | contig 84958 bp, 79 predicted proteins | sample NOAtaG_FD_187305 | JGI IMG/M metagenome (GOLD analysis project Ga0209985, IMG submission 187305) | Freshwater lake microbial communities from Lake Erie, under a cyanobacterial bloom - NOAA_Erie_Diel6S_1000h metaG (SPAdes) (version 2) | ecosystem: Environmental > Aquatic > Freshwater > Lake ... | reverse complement strand
GCCGCCTGTTCGAAGACGCGCACCTTGAAGCCCTTCTTGAGCAGGCACGCGGCCGCCGCCAGGCCACCGAGCCCGGCCCCGGCAATCATCACATCGAGTTTTTTCATGCGCGCCCGCTTGCGAACAGTCGGTTACGCGACTAGCGCGCCAACCATCCGCCATCGATATTCATCGCCAGTCCGTTGGCATAGGAGGCCGCGCCTGAGGAGAGCCAGACGACCGCCTGCGCAATCTCGTCCGGCGCGCCAAATCGTCCCATCGGGATGAACGCCGAGCGACTGCTTTCGTAAGCCGGGTCGGTGCGCGACATTTCCTCGACCATGGCGGTTCGAATGACTCCGGGACAAACTGCGTTGACTCGAATCCCGTCCTTTGCATACTGCAGGGCGGCCGACTGAGTGAGGCCGATCACACCATGTTTGCTCGCGCAATAGATAGCGGCACCGGGAGAACCACGCAAACCGACCGCGGAAGCGGTATTGACGATGCTACCCGCGCCCTGCAGCAGCATCTGCCTGATCTCGTGCTTCATGCAGATCCAGACACCCTTGAGGTTGACTCCCATCACCCGATCCCAATCCTCGACCGTCGCATCCGCAAGCCGGGTGCCAAATGCCTCGATCACTCCCGCGTTGTTGAACGCGCAGTCGAGCCGGCCGTGCCGTCGGGCGATCGTTGCAACCATCTCGGCTACTTGACGTTCGTTGCCGACGTCCACCTCAAGCGCAAACGCTTCGCCCTTCGCTTGAATGATTTCCAAAACTGTCAGCTCGGCAGCGGCGGCGTTCAGGTCGGCCACGACGACAATCGCGCCTGCCTTTCCAAAGCGGATCGCTGCCGCGCGGCCGATTCCCGACCCGCCGCCTGTCACCAACGCCACCTTGCCGCCCAATTCGTCGCGCATCAATAGTGCCCCTGCTGGTGAGTAGCGACGTTGCCGGCGGGCAGGATTCCTGTCAGCGACCCGCGTCCGATCAGTGCCGCCGATCCGGTCACTGCGCAATCTCCGCGGGCGCCGAGTAGACGATTGGCGCGATCACGCTGTGCGGCCGCGAGCACTCCGATGTGGGCAGATGAGGTTGCCCCTTTATGCGCCGCCAGACAAAGGGCCCGGAGTTCATGTCCGGTCGTGACGCTTCGGCAAGACCTTGATGTATTCATCGGGATCGAATCTTTCAGTTAGCTTGAAGTATTCAGTCGACGTGCCCGGAAAGTTGGTGGTTATCCGCCCGTTCCTGTCGGTGTAATAGTTTGTGCAATATCTTCGCGACATGAGCGAGCTTTCCAGCCTTTCCCCAATTGACGAACAGTAGGACTCCTTGACATCCCTCTTGACTTCCAAGGAGCACTGATTTTCGTGCGCATACAGTATGGCCTGCACTATGTAGCGAACTTGACACTCCAGGATATAGAGTTGACTGCCGGCGACATTGGTGTTCGGGCCATAAGTCATAAAGAGATCTGGGAATCCGGGAACCGCGATGCCGAGATACGCTTCTGCGCCGTCGCACCAGGCCTCGTGCAATGCCGTCCCGCCAGCACCAGTAATCGAAAGACCAGCCATGAAGTGAGATGGCTTGAAACCTGTTGCACAAACGATCACGTCGGCTTGGATCCGGCTATCGGCCGTCACGATGGTATCCCCATCGATTCCAGAGATTTCCGAATCGACCAGACGCACATTCTTCCGTTGAAGGCTGGGATACCAATCGTTTGAAAACAGCGTACGCTTGCATCCAAGTTCGAACTTAGGCGTCAAAATGGCCCGCAAAGCCGGATCGGTCACCTGAAACGCAAGGTAGTTCAGGAAGCCTTGTCGACCAAGACGGGAGGACGACAGGTCGTTTTTTTGCGCCGCCACAGCTTCGAACTTGTCAAAGATGGCCTGTCGCCGCCTGGGGAGGGGAACATCCTCGCAGCTAAAGTCGCCTTTTGGCATGACATAGTGGGCCGTTCGCTGGAACACGGTCAACGTGCGGGCAACTTCTGCCAAACGGGGAACGATTTGCACTGCGCTAGCCCCGCTTCCGATTACCGCGACATCTTTGCCATCTAAGCTATAGCTGCTGTCCCAGCGGGCGGAATGAAAAATCGCGCCAGGAAAACTGTCTAGCCCAGCAATTTGCGGTATTTGCGGATCGTTGAAGATTCCTATTGCGGGAACAACGGTGTCGGCATAGAACTTCTCACCGGCTGAAGTCGTAACTATCCAATATCCATCCGATTCGCTGTATGCCAGGCTTCTCACGGTTCGCCCAAATAGGATGTATTGGTCCACTCCGTACTTTCGCGCAACCTCTTCGATGTACTCGAGAATTTCGTTTTGGGATGGATAGGAGGATGACCAAGAATGTCCGGCTTCGAATGAATACGAATACAAAGCTGCCGGTACGTCGCAAGCCGCCCCTGGATAAGTGTTGTCTCTCCAGACACCCCCTACACCCTTGGCTCTCTCCAAGATGACAAAATTCGAGATGCCCGCTTTCAAGAGATGGTGTCCCATTGCCACGCCGCAGAATCCGGCACCGACCACCAAAACATTCAACTTTGTCACAGTCATCAATCGAAATTCGCGAATTTAGAAGGACGGACCGCAAGAATCGATGAAAGGCATGACCGCGCCCGCCTCGCAGAAGGGCGGCACAAAGATGCAAGCAACGTGCTCCGCTTCTGCGCCGCGTTGACTTCCTGAGTCATGATGTTCGGTGGTTCTCACATTAGGGTTTTACAAAAAGCGTCCTCAAGTGCTTACTCGGCTCGAATGCCGATTTCCTTTGCAAACGCGATGAGCTTTTCGGCTTCCGCTGCGTAGTACTGTCCAAACTGCGTTGCGGACATATCGAGTGTTTCAAGACCTAGATTGCCGAACGACGTAAGCGCTGCGGGATCCCTCTTCGCCATACTTAAGCTGTCGGCCAGCCGTTGGACTATTGCATCTGGCGTCCCCCGCTTGACCAGCATGCCTTCAAAAGAGATGTAGGAGTAGCCTGTCAAGCCTGCCTCCGCGATTGTTGGCACTTCAGGTAGCGCCCTCGACCGAGTGCTTCCCGCAACTGCGATAGCCTTTAGCTTCCCCGCCCTGATTTGCGGCATCGCAACCGAAATGCCCAAAAACATCATGTCGACGCGCGCACTGATCACGTCGGTCAATGCCTGTCCGAGTTGGACGTAAGGAATATGGCGAATCTTGGTTGCCGATTTCTGCTTGAATAGCTCTGCGGCCAGATGTGGAGGGAACCCGCTGCCCGGGGAAGCATAGGTCAATTCGTCGGCGCGGGCGCGAGCTTCGCGGATGATTTCCTGGACGCTGTTGAACCTGCTACCGGCGCCGACGACGAGTACGCTCTGGGTCACCGTTGTTCCACCGATGGACACAAAATCCCGGACATAGTCGAGATTCATGCTCGGATAAAGCAGGGGATTTATCAGCATCGTCGAGCCAAGATAGTAGACGGTGGTGCCGTCTGCAGGCATGCGCAGCACCTCCGGAACCACTGCGGCTCCGGTTGCAGTCGGCCTGTTTTCGATGACGAAAGCCGATTTGAGGTCCTGACCCATTCGCTCCGCGAGAACCCGGGACACGATGTCTCCTGGGCTTCCCACCGGCGAGGGGACGACAAGACGGATCGGGCGCGAAGGGAACAACGTTTGCGCCATCGCCGAGCTACCTATCGCCACCGCGCCGGCCGCTGCCAGGAAGAGTCTTCGATTTGAACTCATGGTTTGTCTCCTTTGTTGAGATAAGGCATTGAATCTGCCAGCGCGCCAAAAGGTCGTGCCGCAGTGCGATTCCTCGGCGTTGCAGCGGAATCCTGGTGAAAGCCGGCGTCCTTGGTCGCTCGTTTCAAATAGCCGCGGCGCTCATCCCAACTTGGTAGACCAGCCCAAAAGGCTCGACCTGTCATTCCCGCTTCCACGCCACAAGCCCAGTAAATCGTTGCACTATTTGCAACGCCATCTTATTATTTGGAAACCATAATTGCGTGACCACGCAGAAACTGTCAACCCCTCTCCGCCCGTGGCCCTTGCAGCTCGCCAGAAATCGATGAAAACGGTAACCAAGGCATTGACTATCCTGCGCATGTTCTCTGCACAGCACATCGAATGGAGCGTCTCCGACCTGGCCGCCCAGGTCGGACTGGACAAATCGAACGTGCACAGGTTGCTAAGGGCACTGGCGGAAGCTGAGTTCATTGCCCAGGACCCGCATACCAAGCGGTACCGCTTGGGCGCAGGCGTTCTTGAACTCGCGAGAAATCACGTTGCGCGCTTGCGACCGCATGAGATTGCTAGGCCTCACCTAGAGGCGCTACGCGCGGAATCCGGGGAGACCGCCGCGCTCGCCATACGGGACGGGCTCGAAATTGTTGTCGTCCAGATGGCGGAAAGCCGACTTCCCGTACGCGTCAGCACCACCTTAGGGGCGCGCGCTCCACTTCATTGCAGCGCTGCGGGAAAGATTTACATGGCGTTTTGTCCGGAGCCGCTGCTCGCCGAAGTCCTCGGAAAAGGGCTGAAGGCATATACGGCGAACACGATTACCCGACCCGAAACCCTTCGCTCCGAGGTCGAGAAGGCACAAAAGCAGGGCTGGGCTGCTGTCGATGAAGAGCACGAGGAGCATATTCGAGTGATCGCCGCGCCAGTCTGGAACGCAACGGGTTCGGTGGAGGCTTGCGTCGCACTGCGCAGTCCGACCGTGCGCCTCAAGAAAAGCGATCTCGCGATGCACGCGAAACGCGTGATGCGCGTCGCAAGAGCGATCTCGCTGGATCTGGGCTTCGATGCGTCGCGGGCCGGCAGGTAGGGCGGCGAGACCGGAGCCACTATGCGGCAGGGGAATCCATGCGCCTCCGAGTGCTGCCCTGCGTGCCCGTCACTGTAGCGGCACCGTCAACGGGTCGTAGTTGAACAGCCACTCGGCGCGCTCCTTGGCGATGTTGCGCCGGGTGAAGGCCTCGCGCATCTGCGCGGCGTCGGTCATGTGGTACAGCCCGCCGTGGTCGGTGGATTCGTTGACGATGCGCGCGGTGCGGTCCACACGGGCGCGCTGATACACACGCAGGCCTTCGGTGATGCTCCCGGCGCCTTCGAGCGCGCGCGCCAGCACCGCGCCGTCCTCGATGGCCATGCAGGCGCCCTGCGCCATGAAAGGCAGGGTCGGATGCGCGGCATCGCCCAGCAGGGTGGCGCGCGCGGTGCTCCAGTTCTTGACCGGGGCGCGGTTGTTGAGCGCCCAGCGGTAGCATTCGTTGCGGTCGGCCGCGTCGAGAATGGCCTGGATCTTCGGATGCCAGCCCGCATAGTCGGCCTTGAGTTCCTCCCACGGCCGGCGCTGGGTGAAGGACTCGTCCTCCCAGGCGCTGCGCTCGGGACAGCCGACCCAGTTGAGGATCTCGCCGCGGCGCAGCCAGTACACCACGCAGTGGTTCTTCGGGCCGCACCAGACCTGGCCGACGATGTCCATCAGGTCGGCCGGCAGCCTGGCGCGCGGCACGGTGAGGCGCCAGGCCACGTAGCCGGTGTAGGTGACCGGCACCTCGCCCACGATCTGGGCGCGGATCGCCGACTTGATGCCGTCGGCGCCGATCAGCACATCGCCTGCGGCGGTGGCGCCATCGGTAAACCTCAGCGTCACACCCTCGGCGTTCTCGCTGTAGCCGGCCGCGCGCGCATTCAGGGTGATGCAGTGCGGGTCGAGGGCACGCACGCAATCGACCAGGATCTGGTGCAGATCGGCGCGGTGGATGTGGTAATAGGGCGCACCGTGCTGCTCGAGATGCTTGCCCGCGAACGGGATGGCGTGCATCAGTTCGCCCGTGTCGAAGCGGCGGAACTCGTAGGTCTGCGGCTTGACCGCGACCTTCTCCAGCGCGTCGCGCAGGCCGAGGTCGTAGAGCACCTTGGCCGAGTTGGCGCTTTGCTGTACGCCGGCACCGATCTCGCACAGTTGCGCCGCCTGTTCGAAGACGCGCACCTTGAAGCCCTTCTTGAGCAGGCACGCGGCCGCCGCCAGGCCACCGAGCCCGGCCCCGGCAATCATCACATCGAGTTTTTTCATGGTGTTTGGCGCCTGTTACGGGTTGGTCTTGCCGCGCCGGCGCGCGGCCGCCGGGCGTTCCGCCTCGGCATAGGCCTTCTGCCCGGCCGCGCGGTCCACCGGGACCGTGGTGGCCAGGGTGGTGCCGCCGGCCGGTTGCAGGTGCGGCGGAAAGAACGCCAGCTTTTGTTCTCGCGCCAGTTTATCGCCGCGCGAAAGATCGAGGTCGCGCTGGTTGGCGCCGCGCGGAGTGACGCATACGCCGTCAACGACTTCCAGGTCGAACCACCAGCGCTTGACGGTGTTGCGCGCGCCCCCGCCGCTGGCGTCGTCGTAGTCGACCAGCGCGCGGCGCGCGGCAGGCACGCGGATGGAAAGTTCGAGCAGGCGGTCGGATTCGACCAGACCTTCGCGGTTGTAGGGGCAGGTCTTCATGCAGCGCCCGCAGGCCGAGCCCTTCATGTTGGTAAGGCGGTACTTGCCGCACTTCTCGACATCCGGCTTCCAGATCTCGTAGCCGTTGAACATGACCTTGGGGCCGAACGGGATGGCATTGCACGGGCATTCGCGCGCGCACTTGAAACACATGTTGCACACCGCCTGTAGCCCGAAATCGATGGGTTGGTCGAAGGCCAGCGGCAGGTTGGTGGTGAGCAAAACGCTCTTGGAGCGCGGGCCGATGAAGGGGTTCAACACCAGTTCGCCGATGCGCGACAACTCGCCCAGCCCGGCCATCAGCGCCGCGGGGATGTGCAGCACCTCGGAGTGGGCGTTGGTGTGCGCGCGCGCGGAATATCCCAGGCGGCGCAGGTGGGCCGACATCACCCCGGCGATGAGCGCGCCGCGCATGTAGGCGCGCATCGACTGTGCGCCTGAGATCCAGTCGTCGCCGGAGGCGCCTTCCATGGTCTCGAAGCCCTGGTCGATCAGCATCACCACGCAGTGGCGGTGATAGGCGGCGATCGGCTTGCCTTCCTCGGCGTCGTGCGAGTAGTACATCCAGGGCTCGGCCTCGCAGATGCCGACCAGGTCGGCGCCGAGGAAATAGGCCAGCGCCTTGATGCTTTCGGCATTGCGCCTCGCATCGGACAGGTCACCGCCCAGGCCGGTGGGTACGAGCGGCTCGCGGGTGCCCTGCAGCGGCACCATGTTGCGGATGAGCGGCGTCATCGCCAGCGCCAGGGGATGCTTGGTGGCGAAGCGCATGCGCTCGACCTTCGGCTTTTCGCCGAGATCGCCGGCCAGCGCGCGGGTGAACAGGTCGGCGCGCTTGCTCATGCGGGTGATCTCGTCGCGCAGGACAAGCGTTGTGGGCTCGGGCACACGGCGGATGGTTTCCATCGGGTAACGGCCGAGGTGCAAGGGGCGGATGGCCTCCTCGGCCGCCTGCCAGCCGGGCCGGGTACCGCCCTTGCCCATGTAGGCGTCGTTGTCCGGCCAGTCGAGCGAGGCCTCCGGCGCGATCGGCAGATCAGCCGCCAGTTCGAGATCGGTGGTCACCACGCCCAGCGCAAAACCGCAACGGGTGAACGGCAGGGCCAGCACGCCATCGACCGCACGCGCCACACCGGCGCGTTGCGCCAGCACTTCCATGCCGACTTGCGACGCACCTGCCACATGGCCGCGCGCTGCGAAACCGAGGGCGCGCACATAGCCGGCCAGCACCACCGCCACCTCCGCCGCGCGCGCGTTGGTGCGGGCGACATTGCTGCCGTGGATCCATTCCGCGCCCGGCTCGCCCGCCCTGGGCTCGCGGCCGAACTCGACGGCGAAGACGAGGGCATGGGTGTGGGCAGGCGGCGTGTCGACGGTCCAGTCGCCGGCCTCAAGCCGGCACACGCCGGCCAAGGTTGCATCGAGGAAGTAGGCCGATGCCTTGAGGTTGCGCGAGCGTGTGGTGGTGTCTTCCGGCAGCGGCGCCCGCGCCCGCGCTGGTTCGCCTTCCAGGTATTGGCAGAACAGCGCCCGGTACTCGGCCAGGGCCGCATCGATGTTGTGCGTGGAGCCGGCATGCCCATCCGCAGGCAGGCGCGCCGGCAGCGCCCGCGCCGCCGCATCGCGCGGCAGGCGTTCGGTGGGCAAGTCGCCCATGTCGAAAGGGCGGTCGCGGTTGGAGAACAGGCGGGACATGGCGAGGGTGAGAAGACGCTGCCGGACGAAGACGCATCTTAATGCCTTGCCGGCTGCCCCATAATCGCCCCTCGAGCAATCCTGCCCTACCGACGCGCCGCATGCCCTCGACCGACCGTTACGGACTGCCCCTCTCGACCGCCTCAGCCGCCGCCGCGCAGGCCTATCTAGGGGCGGTGGACACCATGTTCGCCGCCGGCGCGGACCTGGTGGCCGGCTTCGACGCCGCGCTCGCGCATGACCCCGGCTTCGCGCTGGCGCAGATCGGCCGCGCACGGGCGCTTGCCACCTACGGCCGGGCGGCCGAAGCCCGGACGGCGGCCAACAACGCGCGAACACTCGCGGCCGGCACCACCGCGCGCGAACGCAGCCATGTAGCGGCCCTGGCGCTGGCGGTGGAGGGGCGCGGCGATATGGCGCTGGCGGCGATCAAGGATCACCTCAAGGACTTCCCGCGCGATGCCATGGTGCTGCACCCGACCACCGGCGTGTTCGGGCTGATCGGCTTTTCCGGGCGGCTCGACCGCGAGGCGGAACTGCTGGCGCTACTCGACAGCATGGCGCCACATTACGGTGACGACTGGTGGTTCGCGGCTATTCACGCCTTTGCAGAATGCGAGGCTGGCCGCTTGGCCGATGGCGACGCGCGCGTCAATCGCGCCCTCGAAGCCGCCCCGCACAACGCCAACGCCGCCCATGTGCGCGCGCATGTGGACTACGAACTGAACCGGCCGCAAGCCGGCGCGCAGTTCCTGCGCGGCTGGCTGGCGCGCTTCACGCACCGGGCCCTGCTGCGCGGCCACCTCGCCTGGCACCTCGCCCTGTGGGAGCTGGGCGCGGGCAACGCGCAAGAGGCCTGGCGCCTTTATGAAACCGAGTTCCGCCCGCAACTGGTGGGCGCCGGCGCGCCGATCCCGCCGCTCAACGTGCTCTCCGACATCGCCTCATGGCTGTGGCGCGCGGAACTGTGCGGGCAGGCGCGGCGCGAGGACGACTGGCGCCTTCTATCGACCTACATCACCACCCGCTTTCCGGCGGCCGGCAACGCCTTCGTGGACACCCATGCGGCCATGCCCTACCTGCGGGCCGGCGACGCGGCGGGTTTTGCGCGCCTGCAGGGCGAGCTCGCGGCGCTGGCTACCGAGCGCCCCGCCAGCATGGTGGCATTGCGCATCGCCGAGGGGCTGGCGGCGCATGCACAGGGCAACTGGACACTCGCTGCCGCGCGCCTGGGAGAAGCGAGGCTCGAGGCGGCGCGCATTGGCGGCAGCCATGCGCAGTGCGAACTGGTGGATCGCAGCATGCTTGATGCGTTGAAGCGTGCCGGCCTGGCGGAACAGGCTGCCGCGCTGTGCGCGGCACGCCCGCAAGTCGCCAGCGGGGCCTGAAGCTGCTCGGCGCAGGGCAGTCCAGATTGCGCCCAGACGAGGCACGCCTGATGCTTTCGCACCGTCAGTGAACTCGCCTGTCACCCCAACCTCTCAGGACATCCCGATGAGCACACCTTCCCTCGCCGGCAAACGCATCCTCGTCACCCAGTCCGAAGAATTCATGGGCCCCGAACTGTGCGCCGTGCTCGAAGTGCAGGTCAACCTGATCGCGCAGAACTTCGTCGAGAACCCGACCTATTTTCCGCCGGAAGTGCAGGCCGATCCGCGCTTCCAGGCGCGCCTCAAACGCGAGGTGCCACTGGGCCGGCTGGTTGGCGCGCGCGAGGACGCGCAGTTCGCCGCCTACCTGTGCAGTGAGGTGGCGAACTGCTTTGTCGGCCAGGTGTTTCCGGTATGCGGCGGGTGGGTGGCGCGCTAGCAACCACCCGCACGCGCCAGCACGCTCAGGAGATCGTCACGCCGCTGTCCACGGCCATGATGTGTCCGGTCATGGAGCGCGACTCATTCGAGGCCAGGTAGAGCGCGGCATTGGCGATGTCTTCCGGCAGGATGGTGCCGAGCAGGTGCGATTCGTTCAACTTGTTGACGGCCGGGTTGGCCTGCACCAGCTTCTTCAGGCGCTCGGTCATGGTGGCAGAAGGCGCGATGGCATTGACCCGCACCTTCTGCGCGGCAAATTCAACGGCCAGCGAGCGGGTCAGTGCGGCCACGCCGCCCTTGGCGGCGGTGTAGCAGTCGCGGCCGGGCACGCCCATGGCGGCCATGTTGGATGTCATGTTGATCACCGAGCCGCCACCTGACCGGATGATGGCCGGGATGCCATGGCGGCAACCGGCGAAGGTGCCGAACAGGTCCAGCTTGATGACACGCCAGAACTCCTCGATCGGCACGTCGACGACGTTGTTGTCCTGCGGGGTGGAGCCGCCGGCATTGTTGTGCAGGATGTCCAGGCGCCCGAACTTCTCCTCAGTGGCGCGGATCGCCGCGCTGATGCTGGCCTCGTCAGTCACGTCGGTGCGGATCGCGATGGCGCCGTTACCAGCCAGGTGCGCGGTTTCCTCCGCGCCGGCGGCGGAAATGTCGGCGATGGCCACGCGCGCGCCTTCGCGCGCGAACAGGATGGCGGTGGCGCGGCCGATGCCCGCGGCCGCGCCGGTGATGAATGCAACCTTGCCTGCGAGTCTTGCCATGTTGTCTCCTTGCGGTTGTTCGAGTCGTCGCCGGTAACGATGCGCCGGCGGCCGCCTACCTGCCCACTGTCTGCAGCTTTTTCAGGTCCGGAAAGACGCGAAAGCCGCTTGCCGCAATCAGCACCGTGGCCACGCCGCCGGCCACCACGGCGAACACCGGGTTGGTGAGGCTGGCAAGCAGGCCCGATTCGACCGCGCCCATTTCGTTGGAGGAACTGATGAACACCCGGTTGACCGCCGAGACGCGGCCGCGCAGTTCGTCCGGGGTGTAGATCTGCACGGCGGTCTGGCGGATCACGGCACCGACATTGTCCGCTCCGCCCAGCACGATCAGCGCGACGAATGAAAGCCAGAACCATTGCGAAAAGCCGAACACCACGGTGGCCGCGCCGAACGCGCCCACCGCCCACAGGAAAGTGCGCCCGGCATGCGCCGGGGTGCGGCGCCAGCCGCGCGCATAGGCCAGACCCATGGCCACCGCGCCGATGGCAGGGCCAGCCGAGAGCCAGCCCAGCCCGGTGGGACCCACATGCAGGATGTCCTTGGCGAAAATCGGCAAGAGCGCCGTTGCGCCGCCCAGCATCACGGCGAACAGGTCCACCGTGATGAGGCCCAGCACGATCTTGGTTTTCCACACATGCGCGAGGCCGCCGAACACGTCGGCCCAGGTGGACGGGCGCTTGCCGTGCGTGACGGGCCGGCGCCGGATCATCAGGGCCAGACTCATCGCCACCAGCATGGCCACGAGATTGAACGCGTACACCGTGACGGCCGAACCACCCAAGGCGATCATCAGTCCGGCCAGCGCGGGGCCAGCCACCGACGCGGTCTGGTGCACGGTGGAGTTCCATGTCACGCCCTGGCCGAGAATCTCCTGCGGCACCAGTTGCGAAAGCAGGGCGTCGCGCCCGGCACGGTTCAACACCGTGGACATGCCCACGAAGGTGATGGCGACGTAGATCCAGATTACCGGCATGGTGGTCACAGCGGTGAGCACCAGCAGGGCCGAGGCCGCTACCCACACCACCAGGCTTACCGCGACGATGCGGCGGCGGTCATGCCGGTCCGCCAGTTGCCCCGCCGGCAAAAAGAACGCCAGCACCGGAATGAACTGCGCCAGCCCAACCCAGCCCAGCGCCATGGCCGACCCGGTGCGCTCGTAAATGTCCCATCCCAGCGCCACGCCCAGCGACTGCTGGGCCAGCGATGTGATCAGCACCATGGCAATGAAAAAGCGGTAATCGCGGTGACGAAACGGGGCGTAGGGGTCGTGCAAGGAGGCGCGCGGCGTGGAGCGGAGGGCCGAAGTATCACATGTCACGCCCGGCGGCATTGTCGGGCGCCATGGCGCCCGGCGCAGAACGGGCGCACACTGCAAATCGACGCTCCGCAATCCGACTCAACTCCAAGGGAACGCAATGCAAATCAAGACCGGACGCCCCGTCACCATGGGCCCGAAGGGCATGGTCACCAGCCCCCATTCACTGGCCTCGGCCGCCGGCGTCGACGTACTGCGCGCCGGCGGCTCGGCCGTCGACGCGGCCATTGCCACCAGCGCAGCCCTCTCGGTGATGTACCCGCACATGACCAGCGTGGGCGGCGACGCCTTCTGGCTGATTTACGACGCCAAGACGAAGGCGGTGCGCTACCTCGATGGCGGCGGTCGCGCCGCCGCCACCGGCACGGTGGAGTGGTTCAAGAGCCGCGGCCACGGCGAGATTCCGTTCCGCGGCATCCTGCCGGCCACGCTCACCACGCCGGGCGCGGTGTCGAGCTGGACCGAGGCGCATGCCGCATACGGCCGCCTGCCGCTGGCACGCAACCTGGAATCCGCCATCGGCTACGCGCGCGACGGCTTTCCCGTCACCGAGCGCCTGGCCGGCTTCATCGAGCTGGCCGCGCCCGATCTCGCCCCACATGCCGAAACCATGGCGATCTTCATGCCGGGCGGCCAGGTGCCACGCGCCGGCTCGACGCTGACCAACCCAGACCTGGCGCGAACGCTGCAGGCCATCGGCCAGCATGGGCGCGCCGGCTTCTACGAAGGCGCGGTCGGCGCGGAACTGGCCCGCTTCAGCAGGGAAAAGGGCGGCTTCTTCACCGAGGCGGACTTGAAGGCGCAGCACGCACGCTGGGGCGAGGCGTTGCAGGGCACCTACCGCGACCTCACCCTCTACGAGACGCCCGCGCCGACCCAGGGCTTCACCGTGCTGGAAATGCTGAACCTGCTCGAACCGCTGGGACTGCACACGCGCGAGTACCTGGGCGCCGACCATGCGCACCTCCTGGTGCAGGCCAAGCAGATCGCCTATCACGACCGCGACCGCCACCTGGCCGACCCGCGCTTTGCCGACGTGCCGATGGCGCGCCTGATTTCCAAGAAATACGCCGACGAGCGCCGTAGCCTGATGGACCCGGCGCGCGCCCTGCCGTGGGACAAGGTCCCCTCCTACGGCAGCCTCTCCGGCGACACCGTGTACATCGCCGTGGTCGATGCCGAAGGCAACGCGGTGTCACTGATCCACAGCCTGTATGGCGTGTTCGGCTCGGCGGTGGTGGCGGGCAGCACCGGCGTGGTGCTGCAGAACCGCAGCGCCTACTTCAACCTCGACCCGGCGCATCCCAACCATGTAGAGCCCGGCAAGACGCCGCTGCACACCCTGATCGCCTCGCTGGGCTTTCGCGACGACAAGCTGTGGAGCGTGGTCGGCTGCATGGGCGCCGACGGCCAGCCGCAGATCCACCTGCAGACCTACATCAACCTGATCGATTTCGGCTGCGACATCCAGGCGGCGCTGGAGTCGCCGCGCTGGCTGTCGGGCCGCTTCGGCCTGCATGAACCGCGCGACACCCTGCATATCGAGGCGCGTTTTCCCAAAGCGACCATCGACGAACTGGAGCGCCGCGGCCACATCCTCGACCGCTGGGGCGACTGGAACGAATTCGCCGGGCATGCGCACGGCATCGTCATCGACCCGCTGTCGGGCATGCGCTACGGTGGCTCGGACCCGCGCTCGGACGGGGCGGCGATCGGGTATTGACGCCGGGAATCGAAGCGATGCAGGCGCGCCTGCGTCGCGCGCGGCGCCCTATCCGCGATCGGTGCGATAACGCTCGATCACCACGGGATCGGGGTCGAAGCCCAGCCCCGGTCCCTGCGGTATGGCCATCACGCCCCGCGTGGCCTTGAGCGCATCACCGAAAAGGTTCGCCTCGGCGTCAAGGTAATAGAGCTCGAACCAGGCCGGCTCTCCGACCCGGGTGAGCAGGTGCAGGGTCGCCAGCGCGCCCGGGCCGAAGTAGGGCGAATGCGGCGCAACGCGAACCTTGCGCGCATCCGCCAGGTCCAGTACCTTGAGGAACTCGGTGACACCGCCCACCTTGCTAACCGAAGGCTGGATGATGTCGACCGCGCCCGCATCGAGCGCATGGCGGAACTGCAACTCGGTGCACCAGTTCTCCCCGGCGGCAATCGCAACACCGGTGGCATCGCGCACCCGGCGCAGTGAAGCAAAGTCCTCCGGCGGAAACACCGGCTCCTCGATCCAGTGCGGGCGGTGCGCCGAGAGCCGGCCGCAGATCGCCAGCGCCTCTTCCGGCGTCCAGGCGCAATTGACGTCCAGGGTCAGCGGCACCGCCGTCGGCACGGCGGCGCGCGCGGCGGCCAGCACCGCCTCGTTGGTTTCATGCAGCTTGATGGCTGCGAAACCTTCGCTTACCGCCAGCGCGGCATGTCTGGCTACTTGCGCCGCATCCATGTAGCGCAACAGGCTGGCGTAGGCAGGGATGGTCTTGCGGCCGTTGCCGCCGATCAGTGCGTGCAAGGGCTTGCCTGCCACCTTGCCGGCGATATCCCACAAGGCGATGTCCAGCCCCGAGAGCGCATGCATGGTGATGCCGTAGCGCCCGAAGATGTGCAACGCCTTCTGCAACTTGCGCGATAGCGCGGTGATGTCGGATGCGTCCGCGCCGACGGCCAGTGGCGCCACCATGTCGCGAACCGCAGTGGCCACGGCGGTGCGCGAGCTGTACGCGAAAGCGTCGCCCCAGCCAACCACCCCGGTATTGGTCTCGACCCGCACCAGGCACATGTCGAGCACCAGGGCGGGTTGCGCGCCCAGGCGATAGGCGCTCCCCCCGTAGGTGAAGGGGATGGAAAGCGGGATGGCTTCGACGCTGGCGATTTTCATGGTTTGAGCGAGAGGATGAAACCTTCGTCCGGACGGGTGCCGCCGTCGAGCATTTCGCGATAGGCTTGCGCTACCGCGTCCTCGCCACGCACCTGCCTTACCTTGAGCCAGGCTTCGGACTCCGCACCGTTGACCTTTTGCATGAAGGCCAGCCAGGCGGCGCCGATACGCTTTTGCAGTTCTGCCGCGCCCCAGTCGGCGTTACGCTTCTTGATCTGTGCCGGGGCGAAGAACAGCGTGGGACGCGGGCCGGGCAGGCCGGCAGCGCCGCCGAGGTCTTCCCAGTGCGTGCCACCGACTGCGCAGGAATGTTTCAGCCGGTCACCAAAATGATGGTGAGTCGCAAAACGCACTGCGGCACTGCCGGACATGTCGACGTAAACAGCGGATTGCGCCGTGATCGACGCCACCGCGTCGTAGGTCACGACTTCGTCGTACACACCCAGGCGTTCAACGAAGGCCTTGTTGCCCTCCGAAGTGAGCCCGATGACGCGCAAATTGCGGGCCGGGTGCTTGAGGCAGAACGCGCTGCCGTAAGCCGTCTTGGATGACGCGCTCGACAAGATGACGGATGCGGCGCCGAAGAAGTCGTTGTCGGCCAGAAAGTCGTCGATCAGGAATGACGTGGCGAACAGGGGCCGCAGCAGCATTTGCTGCGCCTCCTGGTCGGCTCGGTAGCCCGGGTCGCCGCTGCAACGCAGGTACTGGTTGTAGACCGCGTGCAGGGCCTTGCGATGGAGCGCACCATCGGCAAAGCCCCCGGGGCCCACCCGCTCGGGCTGCACCATCAGGTGCGTGGACATCGGGAAATAGCCGTAGAAGCGCTCGCCTACGGCGATGCCTTCGCATTGCGACGCCACCACGTCGGCGAAACCCCACACCGGGATGCGTCCTTCGGCGGGATCGGTCGCAGGGAAGAAGTTCCAGTACTGCATGGCGTCGCCGAACGCGGCATAGGTGATGTTGTTGGCAGTGAGCGCGAACGTGTCGATCGCGAACAGCACCTGTCCGGCTGCGGGCAGACCCGGGGTGGCCACGGCGACACGGGCGCGCTTGAAGTCCCGCTTGTCGACTAAGAAGTCACAGCCGGCAACGCTCATGCGGGCTTGCGGTACATGTTGAGCGGCGCGCCCTCACGGGCCAGCGCGGTCGCCACCGCCGGCACCTTGGCCACGCGTTCGACGAACGCCTTGTACTGCGGCAGGGTGTCGGGGTCGATGCCGGCCAGGCCGCCCCAGCGGAACAGCACCAGCGCGTAGATGTCGAGAAAGGAAAGCTTGTCGCCGAATAGCCACGGGTCGGCCGGCGCGACCATGCCCTGGATGCGCTCGAGCAGCGCGCGATAGCCGGCCGTGTTGAAGCGCTTGAGTTCCGCCTGCGCCTCCGGGTTGTCGGTGAACTTGTCGGGCATGAACACGTGCGTGAAGGTAGGGTGCACGCTGTTGTTCATCCAGGCCAGGAGCGACATCGCCTCGGTGCGGCGCCACGGGTCGGCGGGCATCAGGTTCACCTGTGGATACTTGCGGTCGAGGTAGTCGCAGATGGCGACGATCTGCGTGACCGGCTTGCCGTCGACGACCAGCACCGGCACCTGCCCGTTGGGATTGAGCGCCAGGAATTCCGGGGTGGCCTGCTCCTTCCTGTTGAGCTTGACCAGCTGGGTCTCGTAGGCTTCGCCGGTGGCCTCGCGGATCACCTCGAGCGCCGCATGGGGCACGAACGAACAGGCGCCGATGCCGTAGTAGAGCTTGTGCATGGGGGGTCCTTTCCATACCGGGGGGTTGCGAACGCGGCATCATACGCCGCGCGCCGGGCTGGCAGCCGGCAGGTTCAACAGCGCGGTGGCGGCCAATTCCATCGCCGACATCCGCGGCAACGCCATGGCGGTGGACGCTCCCGACACCGCCAGGGCCCTGCGGGCGGAGATGGAAGGCATGTGGGGCGGGGTGCCGCCCGCCCCGGACAAGTTCATCGACCTGTCCTACTGCGAACGGGCGCTGCGGCAGGCCAGATAGTCCGCCCGGCGCGCTCCCGGCGGCCTGGCGCGGTCAGCCGAACCAGCCCCGACGGCGCTGCTTGCCGCCGTCGTCTCCTGCCGAAGGGTCGGTCGGCGCGGCGCCGTCCGCCTGCGGCGCGGCGCCGGTAGCGCCTTCCGGTACCGCGCGGTCGCCGGTTTCGCCGCCGCGCTCGACAACGCGGACTTCCAGGGTCTTGAGGCGGCGCGTGCTTTCGTTGATCTCGGTCGCGCGCATGGTGATGGTCTCAAGCGCGGCCTCGCGCTGGGTCTGCAGGTGCGCGGCCAGGTTGCGCAGGTCCTGGTTGTCGGACCGGAAGGCGCGGTCAAGCACCTGAAAGGCGTAGAGGTCGTCTTCGGCGAATTCGAGCGCATCGAATTCGCTCTGCAGAACCTCTCGATACAGGGTGCGGAAGCGCATGAACCGCTCGCCGGTGGAGTCATCGCCGGAGTCGAGGGGCGTGGTGGCTGGGTGGTCGGACATCGGCGGCAGGGCTGGAAATGGAGGGCTCGGGCGTGCTCCCGGGTGCGGAAAATCGGCTTGGCTCCGCCCGGGCTCACGCCGGCCGAACCACGCAAAAATATACTCCCGCCGCGCCGCCCGCGTCGAAACTATTTCGCGCCGCTGGCGCGGCTCCGTCAATGCAGGCGCGGCTTCCACAAGAAGTCGTTGCGGTCCGCCGAGCGAATCCGTACCCGCAGGACATCCCCTTCGCGCGCAAGCAGGAGCGGCACCTCGACCCCGGCCGGCCCGAGGGCCCAGACGCGGCGAAACAGCGCCGCCAGGTCCTTGACCCGGTCTTCGCCGATGCCGATGACCTGGTCGCCGGGCTTGACGCCGGCCTTGTCGGCCGGCCCGCCGGCGGACACCCCGCCGACGACCAGGCGTCCCTCGGATTCCTGTGCATACATGCCGAGCCAGGGACGCGGCGGCAGGCCGCTGGTGCCGGTGGCGCGCATGGCGGGCAGCAGAGGCGACAGAAGGTCGATGGGAACGAACATGTTGATCTGGCGGGTTTCACCGTCGTCGCCGTCCTGTTCCTGCACCAGGAGCGACCCCAGGCCGATCAGGTGCCCGGATTCATCGACCAGCGCGGTGCCGCCCCATTGCGGGTGGGCCGGCGAGGTGAACAAGGCCTCGTCGAGCACGTATTCCCAGTAGCCGGCAAACTCGCGCTTGGCCATGAGGCGCGTCTTGAGGGCGTGCGGCATGCCGCCGTGACCCAGCACATACAACGTGTCGCCGGGTTCGGCATCGGCCACGCTGCCGATGGGCAGCGGCGCAACGCCCAGGCGCCCGAGCGGTTGCACCAGCCCGAAACCGGTGGCCTGATCGTAGGCCAGCACCGCGCCGGGCAGCGTGCTGCCTCGGTTGGTGGTCAGCCAGAGGGTCCGCGCTTCGGTGATCAGGTAGCCGATGGTCAGGACCAGGCCATCGTCGCCGATGACCACGCCGTAACCGGCGCGCTCGGTGCCCAGCAGGTCGGCGGTGAAGGCTTCGTCGGGAATCTCCGCGCGCAGAAGGAGCATGGCGTCGAGCGCCCGATCGAGATCGAACGCGACTTCATCGCGCTTGGGTTGCAGGGCTTCGGGAAACGCCCACTGTTTTTCGTTGGCCATTGAAAATTGTCCCACGTTGCGTGAAGTTCGTGCGGAGAACGCCCGCGCGCCGCCCGCGGCCCGGCGCCCGCCCGGCGGCCTGCGCATCAGCCGGACGCGGCCTCCGCGAGGATGAATTCGGCCGCCTTTTCGCCGGCAAGTATGGAGGCCGCGTTGGTATTGGATGCCGGAATGGTCGGCATGACCGACGCGTCGGCTACCCGCAAGCCCGGCACCCCGTGCACCCGCAAATGCGGATCGACCACGGCCTGCGGATCGCGGCCCATGCGGCAGGTGCCGACCTGATGGTACGACCCGAAGATGGTGCCGCGAATGTAATCTTCAAGCGCGGCATCGCTCTCGAGCGCAGGGCCGGGACGCAGTTCGCGCACCACATGGGCGGCGAGCGCCGGCTGCTGCGTCACCCGGCGCGCCAGTCGCATGCCGCGGATGAAGGCGTCGATGTCGCCGGGCGCGCTCAGGTAATTGGCGCGGATTTCCGGGGCCGCGAACGGGTCGGCCGAGCGGATGTGGATGCTGCCGCGCGAAGCCGGCTGCTGCTGCACCACGCCGATGGAAAAACCATCGCGCTCGTCGAGCACGATCTTCTTCGGGTTGCGCTCGTCCGGGCTGGTGAGATGATGCAACTGCAGCTTGATGTCGGGCTGCCGCTGGCCCGGCTGCGTGGTCACGTAGGCGTGGGCGGTGGCACCCGGCACGCTCATCAGCCCGTTTCTGAGCATCAGCCAGCGCGCGCCCATCGCCAGCCGGGCCAGCGGGTTGGGCAGGATGGTATTGAGGGTCTTGAAGCCGCGCACCTCGACCATCAGGCGCGCCTGCAGGTGATCGCGCAGGTTCTCGCCCACGCCCGGCAGGTGTTGGCGCACGGCGATGCCGTGGCGCGCGAGCAGCGCGGCCTGGCCGATGCCGGAAAGTTCCAGCAATTGCGGCGACTGGATGCTGCCGGCCGACAGGATGGTCTCGCGCGTCGCGTGCGCCGTATGCAACACGCCCCCCCGGCGGTATTCGACCCCGGCCGCCCGCGCCCCTTCGAAGAGCACGCGGGTCGCATGCGCCCCGGTGATCACCTTCAGGTTGGCGCGCTTCATCGCGGGATAGAGGTAACCGTCGCGCACGCCGAAGCGAAAGCCGCGGTGGGTGGACAACTGCATGACGCCGCCGCCGAAATAGCGGCCGCCGTTGTAATCGGGGCTTTCCGGAAAACCGGCCTGCGCGCAGGCGCGCAGGAAGGCATCGGTGAGCGGGTCGCGCGGGTTGTATTCGGTGATTGAGAGGGGGCCCTCGCGGCCGCGCACCGCCGGGTCGCCGCCGGCATAGGCTTCCATGCGCTGGAAGACCGGTGCCACGTCGGCATAGCCCCAGCCCGGATTGCCGAGCTCGTCGCGCCAGCGGTCGTACTCGGCCGGGTCGCCACGCACCCAGAACATGCCGTTGACCGTGGCGGTGCCGCCGGTGACCCGGCCGCGCGGCCAGAACAGGGGCCGGTGGCCCAGGCCAGGTTCGCTCTCGGTGGTGTAGCGCCACAACGCACGCTCACCCACCAGCACCTTGGCGATGCCGGTCGGGATGCGCAGCCAGATCCAGCGGTCGTCCTCGCCCGCCTCCAGCAGCAGCACTCGGTACCTGCCGGATTCGGTCAGGCGATAGGCGAGGGCGCAGCCGGCCGAACCGGCGCCGACGATGATGAAGTCAAAGGTTTCAGGAACGGGAGGCAATGGGGAAGGGCGCAGGAATCGGATCAAGGCGGGGCGATGCTGCCAGGCCGGGCGCGCTGGCGCCGCAAGCCGGCAGCGTTGCAATGGTAACGCCGCGTGACGTGAATCAGCCGTGCAACGGGCCGCTGGCAACAAAAAGCCCCGTCAAGCGGGGCTTGTGGGCGATTGAACGCCCGTCAAAGTTCGCGCAGCACCTCTTCACGCCGGCTATGGCACTCCTGCGGGGTCAACAGGCCCTGCTCGCACAGGCTGCGCAGGCGCCGCAGCCGGTCTTCAACCGAGGAAGGTGCGATGTGCGCCTGGGCCGGCGGTGCGGTCACGACCACCGGCGCCGGTTGCACCACCACCGGCGGCTGGGCATACACCACCGCGGGCTGGCTGTAGACCAACGGCGGCGGCGCGTAGTAAGCAGGCGAAGGATAGTAATAAACCGGCGCCGGATGGACATAGCGGGGCGCCAGCGCGGCACCGACCACCAAACCGCCGGCGAACCAGCCGATGCCGTAACCGCGCCGCCCGTGGGCGTCCGCGCTTGGCGAGTATTGCAGCGCAATCGCCATCGTCATGGCCATCAGGCCGAAGGACAGGATGCGCGAGGAAGTCTTGGTTCGAGTCATGGTGCCTCTCCCCTGGGAAAGACCGGGATATGCCAAATGTGCCAACACGGTTTTATAGCACCCGCAGGGGCTGCCCGGGTAGGCCTTTTACAAATGCTCACGCAGCCGCGCCCATGCCGTGGCGCAGCATCGAAGTTCACGAAAACGTAACCTGGCGCGGCTAGAATTCGCTGCACCCACAACAACCCGACACCCATGAGGGGACTGCATGAGCATCAAGACCTTCGCGCGCGGCCTGGCCGTGGCCGCCCTGTTCGCCGCCGGCGGCGCGTTTGCGCAAACCGCGCTGTGCTACAACTGCCCGCCCGAATGGGCCGACTGGGGCACGCAGCTCAAGGCCATCAAGGAAAAGACCGGCATCACCGTCCCGCCGGACAACAAGAACTCCGGCCAGTCGCTCGCGCAACTGGTGGCCGAGAAGGCCGCCCCCGTGGCCGACGTTACCTACCTGGGCGTGACCTTCGGCATCCAGGCCAAGAAGGACGGCGTGGTGGCCCCTTACAAGCCGGCCGGATGGAACGAGATTCCCGACGGCCTGAAGGACCCGGACGGCCACTGGTTCACCATCCACTCGGGCACCCTGGGCCTGATGGTCAATGTCGACGCGCTCAAGGGTAAGCCGGTTCCGAAATCCTGGAAGGACCTGCAGAACCCGCAGTACAAGGGCCTGATCGGCTACCTCGACCCGGCCTCCGCGTTCGTCGGCTACGTCGGCGCGGTGGCCATCAACCAGGCGCTCGGCGGCTCGCTCGACAACTTCGGTCCGGCAATCGGCTTCTTCAAGGACCTGAAGAAGAACGACCCCATCGTGCCCAAGCAGACCAGCTACGCGCGCGTGCTCTCCGGCGAGATCCCGATCCTCCTGGACTACGACTTCAACGCCTACCGCGCCAGGTACAAGGACCGTGCGAATGTCGCCTTCGTCATCCCGGCCGAGGGCTCGGTGGTGGTGCCCTACGTGATGAGCCTGGTCAACAAGGGGCCGAACGCGGCCAACGGCAGGAAGGTGCTGGACTTCGTGCTCTCCAACGAAGGCCAGGCCATCTGGGCCAACGCCTACCTGCGCCCGGTGCGCGCCTCGGCCATGTCCAAGGAGGCCGAGGCGCGCTTCCTGCCGGCCTCCGAATACGCCCGCGCGAAGGCGGTCGATTACGCCAAGATGGCGGAAGTGCAAAAGGCGTTCTCCGACCGCTACCTGAAGGAAGTGCAGTAGGCCGCGCGGCGCCGGCGCGCCCGCCCGGAGCCGCCCGCGCATGCGAGCGTCGCGCCTGCTGTTCCTGACCGCGCTGCCGGCGCTGGTGATCTTCATCGCCTTCTGGTTGCTGCCGGTGTCGAGGCTGGTGCTGGTGGGGGCAAGCGGCAAGGAGGGCTTGGCCGCATACCTGTCGGTGGTCACCAACGACATCTACCGCGCCAGCCTCGTCAACACGGTGCTGCTGTCGGCGGCAGCCGCGCTGGTCTCGGTGGGCGTCGCCGCGGTGGTCGGGGTGTACCTGCAGCGGCGCGAGTTCCGCGGCAAGCGGGTGGTGGTGTCGCTGCTCACCTTTCCGCTGGCGTTTCCGGGCGTGGTGGTCGGCTTCCTGGTGATCCTCCTGGCCGGGCGCCAGGGGCTGATCGGCCAGGTGAGCGAGCAGTTGGGCATGGAAAAGGTCGTGTTCGCCTACTCGCTCGCCGGACTGTTCCTGGGCTACCTGTATTTCTCGATTCCGCGCTGCGTGCTGACCCTGATGGCGGCGGCGGAAAAGCTCGACCCGGCGCTCGAGGAGGCGGCGCGCTCGCTGGGCGCGAGCCCGTGGCGCGTGGTGATCGACGTGATCGTGCCGGCGCTGGGACCGGCCCTGGTGGCGTCGGCGGCGATCTGCTTCGCTACCGGCATGGGCGCCTTCGGCACGGCCTTCACCCTCGCCTCCAAGATCAACGTGCTGCCGATCACCATCTACAGCGAGTTCACCAATTACGCCAACTTCGCGGCGGCGGCCAGCCTGTCGCTGGTGCTGGGCGTGCTGACCTGGCTGATCCTGATGGCCGCCCGCTCGCTCTCCGGCCAGGGCTCGGCGGCGGCATGAGGCCGGGCGCCGGCGGACGCACGGCATGCGCATGAAGCGTCCCGCCTTCGCGCTGATCGCGCCGGTCCTCACCGTATTGACCTGCCTGTTCCTGATCGTGCCGATCGGCATGTCCATCCTGGCCGGTGTGACCGAAAACTACTTTGTCGGGGTCAGGAGCGGCCTGACCCTGCGCTGGGTGGGCGAGGTGTGGGGCCTGTACCGCGAAACGATCTTCCTTTCGCTGCAGGTGGCGCTGGCGACGCTCGCGGTGACGCTCGTCGTCGGCGTGCCGCTGGGCTATGTGCTCGCGCGCAGCGATTCGCGCTGGGTGCGCGCGCTGGAAGAAGCGCTGGTGCTGCCGGTGGCCATGCCCGGGCTTGCCACGGGGCTGGCGCTGGTGCTGGCCTTCGGCACGTTTCGCGACTTCCGCGCCTCCTGGGTCTTCATCCTGGTGGGCCATGTGCTGTTCACCCTGCCGTTCATGGCGCGTTCGGTAGCGGCGGTGCTGTCCTCGATCAACCTGCCGGTGCTCGAAGAAGCGGCCGCCAGCCTGGGCGCCGGATTCGTGCAGCGCTTCTTCACCATCGTGGTGCCCAACGCGAAGGGCGGCGTGCTGGCCGGCGCCCTGATGGTGGTCACGCTCTCGATGGGCGAATTCAACATCACCTGGATGCTGCACACGCCGCTGACCAAGACCTTGCCGGTCGGCCTGGCCGACAGCTACGCGTCGATGCGCCTGGAGATCGGCTCGGCCTACACTCTGGTTTTCCTGCTGATGATCGTGCCGCTGCTCATCGCCATGCAATGGCTGGCCGCGCGCGGCACCCGCACCCTGCGCCGAGCACGCGGCTAGAGAAACCGCATGGCCACCAGCATCACCCTGGAACGCTGCGCCAAGACCTTTCCCGACGGCACCCGCGCGCTCGAGCCCCTGGACCTCGCCATCGAGCCGGGCGAATGCCTGGTGCTGCTCGGTCCCTCGGGCTGCGGCAAGACCACCCTGCTGCGCCTGATCGCGGGCCTGGCCGCGCCGGACGAAGGCGGCCGCATCGCCTTCGACGGCGCCGACGTGACCGCGCGGCCGATCGAGGCGCGCCGCGTCGGCATGGTGTTCCAGAGCTATGCCCTGTTTCCCAACATGAACGTGGCGCAGAACATCGCCTACGGCCTGAAGATCCGCGGCGACGCGCCGGCGGCGACCGCCGCGCGGGTGGCGGAAATGCTGCGCCTGACGCAGCTCGAGGGATTCGGCGAGCGGCGCATCGACGAGCTCTCCGGCGGCCAGAAGCAGCGCGTGGCGCTGGCCCGCGCGGTGGCCATCGCGCCTTCCGTGCTGTTGCTCGACGAACCGCTCACCGCGCTCGACGCCAAGCTGCGCGAGTCGCTGCGCATCGAATTGAAGCGCCTGCTCGGCGCGCTCAAGGTCACCTCGGTGTTTGTCACTCATGACCAGGCCGAGGCGATGGCGCTGGGCGACCGCATCGCAGTGCTCTCCAGGGGGCGCATCGAGCAGATCGGCAGCGCCCGCGACATCTACGCCCGTCCCGCCACCCGCTTCGTGGCGGAATTCGTGGGCCAGGTGAGCCGCCTCAACCTGCCGGGCCGGGGTGAAGTGCTGGTGCGGCCCGAGCATGTGGAACTCGGCGCGCCCGGCACCGGAAGCTTCGACGCCACCGTGGCGGTCTGCACCTTCCTGGGTAACCTCTCGGCCATCGAGCTATGCACCGACGACGGCCAGACCTTGCTGGCCGAAACCCGCGTCCCGGTGGCCGCCGGCAGCCGGGTCGGCGTGACGCTCGATCCCGCCTATTTTCTCGAACCGCGATCATGATCCTCTGCCAACTGACCGACCTGCACATTCGCGCCCCCGGCTCGCTCGCCTACGGACGCGTCGACACCAACCGGTTTTTCGCGACCGCCATCGACGAACTCGCAGCGCTCAACCCCGCGCCGGACGCCTACCTGCTGACCGGCGACCTCACCGACTTCGGCCGCGCCGACGAGTACGCGACCCTGGCACGCGGCGTGGAAAAGCTCGGCAAGCCGGCCTACCTGCTGCCCGGCAACCATGACGAGCGCGCCGCCATGCGCCGCGCCTTCCCCGGCTTCGCCTACCTGCACACGCCGCACGAGTTCCTGCAATACCGCATCGACTTCGACGGCTTCGCTCTGGTCGCCCTCGATACCGTGGTGCCGGAACAGTCGCACGGGGTGCTCGACGCGGCGCGCCTGGCCTGGCTGGCCGATCATCTTGACCAGACCACCCCGACCATCGTGGCCATGCATCACCCGCCCTTCATCACCGGCATCGGCCACATGGACCGCATCGGCCTCCTGGAGGGGGCGGCGCAGCTCGAAGCCCTGCTTGCCAGGCACCGCAATATCGAGCGCATCGTGTGCGGGCACCTGCACCGCAGCATCCAGGCGCGCTTCGCCAACACCTTCGCCTCCACCTGCCCGAGCCCGGCGCACCAGGTGGCCCTGGACCTCACCGCGGACGGCCCCTCGGCGTGGCGCTTCGAGCCGCCCGGGTATCAGCTGCACGCCTGGCTGGACGGACGGCTGGTGACGCACACCGGCGTGTTCGGCCAGCACGCGGGGCCGTACCCCTTCCACGGGGCGGGCGGGGCATTGCTGGATGGCGCGACGGATTAGGCCGCGCTAGGTGAAAGCCCGTGGCGCGCACGCGCCTTGAGGCAACGTTCATCCCCGGGTTGCACCTCGCGACAAGGCGGAGGGCGCTGGTCATAGATGGTGCAGGTCGCGACCTTGCCGACCGTCCCGGCCAAGGCGATGCAGCGCGGACTTGCTCGGCTGGTGCCGACCATGCAACTGTAGAGTGGCGCCACCCGCTCGGTCATGCCTGCGGGCGTTTGCCAGGTTTCCCCATCAGCCCAGTAGAACGACACACGATAGGTCGCACAGCAGGCACCGCAACGCTGGCAGTCAAGCGCTTCGGCGGACTCACCCAATGCGTGCCCCCCGACCTCGCACGTTCAGGATTGCACCACCTGCACGCCGCGCCAAAACGCCACCCGGCCCTTGATTTGCGCCGCCGCGGGCTTGGGGTCGGCGTAGTACCAGACCGCGTCGGTATTGGTCTTGCCGTCGACGCTGAGCGAATAGTAGTTCGCCGTGCCCTTCCAGCCGCACACGGTGGTGGTCGCGCTGGGCTGCAGCAGTTCGCGCGGCAGGCTGTCGGCCGGGAAATAATGGTTGCCCTCGACCACCACGGTGTCGTTCGATTCGGCGATGACCTTGCCGTTCCAGATTGCTTTCATGTCGTCGTTCCCATCGTGGCTTGGTTGAGGAGCCATCATGGCAGAATCGGCCCATGAACACCACCACGGCCCGCAAACGCACACCCGCGCACGCCGGCGCGGCGGACGCGATCGCTGCGGCGGTTGCCACCGAGATCCGCCCCGGCCAGTCGGTTGAACTGCTCAAGGAACTGCACATCCTCACCCGCGAGGGCAAACTCAACCAGGACTCGCGGCGCAAGTTGAAGCAGGTGACCCACCTGTTCCAGTTCATCGAGGGCCTGTTGAACGAGCTGGGCGGGCAGGAGGGCGGCGTCACGCTGGCCGACCACGGCGCCGGCAAGTCCTATCTGGGGTTCATCGTCTACGACCTGTTTTTCAAGGCGCGGACTTCCGGCCATGTCTATGGCATCGAATCGCGCGCCGAGCTGGTGGATCGATCGCGCGGGCTGGCCGCGCGCCTGGGCTTTGATCGCATGTCGTTCCTGGCCGCCCGCGTCGCCGATGCAACGCATGCAAAGGCGCTGCCGGATCAGATTGATCTGGTCACCGCACTGCACGCGTGCGACACCGCCACCGACGACGCCATCGCCTTCGGCCTGGCCAAGCAGGCGAAAGCCATGGTGCTGGTGCCCTGCTGCCAGGCTGAGGTGGCGCGCGTGCTCAATCTGGGCAAGGCGGCGTCGCTGGCGCGCACGCCGCTGGCCGAACTGTGGCGCCACCCGCTGCATACCCGCGAACTGGGCAGCCAGATCACCAACGTGCTGCGCTGCCTGCGCCTGGAAGCGCGCGGCTACAAGGTGTCGGTGACCGAGCTGGTCGGCTGGGAACACAGCATGAAGAATGAGCTCATCATCGCGCGCCACACCGGCGTGCCGAATCGCGCGGCGGCCGAGCGGCTGGCCGCGATCCTGGAGCAATTCGGCCTTTCCGCCCTGCGGGAAACGCGTTTCCAATAGCGCCCCGGCCGCATCCCGGTATTCCGCGCCGTCAGGCGCCGTCGTCGAGCCTTGCGAAGCGCGCTTGCATGCGGCCGTCGACCTCGACCTGTTCGAAAAACATCGCGTGCGGACGCACCCACAACCCGGTGGCGTTGTAGAGGGGCCGATACACCACCAGCGGCTCCAGCGTCTCGCTATGGCGTGCGACACCGACAACTTCGTACTCGCCGCCCTTGTAATGGCGGTAACGGCCCGGCGGGGTATCGGGCAGGGGAGGCAGGTCGCTCATGCGGCCCGCCTGTCGAACCGGCGGGCCGACCCGGGGAGCTTGCGGCAGCCGGTGCCCACCACGCTGAAGCAGTTGCCCTTGTAGTAGATCGGCCGCTCATACCAGACGCGCGGCAATTCCACGCTGGCGGGGTCGAGCCGGGCGGTGCCGATGCCGAACAGGTAGCGGTTGGCACTCGTATCCGAGGCGGTGAAGTCGACCAGCGTGGTTTCGCCCGGCAGGAGCGCGCCGATGTGCTGCGCGCCGCCGGGCGCGATGAAGGTGACGAGTTTCATGGCAATGCTCCGGAAAGGGGTTTGTGCGGGGCGGAAAAACAGGCCCACCGGCGGTAGTACGATGGAAGTTGCGCAACCCGGCGAGTAGGCCGCACGCGCCGACCACGACACCTGGAGGAGAACCCCATGCAAGCCAAGCGCTATTTTGTCAGCGAATCCGAAGTCACGCCCTACAGCCCGGCCAATCATGAAGACACCGTCAACCGCCGCCTGATCGGCCCGGAGACCGTGGGTTCGAAGAACATCGAACTGCTGCTGGGCGTGGTGGGCGGCGCCAGCGGCGGCGCCTTGCCGCACATGCACCCCGGCATCGAGCAGGTGTGCTACATGCTGCAGGGCCGCGCGCGCGCCGAGGTCGACGGCCAGGTGCGCGAGCTCGGCCCCGGCGACGCCTGCTACTTTCCCGCCGACACCTTCCACACCTTCACCAAGGTGAGCGACGAACCGGTGCGCGTATTGGTGATGTACACGCCGCCCTACGGCGAGAACAAGGACAAGGCGGTGGCCAAATGAAAATGAGCCAAGGCCTCGTCCGCGCGGCGGCCCTGTTCACGCTGGCTCTCGTCACGGAAGGCGCTGTCGCGCAATGGTCGCCGACCCAGAGCATCCGCATGCTCACGCCCTACGCCCCCGGCGGCGCGGCCGACATCGTCGCGCGCATCGTCGCCGACAAGCTGAGCCCGGCATTGGGCCAGCCGGTGGTGGTGGAAAACCGCGGCGGCGCCGGCGGCATCATCGGCACCGAACTGGGCGCCAAGGCGCCGCCCGACGGACATACCCTGATCTTCGGCTCGGACCCGCCCTACACCATCAACCCGCACCTGCAGAAGGTGCCCTACGACCCGCTCAAGGCTTTCGAGCATGTCAGCCTCACCGTCAACGTGCCGCTGCTCCTGGTGGTCAACCCGACGCGCGTGCCGATGGCGGGTGTGAAGGAGCTGGTCGCCGCGGCACGCGCCAATCCGGGCAAGTACACGATCGCCTCCTCCGGCAACGGCTCCTCGGGCCACCTGGCGGCCGAGCTTTTCAAGAGCCTGGCCGGCATCAACCTCGTGCATGTGGCCTACAAGGGCCAGGCGCCGGCCAATACCGACGTGCTGGGCGGGCAGGTCGACATGACCTTCACCTCGGTGGGTGCCTCGCTGCCGCACCTGAAAACCGGCCGGCTCAAGGCGCTGGCGATCTCCACGGCCAGGCGTTTTCCCGGCCTGCCGGACCTGCCCACCATGGCCGAATCCGGTGTGACGGGCTATGACATCGGCGTGTGGCTGGGGGCGTCGTATCCGGCCGGCACGCCGCGCGCGGCGGTAGAACGCATCAACGCGGAGATCAACAAGATGCTCGAAATGCCGGATGTGCGCGCCCGGCTCGACACGCTGGGCTATGTGCCGGCGGGCGGGCGGCCGGAGGTGCTCGCGCGGCGCATCGAATCGGACTATGCGCTTTTCGGCAAGCTGATCCGCGAGAACAACATCAAGGGGGAGTAAGGCGCGCCCGTCCGCCGGGCGGCGGAGCGGTTAAGCTTGGCACTTTCGCCTGTTCCGCCCAGCCCATGTCCGTCGCGCTTTTCCCCCTCGCCTGCCGCGCCGCCCTGCTGCTGGCGGCCTGCTGCGCCGGCATCGGCTCAAGCGTCGCCCAGGTCCCGACCCCCGCCCAGCAGCAGTTGCGCGAGCTCGACAGGGATCTCGTCGAAATCAACACCACCGACTCCGCCGGCAGTTGCACGGTGGCGGCCGAGGCGATGCAGAAGCGCCTGCTGGCAGGTGGCATCCCGGCCTCCGACATCCGCATCATCGTGCCGCCAGGCGCGCCGAAAAAGGGCAACCTGGTGGCGCGCCATCGCGGCACCGGCGCGAAAAAACCCATCCTGCTCCTGGGCCACCTCGACGTGGCGGAAGCCAGGCGCGAAGACTGGGTGCGCGACCCGTTCACGCTGATCGAGGAGGGCGGCTATTTCTACGCCCGCGGCGCCACCGATGACAAGTCGATGGTGGCGATCTTCCTCGACAACCTGATCCGCTACCGGCGCGAGGGCTGGCGGCCGGCGCGCGACATCATCGTCGCGGCCACCTGCGACGAGGAGATCATCCCGTCGAAATTCAACGGCGTGGAATACCTGCTGAAGAATCACCGCGCGCTCATCGACGCCGAGTTCGCCCTGAACGAAGGCGCGGGCAGCCTGCTCGACGCCGCCGGCAAGCCGGTGCGCATGGGCATACAGGCAGGCGAGAAGATGTTCCAGACCTACACCCTGGAAACAACCGATCCCGGCGGGCACAGCGCGATGCCGCGCAAGGACAACGCCATCGCGCACATGGCGGCGCGCCTGGCGCGGCTGGGCGCCCACGACTGGCCGTTCAAGCTCTCGGAGACCACGCGCGCCTATTTCGAGCGCATCAAGGTCTCCATGGTGGGCGCGCCGACGCCCTCGCCGGCACCCCCGCTCACCCGCGAGATCATGGCGCCGGTGGAACAGGTCAGCGCGCAGATGTGGCCGGGCGTGCCGCTGGTGCCGACGCTGCTGGTGGCGGCCACCGACAGCCGCTTCTTGAACAGTGCGGGCATTCCGGCCTACGGCCTGTCCGGCATGTTCCGCGATCCCGACGGCGGCGGCGTGCATGGCTTGAACGAGCGCCTGCGCGTGCAGTCCCTCTACGAAGGCCACGAGTTCCTGTACCGCGTGGTCAAGCTCTACGCCGGCGGGCACTAGCGCCCGCCGCAGGAAAGACCCCGCATCGGAACCCCCATGGCCCTGAAGTCCACCATCTACAAGGCCGAGCTGCAGGTGGCCGACATGGACCGGCATTACTACGCCGACCATGCGCTCACCATCGCCTGCCACCCATCCGAAACCGCCGAACGCATGATGGTGCGGGTGCTGGCCTTCGCGCTCAACGCCCATGAACTGCTGGCCTTCGGCAAGGGCCTGTCGGACGTGGAGGAACCCGACCTGTGGCGGCGCGACCTGACCGGGGCGGTGCAGCAGTGGATCGAGGTCGGCCAGCCCGACGAGCGCGCCATCCTCAAGGCCTGCGGCAAGGCGAACGCCGTCTCGGTCTACGCCTACGGCACCAGCACCCCGCAATGGTGGAAGGCCACCGGCCCGAAAGTGGAGCGGGCAAGGAACCTGTCCGTCTTCGCCCTCGACCCCGAGGCCGTGCGGGCACTCGGCAAGCTGGCCGCGCGCAGCATGCGCCTGCAATGCACCCTCCAGGAGGGCGACATCTGGATGCGCGATGACGCCGATGCGGTGCAGATCACCCTCACCTCCCTGAAGGCCTGAAGCCGATGCCCGACATCAAAGTCGCCATCCATACCGAGTTCATCGAGCTGAACCAGTTGCTCAAGCTGGCCGGCGTGGTCGACAGCGGCGGCGCCGGCAAGGCGCTGGTGGCCGCAGGCGGCATCCGCGTCAACAACAAGGAAGAGCTGCGCAAGACCGCCAAGATCCGCCCCGGGCAACGGGTGCAGGCTGGCGATGTCCGCATCCGCGTGGTCGCCGCCGGGTCGGTCGCCAGTGCGCCGGCCGGCCGGCAGGGGGCATGAAAAGACGGCCGAAACGCCGCCTGTTTGCCCGATGGCACACCCCTTGCGTTGGTAATCTCGAACCGATGCCCCACTTTCGTCCATGAACATGCGCGATTCGGCCCTGTCTCCGCAATCCATCCGGCTGGACAAGCTCCAGCAGAACATCCTCGAAAAGCTCTACAGCCGCTCCGAACGGCGCCACACGCTGCCCGAACTGGCGCGCGAGGTGTTTCCCGGTGCCACCGCCTACCGCGACGCGGAATTGATGGGCTTTGTCATGCCGCGGCTGCGGCGCATGCGCTCGCTGGATTTCGTGCGCATCGAACGCATGGGTCCGGAGATGGCGGCCTCCATCAGCCTGCGCGGCATCGAGTTCATGGAGCGCCGGCCGCAGGCATCCTGAGCGCCCGCGGTGCGGCGGCGGCGGCGCTCACGCTGCAGCGCGGTTTGACGCACCATGCCGGCGGCGGCATGATGCGCTGTCCATGGCCATCGATGTCGACCTGCACCGCCGCACCGTAAGCCTGCCCGCCCCGGAAGGCGGGCGGCCGATACGCTTTTCCGTGGTCGATGCCGGCCCGCGCGATGCGCTGCGCACCCTGGTGTTCATCCACGGCTTCGGCGGCCGCGCCGCCTACTGGCACTTCCAGCTCGATCATTTCCACTACGACAGCCGCGTCATCGCACTGGACCTGCGCGGCCACGGCCTGTCCGACGCGCCGCATTCGCGCTATGACGTGCCGGAGTTGTGCGCCGATGTGGTGGCCATGCTGGAGGCGGTGGGCGCGCCGGAGCGCTTCGTGCTGGTGGCGCATTCCTTCGGCGGTGCGATCTCCACCTACTTCCTCGACAAGCATCCGCAGCGCGTCGAACGTTTCGTGATCATCGGCTCGGCCGTCTCGTTCAGGCTCAAGTGGACCGGGCGCGCCCTGCTGGGCCTGCCGGCGCCCCTGCTGCGCCTGGCGCGCCGCACCGTGCCGGCAGCGCGCCTGTACCCGCCGGCGCATGTGGTGAGCGCACAGAACCGCAATGCGCTGTCGGTATGGGACGGCACGGCGATGTTGAAGAGGATCGCCGTGCCCACGCTGGTGATCCTCGGCCAGCGCGACTTCCTGTTCGAGGAAGCCTCGCAGCGCGGCCTGGCGCAACTCATTCCGGGCGCCGAGGAGGTGGTCATTCCGGTGTCCGCGCACCAGGTGATGGTGGAACGGCCGGACGCGGTCAATCGCGCCCTCGAGCGCTTTCTCGGGCCGGCGCGCCTGGCCGAGGAGCGCGCTGCGCGGCGCGCCCGCGCCCGCGCACTGGAGAAGGAGCGGCCCTGGCTCAAGTACTACGACAGCCGCACCCCGTACCGCATTCGCCCGCCGATCGCGCCGGTGACGCGCACCCTCGAAGCGGCGGCGCGGCGCTTCGCCGCCACCGATGCGCTGCGCTTCCATGGCCGGCGCATGAGCTATCGCCTGCTCAACCGCCTGTCCAACCGTTTCGGCAACGGCCTGGCGCAACTCGGCGTGGCGCCGGGCGACCGGGTGGCCATCATGCTGCCCAACATCCCGCAGGCACTCATCGCCTATTACGGCGTGCTCAAGCTGGGCGCGGTGGCGGTGTTCGTCAACCCGCTGTATTCGCGCGCGGACCTGGTCGAACGCCTCAATGATGCCGGCGCGCGCACCCTGATCGCGCTCACCGACTATCGCGGCGAAATCGACGCCATCGGCGCCATGGCGCGGCTCGAGCATGTGGTGCTCACCTCCTTCAAGTCGATGATGGGGTTGCGGCAGCGCCTGGCCTACCGCTTTCTCGGGCCCGCCGGCGGCGCGCCAGGACCGGCCGGGGGCGGCGGCGCGCCGGAAACCACGCGCTTTTCCAGCCTGCTGGCGCGCGGCAGCAGCGCGCCCCTGCCGGCGCCGGCGATGCAGAGCCTGGCGGTGATCGCCTACACCAGCGGCACCACCGGCGCCGCACCCGCCGGCGTGATGCTCACCCATGCCAACCTCGCGGCCAATGCCTTGCAGCTGCGCCACTGGACGCCCGAGATCCGCCCCGGCGACGAGCGCGTTCTCGCGGTGGTGCCGTTCTCGCACGCCTATGGCATCACCGGCTGCGTCAACCTCGCCGCGCTGGTGGGCGCCACCCTGATATTGCTGCCGCGCTTCGATGTCGAGGAGACCCTCGAGACCATCGCGCGCGAGAAGCCCACCATCTTTCCCGGCGTGCCGCAAATGTTCCAGAGCCTGGCGCTGTTTCCCGGCGTGCGCAAGTACGGCGTGGCGTCGATCCGCCTGTGCGTCTCCTCGGGCTCGCCGCTGCCCCTGGAGGTGCTGGAGGAGTTCGAGAAGCTCACGCGCGGCCGGGTGGTAGAAGCCTATGGCCTGACCGAGGCGTCGCCTGCGACCCACTGCAATCCGCTCGGCGGCCAGCGCCGCCACGGATCGATCGGCCTGCCGCTGCCGGACACCGAAGCGCGCATCGTCGATCCGGACAGCGGCGCCGACCTGCCGCCGGACACGCCGGGGGAACTGCTCGTGCGCGGCCCGCAGCTCATGCAGGGTTACCATGGCCGCGCCGGCGAAACCGCCAAGGCCCTGCGCGAAGGCTGGCTCTGTACCGGCGACATCGCCCGGATGGACGAGGACGGCTTCTTCTACGTGATCGACCGCCGCAAGGACGTGATCTTCATGGGCGGCTATCCGATCTACCCGCGCCACATCGAAGAGGTGCTGTACGAGCACCCGGCGGTGCTGGAGGCGGCCGTGGTCGGCATGCCGGAGTGGGGCCGGGGCGGGGCGATCCGTGCCTTCGTGGTGCCGCGCGGCGAAACGCGCCAGGGCAGCGACAGCCTGCGCGCCGAACTGGTCGCGCACCTGGCGCGGCGCCTGCCCGCGCACGCGCTGCCGTCGAACCTGACCTTCGCCGAGCGCCTCCCGCGCAACATGCTGGGCAAGGTGTTGCGGCGGGAACTGGCGGCGCTGTCAGGCGGCAGCGCCTGACAGGCCGGGCGCGCTCGGGCAGGTTTGCGCGACGGCGCGCGGCGCACCGCCCTACTTGGTGCCGAAGACGCGGTCGCCGGCATCGCCCAGGCCCGGCAGGATGTAGGCATGGTCGTCGAGCGTGCGGTCGACGGACGCGGTGTAGACCGCCACGTCCGGGTGCTCGGCGGCCATCACCTCCAATCCGCGCGGCGCGGCCAGAAGGCAGATGTAGCGGATCGACTTCGCGCCGTGCTCCTTCAGGCGCGTGAGCGCCGCGCTCGCCGAGTGGCCGGTGGCGAGCATGGGGTCGAGCACGATGGCCAGGCGCCGGCCGATGTCTTCCGGCACCTTGAAGTAGTACTCCACCGCGTCCAGCGTGGTCGGATCCCGGTACAGGCCCACATGGCCCACCCGTGCGGCCGGTACGAGGTCGAGCATGCCGTCGAGCATGCCGAGCCCGGCGCGCAGGATGGGCACGAAGCAGAACTTCTTGCCCGCCAGCACCGGCGCGTCCATGGTCTCGAGCGGGGTTTCGATGCGCCGCGTGGTCATGGGCAGGTCGCGTGTCGCCTCATAGAGCATGAGCGGCGAGAGTTCGCGCAGCAGCAGGCGGAACTCGCCGGTGGAGGTTTCCTTGCGGCGCATCAGGGAAAGCTTGTGCTGCACCAGCGGATGGTTGATGACAGTGACGGACATGGAGTCTCCTCGGTCGCTTCAAAACAGGGTGCCGTCGCTGCGGATGGTGAGCGGCGGACCGCCATCGGCGCGGCGCTCGCGCGCCAGCGCGCGGCCGGCCGCCCAGGTGCCGCCCTCGAGCACGCGCGCCAGCGGCAGGGAGGACGCATCCATGCCCAGGCGGGTGCGCAAGCCCTCGGCCACCCGGTCCAGCAGGGCGACGGTGAGCGCGCGCCACTCGACGACGGCCTCGGCGTCGGCCGCCAGCGGCCGTGATGCCAGGCCGGCGTCGCGCGGCACCAGCAAGCCGGTGTCGAGCATCAGGCCGCCGTTGCGGTATTCGGCCAGGCCGGTGAGGCCGTCGAGCGCCTCGACCGTGATGCCGGCCTCCTCGAGGGGTTCGATCAGCGAGTAGGTGAGCCACTGCGAGAGTTTGTGCAGGGGGACGAAGCCGCCGAGCGCATCGCCGGCGGGAAACGCGGCATGGGGCCAGGCGTCGCCGAGCGCCCGGCCGCCGAGCATGTGGCGGCCGGGCCAGATCGGGCCCAGCGCCCGCAGGACGATCTCCAGCAGCCGCGCTGCGGCGATGCGTCCGTGCACCGCCGCGCGCAGCATGGCGTCGTAGAGATGGCCGATGCGCCCGGGCATGCCGAAATGCGCCGGATCGGCGGCCAGGGTGCGGCCGAGGCGGTTGAGGAGGTCGGCGCGGCCCGGCAATCCGATGAGCGGATTGCCGGGGCCCGCCTGCATGCCGGCGCCCAGGCGCGCCGCATCGAGCCCGGCGAGCGCGGCGGCATCGCAACGCAGCGGCTGCGCGGGATCGGCGGAAAACAGACCGGCGGCGAACAGGTCGAAACTGGCCACCCCGAGCCCCTCGGACCGGGTGTGCACCGCCCCGTCCGCTTCACGGTACGCCCATTGCGGCCCCGCGCCGGCATCGAGCAGCACCGACACGATCACCAGGTCGAAGCGGATGCGCGCGCGTTCGTCGGCATCCGCGCCGAGCGCGGCGGCCAGGCGCGACCAGCGGTCGACGCCGCCGGTCTCGAAATGCCGCCAGCGGCTGTGGAACGGCACGGCCAGGTCCGGGTAGCGCGCACGCATCACCGAGAGGACCGCGTCGAGCGCCGCCGGCAGCCGTTCCGGCAGGCAGGTGAAGTGCGCGGACTGGCCGCGCTCGGCGCGCGCCAGCAGGACATGCGCGCGTTCGCGCACCGCCGCGGCGGTCAGCAGCCGGTCCGCCGCGTCCGCCTCACTGGTCAAGCCGGCGCCCCTTGGCCATGGCGATCTCTTCCTCGCCGGGCACATGGCGGGTGAAATAGCCGGCGGCGCGTTTCGCATCCATCTCGACCTGCGCCTCGCCGGGAATCAGTTCGGGCGGGATCTCGACCCGCTCGACCACCTCGATGCCGCTCTTGACCAGCGGCTCGTACTTCATGTCGCTCATCGAGACGAAACGGTGGATGCGGGTGACGCCCAGCCAGTGCAGCACGTCGGGCATCAATTCCTGGAAGCGCATGTCGGTGACGCCCGCGACGCACTCGGTACGCTCGAAGTATTTTTCCGCGCGGTCGCCGCCGGCCTGGCGCTTGCGCGCGTTGTAGACGAGGAACTTGGTCACCTCGCCCAGGGCGCGGCCTTCCTTGCGGTTGTAGACCACCAGGCCGGCGCCGCCCTGCTGCGCGGTTTCGACGCACACCTCGACGCCATGCACCAGGTAGGGCCGGCAGGTGCAGATGTCGGAGCCGAAGACGTCCGATCCGTTGCACTCGTCGTGAACCCGGCAGGCGAGCGGCCGGGTCGGGTCGGAGAGGGCCGCCACCTCGCCGAACACGTAGCAGGTGATGCCGCCGATCGGCGGCAGGAACACCTGCAGGTCGGGGCGCGTGACGAGCTCAGCGAACATGCCACCGGTGTATTCGAACAACGCGCGGCGCAGTTCGGTTTCAGGCACCGCGAAGCGCCGCGCGATGCCTGGCAGGTACCACACCGGCTCGATGGCGATCTTGGTCACGCGCGCCGCGCCCGAGCCCTGCAGGACCACGCCGTCGGCGCGCAGCCTCCCGGCGGCCATGGCGGCCTGGATTTCTGGGATGGTCACATGCGCCCGGGTAATCGCGATGGTGGGCCGGATGTCCCAGCCCTCCGCGATGCGGTCGGCAAACACCTCGGCGACCAGGTGGCCCCAGGGATCGAAGGACACGATGCGCTCCGGATCCGCCCACTGCGGATGCGGCCCGATGCGCTCGGCCGGCGCGGTGTTGGTGAGGTCGGGCACATGCAGCGGCGAGAGCCGCCCCGCGGCGATGGCCAGCGCACGGTAGAGCGCGTAGCTGCCGGCATGCGCGCCGATCGCATTGCGCCGCGCCGTGTCGTGCGCGGCGATCACGGGACCGCGCTGGGCTGCGCTGGCGGCCCCCCAGACCAGGGACGGCGGCTTGTTGGGCCCGCGCGGATGCGAAGCGAGAACGACGGGCCGGCGGGGTTTGGTGCCGCTCATCGCAGACTCCCGGACGAGGTGGTCTTCAACGTTCCAGTATTCATAAGCCGGGCCGAATAGTCAAGGAACGCGGCGCCCGGTCCCCGCCCGGTCCCTGCCCGGTCCCCGCTCAGTCCCCGCTCAGTCCCCGCTCAGTCCCCGAACAGCGCCAGGGTGCGGCCGCGCCCGGCTCGATCGAGTGCCTCCGCGCCCGCCCGGCTGAGCGCGCCGACACGCACCCCGATGAGCCGGATCGGCCGCGCGAAGCGCTGCGCCGGCGCCAGCCGCGCAAGCGCGGCGAAGGCCGCCTTGCGGATGGACAGTGCGTCGTTGACCGGCACCGCGACGCTGTTGTCGCGGGTGACGATGCGGAAGTTGTCGTAGCGCACCTTCACGCCGATGGTCCTGCCGGCATAGCCGCGCCTGCCGAGGTCTTCGGCCACCTGCTGGCACAGGGCGACCAGCACGCGCGCGATGCTGTCCCAGTCCCGGGTGTCTTCCTCGAAGGTGGTTTCGCGACTGCGCGACTTGGGCTCCTGGAAGGTCACCACCGGGCGCTCGTCGCGGCCATAGGCGCAATCGTGCAGCCAGCGGCCGTAGTTGTGCCCGAAATGGCGCATCAGGAACTGCGGCGTCTCGCGCGCCAGGTCGCCGATGGTGTGGATATTGAGCTTCTGCAGCCTTTCGCTGGCCTTCGGGCCCACGCCGTTGATGCGCTTGGCCGGCAGCGGCCAGATCACGCTTTCAAGGTCGTCGGGCTCGATCAGCGTGAGTCCGTCCGGCTTGTCGAGCTCGGAGCCGATCTTGGCCAACAGCTTGTTGGGCGCCACCGCGATGGAGCAGGTCAGCCCGGTGGCGTCGCGCACCGCGGCCTTGATGCTGTGCGCCACCAGGCGTGCATCGCCAGGCACATGGGTGAGGTCGATGTAGACCTCGTCGATGCCGCGATCCTCGATATCCGGCGCGATGGAGGCAACGGCCGATTTGAACAGGCGCGAGAGGCGGCGGTATTCGTCGAAATCGGCCGGCAGCATCAGCGCCTGCGGGCACAGGGCGCGTGCCTTCATCATGGACATGGCCGAGTGCACGCCGTAGGCGCGCGCCTCGTAGGTGCTGGTGGTGACCACGCCGCGACCGGCGTATTCGGACAGGGGGCGCGGCTGGCCGTCCAGCGCCAAGCGCCGCCCGCCGATGACCACCGGCAGGCCGCGCAGTTCGGGCCGGCGCAACAACTCGACGGAGGCGTAGAAGGCATCCATGTCGAGGTGGGCGATGCGGCGGCGCGGTTGCGCGACTGCGGGGGCGTGCATGCCACAATGCTAAGTCAAAGCGACATCCACGGCGCCCGGCGCCTGCCCCCTGACATGACCCACCTACCCTTTGCCGGCCGGCGCGAAGACCGCCGCCTCATCACCGGCGCCGGCCGCTATACCGCCGACGTCAACCTGCCAGGCCAGGTGCATGCCGCCTTCGTGCGCGCAGACCGCGCCCATGCTGAAATTCGCAGCATCGACACGGCCGCCGCGCGCGCCCACCCCGGCGTGCTGGCGGTCTTTACCGGCGCGGACACCGACCCCGGCGAATTCAAGGCGCCGGGCGTGCTGGTGAGCTATCCGGGCCGCGGCGGCATGAAGGTGATCGTGCCGCCCTGGCTGCCTTTCGCGCGTGGGCGGGTGCGCTATGTCGGCGAGGAAGTCGCCGTGGTGCTGGCCGATTCGGCCGCCGCGGCCCAGGACGCGGCGGGCCTGATCGAGGTGGACTACGAGGACCTGCCGGCGGTCGCGCATCCGGAAGACGCGATCAAGGCGGATGCGCCACAGGTGCATGCCGGCGTGCCCGGCAACCTGGTGTTCGACTACGAATACGGCAACGAAGCCGCCACCGCGGCTGCATTCGCGGCCGCCGCGCATACGGTAAGGCTCAAGCTCGACAGCCAGCGCGTCGCACCGTGCCCGATGGAGCCGCGCGCCTGCGTGGTCGCCTACGATGGCCAGGCCTTCGACCTGCATGTGCCCAACCAGGGCCAGGCCATGCTGCGGCCGGGCTTGTGCCATATCCTCGGCCTGGCGCCGGCGCAGGTGCGTATCCTCGCCCAGGACGTCGGCGGCGGCTTCGGCGCGCGCGCCGGCCCCTACATGGACATGGTCATCCTGATGTGGGCGGCACGCAAGCTTGGCCGCCCGGTCAAGTGGGTCGGCAGCCGCGCCGAGCAACTGGCCACCGAGGCGCATGGCCGCGCGCTCACCATCGAGGCCGAGCTCGCGCTCGACGCCGACGGCCGCTTCCGTGCCTTTCGCATGCACTGGATCTGCGACCAGGGCGCCTACCTCACCGCCGCCGGCCCGCTCATCAACACCATGAATGGCAGCCTCACGCTGGGCGGCGCCTATGCGGTGACCACCGGCTACGGCCGGCACCGCTGCGTGCTCAGCCACACCTGCCCGACCACCGCCTACCGCGGCGCCGGCCGGCCTGACATGGCTTATGCGGTGGAACGCCTGGTCGACGAGGCCGCGGTGCAGCTCGGCCTGGACCGGGTGGCGATCCGGCGCCTGAACGCCATCCCGAAGGAAGCCATGCCGTTCAAGAACGCCGCCGGCGTGGCCTACGACTCGGGGGATTTCGCGGGGCTCATCGACCGGGCCGTCGAGGGCGCGGACCTGCCCGGCTTTGCCGCGCGCCGCGCCCGGTCGCAGGCTGCCGGCAAGCTGCGTGGCCTGGGGCTGGCGCTGTTCCTCGAACCTTCCGGCGGCGGCGGCGCGCCGAAGGACCAGGTGGTCATGCGCTTCCAGACCGACGGCACGCTCAGGCTGCACGCCATGACCCAAAGCCACGGCCAGGGCCATGAGACCGTGTTTCCGGCGCTGGTCGGCGCCACGCTCGGCATCCCGGCCGAACGCATCGTGCTCGATACCGCGCACCCGCTCGCGGCCGATCTCATCGGCAATGGCGTGGTCGGCTCGCGCACCATGCAGCAGTTCGGCAGCGCGTTCAAGCTGGGCGCCCTCGACATCGTCCGCAAGGGGGCGGCGCTGGCGGCGACGCGCCTCGAAGCCGCGCCGGACGATATCGAGTTCTCCGACGGCAGGTATCGCGTCAAGGGGACGGACGTCGGGGTGTCCATGGCCGACCTGATCGACGAGGTGCGCGGGCAGTCGCCCCACCCGCTCGACGCCGCTGCCGAAGTGCCGCTCTCGCGCGCCTTTCCGAGCGGCGTGCATGTGGCCGAGGTGGAGATCGACCCCGACACCGGCCGCAGCACTATCGAGCGCTATCTCGCGGTCGACGACTGCGGCACCGTCCTCAACCACACGCTGGTGGAGGGCCAGGTGCACGGCGGACTGGCGCAGGGCGCGGGCCAGGTATACGGCGAGCACGGCGTGTACGACCGCGCGTCCGGCCAGTGGCTGACCGGCAGCTTCATGGACTACGTGATGCCGCGCGCCGGCTTCCTGCCCGCAATCGAGGCGGTCGAGCGCTGCACGCCCAGCCCGACCAACTTCATCGGCGCCAAGGGCGCGGGCGAGGCCGGCACCACCGGCGCGCTGCCGACCCTGATGAACGCCATGGTCGACGCGCTGCGGCCCCTGGGCATCGCCCACCTGGACATGCCGGCCACCCCGGCGCGGGTGTGGCAGGCCCTGCAGGCTGCGCGTTAATCTGGCAACCGCATTTCCCGATCATCCGATTTCCACAAGACCCGCATGAACATCGCCAAAGATACCGCCGTCACCCTGCGCTACACGCTCACCGATGCCAAGGGCAAACCGCGCGGCAGCGACACCACCGCGTATTTGCACGGCGGCTATCAAAACCTGTTTCCCAAGGTCGAGGCCGCGCTCGAGGGCCGGGGCGTCGGCTATGCCGTGACCGTGGACCTGGGCGTGGAAGACGCCTTCGGCCCGCGCGACGAAAGCCTGGTGCGCACCATTCCCAAGGCCGAGTTCCCGCCCGGTGTGAAGGTGGGAGGCACGCTCGAAGGCGTCAACGACCGCGGCGAACCGACCCTGTTCAATGTCGTGAAGATCAAGGGTCCGGTGGTGCACCTGGATGGCAATCATCCGCTGGCGGGCGAGGCGCTGCGCTTCACCTGCAAGGTGATGTCCGTTCGCCAGGCTACCGGCGAGGAGATCACCCATGGCCATGTGCATGGGGACCACGGACACCACCACTAGGCCGGCCCCGGCTACTTCTCCCACCAGTGCATCGAATCCTGGCCCTCGCCCTGCTTGCCATTCGGGCCCCCCCCGCCTGATCTCACATACACCTTGCGTTCATAGCCGGCCTTGAATCTGCCGTCCAAGGCATCACGCAGCCAGTCCATTCCCATCATGTGGATGTCGGCCCGGTTCGGTTCGCCGTCGAACAGGCGCGTCTGGTGGTAGCTGTCCTCGTAAACCCAGAGTTCCTTCGGGGCGCGGATCTTGTCGTAGAACTCGTAGATCATCTCGGTCGGGCTGCGCGCATCGTACTCGCCCACGGTCATCAGCACCGGGCACTTGATTCCGCCCTCGCGCCCGGCTACGGTCATCTTGGCCACGATCGCGTCGAGCGCGACTTCCGACTCCGCGCCGGTGAGATAACCGAACAACTGCTTGTAGCGCGGCGAGAAGGTGTCGAGGATGTAATACTTGTCCAGGTACGAGGCCCACGGCCCGGCCACCGCCTTGACACGCGGATCGCCTGATGCCGCGACCTGGAAGCCCCAGTAGGACCCCATGCTGAGCGAATAGATGGTGATGCCTTCGGCGTCAACCTCGGGACGCCCCTGCAGATAGCCCACCACCGCCAGCACCGCGCGCTCGTAGTTGTCATGCGTGAGCTTGATGTTGCGCAGGTTTCCGGTGCCCTGTCCGGGGCCGTCCATCACCATCAGGTGCATGCCGCGATGATGCGCGTGCACCACCCGCGGATCGGGATACATCTCCTTTGTCATGTCGCAGCCCGGGATGAAGATCACCACGGGCGCCTTCGGCTTGCCGGGCAGCAGATGCAGGTTGCACTGCAGTTCGACGCCTTCGAACGGCACCTCAACGCGCTCGATCGGGTGCGGCGCATGCTCGATCACCTTGGCATAGTTGGCCAGGCAGCGGCCGTGCAGATAGCGCTTTTCATCGTTGGTCTCGAGCACCGGGTGCTGCGCGGCCGCGAACGTGGCGGAGGCGCGGTAGTAGAGCTCGAACGCGGTGGCGCGATGGCCGGCGGCCTCTTCCTCGGCGGCAACGCGCTCCATGCGCTGCGCGATGCGTCCGAGGTGCTTGGAAATCTGCGCGTGGCTCTTCACGCTGGCCGGCAATTCCCGGCCGGCCTCGTCCCAGTGGAACACGCGGCCGGACTCCTTGACCACATAGTCGTAGATCCACTGCTGACGATCGCGTTCCAGTCGCGGTGTACGCATGGGCTTGTCTCCTTTTTATGCTGATGGTTGGTGGGGAAATGAGTGGACAAGTTTAGCGCCAAGAAGGCTCGTGCGGCTCGCCAGGGCGGCGCGATTTCGCGGCGCGCCGAGGCGCATCGGCTTGTTGACCGGTCTTTTTTTTGCGGTTACATTGACCTTCACGCGGCGTGCATGCCGCTAGTCCACATAGTGAACCGGCGACGCATCGGTTCTGTTTTCCGGAGACGAAATTCAATGACCAACGCGACCGCGTTGCCAGCCTCGGGCAACCTGCTGATCGGCGACATAGAACTCGAGGTCGTCCGGCGCGGCGTCGGCCAGCCCATGCTGCTGCTGCACGGGTTCCAGAACATCGAGCCGGACGCCCCGTTCCTCAACATGCTGGGCGACCATGCTTCCATCATCGCCCCCTCGCACCCGGGCTTCGGAAGGTCGTCACGCCCGAAGGATGTGGAGTCCGTCTACGACCTGGTGCACTGCTACCTCGCGCTGCTCGACAGCATCCCCGACGAGAAGGTCAGCCTGATGGGCTTCTCCTTCGGCGGCTGGCTGGCCGCCGAGATCGCCGTCAAGGCCGGGCGGCGCATCGACCGGCTGATCCTGGTGGACGCACTGGGCATCAAGATCAGCGGCCCGGAGACGCCGGACATCTTCGACGTCTTCAACAAGCACCCGGACGAAGTCAGGAAGCGCAGCTGGCATGATCCGGCGGCGCAGGCGCCGGACTACGACGCCCTCTCGGACAGCCAGCTCGCGAACATCTCGCGCAACTGGGAAGCGCTGTGCCGTTACGGCTGGCACCCCTACATGTACAACCCGCAGCTCAAGCGCTGGCTCGGGCACATCAAGGCGCGCACCCTGGTGCTGTGGGGCGCCTCCGACGGGATCGTCACCCCCGCCTACGGCGAAGCCTATGCGCGTCTGATCCCGGGCGCACGCTTCGAGACCATCGACGCGGCCGCCCATCACCCTTACCTCGAGCAGCCCCGGGCGTTCGTCGACCGGGTCAGCCGTTTTCTCAAATCCTAGACGGGAGCAATTTGCAATGGACGCCTGGTTCCAGAATGAAGTGACCTACCCGCACGTGGCGCAGGAGGTTCTCGACGCGGCTGACTCGGTGCGCGCGACCCTGCCCAACAAGTACTGCGATCCGGAGATCGCGGCCAACCTGTTCGCCGAGGCGATCGACGAGTACCTGCTGTGCGACGACCTCGGCATCAACGTCATCTGCACCGAGCATCACGCCGGCATCAACTCGCTGCTCGCCTCCAACCCGATGCTGCTGTCGATCCTGGCCTCGCAGACCAAGAACGTGCGCATCCTCTCGCTCGGCACGCTGATCACGCTGCGCCCCGACCCGGTGCGCGTGGCCGAGGAGTACGCGACCGCCGACGTGCTCTCGCGCGGTCGCCTGGAGATCGGGTTCGTCAAGTCCGGCCTCAGCGAGTACGCCTCCAACCAGGCCAGCCCGATCGACAACGGCGACCGCTACTGGGAAGCGATCGACCTGATTTCCAAGGCGCTCTCTCATCAGGAAGGCGTGTTCAGCTGGGAGGGCAAGCACTTCACGCATCGGCATGTCAACATCTGGCCGCGCCCGTACCAGCCGACCCTGCCGCGCATGTGGTCGGCCACCGGCGACCCTTCGACCGCGGGCGACGTCGGCCGGCGCGACATGGTGCAGGTGCTGGTGCTGCGCGGCCCGGAAGGCACCAAGACCGCATTCGCCGCCAACCGGCGCGCGCGTGCCGCCGCCGGGATGCCCAAGCCCACCACCGACCGTTTCGCCTACGCGGCGCTGGTGGCCGTCGGCGACACCCATGAAGAAGGCGTGCGCATGGGCGAGAAGCTGATGTGGTTCCTGAACACCAGCCTGCGCTCGGCACCGCAGTTCGGACCCAAGCTGCCGGGCCTTGCGCCCCCGCAGGCCGCACCCGGGCTCTATCGCACCAAGCCGGCAGCGGCCAAGCCCGGCGAGACCGCCTCCGCCGCCGCCAACGCCGCGGCGCTGATGAACATCACGGCGGAGCAGGCGATGGCGCGCGGCATCATGTTTGCCGGCAGCCCCGACACGGTCCACAAGCAGATCATGGACTTCCACGAGGCGGTCGGCGGTTTCGACCACCTCTCGATGATCGGACGCTCAGGTTTCATGACCCATGCCGAGACCAGCAAGAGCATGACCCTGTTCGGCAAGGAGGTCTTGCCGCGCCTGAAGGAAGTCAAGACCGTGACCGCCGGCTACAACCAGCCGGATTGAGCGTGACCGGCGGCGCTGTGCCGTGGATCGATCCCCAGCTGGTCGCCATGGGCGACTGGCTGAAGGCGCGCGGGCTGGCCGCGCTCAACCCGGTGACCAGCCCGCTGGCCGACTGCAGGGACATGCTCGATCGCATCGGCGCGGCGTTGAACCAAGCTTCGCGCGCGCTGCCCGACGAGCGCGACATCCTGATCCCGGCGGAGCGGCGTGATATCCCCTGCCGACTGTACATGCCGGAGGGCATCGGGCGCCCTCCCGTGCTGGTGTATGCGCACGGCGGCAGCTTCGCGCTCGGCACGCTGCCCGCGTGGCATCAGGTGCTGCGCGACCTGGTGCGCCGCAGCGGCGTCGCGGTGCTTTCGGTGGACTACCGCCTGGCGCCTGAGCACCGCTTTCCGGCCGGCTTCGACGACATGCTCGCGGCGATCCGTCATGTGGCCCATCACGGCGCGACCATGGGCGTGGACCCGGCACGCGTGGCCGCCGGCGGCGACTCCGCGGGCGCCAACCTCGCGCTCGGCGCGGCGCTGGCGCTGCGCGACACGGGCGCCCCGGTGCTTTCACACCTGCTGCTGATCTACGGGGTCTACAGCCTGGGCACGGACAGCCCGTCCTGGCTCAAGTTCGGCGGCGGCCAGTACGGCCTCTCGACGGCGCAGATGGACTGGATCGCCCGCCACTACCTGGCCGAGGCTGGCCAGGCCCGCGACCGTCGGGTGCACCTGCTCGACAGTCCGGTCGACGCACTGCCTCCGGCCCACCTGGTAGTGGGCTCGCTCGACCCGCTGCAGGACGACAGCCACGCGCTGGCCGCGCGCTTCGCGGCTGCGGGTATACCGCACCGGCTTGTTTGCTACGCCGGCCTCACGCACGGATTCATCCGCTACGGCAGCCTGATCGACACGGTCGACCGGGCGGTGAGCGACTGCGCCGCCGCGCTGGGGGCAGCGTTTGCGCCGCCCCGACCGGCGGCCTGAAGCACGCGCCCGTCTGCAGCGGGCCTCTGGCACCAGGCTCCCACCACAGGGCTCCCATCGCAAGACACCGATCACAAGATACCGATCACAAGGCGCCGCCGCAAAGGGGCGGTGCACATGGCGCCGTGCACCAGGCGTTTGGCGCCCGGTGCTGTACTTCTTGCCTTGCCCGCCCCTTGCGGCGCCGCGCGCGCGGCCCCGCCTCCTGGCGCTTCACACCTGCGGTTTCGCTACCCCTTGCCGAGCATGGTGTCCGGCAGGATGGTGGAAATCGCCGGGAACATGATGAGGATCACCAGCGTGAGAATCTCCATCGCCAGGAACCACCAGATGCCGCGGAAAATGTCTTCCAGCGGCACGCTGTTGCCCACCACCCCCTTGACCACGTAGACGGTGATGCCGAACGGCGGTGTGATGCAGCCGATCTCGACGAGCTTGACGACGATGATGCCGAACCAGATCAGGTTGACGTCGAGCCCCTTGAGCACCGGCAGCAACACCGGCAGGGTCAGGAGCATCATCGAGATCGAGTCGAGGAACATGCCCAGGAAGAGATACGCCAGGCAAATGATCAAGAGCACCGTCCACATCGAGTACTTGCCCTCGACGATCACCTCGGCCAGCACCTGCGGGACGCCGCTGATGGCCATGAAGCCGGTGAAGATCGAGGCGCCGACCAGCAGCAGGAAGATCATGCCGGTGGTGCGCGCGGTCTCGAGCATCGAGTCGCGGAAGGTCGCCCGGGTAAGCTGCTTGGCGAGCATCATCAGGATGAAGGCCCCCAGCGCCCCGATCGCCGCCGCCTCGGTGGCGGTGACAAAACCGGTGTAGATACCGCCCAGCACCAGCCCGATCAGGAGCGTGATGCCCCAGATGTCCTTGAGCGAGCGCAGGCGGTCCGACCAGGTGATCTTGATCGGCACCGGGGGCGCCAGGCTAGGATCGCGGCTGCAGCGGTACATGATCATCGCCATCAGGATCAGCGCCGAGAGCACGCCGGGAATGTAGCCCGCCAGCAGCAGACGCCCGATCGACACCTCGGTGAGGATCGCGTAGACCACCATCACTATCGAGGGCGGGATCAGCACCGCGAGCGTCGCCGCGGCGGCGATCGAGCCGCAGGCGAGCTTGCGGTCGTAGCCGTAGCGCAGCATCTCCGGGATTGAAACCCGCCCCATCGCACCCGCAGCGGCCACGCCTGAGCCGGCGCAGGCACCGAACAGGGCGCACCCGGCGACCGTGGCGATCGCCAGGCCGCCCGGCAGGCGCGCCAGCCACAGGCGCGCGGTATCGAAACACGCGCGGGTGAGGCCGGCATGGTAGGCGAAGTAACCCATCAGCAGGAACAGCGGCACCGCCGACAGCGTGTTGTTGGCCACCGACGAATACATCTGCGAGGCCAGCAGCGCGAAGGTCGCATCCGGCCCGCTCAGGATCACCAGCCCGCCCAGCCCCACGAGGGTCAGGGCGAACGCGATCGGAACGCGCAGCCCGATCAAGCCGAGCAGCACCACGAAGCCCAACATACCGATATGATGGCTTTCCATGTTTTCCTAGTCCATCTTGCCTTGACGCGAGTTATCGCAGGCCGCGCGCGCGCGGCCTGCGCGGTTTTTCGTGAATGCGCCGCCCCGCACAGCGGGGCGGGCTATTCATTGCCCAACGCGCGCCCGAAGTCCTCGATCGCGTTCAACGCCAGTTGCAACACCATCAGGCCGGTACCGAGCGGGATGATGCAGCGGAACGGCCAGATCGGCACCGAGATCACGGCCACCCGGTACTCGCCGACGGTGAAGGCCTGCAGGGCCTTCTCGAAGGCGAGCCAGGTGAGCAGGCCGAAGATGACGATCCCGACCAGCGCCGCCACCCCGTCCAGGAAGGCCCGGCCGCGCGGCGACAGCCAGTCGGTGGCGACGCCGACGAAGACGTGCTCGCGCCGCAGCTGCACGAACATCAGCGGCAGGAACACCGCCGGCACCATGAAGGCCTCGCTGAACTCGAGCGCGCCCGGCAGGGCGCTGGCGACCTTGCGGCCGATGGCGTCGACCGCCACCATCAGCATGAGCACGAAGATCACGAAGCCCCCGCCGAGGGCCATCCATTCGGCGAACTTCTCGATGACGACCCGTATGCGGTTCACGAGCGCGCTTCCCTAGTTACTTCTTCTGCCAGGGATAACCCTTGGAAGCGATCTCCCTGTCGCACGCCGACTGCAGGTTCTGGAAGTAGCTCCAGGTGGCGCGCGCGGGAACGCCACGCTTCTCCATGTCGACCAGCCACGCTTCCTGCGCGTCACGGCCGGCCTTCTCGAGCGCGGCCTGGTCGGCCGCCGGCAGCCTGATCATGCGCATGCCGCGCTTCTCGATGAACTCCTTTTGCTTGACCTCCTCCTGCTCGATCATGCGGCGCGCGAACAGCTGGTCATGCTCGACCCCGGCCTCCATGAAAATCTTCTTCAGGCTCTCCGGGAAGCTGTTCCAGCGCTTCAGGCTGATCGACAGGGGCGCGGCCAGCGCCATGCCCGAGCCGGTGATGGTCATGTTCTTGGCGATCTCGAAATGCTTGAACGAGTCGGTGAGCAGGATCGTGCCCTCGGCACCGTCGACCACGCCGCGCTCCACGCCCTCGTAGATCTGGCCGTAGGGCATGAAAATGGGCGAGATGCCGAGCGGCTCGTACATCTTGATGCGCGCGCCGCCATAGCTGCGCAGGCGCTTCTTCTGCAGGTCGGCGAGTTTCTCGACCGGCGCCTTGGACAGGAAGTGAAAATGCCCGCTGGAATACCCCAGCACCGGCATGAAGCCCAGTTGCTGGAAAGTCTTCTGCAGGTTCGGCTCCTCCTGCTGGGTGCGCACCGAGGAATTGATGCCGCACCAATAGTCGCGCGCGTTGAACGGCATGTCCAGGGTCATCCACAGCGCGGTCTTGGCCGGGTCGTAGGTTGACGCCACGTTCGAGAAATCGGCCACGCCGGCGGCGAGGTTGGGTGCAGCGTCGGCCTGCTTGAACAGGGACTCAGACCAGAAAAACTGGAACTTCACCCGGCCATCGGTGCGCTTGGTGACGTTCTCGGCCCAGGCCTTTGCCATGTCGGGCACGAAGCCGACCGGCGGGAACGAATGCGCCACCTTGAGGGTGATGGTGGGAACATCGGCTGGCACCGCCTGCGCCAGCGCAGCAGGCGCTGCGGCGACAGCACCCGCAACAGCCGCAAATAGCAAACCCCGTCCAACGTTTCTAGCGATCATGCAATGTCTCCTATGGGTTGATGGTGACGGCCTTAGGTATCGCTTTGGTGTAGTTGTTTGGCGCGTTGCCTTCCGCTCGCCACGGGCCGCCAGGCCGGCGCTCCAAGGCGTAACGCAAAACGCGACCGGAAAATACTAACACGCGAAAACGGTTGTGCAAACGATGCGGTGCACCATGCGCGACGACCGCGGCACCTTGACGACGCCGGCCTGTTCCGGGCGCACCGCCCTGGCTCCGATACGGCGCGCGCCTGCAGGTTGACCCGGACCGCCGGCCCCGCTAGATTGGCGCTCGCAGCGCGCCGGCCCGGCGCGCCCCCAAAACCCGACATCACACGGACCATCCATGAACGATCCCGGCTATGCGCTGAAGGTAACACGCGTCGGCGGCAAGTACGACATCCATCACGTTGACACCGGAGACGGTTTCCCCGTCCTGCTCATCCACGGCCTTGCGGGCGACCACAAGGCATGGCTGCCGCAGTTGCCGGTGCTCGCACAACGCTACCGCGTGATCGCGACCGACAATCGCGGCGCGGGCCGCAGCACCCAGATCGACGAGCCGGTCAGCACGGCGGACATGGCGCGTGATTTCTTGGAATTGATGGACGAGGCCGGCATAGACAAATTCCACATCGTGGGCCGCTCGCTGGGCGGCCTCATCGGCCAGCACATCGCCCTTCTCGCGCCGGACCGGGTGCAATCGCTGGTGATGCTGGCAGCGGCGGGCAAGGTCGACCCGATCGGCCACCGGGTACTGATGAACATGCGCGAAGTGCTGCAATGGACGGGCTCCTGGGAGGATCACGCCCGCCATTCGGTGCAGAACTTCGTGTCACCGAAATTCTTCAACCAGAACCCGGACCGCATCGCCGCGATAGAAAAGCTGATCGGCGGCGAAACCCGCCTCAAGGCCTGCTACTTTCGCCAAAGCCATGCCGCGCTCACCCACGACACGCTCGACCGCCTGGCGCAGATCAAGAATCCGGTGTGCATCATGGCCGGCAGGCTCGATCCGATCTGCGGACCTCTCGCCACCCAGTGGATGATCGACCGCTTGCCCCAGGCCGAAGTGGCCTGGTTCGAGGAGTCGAGTCATTTTTTCCTGATGGAGGAGCCGGAGCGGTTCATGCAGGTGCTGACCCGCTGGCTCGACCGCCACACACCTCATTAGCCCACCCCGGCCGCGCCTTCGCGAGGGCGGCGGGCCGGCTAGCCGGCCCGTGCGGCGGTTCATCGAGTTGCTTTTCCGCGCCCCCGGCCCCGGCGTGGTCCGTCGAACCCGTCCCGAAACTACAGGTTCGGTGCCAGCGCCCGCGCCGCGTCTTCCTTCGCCATGCCGCTGCGCCTGACCATGTCCTCCACCTGGTCCGCGCCGATCTTGCCGACGCTGAAGTAGGTGGAGTCCGGGTGCGAGAAGTAGAAGCCGCTCACGGAGGCGGCAGGCAGCATGGCGAGGCTTTCGGTGACGGACATGCCGATCTCGGCCGCATCGAGCAGTTCGAACATCGGGCCCTTGACAGTGTGGTCAGGGCAGGCCGGGTAGCCGGGCGCAGGGCGGATGCCCTTGTACTTCTCGGCGATGAGGTCGTGGTTTTCCAGCGCCTCGCCGGCCGCATAGCCCCACAGTTCGCGCCGCACCTTCGCGTGAAGGCACTCGGCGAAGGCCTCCGCCAGGCGATCGGCCAGGGCCTTCAACATGATGGCGTGATAATCGTCGTGCGCGGCCTCGAACTGCTTCAGGCGCTTCTCGATATTGAGGCCGGCGGTCACGGCGAACATGCCGATGTAGTCGGCCACACCGCTGGATTTGGGCGCGATGAAATCGGCCAGCGCGCGGTTGGGTGTGCTGGCGGGTTTGCGGGTCTGCTGGCGCAGGCCGTGCCAGGTAAGCGCCACTTTCGCGCGCGACTCGTCGGTATAGATCTCGATGTCGTCGTCGTTGACGCTGTTGGCCGGCAGGATCGCCACCACGCCGTGGGCGGTGAGCCAGCGGCCGTCGATGATCTTCTTCAGCATCGCCTGGCCGTCACTTTGCACATGGCGCGCCGCCTCGCCGACCACCTCGTCCTGCAGGATTTGCGGGAACGAGCCCGCCAGGTCCCAAACCTGAAACAGCGGTCCCCAGTCGATGTAATTGGCCAGCTCCGCCAGGTCGAAATTCCTCAGCACCTTGCGGCCGATGAATGCGGGGCGCGGCGGGTTGTAGATGCTCCAGTCCACATGGCTCTTGTTGGCGCGCGCTTCCGCCAGGGTGACCAGGTCGGGCCCTTTCTTGCCGGCATGCTGGGCGCGCACCCGCTCGTACTCGGCGGACAGCTCGGCCACATAGCCTTCGCGCTGGGTCTCGCTCATCAGGCTGGAGGCCACGCCGACAGCGCGCGACGCATCCGGCACATACACGGTGGGCGAGTCATAGAACGGCGCGATCTTCACCGCGGTATGGACGCGCGAGGTGGTGGCGCCGCCGATGAGCAGCGGCACGGTGAAGCCCTGGCGCTGCATTTCCTTGGCCAGGTGCGTCATTTCCTCCAGCGAGGGGGTGATCAGGCCGGAGAGCCCGATCATGTCCGCATTGACCGCGCGGGCGGTGTCGAGGATTTTCTGCGCCGGCACCATCACGCCGAGATCGATGACCTCGAAGTTGTTGCAGCCCAGCACCACGCCGACGATGTTCTTGCCGATGTCGTGCACGTCGCCCTTGACGGTGGCCATGACCACGCGGCCCTTGGTCTGCGCGCCGCCGGCGGCCTTCTCGGCTTCGATATAGGGGATCAGGTGCGCCACGGCCTGCTTCATCACCCGCGCGCTTTTCACCACCTGCGGCAGGAACATCTTGCCGGCGCCGAACAGGTCGCCGACGATGTTCATGCCATCCATCAACGGGCCCTCGATCACCTGGATGGGCCGCGCGAACTGCGCTCGCGCCTCCTCGGTGTCGGCGACGATGTATTCGGTGATGCCGTTGACCAGCGCATGGGCGAGGCGCCTGCCCACCGGCTCGCCGCGCCAAGCCAGGTCTTCCACCCTGGCCTTGCCCTGCGCCTTGTAGTTTTCCGCGAACTTGACCAGCGACTCGGTGGCTTCGCCGTGGGCGTTGTTGCGGTTCAGCACCACGTCCTCGACCCTGGCGCGCAGCTCGGCCGGGATGTCGTCGTAGACGCCCAGCTGGCCGGCGTTGACGATGCCCATGGTCATGCCGGCCCTGATGGCGTGGTACAGGAATACCGTGTGGATGGCCTCGCGTACCGGCTCGTTGCCGCGAAAGGAAAAACTCACGTTCGACACGCCGCCGCTCACCTTGGCATAGGGCAGGTTCCTGCGGATCCAGGCGGTGGCCTCGATGAAGTCCACCGCGTAATTGTTGTGGTCCTCGATGCCGGTGGCAATCGCAAAAATGTTCGGGTCGAAGATGATGTCCTCAGCCGGGAAGCCGACCTCGCCCACCAGGATGTCATAGGCGCGCTTGCAGATCTCGATCTTGCGCTCGAAAGTATCGGCCTGGCCTTTCTCGTCGAAGGCCATGACGATCACCGCGGCGCCGTAGGCGCGGCACAGCCGGGCCTGGCGGCGGAACTCGTCCTCGCCCTCCTTCATGGAAATCGAGTTGACGATGGGCTTGCCCTGCACGCACTTGAGGCCCGCCTCGATCACGCTCCACTTGGAGGAGTCGAGCATGATGGGCACCCGCGCGATGTCGGGCTCGCCGGCCAGAAGGTTCAGGAAACGCACCATCGCGGCCTGCGAATCCAGCATGGCCTCGTCCATGTTGATGTCGATCACCTGGGCGCCGTTCTCGACCTGCTGGCGCGCCACCGCCAGCGCGTCGTTGTACTGGGCGCCCAGGATCAGGCGCGCGAAGGCCTTCGAGCCGGTCACGTTGGTACGCTCGCCGACATTGACGAAGAGGGCGTCCGGGCCGATGGTCACCGCTTCCAGGCCGGACAGGCGCATCGCCCTGGGAATCTCGGGAATCAGGCGCGGTGGTTCCGGACGCACCGCATCGGCGATGGCGCGGATGTGCGCCGGGGTGGTGCCGCAGCAGCCGCCGACGATGTTGGCGAAACCGGCCTTGGCGAATTCGCGCAAGAACCCGCTGGTGACCTCCGGCGTCTCGTCGAAGCCGGTTTCGCTCATCGGGTTGGGCAGGCCGGCGTTCGGATACACGCAGATATAGGTGTCGGCCACCCGCGAGAGCTCCTCGATGTACTGGCGCATCAGCGCTGCGCCCAGCGCGCAGTTCAGGCCGATGGTGAGCGGCCGTGCATGGCGCACCGAGTTCCAGAACGCCTCGACCGTCTGTCCGGACAGGATGCGCCCGGAAGCGTCGGTGACGGTGCCGGAGATCATCAGCGGCAGGCGCTTGGGGCCGACCATGCCGAGCGCCTCCTGTACCTGGTCGATGGCGAACAGGGCGGCCTTGGCGTTGAGGGTGTCGAAGATGGTCTCGACCAGCAGCAGGTCGCAGCCGCCGTCGATCAGTCCGCGCACGTTGTCGGTGTAGGCCGCGACGAGTTCGTCAAAGGTGACATTGCGCGCGCCGGCGTCGTTGACGTCCGGGGAGATCGAGGCGGTGCGCGGCGTCGGGCCGACGGCGCCGGCCACGAAGCGCGGACGTTCGGGGGTGGAGAACTTCGCGCAGGCGGCCTTGGCCAGCCTGGCGGCTTCCAGGCTGAGTTCGTAACCGAGTTCCGGCAGACCATAGTCACCCTGGGCGATGGATTGCGAGCCGAAGGTATTGGTCTCGATGATGTCGGCGCCGGCGGCCAGGTACTGCTCATGGATCTCGCGGATCACCTGCGGCTGGGTCAGCGTGAGCAACTCGTTGTTGCCCTTGAGGTCGCTCGGATGGCCGCCAAAGCGCTCCCACATGCCCGGCGCGCCGCCCTGGCCGCGATACTGCGCCTCGGCGAGTTTGTACTGCTGGATCATGGTGCCCATGGCGCCATCGAGCACGAGGATGCGCTGCGACATCAGCAGCGTGAGGGTTTCCAGCAGAGAAGGTTGGGCACTCATGGGATCACCTGAAAACGAAAAACCCGCTTCACGAACACTGAAGCGGGCCGGGAAGGAACCTGCCGGAACCGGCGGCCGCCGCATGGCGACGCCTCATTCCGCCAGGCCAGTACGCGCGGTGCAACGCACTGGCCGCTTTAGCTGTATTTCTTGAGAGCCTTAACGACCCCCGCGCCCGCAAGCTGAAGCTCAAATCGGCGCTTGTCTCAAGCTAACCAAATATACGCTTTTTTCCTCGAAAAAACAACCACTTAAAGAAGAGCGGCAGAACCCCGACCAAGGCGAACGAGGCGATCACCGGCGGCGCCAGCACATCCTCCACGCGGTCGATGCGGTTCAGCATCGTGCCGGCGTTGACCCAGATGAAGCTGTTGGCAAGCATGCCGAGCGTGCTTGCAGCAACGAAAGTCCGCAGGCGCATGCGGGTGAGCCCCATGACCGGATTGACGATGAAATACGGCACCACGATGATCAGGCGCAGCATGAACACATACAGGGCTCCGTCCCGCAGTACACCACGGTTGATCGCCTCGAAGGCCCGCGCGAAGCGCGCATGCGCCAGGCCGTGCAGCAGGTGACGCGCGGCCAGGAAGGCGAGCGCCGCCCCGAGCACCGCCGATGAGGTCGCCAACAGGGTGCCGGCGGCCTGGCCGAACAGCATGCCGCCGGCGAGCGCGAGCAGTCCCGTGCCCGGCAGGCACAGTGCGCCCGCCGCGACGAACACGACGCAGTACGCGGCGGCGGCCAGAAGCATGTTGCGCCGGCAAAGCGCGACCAGTTCGTCGCGGTGCGCCTTGAGCCAGGCAAGGGTCAGCCAGTCGGCCGCCCAGAACGACAGCGCGGCCAGGGTGAACGCGAGCAGGGCAAGCAGGATCAGGGGGCGACGCGGCACGCCCGGTGTTCAGGCCGGCGCGTAGGCGTGACGCTTGAGGACGTCGAGCTCGACGAAATCGAGCACGCGCGCGTGGGTGGATTCCAGCACCACCGGCGGCGCCACGCCGGCTTCGAGCGCCTCCAGCCAGCGCGTCGCGCACAGGCACCAACGGTCGCCGGGCGCCAGTCCCGCGAACCGGTATTCCGGCCGCGGCGTGACCAGGTCATTGCCGCGGTCGCGCGAGAAGTCGAGAAAAGCGGCCGTGACCTTGGCGCACACCACATGGGTCCCCAGGTCGGCTGCGCCGGTACGGCAGCAGCCGTCGCGGAAAAAACCGGTCAGCGGTGCGTACGAGCAGGCCAGGAGCGGGCCGCCCAGGACGTTCTTGTCAGTCATGAAACCACCGGATGCAAGCTGGAGTGCGATTGTAAGTCCCACAGCGCCTGCAACGCCGGGACGAAACCGGCATCAGAACAGGATCACCCCGCGCGCATTCCTGCCGGCCTCGAGGTCGGCGAAGGCCTGCGGCGCCTCGTCGATGGTATAGGTGCGGGTCACCAGTTCGTCGAGCTTGACGCGGCCGGACTTGTACAGACCGAGGATGCGCGGCGCATCCTCCCGCGGGCGGGCCGAGCCGAAATAGCTGCCGGTGATGGTCTTTTCCTCGAAGGTGATGCTCGCGGTGCGAAAGGTGGTCATGTCCTTGGGACGCGCCACACCCACGACAATGGCCTTGCCGCCCTTGCGCAGCGCGCCATAGGCCGCCGCTACCAGTTCGCCGGAGCCGACGCACTCGAACGCATGGTCGGCGCCGCCGCCGGTGAGCTTCTTGAGCGTCTTCACGATGTTTTCCTCTCCGCTGGAATTGACTGCATGGGTCGCACCCATCAGCTTGGCCAGTTCGAGCTTGAAGTCGTCGATGTCTACCGCGACGATCATGCCGGCACCCGACACCGCCGCGCCCTGGATGGCGGAGAGGCCGACGCCGCCGCAGCCGAACACCACCACGATGCTGCCCGCCTCCACGCGCGCGGTGTTGGTGGCGGCACAGAATCCGGTCATCACCCCGCAGCCGACCAGCGCCGCCTGCTTGAGCGGCGCGTCCTGCGGAATGCGGATGATGCTGCGGGTGGACAGGGTGGCGTACTCGGCCATCACGCCGACGCCGGAAAAGATGTTGAGCGGATGGCCGGCGGCGTCGGAAGTGCGCAGGTCGCCGGTGGGCAGGGTGTAGAGCGTCCTGGCACCCACGTCGCACAGCGCCGGACGGCCGATGGTGCAGTAATGGCACACCCCGCACATGGTCACGAACGAGGACAGCACATGGTCGCCGACGGCGAAATCGGTCACGCCGGGCCCGACCTCGACGACCGTGCCGGCGCCCTCGTGACCCAGGATCAGCGGCGGCGGAAACGGAATCGTGCCGTTGGTGGCCGACAGGTCGCTGTGGCATACGCCGCAGGCCGAGAGCTTGACCATGACCTCGCCGGTGCGCGGCGGGCCGACCTCGATGTCCTCGACGACGACCGGTTTGTTGACTTCCCGGCTGATGACGGCCTTGGCACGCATTGTCCTCTCCCCGTTATTGAATCGACGATTCTGCCAGAACGCGCGGCCGGCCCGCCCGGTCCGCTGCGTCCGGCCCCGCGCGCGGCGCGAAGCGCCGGCGGCGACCTGTCTGGACTAGCCCTGCGCCGGCTCGAGCAGGCGCCAGGCCGGCAAGCTGAATTCAAAGCGCGCGCCGCCCTGCGGCGCCGACGCGGCGGCCACCCGGCCGCCGTGGCGCTCGACGATGCGCCTGACCGTGGCCAGCCCGACACCGGTACCGTCGAAATCCGTGGCCGCGTGCAGGCGCTGGAACATGCCGAACAGCTTGCCCGCATAGGCGGCATCGAAGCCGACGCCGTTATCCGTCACGCTGAATACGACCGCGTCGTTTTCGATGTGCGCCTCGATGGCGATGGCCGGCCGCTCGGCGCGCGCGCTGAACTTGACCGCGTTGCCGATCAGGTTGGCCCACACCTGGCGCAGCAGGACCGGATCGCCGCTCACCGCCGGCAGCCGCCCCACCGTGACCGCCACCGCGGACCTGTCGACGATTTCCTCCAGCAGCGAGGCGACCATCGCCTGCATCGACACCTGGCCGTTGACGGGATCGGTGCGTCCCAGGCGCGAGAACTCCAGCAGGCCGTCCACCAGCGCGGCCATCCGGCGGGCGCTGCGGCTGATCTGTTCCGCATCGCGCTGGGCGGAGGCCGGCAGCACGGCCTGGTGCTCCATCTTGAGCAGGCTGGCGAAACCGTCCATCGCCCGCAGTGGCGCGCGCAGGTCATGCGCCACCGTATGGCTGAAGGACTCGAGCTCCTGGTTGGCCTCGGCGAGTTCGCGCGCGCGCGCCTCGAGCGCGCCCCGGTGTCGGGCGTTGGCGTCGAGCAGGTCGCGCTGGGCGTCCATGATGCCCTGCTGCAGGACGCGGATGCGCGAGGTCAGCGCCATCGACAGCAGCACCACATCGAAGGCGAGACCGATATGCAGCCCGTGGGTACCCACCGTATTGGCCGGGAAAAGCGCAAAATTGCGCAGCGCGCCCAGCACCACGAAAAACAGCAGACAGGTCCAGGCGAACAGGAAATAGCGCGCCGGCTTGAATCCCCGCGCCAGCGCCTTGACGCCGATCCACAAGGTGAGGACGGCGCCGCAGGGCGCGACGAAGCTCAACACGCGCATGATCGTGCCATATTCGAAAACCAGGCCGGTTCCGGCACAGATGGCAAGGCCGCCCGCGGCTGCGATGATCACCTGCATGCCGCGGTCTAGACGCGGTTCCTGGCGGGCGCTGTCGAGGAAGGTGCGCGCGAACAGCGCGCCGAACATGAGCGCGACGCAAAGGAAAAAAACCAACGCGTGGTTGGCAATCCATATGTTTTGCGGCCAAAGGTACTCGAAGGCGAAGCCGTCGAAGACGAACAGGCCCATGCCGAAACTGCCCACATAGGCGACGTACCAGAGATAAGCGCGGTCGCGCAGCGAAAGAAACACGACCAGGTTGTACAGGAACAGGGCGACGAGCATGCCGTAGAACATGCCGAAGGCGAGCTGCTCGCTACGCTCGTGCCGCGCAAAGGCCTCCTCCGTCCACAGCGTCAGCGGCGCAGTCAGGGTGTTGGCACTAGCCAACCGCAGGAAGTAGACGGTCGGCGCGCCCGGGTCGGTTGCGATGCGGAACACATGGTTCCGGTGCGGCACCGGACGCGAATGCCACGGGATATGGTCGCCGGCCCGCTGGACCTCGAACCCGCCACCTGCCTTGGAAGTGTACAGCTCGACCAGGTCGAGGCTGGCCATCCCGACCTCGAGCATGAGGCGCGAGCGACCCGGCACCGGCTCTATCGCAAAACGCAGCCAGTGGTGCGCGCGGTCGTACCCGAAATTGACATATTCCTGTTTGATGGGCACGAAGTAGACCGCCATGCCGGCCGCGGCGACCTCGTCGACCCCGCGCCGACCGGACAAATCGCGCAGGTCGGAAACCTTGCGGCTGATGTTCATGCTGCCCGTGCCGGCAACTTCGCCGACCGTGATCAAGCGGTCGGCCGCGCCTGCGCAGCCTGCCCAGATCAGCAGCAACCAAAGCCACCAACAGCGCATCGGACTCGTTCCTCTCCCTACCGTCAGGCCGCGCCTATGGCCTTGTTCACCCGCGGCATGACTTCCTCGGCCATCAGCACCATCGAGCGCCTGGCCAGCACCGGGTCGACCCAGTCCATGCCGGCGTAGACCAGTTCGCCGAAATCTCCGGCCTCCTCGCGCAGCTTGAGGATGGCCTCGACCACCTCGTCGACGGTGCCGCAGATCACCAGTTCATCGAGCAGGCGCTCCAGTGTCACCGCACTGTCATCCTCGTCGGCATGTTTCTTGAAAATGACGTGGCGCTTGGCCATCATCATCTTGGTGCGCAACTGGTTCCAGTAATAGCGGTAGGGGCTGTTGGGGTCCTCGCGGCCGTAGCGCCGCGCGGTGCGCGCGTCATCGGCCACGAAGATGGTGCGCGCCACCCGCCAGTCGGCGGGGTCGGCCACCTGGCCGGCGCGCTGCTTGCCCTCGACGTAGTTGCGCCAGTGGCTGGGCAGCCACTGCGCCAGCAGGAAGTTGGCCGACAGCGGGTGGAAATCCCGCTCGCCCATGGCGATCACGCCCTTGGAATGGGGGGCCACCACCGTACCGATGATTTCCGGGCGCGGACGCTGCAGGGGCTTGTACATGATGCCGCGGCCGATCTCCGGGCGGCTGGTTTGCGCGGTGGAGACCTTGAAGCGGTTGCCGGGGAAATCGATGTCGTAGGGCGGCTCGCGCTCCCAGATGGCGAGAATCACATCGATCGACTCGGCGAAAATCCGGTTGCGCTCTTCCTGGGCCAGGCCGAGACCGAGCGCCTCCGCGTCAGAGGACAACGCCCCCGGGCTGATGCCGAAGATGAAGCGGCCGCGCGCCAGGTGGTCGAACATGGCCGCGTGCGCAGCGATCAGGGTCGGATGCGAATGCGAAAGGTTGGAGGTGCCGGTGCCGAGCTTGATCTGGGTCGTCTCGGGAATGAGCGTGGCCAGGAAGATGAAGCTATTGGTGACGTTTTCCGCCTTGTCGGTGAGGTGTTCGCCCACGAAGGCGTCATGAAAGCCCAGCTTGTCGGCCAGGATGATGGCCTCGCGGTCCTCCTGCAGGGTGGTGAGGGTGTCGCGCTGCCAGGGATGCAGCGGCATGGTGAAGTAGCCGAGTCGCACGGGGTTGTCCTTGTACTGCTCCGCAGGGAATCCGCGGAGTCGTTTATTGGGGCTCGATGCAGGCGGCCTTGACGTAGCCGACCCAGCGCTCGATTTCCTGCTGAACGAAACGCCGTGCCTGTCCGCGCGACAGGGCGTACGCCGTCATGCCGAGCTCATCCAGCCGGGCGCGGATGGTCTTGGACGGATAGGTTCGCGCCAGGACGCTGCCGCCGGCACACGCGGCGACGGTGACGATGAGCAGCCCAACCAGGCGCGACGGAAATCGCATGCGGAAGTCTCCGGGTTCGTTTTGGTCAGTGGCTACAGCGGAATCGCCATCAGGGTATCGATGCGGCGACTGTCGAGCAGCACCCGCTTGTCCTCGAACAGCGGGGCATCGCCCAAGAGGATGCGGTCGATGTAGCGCCCGGTGGCAAAAAGCAGGGTGGCGCCGTCGTGCATGACCCGCGCGACATGGAAGTTGGAGACCGCGTCGACGATTGCGCCCTCCACCCGCGTGATGAGGGTGGAAGACACCACGTGCCGATATCCCTGCGCCTCGTAGATGTTGGCATGGCGCAGCGCCGCCACGCGATCGCGCATCATGGCCGGTGAATCGGCCTGCACGATGCACAGCGGCAAGCCGGCCGCATGGTTTTCGGCGGTGGTGATGCGGTAGCGCCCGGTGGACGAGAAAAACCCCGGCCAATCCTCCAGCCGGTCGTCGTCGAGCGCATGCACATAGCGCGCGAGCAGGTTCTCTACCTGCCACTGCACTCGCGGGTCGATGGTCGCCATCAGAGGCCCATCCTCGCCCGCCAGGCCTGCCAGAAGCCGCGCACCGAGGTTTCGCTGATGCGCGATTCGTTCGACGCCACATCACGGCCGCCCATCTCGACGACCGCCTGGTGGTCGCCCGCGCCGATGATTGCGCGCTGCACGAAGCCGGTGGCCGCGCCGTCCTCCATCGAGATGAAGCCGGCCGGCCCGATCAGGTTGGCCTGAGCCAGGCGCAGTTCGGTGCGCGCCTGGTCGTCGTCCGCATAGCCGAAGGCGGTCCAGAACAGCTCGGTAGATTCCAGCCCGCGCGGCGCCACGCGGCGCACCGCCAGGCAGTTCTTGATCTGCTGCAGCACGAAGCCGGGAAACACGCCGACGATCTGCACGGTGATGCCGTCGCCGATTTCATCGACCGAATCGAGCACCTCGGGCGCCTCCAGCGCGAAGCCCCCGGCGGCCGAGCGCATGCCGGCCTTCTCGTAGTCGTCCGACTTCACCGCGTCGGTGATGGAGTAGCTGACGTGGCAGCCGCCGTCGCCGCCGACGATCACGCCGCCGCGCTGCGACAGCCGGTTGATGCGGAAGGTGGTGAAGAAGAGATGCAAGAGGCTCGCATGGTAGGTGTCCTTGACATTCTCCATGTAGAGCTTCCAGTTGTTGGGCAGCATCTGGCTGTAGCCGCCGAGCGGCTTTACCGGCTTCGCCATCACGCGCCTGACCTTCTCGGCCACATCCGCGCCCAGGTAGTCTTCCACCGGCGGCATGCCGTCGGCCAACGTGCCGAACAGCAGGCCGTGGTAATTCTCGATCTTCAATTGGCGCGGCGCCTGCGCATCCGGCTGCGCGTCCGGCAGCATGCCGCCGCTTCCCTTGATGCCGCGCCGGAAGGCCACGCCGGTGAGCTTGCCGGTGAGGTCGTAGGTCCAGTTGTGGTACACGCAGGCCATCTCGCGCGCGCTGCCCGCGGGCTTGAAAACCAGCAAGGCGCCGCGATGCGCGCAACGGTTCTCGAAAGCATGGAAGGCGCCTTCCGCGTCCCGCGTGACCACCACCGGCATGTCGCCCAGATCGCTGGTCCTGAAGGTGTTGGGGCCGGGCAGCTCGGCGGCCAGGCACAGGAAATTCCACGAGCGGCCGCGAAACACCCGGTCCATCTCCTGCCGGTACAGGTCGGCGTCCTGGTACACCCAGTAAGGCACGCGGGTCAGCCCTTCCTGCGGCCAGGCCGGGGTTTGCGGGGTTGCGGCCATTGCGCCTGGGCTTATGGTGTGGGAACAGCTCAAATTATAATGAGCGGTCACTAAATAATGATGGTGCGGCGCCGCATCCGGCAGCGTCGGCGCGGTTCGCCTGCACAGGAGACAGACATGAGCCACCCCCTGCGGCGCTCGATCGCCGCTGCCCTGTTCGCCCTGTCGCTCGCCTTTGCAGCGGGCGCATCCGCCCAGGACGCCGGCAACTGGCCCAACCGTCCGATCCGCATCGTCGTGCCCTTCCCCGCAGGCGGCACCGCCGACGTGCTGCCGCGCGCGCTGGCCGAAAGGATTTCGGCGCGCCTGGGCCAGAGCGTGCTGATCGAAAACCGCGCGGGCGCGGCCGGCAACATCGGTGCCGAGCTGGTGTACAAGGCCGAACCCGATGGCTACACCTTCCTGGCCGCGCCGCCGCCGCCCTTGGTGATCAACCCCAGCCTGTACGCCAAGCTGGCGCACGACCCCACCCAGATGGTGCCGGTCGGCGTGATGGCCGCCGTGCCCAACGTGCTCCTGGTGCATCCCAAGGTCGCCGCCAACACCATGCAGGAGTTCATCGCCTTCGTGAAGGCCAATCCGGACAAGCTCAACTATGCCTCGCAGGGCAGCGGCACCACCTCGCACCTGACGGCCGAGCTCTTCAAATCCATGGCCGGCGTGCGCATCACCCATGTGCCGTACAAGGGCACCGCCCCGGCGCTGACCGACCTCCTGGCCGGCCAGGTGGAGGTGATGTTCGACAACTTAGGCGTATCGCTCCAGCATGTGAAGTCGGGCAAGCTGAAGGCGCTGGCCATCGGCAGCGAGAAGCGCGTTTCCTCCTTGCCCGGCGTGCCTACGGTGGCCGAGGCGGGGCTGCCGGGCTTTGTGGCGATTGCCTGGTTCGGCGTGATGGCACCGCCGAAAACCTCGCCCGAGATCGCCGCCAGGCTTTCGGCGGCCATCGCCGAGGCCCTCAGACACCCCGACGTGCAGCGCCGGTTGGTCGATCTCTCGGCCGAGCCGGTGGGCAGCACCCCGGCGGAAATGGCCGCCTTCATGAAGGACGAGGTCGAGCGCTGGCGGCGGGTGATCAAGAGCGCCGGGGTGAAGGTGGATTGAGCAGGGCCGGCTGGCTGGCGCACCTGACGAGCCAGCCAAGCGTCATGATCCGGGCAGCGCATCCGCTTGTCCCGCCATGTTCGCCCCCCTGACCGTTTTTCTCGACCTCGAAACCACCGGCCTTTCGCCGAAGGACGACGGCATCACCGAGATCGGCATGGTCATCCTCGAGGAGGGCAAGCCGCCTCGCGAATGGTCCACCCTGGTGCGACCGCCAAAGCCGATCCCGCCGGAGATCGCGCGCATGACCGGCATCACCAACGAGATGGTGCGCGACGCGCCGACCTTCGCCGAGGTGGCGCCGCATCTGGCGGCCCTGCTCGACGGCGCGCTGATGGTGGCCCACAACGCCCGCTTCGACTACGGCTTTCTCAAGCAGGCGTTTGCTCGCGTGGACCATGCGTTCTTCGCGCCGACGCTGTGCACCGCGCGCCTGGCGCGCGAGCTGGAGCCTGGCCTCGAATCTGCCGGGCTCGATGCGCTGTCGGCGCGCTACCGGCTGCCCGGCGCCGACCGGCACCGCGCGCTGGGCGACGCGCGCCTGGCGCATGCACTGGCCCGGCATCTGGCCGGCCGCTGCGATGCGGATACGCTCAAAGCGGCGGTCGGGCGGGTGCTGCGGCGCCCGTCACTGCCGAAGCACCTGCCGGTCGATGCGCTGGCGCGGATCCCCGCGTCGCCCGGCGTGTACCTGTTCTACGGCCTGAACGAACATCCGCTTTACATCGGCAAGGCCAAGTCGTTGCGCGAACGGGTGGGCGGGCATTTTTCCGGGGACTGGGGCAGCGACCGCGGCGTGCGGCTCTCGGAGGAATTGCGCCGCATCGACTGGATCGAGACCGCCGGCGAACTCTCGGCCCTGCTGCTGGAAGCCCGGCTGGTGCGCGAGCGCATGCCGGCGCACAACGTCAAGCTGCGCAAGCGCACCGGCGCGGTGGCGCTGCGGCTCGACGATGCGGCGCGCACGCTCGACTTGCCGGCGCTCGCCGGCGTGGCGGTTGAAGGCCAGTCCGGGCTCTACGGCCCCTTCGCCAGCCGCGCCGGCGCGCGCGCGACGCTGGCCATGCTGGCCGACGAACACCACCTGTGCATGAAAGCGCTGGGGCTGCAGCGGCGGCGCCGCGACGAACCGGCCGACACGCCCTGCTTCGCCTTCCAGGTGCGCCGCTGTGCGGGTGCGTGCTGCGGCAAGGAAGAGGGGGCGGCGCATTGGCAGCGCCTGCGTGCGGCGATGGCGCCACTGGCATTGCCTGCTTGGCCCTACGACGGACCGATCGATCTTGTGGAACGCGACCCCGCCACCGGCCGCGAAGCCGTATTGACCGTCGACCAATGGCGCCTCGCCGGGGCCGACGGCACCGACGGCGAGTTCGACCACGAGGTGTTCCGCATCCTGCGGCCCTATGTGGAGGGCCGCAAGCGCAACCGCAACGTGACCCTGGTGCGCCAAGTCCTGCCCGCCCGCGGGGAACCGGCCACCATCGGGCCGGAATAAGCTTGGGCGCATCAGGCATTTCCGCATGCGGCGGGTTGCTGGTATCGTCTCCGGTCCGTCCATAGGATTGCCAGCCATGAACGCCCATCACCTGACCCCCCTTGTCCGGCGCGCCCTAACAGGCGCGGCGCTGTGCGCCGCGACGCTGGCGCCGCCGGCCGGCGCACAGGACTTTCCCGGGACCACGCCGATCACCATCGTCATGACCTTTCCGGCAGGTTCCGGCGTGGACATCGTCGGGCGCCTGTTGCAGGACTCGATGCAAAAGACCCTCGGCACCAGCCTGGTGTACGAATACCGCCCCGGCGCGGCCGGCAATGTCGCCTCGGAATACGTGGCGCGCGCCAAGCCGGACGGACACACCATTCTCTTCGGCACCGCCGCCACCCATGGGGTGAACGCGGCCCTGTACAAGAAGCTGCCTTTCGATGTGGAGGCGGACTTCACGCCGGTGGCGACCATCGTCAACGTCTCCAACGTGCTGACCATCAACCCGGCGGTGGTCGACGTGAAGAACGTCAAGGAACTCATCGACCTGGTGCGCGCCAACCCCGGCAAATTCAACTACGCCTCCACCGGCAACGGCACCGGCACCCATCTGGCGATGGCCGAATTCCTGGCCAAGACCGGCCTTGCCATCGCCCACATCCCGTACAAGGGCGGGCCCGACGCGGTGGCCTCGGTGGTCAAGGGCGACGTATGCTGCTACATGAGCCAGGTGCAGGCCATGCTGCCGCACTACAAGGCCGGCAAGGTGCGCCTCTTGGGCGTGACGACCAAGGAACGCGTGTCGGCGATTCCCGAGGTGCCCACCATCGCCGAAGCCGGTGTGCCGGGCTTCGAGAACTACACCTGGTTCGGCCTGTTCGGACCGAAGAACATGAACTCGGTGGCGGTCACGAAGATCAACCAGGCCGTCAAGGCGGCCCTGGAAACACCCGCCATCCGCCAGCGCCTGATCGACACCGGCAACACGCCGCGCTGGGAAACCCCGGAGCAGTTCAGGGCCACGGTCAAGGCCGACCGCGCCAAGTGGGCGGCCGTGGTCAGGGAATCGGGCGCGACGGTGGATTGACCGGCGCGCAGCCGCTCAGGCGCGGGCCGGGTCGCCGAACCGGCGCCGGCGCCACTCGATCAGAAGAGCGCTGACCTCGGCAGGCTTTTCCTGCTGGGTCCAGTGCCCGCAGTCGCGCACCAGCACCTTTTCCAGGTCCGGTACCAGGGCCTCCATGCCCTCGGCGGCCGAGGGCGGCAGCACCGCGTCGTTCTCGGCCATGATCATCAGGGCGGGCACGCGCACCGTGTGGTCCAGGCCGGCCGCGCGCTCCCAGTTGCGCGTCATGTTGCGGTACCAGTTGATACCGCCGGTAAAACCGGTCCGGGCAAAGGTATCGACATAGACCTGTTTTTCCTCGGCCGACAGCACCGGTTCGCGCCGGTCGCGGCGGGCGTCGTAGGCCGCCACCAAGTCTGGAAAGGCGAGGTTGGGGGCGGGCGATGCGGCGCCGTCAGCGCTCGCGTCAAGGCCGGCGCCGGAGTCAAGGCCGGGGCCGGAGTCAGGGCCGGGGCCGGCGCTGCGGCCCTGCGCGGGGAGCGGCCGGCGCATCAGGAAGTCGAACACCGCCTCGGTGCGTGCGGCGAATATCCTATCCGGCACGCGCTCCGGGTCCTGAAACTGCACGATATACATCTTCTCGCCGAGGCGCTTCCTGAAAATGCGGATCGGGTCGACCGGCGCGCGCGCGGTATGCGGCGTGTTGACACCGACCACGCCGGCCACGCGGTCGGGATGGCGCAGCGGCATCTGCCAGGCCACGAAACCGCCCCAGTCGTGGCCGACGAAAATCGCCTTGTCGATGCCCAGATGATCAAGCAGGCCCGTCAGGTCGCCGGTGAGGTGTTCGAGGTCGTAGTCCTCGACGGCTTGCGGACAGTCGGTCGCGCCGAAACCGCGCTGGTCCGGCGCGATGACGCGCATGCCCGCCCCGGCCAGCGCCTCGATCTGATGGCGCCAGGAAAACGCCAGTTCCGGCCAGCCGTGGCACAGCACCAGCGGCGGCCGGTCGTCCGCCGGGCCGGCCTCGTAGTAGCCCATGCGGATGCCGTTGACCGCGGCAAACCTGATCGGCGGCATGCCCGGCAGGGGCGGCGCGCTCATGCCGCGGGCGGCACGTAGTAGCGGGTCGGCTTCAACTCCGGTTCGGCATGGGCGAGCAGGGCCTGATACATGCGCCCCTCATCGGCGGCGAACAGGTCGCGCGCGATGCCCTGCACCAGCCGGTTGACGCCGATGGCCAGGCCCGGAATGTCGCCTGCCAGTTGCCCGTGGCTCATGGCCGAGCCCCAGTTGAAGACATGCACATTGCGCGCGGCCGGCAGCGAGCCAGGTGCCTTCTCCTCGAATTCGAAGCCGGGACCCAGGTAGGGAAAGCGCGCGGCCTCGTCGTGCAGCGCGGCTTCCGATTCGGATACATGGCGTGCCCACACGTCCACATGGTCGCGAAACGCGGCCACCTCGGGACGCCGCATCAGGTCCACGTCGAATCCGGTGGCGAGGATGGCCGCGTCGAACGCGTAGGCGTCCTTGGGCGTGGTCACGGTCACGCCGGCGGCATGCGGCGCCAAGTCGTTCCAGGTCTCATCCAGGTGCAGCCGGAAATTGACATGGCCGTCACAGCGCAGGACCGATTCGAACGGCGGCGGTACCTGCTGCGACCACACATGGGTGAGGAACTTCCAGCGTACCGCGTCAGGCATGGAGGCGAAGCCGTGGAAGAAGCCGGGGAACGATGTCCACTTGGACTTGTTGACCTGCGGCAGGGTCGCGCGGCGCGCGAACAGGTGCACTTCGCGCGCGCCGGCTTCGAGCGCGGCGGCGGCGTTGTCAAAGCCGGTGGCGCCGGCGCCGAGCACGGCGATGCGCTTGCCGGCGAACGGCGCGAAATCGAACTCGGTGGACGCATGGAACACCCGGGTACGCGCCGCGGACGAATGCGGGTCCAGCGACGGATATCCCGGCCAGCGCAGGATGCCGCTGCCTTCGCGGCCGAGCGCCAGCACCACCTTGCGCGCGAATACGGTCTCGATACCGCGCGGACCGGCCAGGTCGGCGCGCAGGCAGTCGCCCGCGGGCTGCAGCGCGGCCAGGGCGGTGCCGTTCTCGACGTCCAGGCCGACCATCCTGCGCACCCACAACAGGTAGTCGCGCCATTCCAGGCGCGGCACCTTGTAGAGCGCGAGCCAGCCGGCCGCGCCGTGCTGCGCCTCGTACCAGGCCCGGTAGGTGAGCGAAGCGAGCCCCAGGTCGGGGCCGGTCAGGTGCTTGGGGCTGCGCAGGGTCTGCATGCGCGCAAAGGTGCCCCACGGCCCTTCGCGGCCGGCAGGTGCGCGGTCGATGATGCGCAGGTGGCGCACGCCGTCGCGCTTGAGTCCGTAGGCGGCGGTCTGGCCGCACATGCCGGCGCCCACCACCAGGACGTCCAGCAGCGGGCGGCCGTCAGGTCCGTCGCGCGGCGGCACCCAGTTGGCCGCAGGGAAATTGAGCCGCGCCAGGTCGAGACGCACCTGGTGCTCCAGCAGGGCCAGGCCGGTTTCCGTAGTCATGGCCGGGATTATCCACGAGCAAGGCGCCGGTGTAAGCTTGCGGCCTCGTTCGTCCGGGCAACAACACAGCGGAGACAAGCATGCGACCAGGGTTCGCGCGATGGCTGGCAGCAGGGGTGCTGGCGGCAGGTATTCCAGCGGCCATCCTGCTGGGAGGCGCCGCGCCGGCGGCGGCACAAGGCTTTCCTTCCAAGCCGGTGCGCTTCATCGTGCCCATCACCCCCGGGGGCAGCAACGATGTGGTGGCGCGCGCCATTGCGCAAAAGCTCACCGAGACCTGGGGCCAGCCGGTGGTGGTGGAAAACCGTCCCGGCGCAGGCATGAACCTCGGCGCCGAGGCGGTGGCCAAGAGCGCGCCGGACGGCTACACCTGGCTGCTCGGCGCCAACAACATCTTCGCCTTCAATCCGCACATGGGCCGCGTGCCGTTCGACGTGTTCAAGGATTTCGCCCCGGTGACCACCGTGGCGGTGGTGCCGTTCGTGATGGTGGTCAACCCGTCCGTGCCTGCCAAGAACGTGGCCGAGTTCATCGCCTACGCCAAGGCCAACCCGGGCAAGCTCAACTACGCCTCCTCGGGCAACGGCTCGCCGCAGCAGCTGGCCGCCGAGCTGCTCGCGCGCACCGCCGGGCTTTCGCTGCAGCATGTGCCCTACAAGGGCGCGGTGCCGGCCATCACCGATCTTCTGGGCGGGCGCATCCAGCTGTTCATCGGCGCGGTCAACTCCCTGATGCCGCATGTGAAGGAGAACAAGCTGCGCCTCCTGGCCGGCGCGGGCGCGCGGCGGTTTGCCGCCATGCCGGAGTTGCCGGCCATAGCCGAAACCGTGCCGGGCGTGGCGCTCGACGTGTGGCTGGGGGTGTTCATGCCCGGCGCGACGCCGAAAGACATCGTCAGCAAAGTCAATGGCGACATCATCCGCGCCCTAGGCGCCGCGGATGTACGGTCCAGCCTGGCCGCGCAGGGGATCGAGGCCGCCACCAGCACGCCGGAAGCGCTGGCGCAGACCATCCGCGACGACCATGCCCGCTGGGGCAGGGTCATCACGGAAGCCAACATCAAGGCGGATTGAAGTGAACGGTCCGCTCACGCCCCGAGACCGCACCCCGACCGGCCCGTCCGATAACGCCATGGGTCGCGACACGCCCGCGCCAGGCGCGCCCAGCGACGAGCGCTGGGGCAGCGATGCCATCGCCGAGACGCTGCGCGCGATGGAAATCCCCTACCTGGCGCTCAACCCGGGCGCCTCGTTCCGCGGCCTCCACGACAGCCTGGTCAACCACCTCGGCAACGCCGCGCCCGAAATGCTCCTGTGCCTGCACGAGGAAGTGGCGGTGGCCATCGCCCACGGCTATGCCAAGGTCAGCGGCAGGATGATGGGCGTGGTGGTGCATTCCAATGTCGGCCTGATGCACGCCACCATGGCGGTGTTCAACGCCTGGTGCGACCGCGCGCCGGTGCTGATGCTGGGCGCCACCGGCCCCTGGGACGCGGCACGACGGCGCCCGTGGATCGACTGGATCCACACCGCCGCCGACCAGGGGGCGCTGGTGCGCGACTACACCAAGTGGGACAACCAGCCGGGTTCGGTGCAGGCAGCGGTCGAAGCGCTGTTGCGCGCCGGGCAGATCGCCCAAACGGCGCCGCGCGGCCCGGTCTACGTGAACCTGGATGCCGCCTTGCAGGAACAGAAGATGGCCGCGCCGCTGTCGGCCCCGGAGGCGGCGCGCTTCGCCGCGCCGCTGGCGCCACCGCCGCGCGAGGCCGATGTGGCGCGTGCCGCGGCGCTTCTTTCGGCGGCGCAGCGCCCGGTCATCCTGTGCGGGCGCATGTCGCGCGACGAAGCCGACTGGCACCGCCGCGTCGCGCTGGCCGAGCGGCTGCAGGCGCAGGTGGTATGCGACCTCAAGACCGGCGCCACCTTTCCCACCGCGCACCCGCAGTTCGTCGGTCCGCCCGGCAACTTCATGTCGCAGGCCGCCTGTGCGGCGGTGCGCGACGCCGACGCGGTGCTGCTGCTCGACTGGGTAGACCCGGGCGGGGCTTTCAAGCAGGCCGGCAGCATCGCGCCCGGCGCCAAGGTGATCAACGCTTCCCTGGACAGCCACAGCCATCGCGGCTGGAGCATGGACATGGGCAGCCTCGCGCCGGCCGATGTGTTCATGCTGTGCGAGCCTGATGCGGCGGTTGCCGCGCTGCTGCCGGCGGTCGTCGCGCGCGCGCCACAGGCCTGGCCGGCACGTGCCGCGCTGGCCGCCGCGCCGGCTGACGACGTGGTGAGCATTCGCGCCGTGGCCGATGCGCTGGCCGTGCATGCGCCGGCCGGCACGGTGTGCCTGGTGCGGCTGCCGCTCGGCTGGAATGGCGCGTATCGCGACTTTCACCATCCGCTCGACTACCTCGGCGCCGATGGCGGCGGCGGCGTCGGGGCCGGGCCGGGCAATGTGGTGGGCGCTGCGCTGGCGCTGCGCGGCACCGGCCGCTTGGCCGTGGGAATCATCGGAGACGGCGATTTCCTGATGGCCAATACCGCCGTGTGGACCGCCGCGCATTACGGCCTGGGCATGCTGCTGGTGGTATGCAACAACCATTCGTTCTTCAATGACGAACTACACCAGGAACGGGTCGCAAAGGAGCGCTCCCGCCCGGTCGAGAACAAGTGGATCGGCCAGCGCATGAGCGAACCTGCGATCGACATCGCGCAGATGGCGGGCTCGATGGGCGCCGAGGCGATCGGCCCGGTCACCCGCGCGCAGGACCTGGGACCGGCGCTTGCGCGCGGCCTCGCCGCCGCCCGCGCAGGACGGGTGTGCGTGATCGACGCGCGCGTCGCACCGGGCTACGATGCCAACATGAGCGGGACGCCGGCGCCTTCACTGCACAAGCGCTGACGTCGCACGCACACCCACCGGACACAACCTGCCGTGATCGAAGTCGCGTGTTTTTACAGCCTCTCCTCTCCCTGGGCCTACTTCGCCGGGCCGCGCATGGTCGACATCGCGCGCCGCCACCATGCCAAGCTGGTCTTGAAGCCCTACGACTTCCAGGCGGTGGTCACGCAGACCGGCGGGGTGCCGCTGCGCACCCGCCCGGCGGCGCGCCGCACCTACCACGCGCTGGAGCTCGACCGCTGGCGCAAGTATCTCGGCATGCCGCTGAACCTTGCGCCCAGGCACTATCCGGAACAGGTGACCGACCCGGACTGGAACAAGCGCCCGGGCTGGATGGTCATCGCCGCGCAGGAGCGCGGCCTGGACGCGGCGCGCCTGTCGCATGCACTGTTGCGCGCCCTGTGGGCCGAGGAGCGCGACACCGCGCAGCCCGAGGTGCGCATCGCCGTGGCCAATGAAAACGGGCTGGACGGCGTGGCGCTGCATGCGGCGGAAACTTCGCCTGCCGTGCAGGCGCTCTACAGGCAGTACAGCGACGAAGCGGTGGCGCAAGGCATTTTCGGCGCGCCCATCTTCGTGCTCGACGGTGAGCGCTTCTGGGGCCAGGACCGGCTGGACTTTCTGGACCGCGCGCTCGATGCCAAGCGCATGCGCGCAGGGCTGTAGTCGAGGCCGGGCGGCCGGTTAAAGGAAGCGTTGCGCCAGGTAGGGCGCCGGGTCGACGAATGGACGCTCCCCGCTGATGAGTTCGGCCAGCAGTCGCCCGGTCACCGGCCCCAGGGTGAAGCCCTGGTGCGCATGGCCGAAGTTGAACCACAGCCCGCGATGGCGCGGCGCCGCGCCGAGCACCGGCAGCATGTCGGCGGTGCAGGGCCGAGCGCCCAGCCAGGGCTCTACCTCGACCGGCCGGCCGAGGGCAACGATCTCGCGCGCGGATGCCTCGGCGCGCGCGAGTTGCACCGGGGTCGCCGGCGCATCCTGGCGCGCGAATTCCGCGCCGGTGGTGATGCGCAGGCCGCGGGCCATCGGCGCGAGCAGCGCGCCGCGCTCGACATCGAGCATCGGCAAGCCGGGCATGGCTTCACCGGCGTAATGGCGGTGATAGCCGCGCTTGACGAACAGCGGCAGACGGTAACCCAGACCCCGGACCAGCGCATCGGACCACGGCCCCAGCGCGATGACCGCGTGCGCTGCGCGCACCGCCTCGGGCGGTTGCCCGGGCGCGCCGGCATCGACTGCCCATCCGGCGCCCTCGCGGCGCAGGGTCATGGCGTCACCGATGGCGAAACGCCCGCCGCGCGACATGAACAGCCGGGCATAGCGGGCCACCAGTTCGCCTGGATCACGCACGCTCCAGGGGTCCTGCCAGTGCACGGCGCCGGCCAGCGGCTTCTTCAGGACCGGCAGAGCGGCAGCCAGCGCCGCGCTGTCGAGCAGGGCGCAAGCCAACCCGTGCTCGCGCGCAACCGTGGTTGCCAGTGCGGCCGCGGTGTCGAACACCGGGCCGGAGCGGTAGGCCTGCAGCCAGCCGGCCTTGTGCACCAGGTCGTCGGCGCCGGCCGGCCCGATCCACGCGTCATGTTCGCTGAGGCAATGCACGATCAGGCGGCTATAAGCGGCGACGACGCCGGCATAGCGCCGCGGCGCGCTCGCCGACCAGTACCGCCAAAGCGCAGGTGCGATGCGCCCCAGGGCCCCGAGGTGGTAGTGGGCGTCGTTGCTGATACCGGTGACGATGCGCGCCAGCGTGACCACATCGCGCGGGAACGGGTAAGGCCGCACCGCCTCACGCTGGATGATGCCGGCGTTGCCGTAGGAAGTTTCGCGGCCAGGCTGCGCGCGGTCGACGAGCGTGACGGCATGGCCGCGCTGTTGCAGCGAGAGGGCGGTGGCCACCCCGACCATGCCCGCACCCAGAACGATGATGTCCATGGCAAGCCGTCAGGCGGGCTGCAGGAATGCCTGCTGCTGGCTGGCGCCGTGGTATTGGAACTCGGCCAGCACACCCAATTCGCCTACGCTCCAGTTTGAGGCGGGTTTGGCGAGGTGGCGGGCCAGCAACTGACTGATGGGTGGCATGACGGTGCAAGCGTTTCGGAAGGACGCCATCATGCCGCGCCGCGGCGCGCGGCACAAGGCTTGATACACGGCTTCAGTCCAGCGGCGCCGGTTGGTCCTTCGGCCTGCCACCGGCGAATTGCGCCACCGCCACGCCGGCCAGCGTGATGGCTGCACCGAGCATCTTCACCGCGCCGAAGCGCTCATCGGTGAACAGCCACGCAACCACCCCCGCCACCGGCGGCATGAGGTACTGGAGGGGGGCGGTGCGGGCCACGCCGCGTACCGCGTTGACCCATGCCCACAGCAGCCAGCCGATGAAGGCCGACATGATGATCGCCCACGCCAGACCCGCCCAGCCTGGCGCCGAGAGCGCGCCCCACGGTGCGTTGTATCCGGACGGCAGGGCGATGGCCAGCATGGGCAGGCCGCCCAGGAGCGTGGCGTAGGCCATGACTACCACTGCGCCGTGCTTCTCCACATGCGGCTTGGCCGCCACCGTGTAATAGGAAAACACCGAGGCCGCCAACAACAGGAACAGGTCGCCGCCGGTGGCGCGCCAGTGGCCGCCCAGGAGCTTGTCGGAGAGGAACACCAGCACGCCGACGAGCGCGATCGCCACTCCGATGACCTGCCAGGGCTGCAAACGCTCTACCCCCATCACCCGCAGGATGATGAGGGTGAAGATCGGCCCGCAGGCGAGGATCAGGGAACTGGAAAACGCGGTGGACCAGTGGATGCCCCAGGTGACCATGCCGATGTGCAGCACATGGCCGACAAAGCCCACCCAGGCCAGCCCCAGCAGGTCGCGCCGCGCCAGACGCGGCCAGTGCATCCCGAAGCGCCAGCACAGCAATACGAGCGCGCACACCGGCATGACGGCATAGCGCGCCACCAGGAAGCCGGGGGGCGAAAGTGTCGCGAAGTAGTACTTCTGCAACGAGAAATTGCAGCCCCACACCAAGATGACGAACAGCGCCACCGCGAGCGAGATCGCCTCGCGTCGCGCGAGCACTTGCGATTGTGATTGCGCCTTCTCCAGTGCCTGGGCTTGCGGGGTGATCAAGGCGCGCTGGCCGGTTCGGGCCCCTTCACCGCGTGCGCGCTTGGAATACGCTTCACAGCAGGACCAGGTGTTCTTCCGTCGCACCCGCCACGGCCGTGGCGGGAATGCGCAGGTCGAAGGTCACGAAGCGGCCGCCGTTCTTCACCGCGAGGGCCAGGAGGTAGAGGTCGGTCAGCTGACGCGGGCTGTGCATGTGGCCATGCTGAAACCGGCTCTCTTCGAGGACGCTGATGTCATCGCTCCAGAAAGCGTGAAAGCCGGTATTGACGGAACCCCGCAGCATCGAGATCAGGACGGCCAGCGGTTGCGGCTGCCCGTAGCCGGGCTGGCTCATGATTCGCAGGCAACCATTTTGCGTAAGGGGACAGCTGGCCCAGCCGAAGCGCGCGTTGGTGTCGAGCCAAGTCGCCGCGCGCTCGTGCAGGGCATGGTCGCGATCGTGCAACGCGATGAGCACGTTGACATCGAGCAACGCGCGCATCAAACCCCTTCTTGGTCGCGCAGGCGATCGATCAAGTCATTGCTGACGAGTGCGCCGCGCCGCGGCAGGGGATGGATGCCGTAGCTGGCCAATCGCTCGGAGGCGTGCGGGACCTCTTGCGCGCCGGATCCCGGCACGGCGCCCCCGCCGGCATTGCCTGCGAACGACCGCCGGGCCAGGTCACTGATGATCTGGCCGACGGATTTCTTCTCGCGGCGCGCAATTTCCTTGGCGGCGAACAGCACGTCGTCGGCAATGTCTAGGGTGGTGCGCATGATGCAATGCGATTTGATGACAACGCATCATACATCAAACATCAAATTGCTTGGATCAATGACGGCGCGTACTTTCAATGCGCGCCAGCCGCTTCGAGCATTTTCACCATGGGGGCATAGCCGCGACCGCGCGCCAGACCCAGGGGCCGGGGGCCGTTGCGGTCCGCCAGGTTGAGATCCGCCTTGGCGTCGATCAGGTGCTTGAGCGTGGCCTGGTGATCGGCGCCGCCATCGCCCAGCACGATGGCCTCGATGACGGCGGTCCAGCCCAGGTTGTTCACGTGGTTGAGCGGCGCGCCGGCGCGAATGAGCTCGCGCACCACCTCGGCATGGCCAAGATGCGCTGCGGCTATGAGCGCCGTGCCGTCGTAGCGGCTGGTGATGTTGGTGGCCTTGCAGCCGATTTCCAGCGCCGCCTTGAGCGTGGGCAGGTCGTTGGCCACCGATGCGATGGTGACGATGTCGTAGCGGTCGTTTTCCAGCGCATTGGGATCGGCGCCGGCCGCCACCAGTGCCCGGATCGCGAGGATTTGCGAACGATAGGCGGCCACATGCAGCGCGGTGCGCTTGTAGCCGTCGCGCGCCTCCAACGGACTGCCTTGCGCGACTGCCGCCTTGATGGCTGCGACATCGCCGCGCGCGGCAGCGGCGAACAGACCCGTGTAGGACGACAGTTCGGCGTTGTTGGGAGGAACCTGGGCGGCGGCGGCCAGCGCGCCAGCGGCAAACGCAAGGGCAAAGACGATGCTGGAGATACGGGAAATCATGGGTCGGGGCGGGCAAACGGCAAGCGCAATGCCCGAAAGTAGCACGGCCCCGCGATCACGCGGCCGCGATGCCACCGAACCTGGTCCGCCTTCAGTCCGCCTTCAGTCCGTTCGCCTTGACGAACTGCGTCCAGTACGCGAGTTCGTTTCTGATGAGGGTGCCGAATTCCGTCTCGCCATTCGGCGCTGCGCTCACCATGCCGAGCACCGCGATCTTCTCGCGCACATCGGGCAGGGCCATCACGCGGGTAACCTCGCGGTTCCAGTGCGCCAGCACATCGGCCGGCGTACCGGCGGGCGCGACCACGCCTTCCCATTCGTGCATCTGCACGCCGGTAACGCCGAGTTCGGCAAGCGTGGATACCTCGGGCAGCGCGGCCAGCCGAGTCGGGCTGGTCACCGCCAGCGCGCGCAGGCGCCCCGCCTTGACCTGCGGCACCGCCACCGAGGTGGTGGCGAACATCGACGACACGTGTCCGCCCAGCAAGCCCTGCACGGCCTCGGCGGGCCCCTTGAAGGGCACATGTTGAAGTTCCAGTTTCGTGCCGGCCTTGAAGGATTCGCCGATCAGGTGCGCAGGCGAGCCGTTGCCGCCCGAGCCGAAGGTGATCTTGCCGGGCTGGGCGCGCGCGGCCTCGATGTATTCCTTGAGGTTTTGCACCGGTGTGGCGGTTGGCACCACCAGCACGTTATAGATCCACGCCAGGTTCGCGATCGGCGCGAAGCTGCCAACCGTGTCGTAGGGCACCTTGCCAAACAGGGCCGGCAGCACGGTATGGGTAAGGAACATGATGCCGACGGTGTAGCCGTCTGCCGGTGCCTTGGCCACCGCGTCCATGCCGATCATGCCGGTGGCGCCGGGGCGGTTTTCCACCACCACCGACTGCTTCCAGGCCTCGGAAAGCTTTTCGGCCAGGATGCGACCGAGCACATCCGGCGGGCTGCCTGGTGGCAAGGGCACGATGATCTTGACCGGACGGGCAGGATAGGTCTGTGCGTGAACCGGCAGGGCAGCGCTGGCGGCGGCAGCCGCGGCAAGCATGACTTGTCGACGTTGCATGGCGGGACTCTCCTGTCAGTGGATTGTGGCGGTCATGCGGCCGATGAAACGGGGGGCCCGAAGAAAACGCCGTAGTCGCGAGCGATCTTCACCACCTCCGCGGGGCTGGCCACGTTGTGGATGCGCCGGTAGAGCTCGACCAGCTTGCCGGCAGGCGCCGCCCAGAAAAGCGCCGACACCGGCTTGCCGGAGTTGTTGTAGAAGGCGTGCGGTATGCCGCGCGGCATGCGCACCAGGTCGCCGGTGGTGGCGGCATTCCGGGCACCGTCGAGCAGGAGGTCGATGCGCCCGTCGATCACGAAGATGTATTCATCCTGCTCCGGGTGCACATGCGGCGGGACGAAGGTTTCTTCGGGGAACATGGCATGCCAGGCGAAGCTCTCGTCGGTGATCTGTTTGGGCGTGTAGACCTGGCCCATGATGTTCCATGACACCCCGTCCAGGCTGGTGTGGGCACGGGTGATATCAGGTGTTTCCATGGTCGACCTCTGCAGGAGCGGTTTTGGAGGCGGTTTCCGGCGCAGTTTCTGGATGGGTGAGCCGGTTGAGCGTGGGTTTGACCAGTGGATTGGTGGAAGCGAAGCGCGGCTTGAACCCCTTGCGCGCCTGGGCCAGGTCTTCCTCGTCCCAGTAACCGATCAGGATGCCCCCCTCGCTGATGCGCGGCTGTATTTCGATGGATTCGATGGCGCCGTCTGCCACGGTGACGCGCTGGCGCGGCTGGCGTGCCCACTTGAAGAGCGCTTCGTGCAGGCGCGCGCGCGTAGCCGCATGTTCGGGTGCCTCGGATGCGCCGACATCATGAAACTCGTCGGGATCAGTCGCGAGGTCGAACAGCATGGGCCGGTAATTCTCGAAGAGCACGTATTTCCAGCGACCGTCGAAGATCATGCGCATCCAGGCATCGCGTGGCTTGACCTGCAACTCGATGCGCGAATCCTGGAATGAGAAGTCGTATTCGCACACCACGGCCTGGCGCCAGTCGCGCGGCTGCTCGCCGAATAGGAGCGGCCGCAGTGACAGGCCATCGAGCACATGCGGCACCGCTGCACCGCCATAGACCTCGAGCAGTGTAGGCACGATGTCGACCGATTCGACCAGCGCCTGCGAGCGCGTGCCGCGCGTGGCGTCGGCGCGTTCGTCGGGGTCGTAGATGATGAGCGGCAGCTTGACCACAGGCTCGTGGAACAGGTCCTTCTCGCCCATCCAGTGGTCGCCCAGATAGTCGCCATGATCGCTGGTGAATACGATCATGGTGTTGTCCATCAGCCCGTGATCCCGCATGTAGGCGAACAACACGCCGAGCTGGTCGTCGATCTGCTTGATGAGCCCCATGTAGCCGGGCATCACAGCCTCGCGCACGCCGGGCTTGCTGAAAGTTTGCGACACCCAGTGGTTCATCATGGCCGCGTAGACCGGATGGGGATTGTCGCGCTCGGCGGCGTTGCGCACCACCGGCAGGGCGTCCTCCGCCTTGTACATCGAGGCATACGGTTCGGGGACGATGTAGGGCCAGTGCGGCTTGATGTAACTCAGGTGCAAAACCCAGGGCTGCGGGCCAGCCTCGGCCATGAAATCGATGGCGCGGCGCGTTATGTAAGGCGTCTCGGAATGTTCGTCGGGGATGCGCGCGGGCCGGTTGCTGTACTTGAGGAACCAGCCGGAACGCAGCCTGCCGTCTTCATCGGTGGTGGAGTTCGCCCACGTTTCCCAGGGGTTGTCGCCGCCATAGCCGTTACGGCGCAGGTAGTCGTTATAGGCCGGGTCCGGATCATGGCCGGAGTAGGGGTGGATGCCGTCGTCCCGCTCGTAGGGGTCGAACCCGCACTCGCTGATGCGCACGCCGATGAGCGATTTGGGATCTATCCCCAAGCGCGACATGCCGGCCATGTCGGCACGCATGTGGGTCTTGCCCACCAGCACCGATCGCACACCGAGCGGACGCAGGTGGTCGCCGAGCGTCATCTCGCCAGCCTTGAGCGGTACGAAATTCCAGCTTGCGCCATGCGCGTGCACATAGCGGCCGGTGTAGTAGCTCATGCGCGACGGGCCACACACCGGCGAATTGACATAGGCACGGTCGAAGATCACGCCCTTGGCGGCCAGCGCATCGAGGTTGGGCGTGTGCAGCCGCGGGTGCCCGAAGCACGAAAGGTGATCGGCGCGCAGCTGGTCGCACATGATGAACAGCACGTTCTTGACACGGCGGGCCATGCGTAAGGCTCCTTCGATAAACAAACGGAATCGTCTTGCGATGACCGCCATAGAATCGTAGAGCAAAGTTTCGGAGACCGGCGACCCGCGTGGTTATATGTATTACCATTAGTTATCGCATTGCTTTCTGCCGAACAAACTATCGCGTATGCGCCTGCAGCAGCTGCAACTCCTGTTGAACTTGGCCTCGGAGGGCAGCCTGCGCGCGGCAGCGGTGCGCATGAACCTGACGCAACCCGCACTTACCAAGGCGCTGCGCTCTCTGGAAGAGGAATTCGGCGCGCCTCTGGTGCAGCGGCTGCCCAAGGGCGTACGGCTCACCGCGATAGGCGAGCAGGTAGCCTCGCACGCTGCCCGTGCGTTGCGCGAAATCGAGCGCGCCCGCGAAGACGTGGCCTGGCATCTGCAGGACACCCAGGGCAGCGTGACCCTGGGTGTTTCGCCAGTTGCTGGCACGCTTCTTACCCCGGGCGCGGTGATGCGCTACCAGGCGTGCTGGCCGCGGGTTCGCATACACGTAGTCGACACCTTGTATCCGCGCTCGCTGCAACTCGTACGCGCTGGCGAGGTCGACATTGCCGTTGGCCCGCTACCGGTGGAAGGCACCGGACGCGACGTAGTGGCCCACCCGCTGATGCTAAGCCAGGACGTGGTGGCGGCGCGCGAGGGCCATCCACTCGCAAAAGCGCGGCGCCTGGCCGATCTGGCCGGCGCGCGCTGGATCCTGATGGGGCCGCGCGGCGGGCCGGGCGACCCGCGCCACCTCAAGTTGCCCGCGCGTGGCCTTCCCGAGCCGGATGTCACCTTGACTAGCGAGTCGTTTCCTACCTTGCTGGCGCTGATGCAAAGCATGGACCTGGTGGCGGTGATGCCCAGGCGCTTTGTCACCCTGTTCGGTGCGCGACTGAATTTGATGGCCTTGCCGGTCGAGGAAGCGCTGACCCAAACAACCATTCACGCCTTGCATCGCGCCGAGACGCCGCTGGCGGGCGCGGTGGAACGAATGCTGGACGGGTTGAAGCAGGAGGCGGCGGAATTGGGCGCTGCCGAGGCCTGAACAGCCAACACTGGTTGGTCGTTCAGACTCGGGCAGACTCGCGCACCTTCGCCTCCACCCCCAGACCCAAGGCCACACTGCCAAACAGGTCCTGCTCGACCATCCGTGCCTTCGGGACTTCCTTGCGGCACAGATCGCGCACGAACGGAATGGCGGTGGTGCCGCCGGTGAGGAGCAGGGTCTGGATGTCATCGACCTTGACGCCGGCATCTGCAATGCATTTGCGGATGCTCGCGCTGATGCTGACACACAGGTTGACGGACACGCTTTCCAGATCCGCCGGCAGCATGACGATCTCGAGCGGTGGGTCGATATAGTTGGGGACCAAGGTCGCGACCGCATGCTGGGCGAGGTCGATCTTGGCTTTTTCGACGTCGGCGGCCAACCTGTGCCCGGTGCGCTGCCTGGCCAGGTTGAGGAGACGTTGCAACAAGTCCCCTTGTTGCGCATCCTGGTTCAGGTCGGTGATGAAGTTGATCGAACTGCGCGTATAGAGCATCTGGATGCGGTGCCAGGTGGCGAGATCCACGAACGGACCGTTCGGCATGAAAAGCTCGGGGCGCCGCTTCATGCGGGTACGGTAGCCGAAGTGCGGCATCACCTTGTACAAACTCAAGGCCTTGTCGAAATCCGTGCCGCCGACATGCACCCCGGTGTTGGCAAGAATGTCCTCTGAGCGGCCATCTTTCAGGTGGCGCGCTGGGGATAGCCGGATGACGGAAAAGTCCGCCGTGCCGCCACCGATGTCGGCCACCAGCGCCAGTTCCTCGACGTTCAACCCGGTTTCATAGTTGAGCGCCGCCGCGATGGGCTCGAACTGGAAGTGGATGTCCTCAAGGCCACAGGTCCTTGCCACCTCCGCCAACTGCCGCTGGGCCAGCGCGTCGCGCTCCGGCGAATCGTCGACAAAGAATACGGGCCGGCCAATGACGGCGGCACGAACCTCGCTGCCAAGCGCCTCTTCGGTGCGCTTTTTGAGATAGCCGAAAAAGTGTTCGAGAATTTTCTTGAATTCCACCTGCCCAGTGTGGAGCTCGGTGCGCGACTCATACAGCGGTGAGCCGAGAATGCTCTTGAGCGAACGCAGCAGGCGGCCTTCCGAGCCGCTGATGTAGGCCTCGATGGCCGGCTTGCCGAACAGGAAGGCGCCAGACTCCGCCTCAGCGAAGATGGCGCTCGGGATGGTGAGCTGGCCGGGCAGCAGTTCGACCAGCTTCGGGCCTTGTGGCGTGTAGTAGCTGACAGCGGAATTCGAAGTGCCGAAGTCGATGCCGACTATTTGCTTTGCCATTGTCTTGCCACAGATTGGAGCCTCATTGTACGCACCGGCGGTACCCCTAAACGTCGGTATTGCGCTTGCGAGCAGCTTGGCAGATGCTTTGCCCTATGCCAACTAACCCGCCTGAGGTCAATGTGACCGAACGCCGCGTTTCACTATTCCGCAACGGCCGCAATCAGGCGATACGCATTCCACGCGAGTTCGAGATGGAAGGTACCGAGGTGCTGATTCGCAAGGAAGGCGACCGCCTGATCCTCACGCCCATCCGCAAAAACCGCTTGCTGGACCTGCTGGCCACCTGGGAGCCGCTGGAAGAGGGCTTGCCCGACGTGGAAGACTGCCCGCCTCAGACCCGTGACGAGTTGTGATGGCCGAGCCGACCTGGATGCTGGATACGATTGTTCGGCCGACTTATTTCGCCAACGTATAGCGCGTCCCCCGCCCCTGACCAACTACCGCCAACACACCCCGCTCGGTCAGGTCCGCCAAATCACGCGTGGCGGTAGGTTTCGAGGCACCAGTGATGTTGACGTACTTGGCTGCACTCATCCCGCCTTCGAACCCTTCAGGTCCGGCATCCAGCAGCTTCTGCACGACCTTTTGCTGCCGTTCGTTCATCTCGGGCGCGGCACGCCAGAAATGCGCCTTGTCCACAGCGGCACGCACGATCGAGGCAGACTGCCGGCACGCCGCTTCAAACTGGTTGATGAACCACACCACCCACGCTGTTGCGTCGAGCGTTCCGCATTGCGCGGCGTTGAGCGCGTCGTAGTACTGGGCGCGGTTCTCGTGCAACCGGCGTGACAGGCTGTAAAGCCGAATGGCTGCGTTCGCGTCCTGTGCCAATGCCATGTCAGCTAGCGCACGGCCAAGGCGACCGTTGCCGTCCTCAAACGGGTGGATGGTCTCGAACCACAGGTGCGCCAGCGCTGCGCGCACCAGGCCATCGATAGCGATCTTGCCGCCGGGTGCGCTGCCGTTGAACCAGGCGAGGAATCGCGTCATCTCGGCATGTACCTGGCTCGAGGGCGGCGCTTCGTAGTGCACCTTCTCCCGGCCCTGGCGGCCGCTGACGATCTGCATCGGGTCGGCATGCGTGCGGTATGTGCCTGTTTCGATAAGCCCCAGACCAGAGCGTCCAGACGGAAACAGCGCCGCCTGCCAGTTGCACAGTCGCTCATGCGTAAGTTCGCTGGCGAAGTTGCGGGTGGCGTCGTCCATCACGTCCACCAGGCCATCCACGTGGCGGGGCGACGCGCCGTCCCCGGCGATTCCGAGCTTGCGCATTACCGAAGAGCGCACCGCGTCAAGGTTCAGCTTCTCCCCTTCGATACCGGCCGTGGCCAAGGCCTCGGCGACCCAAATCTCGTGAACGATCTCCGGGTGGCTTTCGAGCCCGAGCGCATGCGCCAAGCCCAGCACGGTGCCCTGCGCGAGGCGCGCGCTGCCAAGGGGTTCCGCCAAGGCTTCGGCGCGGACGGTAAAGTCCGGCCAGCCCGGTTGTGCCCAGATGTATTTAGGAGTTGAAGCCACCATGAGCCGTATTTTACAGAAATAAGGCTCACGATTTAACGATTAATGAGCCGTATTTACCGGCTTTACGGCTCAGACGTCGATATTCAACGCCCGCAACGCATTGCCCTCGATGAACGCACGCCGCGGCTCGACGTCGTCACCCATCAGCGTGGTGAAAATGCCGTCAGCCGCGATCGCGTCCTCGATCTGCACACGCAGCAGGCGGCGCACGGTCGGGTCCATGGTGGTTTCCCACAGCTGCGAGGGGTTCATCTCGCCCAGGCCCTTGTAGCGCTGGCGGCTCATGTTGCGTTCCGCATCGGCCAGCATCCACAGCACGGCGGCGCGGAAATCGGCCACGGGCTGCGAGCGGGCCTTCTCGCCCTCGCCGCGCGTGATTACCGCGCCGGCGCCGATCAGATCTTTTACCTTGAGGGCGGTGGCGCGGATCTGTGCGTAGTCGGCGCCGTGCACGAAGTCCGGGTCGATGGTGCTGTTCTTCCAGTTGCCGTGCTTGCTGCGCTTGACCTTGAGCACCCAGCTCTCGATACGGTCGTCATATTCGGGCACCACGGTGACCGACTTGTCGGTGATGCGCCCGAGCAGTCCATCGGCCGAGCGGCGCGCCGCGGCTTCGTCGGACAAGTCGACTTCGGCACCGTCCATCATGGCCTTCAATGCGGCAGCGTCGATGAAATGCACCAGGCGGTCCACCACTGCCTGCGAGAGCAGGTAGTCGCGCGCCAGTTCCTCCAGCGCGTCGCCGGCGATCGGCGTGGCTCCGGCCGAAGGGGTCAGTTCCGCCCCCAGCAGCGCGGTGCGCAGCATGTACTGGTTGAGTTCGTGGTCGTCCTTCAGATACCGCTCGTCCTTGCCGGCTTTCACCTTGTAGAGCGGCGGCTGGGCGATATAGATGTAGCCGCGCTCGATCAGCTCGGGCATCTGGCGGTAGAAGAAGGTGAGCAGCAGGGTGCGGATGTGCGCGCCGTCGACGTCGGCATCGGTCATGATGATGATGCGGTGGTAGCGCAGCTTGTCGACGTTGTATTCCTCCTTGCCGATGCCGGTGCCCATGGCGGTGATCAGGGTGACTACCTCCTGGCTGGAGAGCATCTTGTCGAAGCGCGCTTTCTCGACGTTCAAGATCTTGCCCTTGAGCGGCAGGATCGCCTGGAACTTGCGGTCGCGGCCCTGCTTGGCGGAGCCGCCGGCGGAGTCACCCTCCACGATGTACAGCTCGCACAGCGCGGGGTCCTTTTCCTGGCAGTCGGCCAGCTTGCCGGGCAACCCCATGCCGTCGAGCACGCCCTTGCGGCGCGTCATCTCGCGCGCCTTGCGGGCGGCCTCCCGGGCACGCGCCGCCTCGACGATCTTGCCGACGATGATCTTGGCATCCGCGGGCCGTTCCTGCAGGTAGTCCGCCAGCGCCTTGGCGACGACTTCTTCCACCGGCATGCGGACTTCGGAAGAGACCAGCTTGTCCTTGGTCTGCGAACTGAACTTGGGCTCCGGCACTTTTACCGACAAGATGCAGGTGAGCCCTTCGCGCATGTCGTCACCGGTGGTCTCCACCTTCTGCTTCTTGGCGACCTCGGTTTCCTCGATGTATTTGTTGATCACCCGCGTCATCGCGGCGCGCAGGCCGGTCAGGTGGGTGCCTCCATCGCGTTGCGGAATATTGTTGGTAAAGCACAGCACCTGTTCGTTGTAGCCGTCGTTCCACTGCATGGCGACTTCAACACCAATCATGAGGCCTGCCACGCCGTGGCCGGGGTCGGCCTGGCGTTCGGCGTTTACATAGAAAATGTTCGGGTGCAACACGCTCTTGGTGCGGTTGACGTATTCGACGAAGCCCTTCACGCCGCCGGTGAAGGCAAAGTCTTCTTCCTTGGCAGTGCGCTGGTCGGTGAGCTTGATGTGCACACCGTTGTTCAGGAAGGAAAGCTCGCGGATGCGCTTGGACAGGATCTCGTAGTGAAAGTCGATGTTGTCGAAGATCTCGTCATCGGCCAGGAAGTGCACCTCAGTTCCGCGTTTCTCGGTGCTGCCCAGCACCTTGATGGGCGAGGTATCGACCATGCTGCCCGCCGGATGGCCGTTGGCGATGCCTTCCGGCATGGTGGCCTTTTCAAGCTCGCGGTTCTGCGCCACACCA